>Ga0209647_1000677_pt1 | contig 31082 bp, 25 predicted proteins | sample GraSoi_2013_60cm_FD_185827 | JGI IMG/M metagenome (GOLD analysis project Ga0209647, IMG submission 185827) | Grasslands soil microbial communities from the Angelo Coastal Reserve, California, USA - Sample 9_17_2013_60cm (SPAdes) (version 2) | ecosystem: Environmental > Terrestrial > Soil >... | reverse complement strand
CTTCGCCCCGGCTTGGATGGCCCGATAAATATCTTCATCACCGTCAAACGTGGTGAGAACAATGATTCGGGCTTTTTCGTCAGTGGCGCGGATCTCCTTAATTACCTCCACGCCGTCGAGTTCCTGCATCCGTAGATCGAGCAGCGTCACATCTGGCCAGTGCTCATTCCAGAGCTCCACCGCTTCACGACCGGTCCCCGCTTCACCAACCACGGTCATATCCGCTTTGTTGCGCCGAATCATCGAAACCAAGCCCTCTCGCACGACGCCGTGATCATCCGCGATAAGAACGCGAATGCGGGGTTTTGGAGACGGCATGCTTGAGGGCTCGCTACCAACCGCTTTCGCAGAGCCTCTGCCTTTGGATTGGGAAATGTCTTTGGGCTGGGTATTCATGACACGACCTCAATATCCTGGCTTCCATTTCTCGGATCTAGCCTCGAGTGCGGCGTCAACCGGCCGATTGCATCTTTCGGCAAGATCACCGTTATCTTTGTTCCTCTGCCGCGTGAGCTTACTACTTTCAATTCGCCCCCCATCTCTTGGACTCGTTCGCGCATACCGGCAAGGCCGACGCCGTCATGGCGCTCTGTGACTTCGAATCCATGACCATCATCACAGAGTTCCAGACGAATTTCTTTTGCGTCAGAGGTTAAGCGGGTCCGAAAATGCTTGGCGCGAGCATACTTCAGCGTATTGCTCAAAGCTTCTTGGCCAATGTGTAGAAGGTTCTCCTGCCAGACTGGCGGCAGGACGGGTATTTTACCTTTTGCTGCAAACCTTGTCTCAAGCGTTGTTCCTACCGTAGTGCTCTTAACGATGCCTTTAAGCGCGAACCAAAAGTCGTCGTGCTCCAGAATTTGAGGTCGCAACGCGTGCACTGACCTACGCGCTTCGCTTAAACTGCTTCGAGCCAATTCGCCGGCTCGGCGCAAGTGCCGGTTGGTTTCCTTACGGTCACCGTCGGACATCGCGTACTCGGCTGCTTCCAACTGTACGATCACACCAGTGAAGCCCTGAGCGAGTGTATCGTGAACGTCTCGGGCCATTCTATTGCGTTCGGCCAAAACGGCGGCTTGGCGGCTCTGCTCGCCAACCTCGGTCAGCCGGATGGCCAGCATTACTTGATGAGCAAGGGCCTGCATCAACCCAATCTCTTCGGTTCGATAGGGAGCTCGATTAGAATGACGAACCGAGATGATTCCTCTGACCTTTCCACCGACTAAAATGGGAACTGCCAAAAACTTCTTTGTGCCCTTTGGCATGAAGTACTCTCGAAATTGATCGTTTACTCGAGGATCGGTTTCCACATCTTCACAGACTACCGGCCCAGCCGCGAAAAAGAGCTCCTGAATCACTGGATCCTCCTTCCAAGACCGTGGATTCTGCACGGGCGAGTGTTGTAGATCGACGCCGATCTGACTGACGGAGTCGACCACCAGCCGTAAGATGAGTGAGTCAGTCGGTTCATCGAATAACCAAAGGGCCGCACTTTGGCCATTCAACAAGCGGCAGATCGTGCTCAGCATTTTTCCCAGAAATTTTTCCGGTTCCGGTGCGGTCGCCAAGATATCCAGACTGTACGTGAGCGCCTCCGCCTGGCCGCGCGCCACCTGCTCCGATGCTCGAAGCGCTTCCTCAGCTCGTTTGCGCTCGCCGTAGAGGCGAGCGTTTTCCAACGAGACGGCCGCTTGCGACGCCAGCAATTTCAAGACGTGAATGCGATACGAGGTGAACGCAAGCGTTGTAAGATTGTTCTCAAGGTAAAGGATCCCAACGACCTCATCCTGCCGGATGATTGGCATGCATAGGACCGATTTCGGGCGTCGTTGGTTCAAGTACTCGTCATCTGGAAATAGATTTCTGGCGGACGTATCTTCCAGCATCACGCCCTCCCGTGTCCTTAAAACGTACTGCAGGACTGATTGTGGAGCAGCCAGGTGGTACGGAAACACGCGATCCCTGTTAACCCCGGGAGAGATTGTTTCCGGGTAAGTCGTGCTTCCGTCTTCGCCAGGTTCTCCTTCCCTATTCGCAGCCCCCATGGAGCTATGCCGGATAAGCGCGCTGTGAATTGACCTCTCAGACTCTTGTCCGTCAGGGGGATCTCTGGAGGCCGATTTAAGAATAACCTCTACTTGGCCATTGATCGTTGCCGCTTCCGCTTCAATTTCGAGCCTGTCATTCGATACAAGCAGGAACAAACCGCGTTCAGCTCCGGCGTGCTCTACCGCAATCTGCATCAGAGTTTTTATGAGCTTAGCGAGGACGATTTCTCCGGAGATAGCCTGAAGTGCCTTGACAACAGCTGCCGAGTCTAAGCTATTGGCGCCGCCATCGATATTTGCGCCCGCCAGGGAAAATACTCGATCCTCGGTTAGACCAGGATACTCGTGATCGATCCGGCGAACTTTACCTATGGCTCCCCAAAGGGAGTAGCAATAACGGGCGTTCCTCAAGTAGGTGGAAGCGATCGTCGGCAAACCTCTTCTCAGATAAAACTTGCCAGCAAGTTCATTCGCTAAAGCCTCGTGATGCACAAAGCGATTTTCGCGAGCACAATTGAGCGAATTCTCGTAAAGGCACTCAGCATCAAGATCTCTTCCTTCGATTCGAGCGACTTCTGCCTCCACTAGTGCATCCATGGAGCCGAAATTTTCAGGGCAGTTCTGAGCCCAGGTGCTGATTAATTTTCGGTGAACAGCTATCGCGTTAAGACAGTTGATTCGTTGGCCTTCACTTCCGGCGGAGCACAAACCCGCATGCGCGAGCACAGAAAAAAAGCAATACTCTGCGACTTCGAAGAAAGACTGTGACTCCCACCTGAGATGTTGGACCCTGAGGGCCGCAGCAACAGCTGCAGAACAGTTGCCGGCGTAAAAATAAATTTGCAATTTCCGCATCCAAATGCCGAGACTAATGTCTGGATTTCTGAATCCCTGCCGTACAGCTTCTCCGAGATCAAAAGCTGTTGCGGAGCGTCGCACATTCCGAGTGGAAACGGTGCGATCAGCCTGCCCGATTCCAGCGTCTCGAGACACTTCTTCAAGTCTTTCTCCACCCCCGTGGCAGTCTGATAGCGATCCTCTGGCATTTTGGCGACGAGCTTCATGATAATGGCAGAGAGTTGGTCGGGCACAGCTTTTGCACGCTGGCTCGGCGGCATTGGCTGAATGGCGAGATGGCCGTGAATCCATTCCATCGGATCCTTGGCCGTGAATGGAAGCACTCCGGTTACCATTTGGTACAGCATGACTCCGAACGCGTAGAGATCGCTTCGAGAGTCGGGCGACCGGTTCATGCGACCAGTCTGCTCCGGCGCCAGGTAAGCCAAATTCACACCGAGTGGCTCTGGAGCTTCGGACCCTTCGCTGCTCGAACCCAGCGCTATATAGGCGCCTACTAACCGGGTGTTTCCGGTGTCGAGATCGATAAAGACATTATTGGGATCGAGTTTCCTGTGAATGAAGCCGACGGCGTGGAAACGACTAAGGGCAGACGCCATGCCGATCCCGAGTCTCAAAGCCAGCCGTACTTCCAGCGGGCGGCCCAGTCTCTTTTCAAGAACGGTTCCACCGGGATCTTCCAACACGAGTGCCGGGCGTCCGTTCTGCCATACGACGCTTGTCGGTCGAGCAAACCACGCCGAATCCAACCTCTCACGGAGTGAATGCAGGTACTCGAGTCTTCGAATGGTAGCAGGTGAGGGCCGCTCTGAAGTGGGCGCTAGGATCAACCGAGGTCCAGAACCGCCTGGCGTCGCTTCACGAAAGAGAATGAAGTCTGCATCTTCCCATATCTTCTGAAGCGACGACCAAATGGTCTTACTCACACTAAGGCCTCATTTCTCTCCGGTGTTGTACGGCTGCGCGCTGCTCGTGAGAATAGGGGCTACGTTAGATCGCATAGACACGGAATTCCAGCCGTGGAGGTGTTTTGATACCTCTACCATCGATCAATGCCACCTTGCGCGGCGAGCACCTCTGGAGGAAGTCCTTTCATTGTCTTTGCACACGTGTCACTACTCGGCCTAAGGGAACCTGCTACTGGCCGGCTCGCAAAAGTGCGGATGACAGGTTTTTAATTGTCACTAGCGGATGAAATTAAACTCCCTCGTTCGAGCTATTCAACGGCCCTACACGGCCGGTGGAGCGAGATTCTGGGAGGGCTCCGTTCATGCGTAGCCGGGCGACCTTGGACAGCCAGCCCAGTGATTAGCGCATGAAAGCACACATGTCGGCGTATCAGAACGCGAAAAGTGACCGAGCTAACCACTACAGGCCGTAATCACCCCAATAACGCTGAACCTGTAGGGTGCAGAGCAATCGGCCGCACTCATCCAGAGCATCTGCAGTTGCGTGATAACGATCGACGAGATCGAGCACCCGCAAAGGCGCTTCGAACGACAGGCCGGCCAGCAGCCTGCAGGGCTTCTACGGGAAAAAGCGCCAGTTGGGTCTGGATTTTCTCCCGATGCGGCTCTCCGCTCAGCAACGCCTTGATCTGCCCGCAGAGCGCCAGCATGTTATCTTTCAGCACTCTTTGCGGCAGGACCGGCCAAATCAGTCTGCTCACGACGGTCCCGATCCCTATTCCGATCATCAAGCCTAAAAAAGTATCGATGATCGTTTGGTAAGTATTGTGTTGAAGAGATTTAGATCTGACCCTACAGACCGCCCGCTTGCGGTCATTCACTGATAAGCCAGTTTCACGGTTAGATCGTGATGCTCGCACGAGCTTGTCCCCCCATTAGCCTCCGTTTGCCGAAATGCTAACATGGAAGCGTTTGCAGGCGCCCCAAGGGGCATACTTTGTTTCATTCCGGCTGATTGACGTGCACATTCGTAGGCTCGAGAAAAGTGAAAATGACACACTTCTAACTCACTCTCATCCCTTGGCGTGTACAGGAGCACCGTACCAGCTTCCATCAGACCGCGTGATGCCAGGTAATGCGGTTCAGCCCAGCCGTGCACAATCGCCCAATGGGCGGTTACTAAAGGCAGGGTCAAACATATTGTCGGAGCCTCCAAATAGACCTGGGCGAACGCCTTCACAGCGGTAGCCACTACCAAGCCGTCCTTACCCTGATTTTCTTTCAAATGGATAGATATTAGATCCGGAGAGCTTGCAATTAACGGAGTAGACTCGACGTAAGGCCACGTTAGGACTTCCGTGATTAACTCGCGAAGATATTTAATGTCTTCGCTACCACCACACTGAATATGGAGTGGGCCACAAATCGTGCTCGGTCTCCTTCCTTTTCTTGTCGGAATACTATCGAATCTATTTAGGTATGATTGAGATGTCTCCATGTGCTTCCCTTGGTTTATCTGGAACGGGTCCGAACAGTGGCGCCCGGTTTCCTTTTGCCATATTATAGTTGTCATTATTTGCTCAAGAAAACTGTTAAGATCGAGTTAAAGGGACTTGGCCGTTCAAACATTCTCCGAAAGCCCCGTTTTCCTCTCTGTTGCGCTTTCTCTTTCCCTGCTCGTATTCGGAATGGCGTAGCGTCACGTAGATAACATCCGGGAGAAAGCCAGAAGGGTGTCACTTTCTGCCGGATGCTTGATACTTTTTACTCTGCATTAAAAGCCTTGCCATGCCAAAGCCGGTACTTCGGCATTATCCGTGCCAATGTTAAAATTCTTCCATGTGTCACTCGATATGAAGTCCTTACTCGGCAATACGATGGACGACCATCCGGTACGAGATTTCGGATCTACGGGCATCCGGTCTAGGCTGGGGCGAAGGAGTCAGCAAACGGCGGATCGGTCATCCGTCCCCGCAGGTCGAACGCGTGAACGGCGAGCTCCTGATCGTGAGAGACGCACGAGCACTAAATGCTAAACCCCAGTGATAACAATGTGATGAACAGGAAACTAGTGCACCAAGTCTGAGGCTCGTATAGCAGCGTTGGGCGCTCCGCCGGATGACTCGCAAGGCGCTGGGGAGGCGAATAGCTGAGCCCTATTTAACGAGCCAGCAGCGCTGCTATACGAGTCTCAGACTTGGTGCACTAGAGGGGCAAGATCGCCCTCGTCACCTGGCGGCCTTCGTTGTGGAATTCGGATCATGTAATACAGTATTACACAGATGAAGACTATGAGCTTCAGAGTGAGTGATGATGAGGCGCGCTTAATTCGATCGTTGGCTAGACGCGAAAAGTTGACGCTTTCAGACTACCTGCGCCGCAGGGCCACTGGTGCTGGCGATACTAGATGCCGTTGCGTAGTTTCGCAAATGTCGTAGAAACCCGATTCTAGGAGCCGAAGCTCAGTCAATCGTACGGCGGCTGGAATTTGTCCCGCACAAATCAGACCATTTGTGCAAGCGTTCGAGGCGGTCGCGCAAGGGTTCCTTTCGCTGGCATGACTGCGGCCGTGACCGCCACGCAATCATACGATAGTGTTCACTCACAAACCGGCTTGCCGGCGTAGTTCAAAGTTTACCTTAACGGGCGAACTATTCCTAAGAACCTTGCCTCCCTCAATGTCGAATCGAGTACCGCGCGGTTCAGTATAAGACAAGACTTCAACACCTGTGATTGCATCGTAAGTGACGGAGAAATCGGTCACTAAATTAGCTACGAGGTATGGGTGTTCACCCACGATTACCCTTTTCTTTTCTGAAACTACAACCAGTCCGGTCCGCACTTCGGAATTCATCCAGCCGGTTCTCTCAGAAACCGGTGTCGTCGGAGAATTACAATACAGGCTCAATAAGTACTCCTCGACCTTTTCTGACTTCCACCGCCACGGAAGCAGGTGGAGAAAGTGTTGCAACGGAGAGCACTCTTCCTGCATCCGCCACCGGACAACCCAGCAATGACCGATCTTTCCTTTTTCGCTCATAGGGATAATCGCTCCACGCTTACTAGAAGAGGAGTTTTTTCTCTTTGGCAATGGCTTGCAACTCACCGACCTCTCGTGGGCTCAGCTTTCCTTTGCCTATGCCCCAGTCGACGTGGAGCGCCCAAATGCCGGTTTGATCGGCCGGACAGAAAAGAGCTTGTACGCGATGGGTGTACCAGCAAAAGATGAGTTTAGCGTCTTTGTGGTCTTCCACGTATTGCCCAAATGACTTGTCCCAGTCATCGGCCGGTACCCCAATGGCAGCTAACACACCTTTTTTTGCCTCGTCGTACGTGAGAACCCGCATGGTCTCACTCACCCTTTTATCGTCCATTATATGTTCGTTTGGCATAGGTCCCCTTCACGATTCTAGCCACGTTCTTAGCGGCTCTGCCCACATGCAAGTGAAAGATCTTCAGTAGCTTACTGAGAGTTTTTCACCCCGAGCGGATTTTCGAAGGAGTAGAGCGAGACGAGTCGAGCGATTAGCAGCGTCACATAAAACATACCGAACACCGCCTCCACCATCGCCAGCATCCGCGCCACGCGCGACACCGGGACGATATCACCGTAACCAACGGTGCTGAGCGTGGTGAAACTGAAGTAAATGGCGTTGAAGTCATTCATCGAATGGCTGGAGTCGGGTCCAACCGTGAAAACAAAGGAATTGGGAATCAGGCGGTCCACTAAAATGTAAGCAAAAGACCAGAACAATCCCAACATCAGGTAAGTCGCTATACCAGCGCACAAAACTTCGAAATCAACTCGGGGTGCGCGCACGATGAAACGAAGAAACTCCAGCACTACGTATCCGATGAACAGCACGCCGCTTCCACGTATTATCACCGAGAACGGCAGGTCTGGCTGCCAATAACTTAACCATTCTCCGAATAGTGCAGGGGCTACCAACACAACCCCCACCATTGTTCTCAGGCGACCGCCGATGGCTAGCAAAGCCGATAGAAAGACCAGCGTCATGAGCACCGTCGCAACAAGAAACCCGCCCGGAAACTGATCCACGAACGGAGAGACGACCATATTCAGGACCAGCGCGCAGAGAAAGTAAACTACAGAGAAGCGAAATACCCCTTTTGTCGCGAACCTCGTGCCCTGCAAATTTGCTCGCTTTTCTCCGTGCTGCGGCTGCGTGGCATCTGGCATAAAGCTGCTGCGTCTCAGTGCGTCAATTAACGATTCCCATCTGACATACGAAATTCTACACCGCTATGAGTAAAAAGAGGGTTTTATTCCCTACTCGAATGGGTAGGTAGCCGGACTTCAAAGTTTGTCGTCCGCGATCAGTGCTTCCTTCATCGCAGCGAGCTGATGGCGCTGCTCCTCAGTGACTTCGGGATACTGGAGGTTCAGTGCTTGTTGATTCTGGTGAAGAACCAGCCCTGGTTTTATTTTGGCGTCACACTCCTAACCTCACTAGACTGCCGGTTAAATCGTCAAATCCGGGACTCCGCGGTGGCTGAGCACTGTCTCTCGTTGTTTCTCATAGAAGCACTCCTTATTTCGCTGAAAATGCCAGGCGTACCGTCTCGTCAGTTGCCGAAGTCGAGCACGACGCGCCCCTCGATCTGTCCCGCGCGCATTCGATCGAACACGCCGTTGATGTCCTCGAGCCGTTCCGTTTGAACTGTCGCTTTCACCGCGCCTTCGCCGGCGAAGGCCAACGCCTCCTGGAGATCGAGCCTGGTTCCGACGATCGACCCGCGTAGAGTAATGCCATCAAGCACCATGTCGATGATCGGCAGCGGGAAAGAGCCCGGCGGCAGGCCATTCAGGACAATCGTCCCGCCGCGGCGGACCATGCCGAGAGCCTGCTCGAACGCCTTTGGGGAGGCGGCGGTCACGAGCACGCCGTGCGCTCCGCCGATTTCCTGCTTCAGGTAGGCCACGGGGTCGATGCCGCGGGCGTTGACGGCGACGACGGCCCCGAGTCGGCGGGCCAGTTCGAGCTTGCGGTCGTCCACGTCGACTGCCGCGACATGCAGACCCATCGCCCTGGCGTACTGGATGGCCATGTGCCCGAGGCCTCCGACGCCCGAGACCACGACCCAGTCGCCCGGTCGGGTTCCCGACACCTTCAGGCCTTTGTACACGGTGATGCCCGCGCACAGAATCGGCGCGATCTGGACGAAGTCCACGTTGGAGGGCAGATGGCCGACGTAGTTGGCGTCGGCGACCACATACTCGGCGAAAGCGCCGTTGACCGAGTATCCGGTGTTCTTCTGCGCTTCGCACAGCGTTTCCCAGCCGGACCAGCAGTAGGTGCAATGCCCGCAGGCGGTGTGCAGCCACGGCACGCCGACCCGGTCGTCCTCGCTCAGGTGCGTCACGCCGGGACCGACGGCCGCCACGTTTCCCACGCCCTCATGGCCCGGGATGAACGGAGGGCTCGGCTTGACCGGCCAGTCGCCGCGGACCGCATGCAGATCAGTCCCACACACCCCGCACGCCCGGACCTTCACAAGCACCTGGCCGGGGCCTGGCTGGGGGATTGGCACATCCTCGATCGTCAGCGGTTTGCCGAACTCGCGGACGACTGCGGCTTTCATTGTACTTTTCATGACTCGGTCTCCTCACAACTGATGATCATGACTCGGAAAGGCTTTCGCGCATCACCTGGGGACCGAGCTCTTAGCCGCTTTCGCATTTCGAAGCGGCAAGAGGCACAGCAGCGAAAGAAGAGCGCCAGCCGCCGCGCATACATTCACACTTTCATAACCGAATTGGTCGGCCACGGCGCCACCAGCTATAGCACCAAGGGCCGAGGCTGCCGCGGCTGCAGCATTGAACAGACCCATAGCGGTCCCCTCACCAATAGGTGCCAATTCGGCCGCTAAATCATTGGAGGCGACGCTAAGTAGTGGCCAAATGCCCTGGAAAAGTCCGAAAGCCACAAATACCGGTACCGCTGGGGAGGACGGGTGGAGATAGGCCACAACACCAAGCATGACCAGCGCGATCATCCGCGCGCAAATGCCGGCGCTGAGAAGCCGGACTGGGCCGTGCCGCAAAGAAAGCCGTCCAGCGAGATTGTAGAGCGGAATACTAACCAGGGTAGCCATTGACATCAACATCGAGGACGTCGCGACTCCTACCCCAAAGCTCCTCAACATTAACACGGGATAGAGAGACGAAAAAGAGGAGATTCCAACGGAAAAGAAAAACCAACTCCCAAGGAAGATGCCGAATGCGGATTTGAAGACCGTCCCAAGTTTCGACAAATCGGCCAAGCGAAGGCGATGAATGTGGCCGACGACGGCAGCTGCATTCGGACCCCCGTGGCGTGCGAGATGAGCCACATGCCGGGGATGAAGGCGAAGGCGTGGAATGTGAAAAGAAGTGCGCGGGACCGGCAATCCCCAGCCTCCGACTATTATCGCGGGGATGACTAGCGACGCCGCGACCAACGTCCCAAAAGCAGGTCGCAGCAGGCCGGCAATCGCCATTCCGACAATCGCACCGAGCGCGTTGAATGTTTGCAGCCAGCTGATGCGTTGACTCCACTCGCTTTCCGGTGTGAACTCGACGACGAAAAGGCATGCGACGGTGTTAGCGGCTCCAGTGCCGAGACCAACCAGGAACGGGGAAATCAGCCAGGCGCCGATTCCGTGCATGACCGCGAGGCCTAGAAAGCCGGCCCCAACCAGTATGAAGCCGTTGAAGAAAATGGCGCGATACGCCAGCGATCGATCAGCGGCCCAGCCCCAAATGGGCGCGAACAAAACACCGACATTCTGTGCAGCGATGGCCGCGCCAATTTGGGTGAGGCTACCGCCGGAATTGGTCACCACCAGTGGAATAAGTATCGCCGCGAGGCCGGATGCGAGCGCGCCTAGAATGGCATAGGACAGGTACCAAGGCTCGATCCAATGATGCACTTGCCCCTCGGTGGCGATCGCCTGGCGTTTAGACGTGTTGACTGTCTTTGCCTCAGAGGTCACAATTTTTGAAAAGGCGGCTTAAGCACATTGCGAGCTGGCGGTCTCTTGCTTCATCGCTGTTCCTGGCGCTTGAAAAATCAACGTCCAGTCCGTCGTTTGAAACGCAGCTCCTCCTTCCTGCAAGGTTCCCGGTGACGCTCCCGGGCCAGGTGATCCCTCATGACCTTCCGCCGCTACCCTGAAATTCGAGTATGGACGGGTTCGTAGACACGCTAAAGGGCCTGCTTAGGACTTCGGTAATTAGCTTGCGAAGACATTTCGCATCTCCACTACCACCACACTGAATGTGAAGTGGCCCACAAATCGTGGTCGGCCTTGTTCCTTTTCTCTTAGGAATAGTATCGACTCTATTCACGCGTGAGTTAACTGTATTCATGTGCGACCCTTACTTTGTCAGGCACGAACCCGAACGATGATGTCTCCCTTTCTTTCGTAACTCGACGTAACGAAGCTATTGGTCGTAACCACATTTTCCGGGTCTTGCGGAAGTCTGTAACTGCCTCGGCGTGACTCCGACGATCCGCTTAAAATGAAAGCACTCCCCTTCAAAGTTTGTCGTCCGCGATCAGCGCTTGCTTCACCGCAGCGAGTTGCTGGCGCTGTTCCGCGCTGACTTCGGGATACTGAAGGTTCAGTGATGCGAGCGCGTCGATGACAACCGCCGCGACGACCACCCGGGTGAACCACTTGTTGTCGGCGGGTACCACGTACCACGGCGCATAGTCGGTCGCCGTGTTGCAAATCATATCCTCATAGGCTTCCATGTATTCCCCCCAAAAGCCGCGCTCGCGGGAGTCCGCCGCCGAGACCTTCCAGTTCTTCGCTGAATTATCCAGCCGCTCCAGGAAGCGTTTCTTCTGTTCGGCAGCAGAGATGTGCAAAAAGAACTTTCGAATGACGACACCGTTGCGGGCGAGGTAGTGCTCAAAATGCCGAATGTCGCGATAGCGCTCGTCCCAGATATCTTTCGTGATGAGCTGCTGCGGAATCTTTTGCTTCGCCAGCAGCTCGGGATGGACGCGTACCACCAGCGTTTCTTCGTAGTAGCTGCGGTTGAAAATGCCGATCCGCCCGCGCTCAGGGAGACATTTCAGGCAACGCCAAAGATAGTCATGATTGAGGTCTTCTGCCGATGGGCTCTTGAATGAATAGACTTGGCAGCCCTGCGGATTAACGCCGGACATAACATGCTTTATCGCACCATCCTTTCCCGCCGCATCCATCGCCTGAAAGATAAGCAGCACCGACCACCGGTCTTGCGCGTAGAGCACATCCTGTAGTTCAGCGAGCGCTTGAATGCCGGTCTCCAGCAATTCCTTGGCGCGCGGCTTGTCTTCGGGGGTGGCTTCGCCCGTGTCGTTAGGATCGATGTCCTTGAGTCGAAACTTTTTACTATTAGTGACGCAGTACGGCTCCGCGAATTTGCGGGACCGGTCGATAATTTCGTTTTTTTTCATTCCGTTTTCCTTGAGGGACGGCCTCCGTGCCGTCCGATGAATCCTGCCGCTTTGCGGACTGAGGCAATTCGTCGAACGGCACTTAGGCCGTCCCTCGAGTTAGGTATTTTTCGTCCTCGTCCTCGTGCTCGGAACGTTGTGTTCCCGCCCAGCATGCTAGTCCCACATCAAAGCGGAATTCGCCTCAAGAAGTCCTCCCTTTTTACCAGCTTCATTCATTGTTCATCGCGCCCTTCGAGCACGAGCACGAGCACGAGGACGATTGGTTGCGGTTCTACCGCGTTAGGTAATCTGCGAATCCTATTTCGGAGTTTGGGTTAAAAGAGCGCCACCGTTTACCCTCGCTTCGGATTTTACGACGGATTCGGCGAGTTCCTGAATCTTCTTGAGCAATTCCCGGTACTCCGGGGTTTCCTCCTGAGAATAGTTCAGGTTTTTGAACAGGCCGGTGAGGCGTACGAAATAATCGCGAATCGCTGATTTATCCGAGAATTGATATGGCCGATTTACAAGATCAAGAACCAGATCGAATGTCCGCTTCTGCCGCGGAAGAGCTGCACTCGCATCGACCTTATCGAAAGCGTCTTGCTGCAAATAAACCATATCAAGGAAGAGTGATTTTTGGTGGACCAGATGATCTTCCAGGCTGACACCCTCTTCGCCTGTCACTTGCATCATCTGCGCAACGTCGTTGCCACGCCGAAGAAGTTCCTGCATGGCCAAAACCCGGTCGACCCAGTCCGGCGCAATGTTCTTATCAAACCACGGCCGTAGTTGAGCCAGGTACCGGGACCAAGAGAGAAGCGGATCGACCGCAGGGTAGAACCGCTTGTAAGCTCGATCGTAGCTTAGACCCAAAAAGTCTTTCACCGTTGCCAGTGTCGATTGAGTGACGGGTTCCTCAAAGTTACCTCCCGCTGGTGACACCGTTCCAATCATGGTTAACGACCCGGTGCTTCCATCGTTCGTTCGGATAACTCCAGCCCGCTCATAAACCCCTTTGATGGCGGAATCCAGATAAGCGGGATAGGCTTCTTCGCCCGGAATTTCTTCTAATCTTCCAGAGGTCTCCCGCATCGCTTGCGCCCAACGAGAGGTGGAATCTGCGATCAGCAAAACATCATACCCCATCTGCCGGTAGTATTCTCCCAGCGTGATGCCCGTATAGATAGAGGCCTCCCGTGCTGCCACTGGCATCGATGAGGTGTTGCAGATGATGATGGTGCGCTCCATCAGTGAGCCACCCGTTTTCGGGTCCGTCAGTTTAGGAAATTCGGCAATGGTCTCGACCACCTCGCCGGCGCGCTCACCACAGGCAACCACCACGACAACGTCAACTGCGGAATGCCGCGAAATCAAGTTCTGCAAGACGGTCTTTCCGGCGCCGAACGGTCCCGGAATGCAGCCGGTCCCGCCCAGAGCGATTGGAAAGAATGTGTCGATGATACGCTGCGTAGTAACCAAGGGTTTGTCGGGATAGAGGCGTTCGGAATGTCGCTGCTCGAGAAGCTTTTGCGGCAAAGCCCGACGCACTGGCCAGGTCTGCTGCATGCTCAGAGCCTTTTCGTCGCCTCGATGATCACGGACTCGCGCGATAGGCGTGTCGATAGTGAAATTACCGGCCTGGATCCAAGTTAGTTCTAGCTCGCCGGCAATATCAAAAGGCACCATGATCTTGTGCGTGTACCGTCCCTCCGGCACCGTCCCGATCGTGTCTCCGGCTTTGAGATGATCGCCCACCTGAGCTTTAGGGGTGAAAGACCATTTCTTTTGTAGATCTAAAGCCGGCGCAATTACCCCCCGTGGTAGGAAGTTTCCGTACTTGGCCGACAAATCGGGCAGTGAATTCTGTAATCCATCGTAAATACGACCCAGCAGTCCAGGCCCCAGTGTTACCGAAAGCAATTCTCCAGTCTGCTCCGCTCGATCTCCGACACCTACGCCCCGCGTACTTTCGAAAACCTGGGCATCGGCTTCTCGCCCTCGCACCCTTAGTACCTCAGCCTTCAGCCGCTCCTGGTACTCAGCAGTTTCCCGCTGCGGAACAATACGCACGACTTCATTCTTGGTAAGAGGACGATGGGCGCCCTCGGCGACCTCGATAGTGACAAGATTGGCCTGAACCGAGATAACTCGAGCACCATGCGATGCCACGGGTTCAGATTGTTCTAGACCAGTAGATGCCACGGGCTCAGGCTGTTTTATTTGCGAAGAGTTGGTCAAAGTTTCCGATTCCATCGTCAATGAGTGAGTTAAAGCGTTTTTGTGCAGTTTCGCGGTCGTAGTTCACGCGCCGGTTAATCAGACTCCAGCGCAACACGTAGAGAACCACCGCCGCAAAATCGAAGTAATGTCCGTTGCTCAAGCGGCCGAATTGTTTCCAGGATTCAACCAAGATCAACCGCTCAAGCTCGACTGAATCGTCGTCGTCCCAGAGTCGCCGGGCCTCGGAGACCCAGGGTACGACCGTCCCCAGACCGAAATCAGGTTCCGTCCAGTGGCGTTCAATGCGTTGAATCCATGGGCTGTAACCCCAATCGCTCTGCTTGGGTGGTGAATTTTCCCCAAGTTTGCGCCGGCGCAGCGCGGCCACAATGGTTCGCAGGTTGACTACGAACTCGACCGCTTGTTTCAAAGTATTGGACCTCAAGTGATGAAGTAGAGCCTTGGTCGATCCTACGATCTGCGCATCGGTCCATTCCGCCGGCTGCTTCGAACGGCGTACCAGCTGCTCTATCTGTAAAAGCGTTTTGCTATCTTGATCTGTCAGATATCTGAGTCGATGCCGCAGCTGGATTTCAGTGAGTGGCGTCTGGTTTTGGCCGAAAAGATCACCAAGCGGCGGAAGGCTGGCCATCAGCATGATATATGGCGACGAAGCAGTCATAGGGAACCAGGAGCTGCTACACGATCCCCTCTAACAGGGCCCGGAACCGTGGTTGCAGATGCTGCATTAAAAGATCAGCGATCGCGTTGTCGCTCAGGTCGAGGTCAATGCCTTTATCGGTGAGACGGACTTTGATGCCGGCTTTGACGTTAGGACTGGTATTGAGAGTAACGCCCTGCCGGAGCATATCGCTGGAGACAAGGTTAGCGAAGCGTCCAAGGGGGCTGGCTTGCAGGTGAGCCGGATCCTTGGCTATATCGTCCAAGCTGATCACCTTCTCGGGTAGGAGGATCTCCACCGCGCCTGTCCCGACGGTCTTTTCCCGTGCCTGGCCAGCTACTTCCAATATGAGCTTCTCCAAAATCTCCTGTCGTTGAACTTCCTCGTTCACCAGGTGCTTGACCTCGCGCGCAGCCCGCTGTGAAAGGCGATTCTTTAAATCGAGGGCTGTGTCGCGGGCAGCCACCTCCAATGACTGTCGGCCGGCTTTCTCCAGGTTTGTGGCCTCGGTCCTGGCCCGGTTTACAATTTGGTCTGCCTCCGCTTTAGCTTTGCTCAGAATTGTCTGCGCCTCTGCTTGGGCATCCTTGACAATCTTTTCCGCTTCGGCTCGACCGCTACCCACGCCTTCGCTTCGCAGCCGCTCAATCAAAGCTTCGACCCCAAAAGCGACCTTCGCACTTTGCGATTTTGTCTCCGCGTTTTTAGTTTGCGCCATTTCCATACTCCTCACTTTGGGAGACTACCTGCTAACACCAGCGCGAAGATGAACGCGAACACCGCGAACCCTTCGACAATGGCGGCAGGCGCAATGGAGAGCCCAAAGATCCCAGGCTTCTCCTTAGAAGCCGCGATCGCAGAAGCGCAACAATTGCCTTGGTAGAGCCCTAACAACAGGAACGCGATCCCGGTTGATAGTCCGAGTCCGAACAAGCCCGCAGCCGTTTCCGCAGTGACGGGACGATTTAAGGTGAACATCACCACAATCCCATAGATCACCATGGAAGAAGGCAATGCCGCCACGCCAACGTAGCGTCCGTGCCCCCCTTCTGTCTCAAGCATCGCACCAATGGCAGCTTGTCCTGCCACCGTGCACCCGATCGCGCTTCCAATAGCCCCGAGACAGACAGGAGCGTATAAGCCGAACCATCCGATTATATTTAACATTTCATTCACATTCATATTCACCAATTAACCTCCATCTTTCGAAAGGCTTTGAATGGATAGCCTTCCTCAGAAAGTGCCCACTTAAAAAATTCGATATAGTTGAGGCGCAGCCCGTGCACGAAGCCGTTGATGATCCCGAGCATCAGGTTCAATGCATGTCCCCCCAACAAGACGACGATCGCCAATAAGAGTCCTATCCCGGGTATACCCTTAGCAATTTGGCTGGCGATCTGGTTAAAGGTAATAGCTAAAGAGGCACTGGCCAGGCCAAGCGCGAATAGCCGCAAATAACTGAGCGCGTCGCCGAATAGTTTAGAAATATCGAACAGTGATCCGAGTCCGCTGAGCAGCCTCAGTAGAGCAGAGCTCAACGATTTGACCGGGCGATTGCTGCCAAAAAGAACGACCAACACGAGGCCGCCTCCTATAAAATCGAACCCGAGCTTCCACATGACCGGTTCGGCATTCGTGCCGTGCGATAACAAAAGAAATAGACCGCCTAAAATGACGGCGATCCATCCAATCGGCTTTACTTTTCCGGACAGACTATTCGCGTGTAAGGACGCGGCGGCGTTCGCCACCATGAGATCCGCGCATCCCACAACCAGCGAGAGCTGCATCATGGCCGCCGTGTCTTGCAGATGGAAAATATGCAACGTTCCTAAAAAACTGTGTTGGGGTGGCTCGATCCCAAAGTAAGTCCCAGCCAGCACTCCGAACACAAAGGCGACAGCCAAGACTCCTGACATCACCAAGCGAAAACGTCTTCCCCCTGCGCTGCGCCCAAGTTTGTTGCGGACCAGGAAAAGCATCGCCGCCAATACGAGTGCATAGCCAGCATCGGAGAGGATCATGGCGAAAAAGATCGCGAATGAAAACGCGACGACCAAAGACGGGTCCCAGGAACGATAGCCGGGTGTCTCATAGAACGCGACCAGATCTGTCCCCCCTTGGAATGGACCGGGATTTTCCATCAGCGTTGGCGGCATTTCGTCCGGACCAGGATCTTCCTGGAGGAGCGCCATGCCCTTTGCCTCGACGAGGCGCTGGAGCGCGGGCAAACCCGTAGACAGGCTCCATCCCTGAACTACAAACATATTATCTACTTCACGGGCTTGGTGGCCCGCCTTCTCGAGCGCTCGCTCGTCTTCGACCACAGCCAGATTCCTGGTAAGCAGGGAAATCCAGCGGCTCAAAGCGTTTTGTTCGGCCGCCAGATCTTCCATCTCGAGTTCGATCCGCAGCAAGGCGCGTTTCAGCTCGTCTAGAGCCACTTCTCCTGCATGAGTGCGCGGAACGGGAAGAAGTCCGGGTCGAGGTTCCTCCTTCGCAATGACGACGAGGTAAGCAAACCGGTGATCCTTAGCGACTATCTCCCACGGATCGGTTAGTTGGTTCACCTTTTTAAGTTCGCGCAGCGGAACACGGTAGAACCACAACCGAAACCCGCCCATCTCGTCCAGGGGAGGTAGAACAAAATTTCCCCAGGGACTCAGCTGGCTGATACGACTGCGTAGCGAGATTCGGTGATCGGCTAATTCCCGTTGCTGTTCTTTGTTCTTCAGAGCGGCTTTGACGATCTCCTCGATGTTAAAATTTTGCGGATCGATCTCCTGATGTCGCCGCTGGGGCACGCCGGCGAGATGGCGCAGCGCACCGGCAACCGATTCATTCCAATCAGGAGCGGTCAGCGCGACCGGCTTTGATTCTTCGCCCAAAGAGATCAGGTGAACGGAGCCAAGGGTCTGCAAGTCGCTCAGGGCAACTTTCTGCTCTGTGCTTGTGCCCAGTAACGTGACTTTCGTCATGCGAGCGATACTCATGCCAACCCTTTCTCGCCTTTGGCTATCTTTGCCCGCACAATGCTAGCCCGCTCCGAGTCTGATAGATAAACTCGAATGCGTTGGACGTCGGCCTCTGTCTTTGGAATCAGCACTCTTTCAAATAGGTTAACTCGCTGAGAGATTACCTTGGCCGAGGACGCGAGTAGCTCCAGCCGGCGTTCCATGACCCGACGATGGATGCGAATTTCGATCGCTTCCTTAAGCAACTGGACGACACGATCAACCCAGTGAGGTTTCCCCAGAAACGGATACTCACTCACTTTAATCTCAATGCGCCCTAACTTTGGAAGATGGATACCCATGACATTTTCTTCGACAATCTCTGTCTTACTTACCCCGACGATTCCGCGCACATCGACGTGGGTATAGCCCAGCATCGGGATCTGCTTCTCGACCATTGGGCGAAGCGCTTCCTCGCGATGAGTCAGCTCCCGCAGCTCCAGACGCGCCTTTTCCTGCTCCGCCAGCAACTGCCTTCGCTTCAGGTCCAGTGACGGCAAGAAGTTTCGGTAGGTCTTGAGCTGTCTAATCAGCTGGCTGAGCGTCGATTTGCTAAGGGAAAGCCTGGCCATGGTCAGGGCGTCGGGTTCGTTGGGGTCGCGTTCGTTGGCGTTGGGTTCGTTGTTGCCTTGCTTCGCGGAAAGTACTTATCGACCAGCCCTTGTTTCATCAGCAGTTCCTGTGGCTCGAAACATTCGCCCAACGTTTGCCAGCAAAGATCGAGCGCCTGTTCCAGCGGTAGCGAGACGTTGATATCCATGAAGCGATCTCGGAATAGCTGTCCGAACTTCAGCAGCTTCTGATCGAATACGGAGAGTTCGAATGACATGGCCTGCTTCTGTTGCGCGTCCTTGGCTTGCGAGTAAAACCGAATCATGGTGTTCATGATCTGGTTGTGATCTTCACGAGTAACCGTGCCGATCACGTGCTGCTTCAATCTCGAGAGGGATCCAAATGGGTCGATCACCCCATTATGCAAATAGAATTGGCCCTCGGTGATGTACCCGGTGTTATCCGGCACGGGATGAGTCACGTCGTCCCCGGGCATGGTCGTCACCGTCAGAATCGTGACTGATCCACCCTGTGCGTAGTCGCAAGCCTTCTCGTACCTGCTGGCAAGCTGCGAGTAAAGGTCACCAGGATAGCCGCGGTTTGCCGGCACCTGGTCCATCGCAATACTGACCTCTTTAAGAGCGTCCGCGAAGGCCGTCATGTCGCTCAGAAGAACCAACACCCGCTTGCGTTCATCTACTGCGATATTCTCCGCGACCGCCAACGCCAGGTCCGGAATCAGAAGTCGTTCCACCACTGGATCTGATGCCTGGTTTACAAACATCACCGTCCGAGTGAACATGCCGGCCTCTTCGAAGGCCTTTCGGAAAAAATAGTAATCGTCGAAGATCAGGCCCATACCTCCGAAGACGATAACATCGGCGTCTGCCTGGATTCCGATTCGCGCCAGCAACTGATTAAAAGGCTCACCTGACACGGAGAAGATCGGAATCTTCTGGCTTTCCACCAGGCAATTAAAGACGTCGATCATCGGCACGTTGGTCCGGATCATCTTGGAGGCCAGGACCCGTCGCATCGGGTTAACTGAAGGGCCGCCGATGGTCACCTTCGGATCGTTGGAAAGGTCGGGACCGCCATCAATCGGTTCTCCAGTGCCGCGGAACACCCGGCCCAAGATATTGTGGGAGTAACTGGCCTGCATTGGGTGCCCGAGGAAGCGTACGGTGGAATCAGTCGAGATCCCTCGAGTCCCACCAAAGACCTGGAGAGCCACCACGTCGCGCTTGATGCCGATGACCTGCGCCAATGAGAGGCTCCCATCAACAGCTTCTACCACCGCCAGGTCTTCTAAGCAGGGAGCCGCCCCGTTTCCGCTTTTCGCCTCACTAACCTGGACCCGAACAATGTCTCCGACAATTCCGAGAATCACGGAGTAGCCCACTAAAATCGACGATATTCCTGTTTGATTACTAGCCATTTGTTAGATTCGAGGACGACCAGCTCGACTTAATGCCTCGCATATACCCCGAAGAATATGGAAGTCCTATCCACAGAAAAGTGAAACGAATTCAGTATGTGTTGAGCGTTCTTCACTTGTCGCCTGGCATTGGCTGATCTTGCTGTTTTGTAGCAAAGATCAACTACTGCACCATTCATCGTTAGTAGGAATTGGCCAGAGTGTTAGCTCGGCGCGATCTTAATTTCCAACGCCTAAGTGAGATAGAGACTGGCAGAAGCAAACTGTCCGGGTGTTCGAGGCATTCGCGCAAAGATGCACTGCCTCCAATGTTAGAGAACGGTTCCTTCGAGTAAGTCCTGTTTGCTCACAAAACGCCGCATATTTTCGACGGTGATTCGGGCAATCTCGCTGAGGGCTTCGTGCGTTAGAAAAGCCTGATGCGCGGTAACAAGCACGTTGGGAAAGGTGAGCAGACGCGCCAGTTCGTCGTCCTGCAAGATCTCACCGGAAAGATCTTCAAAGAAAATGCCTTCCTCTTCCTCGTAGACATCTAGCGCAACGCCGCCGACATGTCCGCTTTTCAAAGCCTTGATGAGGGCCGTGGTATGAATAAGGCGCCCTCGGCTGACGTTGATGAGCATGACTCCGGGTTTCATCAGAGCCAAAGTGTCTTCATTGACGATGCGATCGGTCTGTGGAGTCAAAGGGGCATGCAATGCGATGAGGTCACTTTCTCTCGCGAGCTTGCTGATTTCCACATACTCGATACGATTTTGAGCCGCCCATTCCTGGTTCGGATGAGGATCAAAGGCTAGGACACGCATCCGAAATCCGCGCAGAATTTCGCCCACGATGCTACCGATCTTGCCCGTGCCTAAAATTCCGGCCGTTTTTCCGCACAAGTCAAAGCCCACCAAACCGCTGAGCGAAAAGTTCAATTCCCTGACCCGGTTGAAAGCGCGATGGATTTTGCGGTTCAAGGCAAGAATGAGAGCGATAGTATACTCGGCCACGGCGTGAGGTGAATAGCCCGGTACCCGGGTTATAGCGACGCCCAGTTCCTTGGCGGCATCCAGATCTACATTATTAAATCCTGCACAACGCAAAGCAACCAACCGCGCGCCCGAACCTGCCAAGCGTTCGAGGACCTCGCGGTTCACAACATCATTTGAAGCTATGCAGACCGCCTGCGCTCCGTCCGCTGCAAAAGCCGTTTCGGGCTTCAATCGGAATTCGTGAAAACGCAAATCCAGCGTATCCGCAGCACTTGCGCGCATGAGATAGTCCCGGTCATAAGATTTAGAATCAAAGACTGCGATGGCAGGTTTCCCGATTTCCATCGATGGAACTTCCTCTGCATGTTGTTGAGTTTCGTTAGATTTCTGAAGCATACAAGTCCCCGTTAGTGGGCCGATTCCGCGTCTGACGAGTTCATCGGCAGTGTTAATCGCTCAGTTGTGACCCGTAGGATACCCCGGCACTCATTCCCGAAAAGTGAAACGTATTCACCGCGCGTTGAGGGTTCTTCAGCGAATTGGCTTGGCAGCCCCATGCTCTCATACCCCAATCCGTGATCGCAGCTAAATCGGGCATCCGGCTGCGCCACGATTGCCAATTGCGGGTCAATTTTGGCCAATATTGGTGTAGTCGGCCGTGACACCCCAGCGTTAGTTCCGGGCGCTAGTTGTAACGGACGGCACATGAAAGCTCTTAGGAAAACCGAAAACGAGAACTGTCGGGAAAATATAAAGCGGGAGTCTGTTCAGATTCGCATGATCGATTTGAATCTGTTCCGGGTGTTTGACGCGATGATGCAGCACCGCAATGTTCAGGTAGCGAGCCGAAAACTTGCGGTAACTCCCTCCGCGGTAAGTCATGCTTTGAGGAGGCTACGCCAGTCGCTTCGCGACGAGCTTTTCGTTTCTACCGACTCCAGCATGCAACCAACTCGGCGTGCGCTCGAGATCGCCCCGACCATTCGAGAAGGATTGGAGAAACTGGAATCGGCTTTGGCCGGAAAGGAACCTAAACGGGCAGAAGCCTTGCGGACCTTTCGTCTCGTAGCGACGGACTATGCTTGCATGGTCATTCTGCCGCGCCTTGTCAAACGTATGAGCGAGAGCGCTCCGCACGTGGCTCTGCAAGTGTCTGCGTGCAATCGATTGGATCTTGATCAGCATCTTCAGAGGGGCCGGTGCGATCTCATTATCGGGTCGTTCAGCAAACTCCAAACAGGCCTACTTCGCTCAAAGCTACTGTCGGATGATGAAGTAATCGCCGTACACAAGGCGCACCCCTTGACTGTCGGTGAGGTGACAAAAGAGCGGCTCCTGGAATTTCCACATCTGCTCGTAGAACCTATGGGAACCGAAGAGAGTCAACGCATTGGTCCCACAGGTGAAGAGGGACTGCTGCACCCGCCTCTAGGAAGGTCTGCTTCGCGAGAATTTCCAGAAGAGACGATCAATCTTGCCGGTCGCCCTGCTGTTCGGGTGCCACATTTTGCCGCAGTGGTTCCTTTGCTTCAGGCGACAGATATGGTTGCAGTTCTGCCACGCCGATTGGCCCGCTTAGCTGCTGCAAATGCTTCTATCGCATTGTTAGACCTACCCTACCCATCGACCGAACTAAAAATTGAGGTAGTATGGCACCAGCGTGCGGATCACGACCAAGCCCTCCAATGGCTGTTGAACGAGCTGGTTGAGTCTATTGGGGACGTCGAGTGATTGGATATTTACAGGCTACTAACATCCATTCTTCAGCCAGTCCTTGTCGTAACCAGGGTGCTGGCTAACCAAACTCGTTCATACCTTCCAACTAGCCAAAGCCGTCAAAGAAGGCGCTGACTTAAGATCCGCTAAGTGTCGCTATCGGGTCCGGGTTTGCGGGCCTCATCCCAGATCTCCGATAGACTCAGCCAGTTCGTTCACCAGCCACTGCAAACCTTGATCCTGGTCCGCGCTCTGATCCCATAGCATCTCGATTTCTATGGTAATTGACGTGGTGGGCGGATCGAGCAACGCGAGTGGGGCGTTGGCAGCGGCCCAAAGCGCCAGCCGGCGCGGCAGCATCGCCACCATGTCGCTGAATTGGAGAAAAGGAGCGATTGCGGCAAAGTTAGCAACACAGACAGCCGCGCGACCGCCCGGACCAATCTTTCCATATTGGAATTCCTGCAAGGCGCTCTCAACCGACACTCGTTTGCCCTTTGCCTGCTCGTCAGGAAATTCGCCGTTTTCATCTTCCATGGTCCCGGTTGGCTCGACGACAACGTGGGGAAATTCGAGGAGCCGCTCTTTGGTCATTCGACCACGCGTCAACGGGTGCCCGGTGCGGACTATAATGACCTCGTCCTCCCGCAAAAGTCTTGAACGACGTATGCCCGCCGGCAGCTCGGTAAATGAACCGATCACCAGATCAGCCCGACCTTTCTCAAGCTGTCGAATACAATCAACGCGATTGGAAGAAAACACGCGCAGATCAACATTCGGCGCGCTCTTGGCTAACCGTTTGACCAGCGACGGAAGGATGACCATAGAAGGATAGTCGGTCGCCCAGATACGGAGAGTCCGGAGAGCCTCCGGTGGTACCGGCTGCTTTCCGGTCAAAGCCAATTCAAGTTTCGATAGTCCCTCTCGAACGGCTGAGGCCAACTCAAGCGCGCGCTGCGTTGGTTCCATGCCGGACTCGGTCGGGACGAAGAGCTCATCGCCGATCGACTGGCGCAGCCTGCTCAACGCGTGACTGACCGCCGAGGGAGTTACCGAAAGTATTTGGCTCGCCTTACGCACGCTGCGATGCAGCATCATCGCGTCGAACAGCCGGAAAAGATTGAGGTCGATCATGCGAAGTTGCAAGCTTCCGCCCTGATATAATTTTGGCACTTTTTTAGTCTGGCTTTTCTCTAGCGCTCTAAGCTGCACTGCCGAACCCAATCGGCGCGGAAATTCTGTTTCACTTGTTTCTACCGTCACAGGTTCGCTGAGCATCGTTTATCCCTTTCAAACTGGCGTTGCTAGCGACTCGAGAAACAGATCCAGTTGATCGAACACGGCATTCTGAATCTGCCGTCTCGAGTTTTCGTCGTAACGGTCCCAATTCAACCGCCGTCGAACGGTTTCGCGCCCCGCAAGAAAAATCTGAATTTGTCCGAGTAACATATGGGTTCGTAAAATCACGTTTGGATCCGTTGGCCTTTTTTCTAGAATGATTGCCAAGAGAGCTGAGAGAATCTCGTGGACATGGCGGATCCAGCGCTCATAAAGGAGGTGGAACGCCTTCGTGGGCTGCATTTGTTCTCGCACGATGATTCTGGCCCAGGTAGTGGCTGCGTTATCTTCCAGCAGGATCTGGAGATAGACACTGAATAAAGTTTTGATCTGGTCGACTGCCTCCTTGGGAGTTAACCGCTCCTTGTGCAGCGCGTCGCTAATCCGAAGCAAAACCGGCCGCACGCGACTGGCCTTATGGTTTACCACATGCTCAATGACTGCGAGGTAAAGGCCTTCCTTTCCGCCGAAGTAGTAAGGGATTGCGGCCTGATTAACCCCTGCGCGATCGGCAAGTTGTCGAGTGGTGGCACCTTCGAGGTTGAACGTGCCAAAAATTTCCAAGCCGGCCTTAATTAACCGTTGTTTAGCATCCAAGCCTGACTCCGCAGCAAGGGAATTATTCATTTGAATTAATCAAATCAGCTATTCATTTGAATAGTCAGGGTTTATTTAAATCGGCGTTACGAATGTCCAATGTTCGCTGCCTGGTCGAGGTTATAATTCTTCGCTGCTATGCGCCATACCTCGAAAGGAGGCCTTTATTAATGTCCAAGTGGTTAGTCAGCTCTGAGGACTGCCCCAGGCGCACATCTCTAAGATCAGGTTTCGCGCCAATCGTTTGATCTTGATCGCAGTAGCCTGATTATCAGCTACTTATGATGCATATAAGCTGGAGAAAGAGTCGGTACGAGAATTCATGCTTACGGTTTCTCGTTCCAGCGGCAACTGCCCGAACCACTTCTTCGATCTGCTCGCAATCTCCGTGGTTCACGCGCTTAACGGTCAGGAGCGAATCTTTCCTGCAGGCTGTTTTTGAGCTTGGTTGCCTGTCCGAAAGACTTGATAACTGCGGTATGTCTTCGGGAAAGTTTCCATCCGTGATTTACTGCCTGTTCAAGCTGGTCACGCCGGCTGCTGTCTCGGTACGCAAAGGAATTGGTTCGATTCGGGTGAATCTGCCGAGAAAGGACGGCCCAACTCGGGGGTGCTTGGCACAGCCAACTGCTGGACGGTCATAGGTCCGGCCAGAAAGGCACTGCGGCCTGCTCGGACGGCTCCGGCAAAGGCACTGGCCATCTCCACCGGGTGAATCGCACGCGAAACCGCCGTGTTCAATAGTACGCCATCGAAGCCCCACTCCATCACCTGACAGGCATGTGACGGAAGACCGATGCCTGCATCTATGATCAGAGGTATGTGCGGCGCGCGTTGACGCAGTTCACGCAGCGCAGAAGCATTGCGGGGTCCTTGACCAGTACCGATCGGAGCAGCCCAGGGCATCAGCACCTCGCAGCCAACATCGATCAATCGCTTGCACACGACCCAGTCTTCCGTGCAATACGGTAAGACCTTGAAGCCGAGTTTTATGAGTTCGCTCGCGGCCTCGACCAACTCAAAGGGGTCAGGCTGCAGGTTAACTTCATCACCGATGACCTCGAGCTTGATGAGACTGGTTTCAAATAACTCTCGCGCTACGCAGGCCGTGCTAACGGCCTCGCGTGCAGTCTGGCAGCCCGCGGTGTTAGGAAGAATAGTCCGATTAGTCTCTCGGAGCAGATTCCAAAAGGCCTGTCCCGCATCCTTTCTCCCCGGGAGCTGCCGGCGCAGCGACACCGTGAGCATGGCGGGATCGGCGGCGCGAATCGCATCCACTAATTGGCGCGGAGATTCGTATCGTGAAGTACCCAGTAACAGGCGGCTCGCAAAGCACAGCCCGTACAAATTAAGTTTGTCCTTGATGTCGGGAACTCCCATTTCAGCCTCCAACCGAAGGATGAACGATTTCGATTCGATCACCTGGATAAATGCAGCACTCCGCATAGGCCGAGCGCGGAATAAATTCTTCGTTGCGGACCACAGCGAACGGAGTCGGCGGGGAGAGCAATATCAACAATGCAGCTAGTGTCTGAGGTTCGGGCAAAGGCTGCGTGTCGCCGTTCACGATGATAGACATGCGTGGATCTCCTCTGCTTCACGACTTATGTCCGCGGGAGAGCCGGCACCCTCTTCACGCAGACAATTCCACCGGCCCGATGGCTGGTTCGCCCCTGGAGCGGACAACAAAGACAGTGCCTCTTCGACAACCGCGGGGGCCAGTAGGAACCCATGACGGTAGAGCCCGTTGATACGCAGTATGCGACCGGTGCGATCATAACGAAATGCAGGCTGGTTATCCGGCAAGGCAGGCCGCACCTGGGTAGCGAATTCAAGAATGCGCGCCTCGGCCAGAGCGGGCAAAAGGGAATACGCTGAGGAAAGCAACTCAAGGGCTCCCCGCACGGAAACTGCCGAGCGATCGTCGCTTTCGATACTGGTTGCACCGACAACCAATCTTCCTTCCGCACGAGGCACAATGTAGACCGAGTAGCGTGGATGCAATAACCGAAGCATATGACACAACGCAATGTCGGGCGCATAGAGGCGGATAATCTCGCCGCGAACACCGCGCAGTTGGGGCCAATCCCGACGGGCACCCATGCCTCGGCAGTCTACAACAACTCCGGCATCGGGCAGCGCATCATCAGCAATCGGTGCTTGCCAGTAGCACGTAGCCCTGACCTCTTCGAGAGCGGCGGCAAGCGCCGTTAGTAGTGCCCGATTGTCCACCTGAGCCTCGCCGGGAAGATAAAGAGCCTGCTGAAATCTTGTGCCGAGCGCAGGTTCTAACTCCTCAAGCCGCGCCGCGTCGATACGTAGGAGGTTTGTCCGCGGGTCGCGCGCTGTCAGCATCTTCTCGAAGTAACTCGCTTCTCCGGCATCCTCTTGGTGCCACAGCAAGAGTGTTCCTGTATCGCGAAAAAAGACAGGCTGTGGCAACTGGGCCAGCCATTGCGGCCACAAGCTGAGGCTATGCCTTCCCATTGCGACAATCTCCGCATCAGCGTTAACCGCTTCCGCTGCTGGCGTAATCATGCCCGCTGCTGCCCACGCCGCCGAGCCTTCTCCGAAGCTGCTCGCTGCATCGTAAAGTACAACCTTCAGCCCTGTACGGGCGGCGCGCCACGCTAATAAGCGGCCAAGTAAACCACCACCCACAAGGGCGATATCAGGGCGACTCACAGATAAACCTCCCCACCTCGCTCAACGAACTCGCGCGCCTTTTCCGCCATACCCTGCTCCTCTTCTGAGCCATACTTCGCCCGAATTTCCTCCGTGATCTTCATCGAGCAAAACTTAGGTCCGCACATCGAGCAAAAGTGGGCGGTCTTAGCGCCTTCTTGAGGCAACGTTTCGTCGTGATATTCACGGGCCCGCTCGGGGTCGAGGCTTAGGTTAAATTGGTCCTCCCAGCGAAACTCGAAGCGCGCCTTAGAAAGCGCGTTGTCGCGAATTTGTGCTCCAGGCCACCCTTTGGCCAGATCCGCAGCATGCGCGGCAATCTTGTAACTGATAATGCCTTCGCGAACGTCGTCTTTATTCGGAAGACCAAGGTGCTCTTTCGGAGTCACGTAGCAAAGCATCGCGGTTCCATACCAACCAATTTGGGCGGCGCCGATGGCGCTGGTGATGTGGTCGTAGCCGGGAGCGATATCAGTGACGAGAGGGCCCAATGTATAAAATGGGGCTTCGAAACAGTGTCGCAGTTCCGCCTCCATATTTTCCCGGATAAGTTGCATGGGTACGTGGCCCGGGCCTTCAATCATTACCTGCACATCATGCTTCCAGGCGCGTTCTGTCAGCTCTCCCAGCGTCCGCAACTCTGCGAATTGCGCTTCGTCATTGGCGTCATAGACTGAGCCGGGACGCAGACCATCGCCCAGGCTAAAGGACACGTCGTACGCCTTCATAATCTCGCAAACTTCGTCGAAATTCGTGTACAGGAAGTTTTCACGATGGTGTGCAAGGCACCACTTGGCCATAATTGAGCCACCACGCGAAACGATGCCCGTCAATCGTCTGGCCGTAAGCGGAATCCATGGTAGCCGGACGCCTGCATGCAAGGTGAAGTAATCGACGCCTTGCTCCGCCTGCTCAATCAAAGTATCGCGTAGCAATTCCCAAGTTAGTTCCTCGGCGCGTCCACCTACTTTTTCGAGCGCCTGATAGATAGGTACGGTGCCAATTGGCACGGGCGCGTTGCGAAGAATCCACTCCCGGGTCTCGTGAATATGTTTGCCCGTCGAGAGATCCATGATGGTATCTGCGCCCCAATGAGTAGCCCAAATCATTTTGTCCACTTCCTCCGCCAGCGATGAACTAACCGCGGAGTTGCCGATATTACCGTTGATTTTGACTTTGAAATTCCGACCAATAATCATCGGTTCCAGTTCCGGATGGTTGATGTTAGCCGGGATAATGGCACGACCGGCGGCTACTTCCATTCGCACGAACTCGGGGGTGATGTGTTCGGGAAGCCGAGCGCCGAAAGGCTCTCCTCGATGTTGGCGCAGAAGCGATGCGTAGGCCGGATCTTGTAATAGGCGATCCAGCTCCATCGATTCACGCAAGGCAACGAACTCCATCTCCGGAGTCACAATCCCTTTACGTGCATAATGCATCTGGCTGACATTCTTTCCATTGTATGCGCGGCGAGGCTTTACCGGCCCAGGAAATCGGAGATCGAGGGTTAGCAAGTCGTTCTGACGCCGGCGCGCATGCTTGGAGCTGAAATCACCGAGTCGCTCAGTATCTGCGCGTTCCTGGATCCAAGTGCTACGCAAAGCGGGCAGTCCCCGCGCCAGATCGATTTCGGCTTCGGGATCTGTATATGGGCCGGAAGTATCATAGATCGGTACTGGAGGGTTCTCGTCGAGGCGATTACTATGATGGGTAGGCGACAAGGATAATTCCCGATAGGGCACACAGAGATCGGCACGGCTGCCGTGGATGCACCGTTTTTGGGAGGCGGGATAGGATGACGGGGTACGAATCGTGGCAAAGGTTGTGGCGGGTTTTTGCATTGTGGTCTTTCTCGTCTTCCGGAAACAGGCGACCGCTTTGAGCATGCCTGCGCTCAGGACATTAGTGAAAATGCTTGAAGTCGCTTGCTACCAGGTAACGCTTTGTCGCGTCGGAAACGTTTGCCATAACTTCCTTTTGCGGACTTTGTGCACTAGAGTTTCAGCGCAGTTTCCCAGTTAACCAAGTGATGTTTATTCACTCCGTTATTGAAGACGTTTCACTTTCCTAACAGCCGAGCCTGCCGGAAAATTGTGCTGAGATTCTAGTCGCTATGACCTTGCTCCTCTATGGGGCCAAAGCTCGTTTTGTTTGAACCTGCGAAGCCGCCCTTTTTTTTGCAAACGAAACCCAATAGTTGGTTTAATATGATGATGAAATCGCCTGTCAAAGTCGCTGTAGAAATAGCAGCACGAAAAAAAATCATCGCGGCTAACTGGAAGATGAACCTCACGCATCGGGAGGCTAAATCTTATGCAGACCTCCTGTGGACCGAAGTTGGGGTGGTAAACGAGATCGAAGTCGTTCTTATACCCCCTTTCACGGCGATTCCGGCACTCGCCGAAGCTTTGGAAAAGAGCCCGGTCGCACGATTGGGCGCACAAAACATGCACTGGGAAAAGTGCGGCCCGTTCACTGGTGAAATCAGTGCCACGATGTTGCGGGCCCTTGACGTCAACTATGTTGTGCTTGGTCACAGCGAACGGCGAAGGCTATTTGGAGAGACCGACGAAATGGTCAATCGAAAAATTACAGCGGCCCTGAGCGCCGGTTTGCGGCCCATCGTTTGCGTGGGTGAAACCTTGGCCGAACGCGACGGTCAGCGTGTCGAGGAAGTCTTAAAGCGTCAAATCCAGGAGGGGTTGAAGGGGGTGAACTCGAGGCAATTCCACGACTTGGTAATCGCCTATGAACCGCTGTGGGCGATCGGGACGGGCAGAACGGCCACACCGGAACAAGCGGAGGAAGCACACGGGTTCATCCGATCAGTGATCGCTTCGGTTTCTGACCACCCCACCGCGGCACAGATTCGAATCCAATACGGGGGCAGCGTTAAGCCGGAGAATGCGGAAGAACTTTTGCGGCAACAAGACATTGACGGGGCGCTAGTCGGCGGGGCTTCCCTGGACGCCCGAAATTTCGCCCGGATCATTCGAGGCGCCGTTGCCGTTTCCGCTTAAGGGCGCAAAGCTTTTCACTCACCTTGTCGTTCGATTTAATCGATGCCTTTAATGATGACAGCAGGGAGAGCGCTAGATCCGCTGTTACTTATACTCCTGTCTTTTTGAACCCGATTGTCGATAAAGGCGGCAATGTTAAGCAAAGGGAATGCGAGCGTCCCTGCCAAGGAATCGGATCGGTGTGCATCTTGCCCGGATTACCGATGTCGCCACCTCCGTAGATTCCAGCGTCAGTGTTCAAGATCTCTTCGTACCAACCATCGCTAGGTGCTCCGATCCGGTAGCTGTGTCTGGGAACCGGTGTGCCGAAAGACAGAATAGCGTAACCTCATTTTTCTTGGTTGTTTCCGCCTGTTTGTGAGTTTTCGGAGCCGATTCGTTTGTAGTTTGCGGTCTTCTCGCTGTTTCCTGCCATGAGCGAACTATTGAAGGAGTAGAGGGAGACCAGTCGAGCAATCAGCAGTGTTACATAAAACATACCGAACACCGCCTCCACCATCGCCAGCATCCGCGCCACGCGCGACACCGGGACGATATCACCGTAACCAACGGTGCTGAGCGTGGTGAAACTGAAGTAAATGGCGTTGAAGTCAT
>Ga0209647_1000674_pt1 | contig 31144 bp, 36 predicted proteins | sample GraSoi_2013_60cm_FD_185827 | JGI IMG/M metagenome (GOLD analysis project Ga0209647, IMG submission 185827) | Grasslands soil microbial communities from the Angelo Coastal Reserve, California, USA - Sample 9_17_2013_60cm (SPAdes) (version 2) | ecosystem: Environmental > Terrestrial > Soil >... | reverse complement strand
TCTATCTTATAGATGTGATATATGTAAAAATGTCAAATTTACTGATTTGACGAGTAAATGTATGCAAATTTATGTAAAATTCATTAAAATTTATAAATATATTATTTCCATTTATCTTATAGATATAATTTATATCTTATTTACAAATTTATATATATTATTTACATTGTTTTATTTTAAATCCTATCCAACACATCATTCTCTCTTTACCAATTCTTCGTCTTTTATATTCGGAACAACAATTAGGATATACTATAGATATAAATTTAGTTATACAATTTGAATATACAGAAAAATCTTTATGATCTAATTTACGAGTTGATGATATAAGTATATCTTTAATCGTTATGTAATCTGTGTATAATCCGGTGAATATTAAATTATTCTTTAACCATTCATCAAAAATATCATCATTTACATTATCCAATATTAAATTCATGATAGTTTGATACCATGATGAATCATTCTCTCCCATATCGAATGTTAAATCTACCATATGTTCATTTTTTTCAACTGGATGTAAAACAAAAACTTCCGTAAATTTTATGGTACTTTTCACATTACTTTTAATAAACATATCTGTTTTTGTATTTCCTATTACTTTATTTAATAATTGTATAAATGTAGATCTACCACTTTGTTTAGACCCCCCGAAAATAACAGGAGAATGATTTCCTTTATTACATAATATATCATAACATATAGATAATATGATATTTAATGATCTTTTATTCGGTAAAATATCTTGTAAATATTTCATAACTATAGGATTTCGAATACTATTGTTATAAGTGTAACATAAATATTTTGTGATATAGTCGTATTTGTCATGAGGTCTAAATATTTTTGTGTCGATCTCATATACACCGTTCATGAACGGTATTATGTTTTTAGAATTAAATGTAATATTGTGTATTATGAAATATGATGCTAAATATTTGTATAAAGATATTTTTTTATCCGTTACAAATTTTATACATTTATACATTTTACTTTTCCATTTTTCAGATATTATGATTTTCATAAGATTAGTTAATGTATTATTAATTTTGTTATACACCAAAGAATATGTATAATTATTACATTTGTCTATATTCCATCTATCATAGAGATAAATATATATTTCTTTATTATAAGATATTATTTTATTTTCGTTGTATACTGCTATTGAATATAAGTTATATTCAGTACATTCATTCATATATAATTCGTATAAATTTCTTTCCATTCCAGTTATATAGAATTGAGAAGGAATAACTATTTTTTCATCTATATCATCGTAAAGTTTAGAAAGATATTCGCTATATTGAGAAGAAGTATAAATATTATGTATCTTATAAGAACATTCGTCGTCGAGACATTTCATAAAACACATTTTATTATTAAATATAATATATTGCTTTTTTACTGCGTTTTCTGATGAAAATGGACATATACTTCCAGATAATTTTAATGCGTAATGAGTAGATTTATTATAATAATCTTCTACATCTCTATCGTATTTTATTTTTATAAATTTTTTTACTTCTTCGTACTCTTCTTTACTTCCAATCACAAAACATGTATTATCTGTAAATTTATAATCGGGCAGTCCTATAGTAATATATATCGGGGTATCATCATTCATATAGTGAATAAATGTTTCTTTTCTATCAAAATCATCGCTTAATATATTTTTGTACAAAATAGAATTATTGATATCTTTAAATTTATAACTTCCGTAAGTTCTTATCGTTTCGTTATTCGTAATATTTAATATATTTAAATTAGAATATAAATTATACAAAGATGATCTATTATCCATCATTATACATCTATGAGTCGTTTTATCATTCAATTTATAAATTATATGATGAGATAATTCAGAGGATAATATTATTCTTCGTATGTTATATACATCGTTAAATTTATTGAGTATTTTAGAATGAATATCTGATATATATATCTCGCTATTTATATCGAAAAATATATTTATAGGTTTATTATTATCTATATATTCGTATATATCTCTAGTTTCATCTATTATATCGATAAAATCATCGTAAGAAATACAATATTCATAATTATATTTAGATCCTTTTGTATATATTATAGATCCAGGTGGAGAAGTACTTAATATGATTTCTTTCTTCATTCTTATTCTTCTTCTTTTCTTTGTTAATTACATTTTATCAGTTTTATTTAAAAGAATAAAATATATATTTAAAATGGCTATCGTTAATATGTTTTTCGATACCACAGATGAAATAGATATTATACAAGTTAAAAATAAAATATTCGATGCATTATATCAACAATATTCTATAAGAATTATATCATTATATTCTTCAAATACGATAAGATATAGGTATATATTTAAAATATATAATGAAGATATTCCAATCGTTTTCGATAACTGTGAATCTCTTATGAATCTATGTATTAAGTGTAACATAACTAAAAATATAATATCTAATTCTTATCTATTGAATAGAACTGATGATGATGTCGAATATCACGATACTGGGAATTATTTATGTATGTCAAAAGAGGAAATGTCCCCGTGGTATGTAGAAAATAATTCAGAAGTAATATATTCATTATATCCTATTCAGTTTTCGATTAAAGGTAAAATATTATGTACAAAATATGAATTATCATTGGTAATTCCATTCGTGGAAAAGGTATATATGAGAACTATAACTAATTACTTTAATTATGGTGATAAATATATTTTTACTTTAGAATTTGAACAATGTTTTTTTAAAACTCCGGAATGTAAATCCCATCAATGTATAGTGTATGCAAATAAAAAATGTTACGGAGTATGTTTAAATGAAAAATGTCGGAAAAAAATTCATAAAATAGTACATAATGTATTATATCCCGATGAAATAAAAATAATGTATATATCGGAAAAGAAATCTTCTTATTTCGATAATGTAATAGGAAATTTTGTGCACAATATTTATAAACTTAAATATTCGGTAATATTATTATTTGAATCGAGTGATATTCACGTTATTGTTCATGAAAAATGTTTATTCACAGGAGAAGAAAATCATGATGCTATTATATATATAACATTATTTAATTCTATTTATGTTTGTGAGACATGTGATAAAGGTGATATTCCAATTCCATTTTCGGTATATCCGAATGAAATTCAAGATCTATTCATAGATATTCACCAAGCTGAAATAGAAGCAACAAAATGTATGAAAAAACATATAGACGTTAATGCGATAGCTGTATTCGATAGAAAAGATAAAAAATTCAAAAGTAAATGTAGTAGAGATTGTATATTCCATTTTAACGACTATTCTACAGATATTGTAGAATATACCATATCTACAAATGGATTTATAGTATATTGTAATAATAATTATACTATTAAATGTAATGTAGATTCGTATGAATTATTAAAAGTAAATAGAGTATTGTCAGCATTTTACAGAAATAGTACTATATACGGAACATATATGGATATGCCTCTTCATTTCTTCTCTGGTGATGAAAAACTAAAAAATATGTTTATTATGTTGATGGAATGTAGAACAGAAAAAATAATAATGGATATATTATGTCACGATGAAAAACGATTCTTATATTATAATGGTGTATTTTATGTGTATAAAAATAACTTATGGATAAAGGATAATAATTACGAAGAATCTGTAGATATGTTATACAATAAAATATATTTTACATTATCTATCATGTCTGTATATTCAACACAAGATAATAATTATTCTATGGAAAAGAATATTATAGCAGTAGATAGATATATAAGCGATAGAAAAATATTAAAAAAATGTATAAAACAATCGGAAAGTAGATTTATGAAAGACGACGATAAATTATTTGATAATAATAATGATATTATACCTTTTATAAATGGAGTATATGAAATATCATCTAAAGAAATTAGACCGCACAAAGAAGAAGATTATGTAACAAAGTATATATTCTGTGAATATTAATTTTCATAAATTATGAAAATTAATATTTTTTTATATGTCTTTCCATTTAATATTTTATGCATAATGGATAACGCTGTATTATTAGCGGTAAGAAACAACCATGAAATATTATTATGTTTCCCGTATAAAGAATTTGAAGAAGAAGAAAGATATGGAATAGGAAGAAGAAATTTAATACCTACAACAAATGTAGTTATCTATGTATTTTTTGATGTAACAAGACGAATATGCGAAAGAGAATCAAAAATGATGTTTAATCTTATAAGAAATGATTTTATGGAATTATTCCCTATATATAAAGAGGAAGAACCTTCATATATACCTAGCGAAGATGATCATAATATTGTTCATTGTACATTAACATATTCAATAACCGAATAACATAATTATTATTATGAAAACCAATATGATACATAATACAAATAATAGATAATCGCTATTATTTTTAACCCATGTTTTAAATGTTCCTATATTAGATCCACTACATTGAACTTTTGTAATTAATCCTGGAGTGTTTTTATCGAATATATAACATTCGTCACAATTCTGAGTAAATTGTAAATGATCTATATTAGAAGCTGTACTATATATAGATATTCCATCAAAATAACATTTACATTTTTCACCTATACATCCAGAACATATTTGATTGAATGATATAGTGTCAACCGAAGAATTTAATATATTTATTACTATATCATCTATTATGCAATTTGTTTGTTCACACGATATAATTTTAGGAGGAACTGTATATTGAAGAACACATATACTATCGCATGTTTTTAATTGATCTTCATCTATTATTCCTTTTTGATGTTCGTAATTAAAATCTGCGAGATGACATCCACACGCAGATATTATATTTCTATTCATTAAAATACTAGTATCATTAGCAGCATGGGATACTTCATCTCTTGATATTAATTTACATATATCATTTAGAATGATATCGCATAATCCTGCTGATGCAGCACAAAATTCTAAATATATTGATAATACAGTTTGAGCATTCTGATCTGTAGTTTTTATTCCTAATGTTCCTACATCTTTTTCCCATGTAGTTATTGCATCTAATATTATCGAATTTTTATTAATTAAATTTACTACCGAAGATGTTATATGATAACAATTTTTCATAGGATTCCAATCTTGCCATTTATCTGAACCTGAACAATATTGTTTAATATAAGGTAAACATGCATCACTATTCCAATCTATATATTTTACATCACATCCTATATCCCAAGGATAAGGATAAGCACAACAAGATTCTGGAGTCATTTATATAAAAATATAAACATTATATTTTATAAATATAAATGGAAGAAACTGTTATAATATACCCAGAAAATAGTATAATAGATAAGATAGTAGTTTCGTGTAATAGTTTATTAAAAAATAAAAAAAAAGTATCTTGTTCGCATAATCCTTCGGTAGAAGAATTAAAATCTGTTATAAAAAATAAAAATGGTATATTTGTAGGAGATTATTATTCTAAAATATACGGAGAAATATGTGATTTATGTAATACAACCACATTTATATTAAAAGAAAATTGTATACTTCCTGATGAAACACTCATATGCACGGTAGAGAAATGGGAATTTTATTGGAATGATTTAAAAAGTAATATATCAGAATTATTGACCAGTATTTACAATTATACATTTCTATTCCCCAGTGAGGTAGATAGATCCATTTATTATGGATTAGAAAAATTAGGATTTATACAATTCCCATTAGACGAGATAGAAAAATTTATATCTAATTCCGAATATACTAGAACATATGTTATAAATTTAGGAAGACAAGATTATCTATATTACGAAGATCTCATAAAATATAGATGTCTAGAATGTAAAGTTACAACGATTAAAATTCCAGATCCTGTTAAAATATCTGTATGTTTCGGTGATTATCCTGTAGTATCTACTTTATGTTATGTTATAGACGAATTAAATGTATCGTGTTCAGTTATGATACATATAAATTTAAATACATCCGTTGTATCAGGTATAGCTATGTCAAAAAAAGGTTTAGCTTTATCTGTTATTAAATTCTTTTTTAATAATTCTTTCAGAGGAAATAAATATAAAGCGTACGGAGATGGATCTATACATAAATTAAAAAGTATATTAAAAGTATAAATTATGGTTATAAAATGGATGAGTATACGATCCCATTACGAGAAAAGAAAAAGAAGAAAAAGAAAATTATAATAGAAAAAGAAAATGATACGACCGAATATAATTATCTTTTACAGAGATTGTACGATAATATGACTAATGATGGGATAAAAATACAAGATGAAATGTGTAAATTTGTAAAACCGATAATTAAAATAGAAAAAATGAATAAGATTGTAATTGTAAATTTTAATAAAATATGTAATTCTATAAAAAGAAGTAAATTTCTATTATCTAAATATATATCTGAATCAATAGGCAAATGTACAATAGTAGATGATTCTCTTATAATAAGAGAATCTATAAAAGATCCTATATATGTTATAGAAAGTAGTATAAAAAAATATATTAAACATTATGTATTATGTAAAAATATGTGTAATACTGTAACCTATATCGAAGGTAAATATACAATATGTCCTAGATGTAAATGTTCTTACATAAATAAATTTAATAAGTAATAATGGATGTGATAAAAAATATGGTATCAAATGTAGATGATTTGTATGAAGCAATGGGAAATGTAATGTACAATAATAAAAATATAGATATAACTATATCGGATATACAAAATAATAGATTTGGCGTTAATTCCACCCCGGTAATAAATTTATATAAAAAGAATGATATATTAATAAAAGATGAAAATGTATTTCCGTGTCATAAAAAAAAATGTTGTTCTACTCCAGATGTAACGTTTGCGCAATTACAAACTAGATCTGGTGATGAACCAGCTGTAATATATTACGTATGTAATTCTTGTAATAGAAGGTGGAAAGAATAATTAAACATCATCTTCGTATTCTTCATATTCTATCTCTTCTTCATCATCATCTTCTTCTTCATCTTCTTCTTCATCTTCTTCTTCAACATCGTCATCATTTATAGGTTTTTCATCTATCGATATACATTTTTTTTCGTATTCCCATCCCATTTTTTTACATAAATTTATATCACTTTCTTCTAGATTTACAACCGTGTCTCCTACTTGTTTTCCATAAATTATATCTTCATCATCTTTAAAAACTAAATGTGAATCTTCTTCTTCATAATTTCCATATTTATTTTTATAAATAGGAGTATTATTTTTCGTCATTTCGGATAAACACGAATTAGTAGTAGAATGTTTTTTACAATATCCGTATATATTTAAATCATTCATATTTTTACATATTTTTTCTATCATAGTTGCTTTAAATTTACATACACCATTATCATCGTCATTTTTCCGTATAATATTTCCAGATGACATGTTGTTATATATCTCTGTTATTTTTTTTTATATACATATTCTTTTTATGAATATGTATATATTTATATATTTATATTTTATTTCTAAGTTTATATTTCGCTTCTTCATCGTATTCATTATCATCTATTTGTAATAATTTCATTTCATCGCAATTATCTTCATCATCTTCTTTCGGTTTATTATTACCGAATATATATTCATTAATAGTATCTTGTGTTAATACTTTAGTTTCACCGTGATAATATCCTATTTCATTCATTTCTTCTTGTAAACATAAATATAATTGAACTACATTATATCTTAATGTAATAACTGCAGGATCTTTACAATATATATCTCTAAATTGTATTACTGCATAATATTCACTTCGTCTATTAGATATTTTTCCAATCATATCGAATGGAACTTCATGTCTTACATCTGTTGAATTTATATCTTTTACTAGATATACTTTAGTCATATAATCTACTTTACAATATCCTCTTTTTACAGAGTAAGAGTCTGATATTTTATCTGACTCTACTTCGTTAAAAAACTTTTTTATAGATATAATCTGAGGACCTTTTCTTAATATCCCCCACATCATATTGTCTATATCTCTATTTTGTTTTATCTCATTTATTTTATTTACAGCTGCTGTGTAAGTAATATCGAAGAAATTCATTACATTTTTTTCTACAGCAGTATGTTTAGTAGTATCATCTTGTTCTTGAATCGAAAAAGAATAAAAATCTTTATCTTCACTTTCTTTACTTTTAATTTTCAATAATCCTCTACCACATTTCATAGGTGTTTTAAATAGTAATGGTTTCATATAATTACCATATATTACATTTATAATGTATTGTACAACAGGAACTCTTTGACTTTTAGCGATCATAACAGCTAATTTAAATTTTATATCCGACAGATTTATCAATGATGAATCTTCGAATGGTTTCTCTATATCTCTAGAATGTATTCCTCTATAAGTTGCCATGTTTAGTTATATATGTAGAATTATATAATATATCTTAATCAATTTTATTTCATTAAATAAAATGTCTATAGAAGACTATATAGATATATTCAATATAGATGATGATGATGATGATGATTATATCTTAGATGAAGGAGTAGCATACAAAGATATAGAACGATCGGATAAAGAAGATAAATGTGGAATAGGATTTATTACAAGTGGTAAAATATATTTATCCCCATGGGAAAGAAATATAGTAAAATGTTGTAATATATTATTATCTAAAATTTATGACGATTATATTTATCAAAATCAAATAAAAGATATTATATCTATTATGAAACAAATAGAATATTTACAATATCTAAATGCTGATGTATTAATTCCTGCATTTATTTATGCATCTTTTGTAAATGATAAGAAATATGTGTATAATTCTAATACATTTAACAAATTTTACAATTATGTTTCTGAATATGTTATAGGTATAGAACAATGTGATTTATTAAGATATGTACGATTATTATTTGGATTTGATAATATAACTATAAAATATACATTTTAATTTTTATTACAATAATAAAATGTATAACGGAACAACATACAATACTGATGTTAAACCTACACCAATTACTCCTAGTACTAATTATATGAGATATATATATATAATTATAGCGATTATTATTATAGCTATAATTCTAATAACCGTGATATATTATACCATGAATACAAAAATATATAAAGGTAGAGGAAAAAGAGTATATTCACCGGAAGAATTTGTACAGTATTAATAATATGACAATAACATCTATTATTAAATATTACGGTATTATTACAATAATAATTATCATAATATATATTATCATAATATATATATTTTTTAATAATCCATCTATGACAATGAATTACATTGATGAATGGGGAATACCTGATCTATCAGATTTTGATTATTAAATATAAAAAAAAGTAATGTAATATAACGATATGGCAATAGAAGATAAAAATAAAAAATCTCAATGGAAAAAGTATATTTTAATAATTGCTACTATTTTATTAATAGGTATAGGATGTACAATATTTTATATATATTTTATGAATGGATATAAAAATCTATCTTCTGAAGAAGTAGAAATTACCCCTTTAACTGATAATCCGAGACATATTAGTAGAAAAATACAGAGAAATCCATCATTCGCAATGGAAGGAAGTAAATCTAGATTTACATAAATTTATATTTTATCTACTATTTTAACAGCGAAATCGATAGTTATAAATATATTTTTATCCGTTGATATATTTTCTAATATAGTTATTCTTTCTTTAGGAATATTTTCATCTGTAATATTTTTCCGTGTAATCTTAGTATGTGTTGGTAAACTTATATCTTCATTAAAATCTACTATATCATTAGTTGATTGAGGATATAATATATTCAGATGTTTTTCGTTTTCATCAACCATATCCATAGTTGATAATTTTTCATATTTATTTGTAGGTAAAAGATTGTCTGATATTTTATATGGTATATCTGTAAATATATCTTGTATTTGATTAAATATACCTTTTACTTCAGGAATTAATATCTTTATTTCTGGAATAAGAATATCTTTTACTTCAGGAATAAGAATATCTTGTACTTCAGGAATAAGAATATCTTTTACTTCAGGAATAAAAATATCTTTTACTTCAGGAATAAAAATATCTTTTACTTCAGGAATAAGAATATCTTTTACTTCAGGAATAAGAATATCTTTTACTTCAGAAATATCTTTTATTTCAGAAGATGATATTTCTTCAACAATACCATGTAAATTTTCTATTATAGTATTTGTAGAACCTGGTCTATCGATCGATTCTGATCGATGTATAGTATGTTTTAATATTTTATCATTAGCTATATCTCTTTGTCTAATCATTTCTTCTATAAATTTCTGTTGAGATAATAATTCTTCGTTTGTTATAGTATTATTAATTTGATAATTCATTTGAGGAGTAGCCATTATATATATATAATATTTTATTATTATTATTTATTATCTTTATATATAGCTCTATATAATCCGGTAAAAAATAAGTTTAACTTTTCTTCATAAGTTAAATTAAAACTTATGAAAGGTTTATTACAATATATAGTTATATAATTATCTATATCATACTTATTTTTAATCAATGTATTATATAAAGCTTGTTTTAATGGAAAGTTTAAAATCTGGTAGACATAATTTATAAATATATTAGTATTCAAATTTTTACAAGTTATCGATACAGCTAATATATTATTCATCGTATCATCTATTACATCTATAGGGAAATTATTTGCTAATCCTCCATCTATATATTTACATCCCTTATATTCTATCTCTTGAAATATAAACGGTAAATTACATGACATATTTATGGCATCTATAACCGATAAATCGGGATTATTTATATAACTTAATATTTCAATTCTAGATTTAGTTATATTGGATGTAGTAATGAATAATCTTTTATTGGTTAAAGAATATAATTCGTACATCGTAGGAATAAACTGTAGTTTTTTATACACCAATAATTCTACCATATATGTTATATCTTTTATAGGATATAATCCATTTTTCATTATAGTATCGTATAACGATATTTTGAAATTTAATAATGTATCTTTTTGTACTATCGATTTAAATATTTCAATAGATGTATATCCTACATTTAATAATAAACATATTATAGATCCGATAGATGTTCCTATATATGTATTAAAATTAGTAAATCCAATAGATTCGTAATAATATATCACACCTAAATGTGATATACCATTACAACCTCCTCCACTTAATATTAAAGTTTTATATTTCATTTTAAAATATATTTTAAAGAATTTAAATGTTATATATTAAATATTATGAATAAATCATTAACAGAAAGACAGGAATTAAATAAATTAATTACTATACATTCAGGTCTAAATAGATATCTGAATTTAGAATTTTATAAAAATAAAAATATTGTAAAATGTACTAAAAATGATCAAGGTTTATCGTGTAACGATCAAACAGTTCATTTTGATTCTAAACTGTTATCTAATTGCGATGTTTTAATTTCAATAGATTGGATTACGGATGTAAATCCTACTACAGATTTTCTTTTGTTGATAGGTAATACTACAACATCTGAAATAGTAGCGTATAGAATTATAGATGAAAATAATAAAGCTCATACAACTATCTCAACTAGATTTTACGATAAAACATTTATATCTGTAAGTGGATTTAATTATAACGTATTGAATATGTTATTATTACAAATATCTGATAGTTATAGATATAATATTCCGATAGATGAATCGAAACACTCTAGTCATAATAAATTTCCTATTGAAATATATATGATGATTAAATTTATATCTAATATAGGAGATATAATAAATATATATTCTGGTGATTATAAATGTAAATTAATTAAACATCTCGATTATTGGTATTCTTTACCGATCGAAAATAGTTGTCTAAATAAAGAATGTACATTAATAGTAATGGATGTTATACCTATAAATATGAAAGAAGAAGTTACAATTAGTGTTTATCTTAATAGTAATGAAAATAGAATATTACATTATAAATCTCATTCCGATGAAGAAAGTAATAAAACATTATGTATATTATCGGAAAATGATAAATTTCATATAAAAGGAACTAATGTGTCATACGTTAAGATAATTCTTAAAAAATAGATTTACCCACATCTTCTAATTTCTAATTCCAAATTTAATGCACTTCCGCTATCACTTATAAGTTGAAATGTTTTTCTTGTATTAGTTATAAGTACGTACGCCATAGTAGATGTACTTACAAAAGGGAATGGATTTATAGATTGAGGGGAAAAATATGAAAAACAATATGTAGGAGTTCCTGTATCGGTAAATACAACAGCTGATTTATATGTTCCAGGTATATTAGCTTGTGTTACAAGTGTAAATTTGCACACTCCACCAAATAATTTAGATGTAGGTTCAATAGTTATAAGATTGCTACTCCAGTTTAACGAATCTACTGAACCTTGTTCTATTATTATACTATTATCATTACTGTAGAAACTAGGATAACTCGCATTTCCTCCTAATACTGTTGTTACACATCTGAATACTACGAATGATTTCATCAAATAATCTAATGTTAATGCATCATCAATATTTGTTGCTACACCTACTTTTGTAATAGGAAAAGTACCGGCATTTATTCCACCTGTCATAGTTCCTCCTGATAATGCTAGATAATTAGCCTTACAATATAATACATTTACAACATCATCATCTTCAGCAGGAACATGAGTCATTTTAATAGTATTTCCATTCATATGTAAAACTCCTGTCATAGTATCTCCTGCTTTCATTACATATTTTCCATCTGCATACCCCATATTCACAGCATCAGTAGGAACAGTAGGATTAGCTAGATTTATAATTTTAAAATTATTCATATTTAATGTTCCAATCATAGGTGTAGTTCCATCAGGAGATAATCCTGATGGATGAGCTCTTATATATGCTAAATTTACTAGATCAGCAGGATCAACAGGAATATATGTAGTAGTTATCTTCTGATTTCCCATATCTAATGTTCCTGTCATAGTATCTCCTGTTGTATTTACGTAATGTAAATCTGCATACTGTAAAGTCATAGCATCGGTAGGTAATGAAGGATCATATAAATTAGTTATTTTAAAATTATTCATATCTATATCTCTATTTAAGGGGTTAGTCATAAAAGATTTTGCTCGTAAAAACGCAATATTTACTACATCAGCAGGATTAACAGGAACATAAGTAGTAGTTATTTTATTACTCCCCATATCTAATGTTCCTGTCATAATATCTCCTGTTATATTAACATATCTACTATCTGCAAATCCTAATGATAATGCATCAGTAGGATTAATGGGATCAGCTAAATTTATAATTTTAAAACTGTTCATATTTAATGCTCCACTCATAGGTGTAACACCACTCGATTGAAATGAATTAGTTTTTAAATACGCTAAATTTACTACATCAGCATTATTTATAGGAATATAAGTAGAAGTTATCTTATTATTTCCCATATCTAATGTTCCAGTCATAGCATCACCTGTTGTATTAACATATCTACTGTCTGCAAATCCCAATGATAATGCATCACCCGGATCGGTAGGATTTTGTAAATTAGTAATTTTATTATTATTCATATTAATATTAGTAGTGTTACTACTGATACTTCCGCTTCCACTTCCATTATGAGCAGTAAAATAAGCTAAATTTATTACATCAGCAGGATTAACAGGAATATATGTAGTAGTTATCTTCTGATTTCCCATATCTAATGTTCCTGTCATAATATCACCGGATACTGATACATATTTAGAATCCATATAATTTATTTGATCGGAATTAAATATTTCCCCAATAGGTACAGGTATACTGTAATTACCTCCTATTGGTATCCATTTTGAACCTATTGAATAATATAACAAATTATCTCCAATATTATAAATTATTGATCCTTTACTTTCTTGAGGAATACTACTAACATTATGTAATGGTGCTTTAAGATAAGACAATCCTGATATAGATTTTACGTGACTATCAGCAGCTATATGGTACATATTTATATATATTTATATTTTTTTTATAAATATAAATGACTACGAAAGAATATTTCAAATTACCAGATCTATTACGAACAACTAGAGCTCTATTACCTATATTTACTACCTTGAAACAAGGTATACATACAACTAATAAAGAAATAGATATAGAATCTATAAATAGATTAACTTCATATTGTAATATATTGGAGAAGATAATAACAGCGCATGGAAGTATTACAACTATTCCATATGGAATATATAATAATCCTATCGTATTATATATACAAAATACAGTTACTAATATTCTTAAATCTATCAATGCTCCTTCTATTAATCCTCCATTACCTACATCTACTATCACAGTTATAGGTTCTGAAAATATATTATTGAAAAATATGAACGTATTATTATGGAGTGCTTTAATAAAATCAGCTTCACCTCCAGAACATTTAAGAGCAATTGCTAACGAAATGTTTATAATTCAATATCATATAAATTTACATTATTTTAATTATGGTTTATATAATTATTTAGTATCGTTGTAATAATGTTACGTCTAAAATATTATGGACTTCCATCGAAATGTTGTTTGCAAGATTCTTCTGTTACAGATTGTGATCCTGTATTTAAAAATCCTAATAATATAGAATGTGCTAAACCGTTAAGTTATTTCTGTAGATCTAACACTTTAACAGATCCTAATTGGGATATATGGACTGAAAATGAACAATGTAACGTATTGATAGGAAAGATATCTAATATAAATGTAGTTGCATCTATAGTTATAGATGCAATACATTCATGGATAAGATATATCAGTTCACAAACTGATCTAGGTATTAAAACTGATATAGAATTAGCGCATACAGTAATGAGAGTTTTTTTAGATAATTGTTCCAGAACGAAAGGAGCATGTGATGGTATGTTAAATGTATTGTGCGAAAATATTACAAAAGATTATCTATATACTCTATTAAAAACATTCGATAGTAGTGATCGAAGTCATAATATAATAACTGCATGCGCTTGTCATATGAATAAAGATCAATATATGAAATATTCAGGTTTAATAGATAAAAAATATTTTCAATCGTGTGATCCTTTATGTAATATTTCAGGAGTTATAAAATATCATTCTAATGGAATTCCTATAGATTGCAAACAAGTAAATTGTATAATAGATGATGTAATTATAAACATAATAAATTCTAAAGTTGGAAATATAACATTTAAAGAAGTATGTAATGGATGTTTTGGTAAGGGATGTGTTTGTATATTTAATACTGACGGTACTGAAGATATACAATCTATATCTAAAAATTGTTCGAAATGTTCTGTAACCGATAAAAATACAGGATTAACTACCCCATTAAATTGTTCTACAGGAAATCCAACATCTAACGATGGTAAACAATTTTACGAAAAATATAAGTATGAAATAATACCTTTCTTTTCTTTTTTATTTATAATACTAATTCTGATAGTTATTTTCAAATAATAATTATATATAAAATGGCAGGATGTAATTCTACTAATGTTAATACATTTGTTACTAAATGTATGAATGGAACTACAGATATAAATCAATGTAATACTATTTTACAAAATATATTTTTTAACGAACCTGATATTTTATCAGATTGTATGGTAAATGTATTTTTTAAAAATATGTACGATGCTTATTCAACTAGTACTAAAAAGAGACTCGATGTATTCGCAAATTCTATTTCTGGAATATTTAATTTATGTAAATCTGCAGTATCTACAAAAAAATCAACTTACATAGATGTAAGATGTTACGATATTATAAGTTCTATAATGGGAGATTGTATGAATAATGTGTATAAAATTAACTCTCTACAACCACCTGGTAACAATATATGTTACGATATATCAACTTATTTTTCGACTGCTTGTACTACCCCAATTCAGATACAAAATGAAGGATATTGTATAATTTTTTTAAATCAATTTTATTATACTTTCTGTAGTGTCAACACATCGGATAAAGGTACAGATTTGAAATATTTAGCTCATATTACATTTGATATACTAGATGGAAATATATATCGAGATTTTTATAAAGAAGTTAATACTATACACACAAATTGTGGAGTATCGTACAGAAGTGATTGTTTAGTATTATTAGAGTCTAACATATCGTCGTGTTTAAATCCTCTTACTGAAGAGATTATCCCTATATGTAATCTATCTATGCCGATATTATTTGCAACATGTGGAAATAAATATTCATCTCAATGTATTAATTATTTATCAGATTTAATTACTAAATGTATTTCAGGAACATATAATTATGATACGTGTAGCGGAATGATCAATGTCATATTGAAATATTCTATGTATTATCCTAATATAACGAGTGATGATCAGTTATTATATATATTTAATATGTGTGTCGATAATCAATCTGATGGATGTCAAAATTTTATAATATATATGTTATCGAAATGTAACACATCTACAAAAGGAGTTAACTGTGATAAATATTTTAATGTTATCATGAATAAATGTTTAAAAGATCAATCTACATCTACATTTTTTTGTATAGATAATTTTATTGTCTACGATAAGTTTTGTTCGGATGGATCTTATAAATCAAATATATGTCAATCGTATGGAGGATATATATTAAATTTATGTATACAATCATGGGAAGAAATTTGTAATATATTTATTGTATCAGGGATTGCTACGATGGCAATATCTAATTATTTTATAGCTAATTTCCCATCTACATCAGATGCAAAGTTTAGCGATTTATATATAATAGATTCTTTATGTAAAAAAAATATATTAAATTGTAATTCTGGATTGAAAGTATTTTGTTCTCAGTTTTATTTAAAAGAATTACATCAATATTATTACAAAGGAGTTCTTCTTCCTCCTTTACAACAAAAATTATTACAATTATCGTGTGGATGTTATCTAAATCCTAGCTATTACAAAATACCTAAAATATCAACATATTGCGATCCTATATGTTCTAGATCTGATCTTATACCTTCATCTTGTGCTAGTGATATATGTATAATATACGATGATTGGATTTTTATGACTGCTGAAACAGATATTAGAAAAATGTATAATAAACAAACATGTAGCGATTGTTATTTCGCTGATACGACTATAGATATTGTAAATAGTTATCTAAAAGAAGGTCCAAAAATAGCAGATTTCTGTACAAATTGTTTCGATAAAAGTAGTAATAAAATAGATTGTACAACTGGAATTGAAGAGGAAATATTAGATTATATTAAATCTCATAAAATATATATAATATTATTTGTAGTACTATTGATCATATTTATAATTATTATATTATGAAAAATGATATTTATTAGAATATAATATATATATTACTTAATCATGAATTACTTTTTAATATTAGTAGTTGCAACAATTATTAATATTTCAACGAGCAAAACATGTATAAAATTAAAAAAGAATCAGATGTACACAGAAATCATTCAACTTCAACAATGTACTTCATATGTAGTAAATGAACAATTTGCAACATGTACATTCAAAACAATTGACTCTTCTGTATATATGAAAATATCTGATATACCGTTTAGAGTAAATGGAATCAAAAATTATGCTGTTTCTTATTCATTAACGGAACAAATACAACGAAAACATACAAAAGGAATTAGAACATTTAACAGAATGACGTTCGTAGAAAATCTAATGAACTCGGTAAATAAATGTATAAATGAAACTTCAGAGTTCTTAAAGATGGAAGTATCCCCAACAATTCACAATGGAAATATGACGGTTACAATATCGTGTAACTATATATCTTCCCCGTGTTATAAAGATGCAGATCATCTACATGAAAATATAAAAAAATCGATGAATGAAATGTTAGATATTCAAACTCTATTAATGTATTACGACATATATATGTGTATATTTTTAACTTTATTGTTAATTTTAGGTGTAACATTATCTATTGCATATGTTAAACAATGTATATATTTCCATAGTGTTACAGATGTAATGTATAGATATTGTATAAAAAATGATGGTAAAATAAAATATATTCCAGAAAATGTACAGTCTGATGATGAAGATGGACATACATTTACAACTTTTCTTTCTAACGAAACGATAAATAAATCGTATTTAGAATATTTAAATAATGAACAATTATATAGTACTAAAGTGTAAAAAATAAATAAATATATATCTATTCTATGAAGGATATATATTTATAAAAAGTGATTTATTATAATATTAATTACCTCTTTTTACACAGAGGAATTATAATGAATCTATTAATATTCGGATTATTACTTCCATGTATATTGGGTAATTCATATACTATTTCTACATATAGAAATATATTTGATATAGACACATATAAAGATATATATATATATTTTACACATACAATATGTTCTGAACATATTCATTTATGTATAATCGAAAGTGATGAATGTACATTAAATACTATATATGAAACAGAGGTATACGATGTAAATGTAACGTATTATTATGAATATGAAATAATAATGGATAAATTATCTATAAACTGTTTATTACAATATTTTTTTAAAAAAATAAATGGGAAAACATATACTGATAATATAGCATTTAATTGGACAATAAAAATAAATGAGAAATATATAGAAATGACTATAATTAGTTTTTATAGCGATATTTTATATATAGATGGTGATGAACTTCCTGATGAAGAAAATGATGTTGAACTTCCTGATGATGATGAATTTCCTGATGACGATACTAAATATTAAAGGAAAGTATACATAAAATAGTAAAAATTTATTCTACCTCTATTTGTCATGGAAAATACAAAATAATTATACTTTTGTTAATATTTTTACAAAATTGATTTTAAAATGTTACTTAATATATAAAAAATATATTCTTCCACCGGGACTTCTATTAATTTCATAATCTGAAATTGATACAAATTTCGGTGCAAAAATGATTTATATTTACTTTTATTAGAATAATAAAAATAATTCACTATGGAATTTAAATTTATTGTAGTGTTGTTGTTGATAGAAAAATGCTATTCTACTTGTCAATCATTTGATCATCAAAATGATCAAGTGTGTGAAAATCTTAGAAATGGAAAATGTAAATATAAGAAATTACCTATAATATATACACAAATAACGGAAGATGAAAATATGTACATAGATATTCCATCACATTGCGATGAATGTTGTTCAATGTTCGAATTATATATCAAAAATGTTTCTGATCTCTTGTTTCTTGGTGTGAAATGTTCTAGTGATATTACATCGGGAAAAATATACAACAATTTATTACAACATAAAAATGATGAAGAAACATTTCAATATGTGTTGTATGATTCAGCGAAACAATGGATATTTGTAAGTTGTCGTGAAAGAAATTATACTCATACAGATATGTTTAGAATAACTCACGGTTCAAAGGCTTTCGTTAGACTTTTAACATCAACGAGTAATATAAATATCGGAATGATAACATATATCGTCATAATGATTATATTACAATTATAACATAAAAAATGAAATTATATAATATATATTATATATTATATTAACAGCTAAAATGTATAACATTTTATTATTTATAACTTTTTTTACAGTACAAAATATACATTCATACAAATATGAATTTAATATTGAAGATATATCTACTAAAGATAAATGGAATAATCATATTAAAATAGATATGAATTTTTATGTATGTAAAAATTCAATGTTTTTTGATGAATGTGAAAAAGAATTTAATATATCAACGTGTAGTAAATTTCGTTATTCAACTTCTATACTAAATAATGCTGATTTCGAATTCAAAATATATGATCAAATATTTAAAATTAATACTATATCTCAATCTATACCTATTGTGTATAATATGAGATGTATGTTGTTTTCATATTACGATGATATACGAAATTTATTTCCTTATAAACGAAGTATAAAAATGTATATACATTTTAATTTATTATCAATACAAATATTTGTATTAGGATATATAAAATATGATTTTAATTATATAAAATTCACAGAAAATAATACTTCAACTACAGATAATATTACTTCAACTACAGAAAATAATACTTCAACTACAGATAATATTACTTCAACTACAGAAAATATTACTTCAACTACAGAAAATAATACTCCCACTACTAAGAATAATAATCCAATTACGGATAATATTACTCCAGCTACAAACAATAATATTCCAATTGAATGTAAAAATGATAGTAATAAATTACTTATTTTAATCAAATTACTCATATAAAAACAAAAATATTTATATTTCCATATGGAAATATAAATAAAAATTGAAATCTAAGATGATATTTAATATATTAAATATCAACCAAATTAAAGATGAATGAATTAATATCATTTATTATTTTATTACTATCTGTACATAAAGTACAATCAGAAACATATCTATTCATTTTAGATACTGTAGATATTCCATATTTATGGGATGATAGTGTAATATCAAATATCAAAACAGAAATATGTAAACCATCAAAATATGTTGAAGAATGTAAAACTTTACACAATGTATCATCATGTAATGATACAGATTACTATTATACTGCAAAAAATAATTCATTACATCAATCATACATATATGATTTAATATATGAAATCGGTACATTGAACAATAAAATACATCTTGTATCTGATATAAAATGTATGTTGAAAATAAATCATGATAATATATATCACTTCTTCCATGAAAAAGATAATATATTTGCTGCAGTGATTGTAAATTCACACAATATAACAATTAATATATTAGGACGTGAATTATATAGATCTTCGACAATTTTACCTACATATAAAATGACTAGTAGTGAAATAACTAGTCATGAAATGACTAGTCGTGAAATGACTAGTGATGGAATGACTAGTCGTGAAATGACTAGTGATGGAATGACTAGTCGTGAAATAACTAGTCATGAAATGACTAGTCGTGAAATAACTAGTGATGGAATGACTAGTCATTTCATGACTAGTAAAAAAATATTAACAACTAAACATATTATTCCTACTAAACGATCATTAGCATACAGAAACCAAATATATTTCGGTATCGCAATAATACTGACATCATTAATATAAAGTAATTTACTATAATTTTTATATTTCTTTAGAAATATAAAAATGAAATTATACACTATATTTCTATAACTTTAATAATACATAAAGATGAATTCAATAAATATATTTTATTTCCTTTTTATTTCAAGTGTACATTCGATTTTTATTGAATTAAATTTACATGATTCATTATCATCCCGTGAAAAATGGAATTCTCAAATAAATTTATCGATATCAAAAAATGTATGTAGAGAATATGAGAAATATTGTAATTCATCATTTGTAGAACATTTTTGTAATGGTATTGATTATAATATTATTATACATAATAACACTCTATTTGATACAAAAATATACAATTTTATATTTCAAGTCTATAGTGATAGAGTTGGAAAAAATCCATTAAATGAAATTAAATGTATGTTTCACACATTTTATGAAAAAATACATGAAATATTCGGTTATAAAAATAATACAAAAGCTGCAATTTTCTTTGGAAGTAATTCTGCATCTATATATATACCAGGTGATGTATTACATCCTCCTGATGAAAATATTATATCTATGATAGATGACAAATCTTTATCAACACAAAAAAATATTTTGTTATTATGTACGACGACGATTTCGTCGTCGTCGTCTGTAATAAATATAAAGGTTATTTATATAACATTAATATTATTTCATATTTAATTTCTATAAATTTATATTCCTATTTTAAAGAAAAGGAATATAAATATAAAATGACTATGTTTTTTTATATATCAATATTAGTACCTGTATTATCCTTTTATTTACCTCTTGAAGAAAGAAATTGTACGAAAACAAAATATAATAATTTTCATGGTATAGATGTTATTGATAATATAAATTCTACAGAATGTATATCTGAAATTGAATATGATTATACATATTTAGAAACGTTAATACCATCTCTATTTGTTGTGATATGTATAACAGGAGTATGTATATTGTATTGGAAGAGTAAAATAATTAGACGAATAAATATGTAAATAAAAATAGTTTATTATATTTCATTAACATATGTTTATTTACAGTAATGAATACTATATTAAATAAAGAAATTATAAATATTGATATATACGATAAAAATATTAATGGAATAAGATATTTCGGAATATCTATACAATTAGAATCGAATGTAGAATTTATAGTAGGAATTGATATTAATAAAATGAAAAATGAATCTGTAGTTATATATTTCGAAAGTAATCTTATGTATATTACTAATAATGAAAATATTAATGCTAAACTTAATGAATTACGTAAAATTATAGGATCTATAATTTTAGATTGTAAATATACATTTATATTCGATGATAAAGTTAGTAGAATAGAATGTGTGTTATATTTAGATAATTATAATTATATAAAAATATCTATATGTTGTAATATGTATATAGATGTAAATTATATATTAGGATTAAAATAGTAAATAAAATTGATTTATAAGTAATTAGATATATTATTTAATTACTTATAAAAATGGAAGATGAAGAAGGATATATAAATTTAGTTAGTAAAATATTATCTAATGGTAAAATATTTACAAATGATTCTCATATTACATTATACATATTCGGTACACAGTTGAAATTTAATTTAACAGATAAATTTCCAATATTAACTACAAAATTTATATCTTTATACAATGTTGCTAATGAATTATTATGGTTTATAAGTGGTTCATGCGATACAAAAGATTTATCAAAAAAAGGTGTGTGTATATGGGATGGAAATAGTACAAGAGAATATTTAGATTCCAAGAAATTTTACAATTATCCTGTTGGAATAATAGGTCCATCATACGGATATCAAATGAGAAATTTCGGTGGAGAATATGGAAATGATGATGTGAAAGGAAAAGATCAAATAAAATATATAATAGATAAAATACAAAATGACCCCGAAAGTAGGAGTATAATTATGAGTTTATGGAATCCAATCGATGTACATAAAACTAGTTTACATCCGTGTCATATATTATCTCAATTCGATGTAAACGAAGGAAAATTAAATTGTTCGATGTATATGAGATCTGTTGATGTAGGATTAGGATTACCTTATAATATATCATCTTATTCATTATTAACATATATATTATCTCATATATGTCATCTTACACCAGGAACATTAACTATGTCTTTAGGAAATACACATATATATTTAGATCATATAGAACCGTTAAAAAAACAAATGAAAAATTCGATATATCCATTTCCTACACTTCGTATAAACAGACAAATAACTGATATAGCTGATTTTACATCAGATGATTTTACATTGATAAATTATAAACATCATGGTAAAATATATATGAAATTAACTACAATATAAATATAATTATATAGATAATCTGATACCGATTATCTATATTTATCCATAGAAAATAAAAAATAAAATATAAATATGGCATTATATATACATTTTAATTCTAGATATAGAGATCCATCATATACACAATATAAATATGAAACTACAATATCAAATCCATTCGCTGAATGTTCATCATACGACATGGAAATACTACATGTAATTATACCTTACGATGATATATCTATATTAAATCCTATTATATATGTAAATATATATTCTACAGGTTGTAATTCATCGAAAACATTGAATATAAATAATGAAGATATAAAATATGTATGTAAATACGATAAGATTCAACCGAATCATTTAGGTAAACCTAAATGGATACATTATACATCATGTGGAATGAAGTTTAACACAGGATTTCAATTTAAGAATGATATAAAAGTTAGTATAACAGATGTAAACAATAAACATATACATTCGGATAATAAAAACGATACATATATTACTATGAAATTATCATTTTAAATAATTCCACTAGAGTATGCATTTATTAAAATCATACCTATCATTAATATCATCATTAAAATAGATAATCCTATCAATCCGTACATAACTTTATAGTATGCTGATTCTTGTTTACATCCTGAGAAATATAATATAAGAACTAATGTTAATGTTACCATAGAGTTCAAAAGACTTATTATTTCGACAATCATATTTTATTATATTAAAATTATAATAATTGTAACAATTTATTGTTACAATTATTATGCTAATAATAAATGTAACAATTTTGTTACATTTATCCATGCATAGATAAAAGATGTTTATTTTAAATTTTTACACTACATATGCATGTGTAGTTGTATTATTTAATATTCACGATTGTATACTATCGTAAATATATAAATAAAACATTTCTAATCGTATACTAATTTCGAACTATTTAACGTTTATACACATAGAGACTATATTTTATCATTGTTTCATATATAAAAAATATACAATAATTTTTTTTTACAAAATTACGGATTTATAATTTCAAATATACTATATATGAGAATATACTCATCTATATATATATAATAACGATTTTTAAAACTTACATCTGGAGGAATTGCTTCGTCGAAAAATAAACGTAAATGTAAATAAAAAAAATCATTTTTTTACATTAAAAATGATATTGTTTTCGAAATATTTGTATATTAACTATATTTTCTGTAAAACAATGGGGAAAAAAACCAAGTTTAAAAAAACCACTATATTAGATGATGTGTTTAAATACACAGAAAAAAGTATTACATCTGTTGAACAATATGGACCTTCATATATACAAAAGATGTTAGATGCAGATATAAGATCTGCATTTTCAAAATATATAGATATTATATTATCAAATATGGTATTTGGATTAATAATTCCTAATACATTAGTTCATTCTAATGATATAAGAGTTAGATTTGTTTATCTTATAGATTCTACAAATTCTACTAATGAAAGTAGAAATATGGAATTTGATGAAGAATTCGATGATAAAAAATATATTGATAATTTAGTTGAAAGAACAAGAACAATATGGAAAGGAGATCATCTTCCGTCAGATGATGAAATAAAGAATTGTAATTTTTGTAAAGAATACGGAGTTGTATTATTGAATGGAAAACGCATATTATTACAAGCAAGTAATTATACTATAGACTATTCAACTGTAAATGGAGAAGTATATAGATATAGTACAAAATATCATGCAGAATTTATGTTTTCAAAATTAGATACAGATTTCAAACTGAAAAAAGTTCGTAAATCATATTATACTATACCGCAATTATCTTCACGAAATATGATAGATATACACCGTGGAAAAGATGAATCTAGTATTGTAGTTGGTATACCTCTCAACATAATACATTATATAAATGAATGTACGAAATTGTTACATTCATTTAATATAAATAAAAACAGAGCAACCATTAATAAAGAAAAATTTACGATAGGATTTATATCATCTTATCAATTTAAAAAAGTAATTGAATATAGAAGGAAAATGAGCATGATGATAAATAATGATCTTTATACTGGAGGAAATATAGAGCAAATAATAAGAGGATCTAAAATAACTAAACGAAATCAGATGAAAGAATTACTACTATTCGAAAGAAAAAATAATTCTACATCTACTTATAAACAAAGGATACAGATTTGGTACGATTATACATATATAAATAGACATGAAGAAGATGCCAATTATATGAATACATATTCAAATTTATTTCTATTATATTTAGGTATTATCCCAGAAATAAATGTATTAACTACTTTGATAAATGGAGTGTCATTAAATTCTAGAGATTGTACTCACATGTTTGAACAAATAAATAGTTTTCTTACTTAAATAAATATTATTTACATACATATATAATATGTATGTAAATAAGATATTACATTTATAAATAAAATGGCTGTAAATGTGTTATACTTAACTGATATCAATAAAAACATACATATATGGAATATTTATGTTCATGATAATATAATATATATATTATCAGGAATCGTAGATGATAACATAACATCTAGTATTTATGGAACATATCATTCTGTAAAAGATGTAAATAAATTATACGAAGATAAAATATTAGAAGGGTATAAAAATATATCCGATTTTATAGGATATAGATTAGATAAAAAAACACAATCTATACGTTTATTCGATGTAAGTGTAAACACTAAATACAATTTTTTTGATAAACAAGGGGATATATTTTATACTCCGAGTGTAGGAATATTCGGATCCCCATATGTATTAGTATATCCTATATTAGATGGTGTATTATGTGTATGCAGTATACAAAATAATAAAATTATATTTCAAGTTATAGGTAATGATATAATATTGAAAGGATTTTCATCCATAAAAAAAGAAATGATGTCTATATATAATGAAAATGAACATTCATGTATTTTTATAGGATATTTAAAATATAAAGGAATTTACCATGAAAAAAATAAATTTATTTATGAGAAAATATATAACGATAAATATTTATCTAAATCTGATGAAAGTTATATTTCTTTTTATATAGTAGATTATACTAATTTACATCAAACTCGTATAATGATGACATATTCGAGATATCGTAATCTATTATATTTATCAGATGATAAATATAAATATGTGAAATATATTGACCCTGCTATCGTAACAGGAAAAGCAAATTTATATAGTTCTTATAAAGATGTATTAGATTTAGGGTATACTGGAATAATTATTATGAAATTTAATGGAGTAGATTTACAAACAGATATAACATATTCAAAACAGTATTATATGGAAACATATAAGTTAACTCTAGTAATAAAATATTTTAGACGTACAGTACGAAGTATAATATATAGAGTAGAATATTTTGTTCCATCAGATTATAAGTATAAAGGATACGGAAAATTAGATGTAGAAACATTTAAAGGATATAATGTTTATGGTAAATATACAGATGGAATATTATATACGGTAGATGTATTTTTTATAGACGATATGATTTATTACGATAGTTATAATAATGTAATAGATGTATTAAATACATCATATATGATAGGAAAAACTGTTGATATTATATTTTCATCTTTTACATACACAGGAGTTCCGAGAGATAGTCAAATTCTAAAAATATATATAAATGAAAACGATAGAAACAGTAGTATTATATAAAAAGACTCGGAATAACATATATGTATTTAAAGTATATAGAGAATATATAGGAGATTTATATTTATTACAAGGAATAGTTGATGAAAATAGACCTATATTTCCTAGAAAAATAAATAATAAATACAATGAATATCAATTAATATATAAAGCTGTAAAAATTGGATATAAATCAAATTTAGAAATATTTCCGTATCAAGTTGTATACGAAGAAGAAAAAATATGTATAATACCTAAAAATAGATATTCAGCTTATGAATATAATAAATTAGATATTGATATATTTAATAAATGTAAAAAATATACATTAACTTACGGATATCAGAACATAATAGGAGTAGATTGTATATGTAGTTATCAAAATAAAGTTATTATACAAGTAGGGGATAATAATCGTATATTGAAAAATTGTATGAATAAAATTAAGAAAAGTTTATCTATGTGTTATAAAAGAACAGATAGAAATATAGTTTATATAGGTGTAATATATTCGGATAATATGAATAATAATTATAATGTAATTATACAGAAGATTTATAATGATGAAGTCATTCCTCGTGAAATAGAAGATGAATTTCGACTTATGATATTAGATTATACTCAATATATACATACAAATATATTATATCCATTCGAAAGACACGAATATATGATGCATACATTTTACGAAACTAGAAAGGTACAGAAATTTATAAAATATGATACATATAAATATATTTTTTATACCTGGTTTGTTCTTTTAATTGATAAAGCTACGGTATATGAATATTATAAAAATGCATTTGATAATGATAGAATAGGAATAACTATACTTTCTAGTGATAGTACATATATAAATGGTGAATATACTAAATTAATGAAAAATATGTATAATGAATATACTGAAGAAGTTAAAATATTGAAGGTATTGAATTATAGAACATTCATATGTGAATATAATGTACCTGATAATTCTCCTAATAAAGGAATGGGATATGATAATAATGAAGATAGATTTAAGAATTTTAAATTTATTCCTGAAAAGAATATTTACGAATTGGAAATAGAATTACCACAAAACATGTACGAATGCGATATATCTTTACTCGATAAAAATGTAAATATAAAATATAATAGTTTTACATATGAAGGTATACCTAGATTTCCTGTAATAAGTAATTATTTATATGATCGATCTTCCATGTGATAGGAAATTTTTCAACTTATTAAACATGGAAGTTAATATAAATAATAAAATAAATATATATATTATTAAATATGATAATTCCTGTATTATATAAGAAAACTAGAGATAATAGATATCTATTATGGCATTGTAAAACAAATGATGAAGGAGAAGTATATCTAGTATACGGAGATATTGATCAACATACTACAATGCACATTATATCAAAGAGATGTAATTATAATGTGCTTAATGCATATCTATTAAAACTTGAAGAAGGTTATAAAACTAATATGGAAATAGCACCATATATGGTTGATCCTTCAACTAAATGTAAAGTTATTGAAGTAATGTATAATTATATGTGTTTGCATATGAATAAGGAATTATTATATTGTTATATTTATGAAGATGGTGTAACATGTACATGTAGTTTCCAACTAAATAGAGTTATTATATATAATACATATAATAGATTAATATCTAATGTACCTTCTATAATGAATGAATTATATAAATATTTTAAAAAAGGTAACAATATGAATACTGTATTGGTAGGTGTAATATATTCACAACAATTAAAAGACGAAGATTATAATAGTTTCGCAGATGTTAAATGTAATTTGTTATACGATGATAAAAAAATACCTCCAGAAATAGAAAAAAAACTTAAATTCAGTGTACACGATATTACCGAAATATTACATTTAAATTTTTTACCTAAATGGGTAAGATATAGTAAAATACACAAAGACTTCCATAATACGAAATATAAACATTTAACATATGCGATTAATTTAATATGTAACGACGAGAATGAGGTATATGATATGTATAAAATAGCTATTGATCAAGATGCAGACTTGCATGTATCAAATCATGATAATTTATATTTCAGTGGATTTATAACTAATACTATGTGTTTATATTATAAATTTGAACTAAAATCAAATATTACAGTTATGGATTATGTTTATGAAAAGAATGACCTATATTATATAATTCATTATAAAATAAAGAAAAAGAATATAGATATAAGTAAATATAACATTTTTACAGAAAAAAATAGTATAAAAGGAATAGGAACGTATAATAATGATCCGTATATAGGTAAATATTCTATTGTAACAGAAACTAATAAATATACCATATATAAGGTGTTTGTATTAGTTAAAGAGACTGAATTTCGCAGTAAAAGTATTAAATTACAACCAAAAATTATGATAGGAAAGAAAATAACTATATTTTATCATAGTATAATGCCAGATGGTGTACCTAGATATCCATATACATAGTAAAAATGAAATAATAAATATATATAAATGAATATAATACTTCCAATATTATATTCGATATCTAAAAATAATAAAATATTAATATGGAAAATATCTGTATTAGATAATGAAATAATTACAGAATATGGTCAATTAGGAAAGAAAATGATTATAACTAGAAGAGAGTCAAAAAATGCAGAATTAGAAGCGGAGAGAAAATGGAATTTAAAAAAAGATGGATCATATTCAGAAAATATTCCATCGAATAATTGTAGAGTAAAAATTAATGATATAGAATTAATATCCCCTATGTTAGCTCATAAATATGAACCGTGGAATTATAATTTATCTGTAAAAGAACAATCAACAGTATCTAGATCATCAGAAAAATATATAAAATTTTCAGAAGGTGTATATATTCAACCAAAATTAGATGGAGTTAGATGTGTATGTAGTAAACAAAATGGAAATATAATTTTACAATCAAGAACAAAAAAAATATTTCCTCATCTAGATCATATACGACATGCTATGTTATCATTATATAATGATATAGGTGATGATAGTGTAATATTTGATGGAGAATTATATTTTTATAAAGAATCTGCGGAAGATGTGGATACATTTCAAGAAATAATAGGAATAGTTGCTAATAATAGAATATTATCTCATGAAATGGAGAGTAAAATAGAATATTGGATATTCGATATAGTTTCACCTATGACAATAAAAGATAGATATTTATATTTAGATACTATATTTAATAATAATAAAATAGATAAATTAATATTGGTTAAATATACAATATGTTACGATTGGTTAGATGCATATGAATTGTATAAATATTATATCGAACATTATTACGAAGGAATGATGTTAAAATCAATTCATTGTTTATACCAAGAAGGATATAGATCAAATTATATGAGAAAATATAAAGAAGCGATAGATGAGGAAGTTAAAATAGTAGGATTTACAGAAGGATCTGGAAGAGAAAAAGGATGTATAATATACAAATTTAGATATAATGTGAAAATAAAAAAGATATATCTAGATAATATGTTAGATCATGATGAATCTAAAATCAATAATTATGAAATAGAATCTATAAAATTAGGATATATAAAATATATAGTATATGCTAGACCAGTTGGATCTTTAAAATATAGAGCTGAAATATACAGAAAAGCATTAGAAAATCCTAAAATTGTAATCGGTAAATATCTCACAATAAGATATAATGGATTTACTAATAAAGGTATACCTAGATTTCCTAGAGCTATTGCTATAAGAAATTATGAATAATAATTATTACTTTTTATTACTATACACTCTCGACTAATAAGAGTGTATAGTAATATGTACATGATAGAGGTTATACGTATGATTAAATATAAAAATAGTTGATTAAGTATATAAAAATAGTTGATTAAACATAAGCATAAAATATTCTTGATTAAACATAAGCATAAAATATTCTTGATTAAACATAAGCATAAAATATTCTTGATTAAACATAAGCATAAAATATTCTTGATTAAACATAAGCATAAAATATTCTTGATTAAACATAAGCATA
>Ga0209647_1000672_pt1 | contig 31194 bp, 26 predicted proteins | sample GraSoi_2013_60cm_FD_185827 | JGI IMG/M metagenome (GOLD analysis project Ga0209647, IMG submission 185827) | Grasslands soil microbial communities from the Angelo Coastal Reserve, California, USA - Sample 9_17_2013_60cm (SPAdes) (version 2) | ecosystem: Environmental > Terrestrial > Soil >... | reverse complement strand
TCAAACGAGCGCTGGCATTTCTGGTCGATGGCGCGGCGGACACGCTGGAGGCGACGGTCTCGCCCAAGAGGCCGACGGCGGCCTTCAACATCACCGTTCTCAGCCACCTCATCGGCACGCCGCTGCAGCCCGACCTCACCGGCCACGTTGTCATGCTCGAAGAGCTGGCGGAGCCGATGTATCGGATCGACCGCGCGCTGTTCCAGATCACCAGCAATGCCGCCATGCGAGGCGTCGCCGGCATCATGCTCGGACGGTGCAGCGCCATCCCCGCGAACGAGCCCGACTTCCAAAAGACCGAGGAAGAGGTCGCCCGGTATTGGTGTGGTCTCTCGGGCATACCCTATCTCGGCCGCGCCGATATCGGCCACGACGTCGACAACAAGGTCGTGCCGTTCGGGCGGTGGAGCCCTCGCGACTAGACTTGGCTCCTGAAAACGCGCGACGCTCACGGCCTCTATGAGAAAGTGGGCTTTGCACCCCCGCCAGACCTGGAACGCTTCCTATATCGAGTAGGCCGTCCCGGATACGGGCCGACGCAATAGGGCACAGCGCATCCGCAACGGTTCGGGGACACGCGACATCGTGGCCGATAGGACCGCGCAAAGTCGCCTCAATTTCGTCGCGAAACGTGCGGCCCTGCTTCACTGACAGTTCACCATTCATCATCCCGGTGATCGTAAGCGCCACGTGCTGTCGCCTCCACGCCGTGGGTCCATGAACGCCTTTCGGACGCTTGGATACACAATGTGGACCGCTAGAGACGTACCGTCTCCGGTGCACAAAGCCCTATATGCGCGTTAAGAGTCAGTCGGCAGTTGCGAGAGTTCTCATAAGGAAGAGCGCATGAAGGCTTGGCGGTTGGAGCGGCTTGGCGGCGCGCTTGGCCTGGAGGATGTCCCTACGCCGGAGCCGCGCCCGGGGAGCGTGCTGGTGCGGATCGAAGCATCGGTGCTGATGTCGTACCTGAAGCCTTACGTCGAGGGGAAGTTGCCCGTCTACCGGCCGCCTCCAGGCCCGTTCACGCTCGGAACCAATGGCGTCGGTGTCGTAGCGGCGGTTGGCCGCGATGTCTGGCACCTCAAACCGGGCCAGCGCGTGGTGCTCTCGTCGCATTTCGTCGCACGGGAGAATGTCGAGGATCCGGCGCAGATCCTCATCGGCCTTACCGCCGGCGCAGGCGCGGAACCCGTCCTGGCGGACTGGCCGGACGGAACCCTCGCCGAGTACGCGCTCATGCCCGTCGAGGCCGTCACGCCGGCCGAGGGGCTCGATCATCTCGACGCCGCTCAGCTTGCGGCCATCGGTCGCTGCATCATCCCGTATGGCGGGCTGCTTCGAGGCCGGCTTGCGGCGGGTGAGATGCTCATCGTCAATGGCGCAACGGGCGCCTACGGCGCTGCCGCCGTGTTGCTGGGGATCGCCATGGGTGCGGGCCGCGTGATTGCCGCCGGACGCAACCGGACAGCATTGGAAGCGGTGTCGCGCGTGGGCGGGCCACGCGTTTCAACCGTCGCCCTGACGGGCGACGTCAAGGCAGACGCGGACGCACTCCGCGCAGGCTCTGGCGGCGGGGCGCACATGGCGTTCGACATGGTGGGACAGGCTGGTGATCCCAACGCGACACTTGCGGCGCTTCACGGCCTGCGTCGCGGCGGCAGGCTCGTGCTGATGGGGAGCATGACGACCGACCTGCCGGTCCCTTACACCACGCTCATGCTGAACAGCTGGGAAATCATCGGCCAGTTCATGTATCCGGCGGGCGCCTATCGGCGGCTGCTCGACTTGCTGCGCAGCAGGTTGCTCGACGTCAGTCCGATCCGACCCCGCGCATATCCGCTTGCCGAGCTGCCGGCAGCCATGGAAGCCGCGGCTACAGCGGGCAATCTGGAATATATTGTCATGCAGCCTTAGCGCTGCCGTCGGCGTCGCTCGTCCGGCGGCCGAGCCACGGAGGTTTGAATGCCAAAAGCATACCGCAAGTGGATTTACGCCAAGCCGATGGTCGACGATGCTCTCGGACTGGAGCAGTTCGAGCTGCGGGAATTGCCGATCCCGGAATTGCAGCAGGGCCAGGCTCTTGTGCGGGTGAAGCTGGTGAATATCCATTCCGCCACGCGCTTGCGCATGGCCCGCGGGATGACCAAGCTCAGCGATACCGACCGCAGCAATTATGCTTGCGCAGAGGTGATCCAGTCACGCGACAAAACGTTCAAGGAAGGTGATGTCATCGCCTGCCAGGCAGGCTGGCAGGATCACCAGATCATCAGCAGCAACGACGCATCGGTCGGTTACGGGCCGCCGAGCGAGCTGGTCAAGGCCTTGAACGGCACGAACTCGCAATGGAATTATGTATTCAGGCCGGCGATGGTGAAAATGTGGCCCCCGGAAGTGCTGATGGAGATGTTCGGCACCTCGGGGATGACCGCGTATTTCGGGCTGCGAGAATGCGGTCCGCTGATGCCCAGGGACTGCGTAGCGGTCGCCGGTGCAACCGGCTCTGTCGGCTCCATCGCCGCTCAGCTTGCGAAGATCGCCGGTTGTTACGTGGTCGGGTTCGGCGGCGGCACAGAGCGATGCGATTGGGCGCTCGATACCCTCGGGATCGACAAGTGCGTCGATTATAGAGCCAAAGACTTCGAGAGGCAGCTCAAGGCCGCATTCCCGAGCGGCATCGACGTTTACTCCGATGGCATCGGCGGTGCCCTTACGGAGACCGTCGCAGCGATCATGAATCAGAACAGCCGACTGCTCTCCTATGGGAGTGCGGCGGCGTTCTATTCAGACAGGCTCGACGCGCCGCAGCACCGTTCTTCCTTGCGACGGAGATTCGGCATATCGGAGAACGTCGAGACCATTTTGAAGAAGCGGAACATCAAATCCGAAGCATGGATCGTCGACGAGTTCTACCATGAGCGGCCGAAAGCCGAAGACGACCTCTCTCGGCTGCTGCGCCGCGGCGCGCTCAAGCCGATCAGCAACGTTGTCGAGGGTTTCGACAACCTTCCCAATGCTGTTGTCGGCTTGTACAAGACAGCTCGCTCCGGCAAATCGCAAGTGCGATTCGAACCGCGCTGAAAGCACAAGTTCAAATCAAGGAAGAAAAACCATGGTGCGCCAACTGACTCGGCTCTGTGTTCGCTACGCCGAGCGGTACATACCGGATCCCTATCTCTACGCCCTCATACTGACATTCATTACGGTGGCGGCGGCGTGGATCTGGACGCCGAGCGGTCCCCTCGAGATCATCGACTCCTGGTACAACGGCCTGTGGGATATCCTCGCCTTCGCCCTGCAGATGGCCCTTATCCTGACGACGGGCGTGGCCCTCGCGGAAGCGCCCCTCGTCAAGAAGGGCCTCCAGAAGCTGGCGGCGATACCGACGCACCAAGCCGGTGCGGCCAGTACGGTCTTTCTCGCGGCCGCCATCGGGTCGTGGGTGAACTGGGGCTTCGGGTTGGTCGTAGGCACCCTTGTAGCGCGGGAGATCGGCAAACGGCTGCGCGACGTCGATTTCGGCTTCCTGGTCGCGGCGGCCTACATGGGCTTCATGGTCTGGGCGTCGGGGCTGTCGAGCTCGATCGCCTTGGCGACGGCCACGCACGGAAGCGCGTTGAACATCGTCGAGAAGGTGACGGGAAAGATTGCCGGATTCGATGAGACGATCTTCACCTATTACAACATGGTCCCGGTCATTCTCCTCATCGTCCTGATCCCTGTCGCGCTGTACTTCATGGGCCCCGAAGAAAGGGAAATGAAGAAAGTCGATCCGGAGGTGCTCGTTCGCCAGGATCAGGTGCAGGAGCCCGAGACGGCGCAAGAGAAGACCTTCGCGACCGTGCTGGAAAATTCGTGGATCATCACCCTCCTTCTGGTTTTGATGGGCGCTACCTACGAATGGCATGAGATCAGCACGAAGGGGTTCTCGCTGGACATCAACGGGTTCATTTTTCTGGCCCTAATGCTCGGGCTGATATTCCACTTGCGTCCGATCCGCTATGTCCGCGCGTTCAATGCCGGCGCGAGGACGGTTGGCCCGATCCTGCTGCAGTTCCCGCTCTATGGCGGAATCATGGGCATCATGACCCATACCGGGCTCGCAGCGGTGATCGCGCAAAGCTTCGTCTCGTTCTCGACCCAACACACGCTGGCGTTCTGGTCGTTCATCTCTTCAAACATCATCACCCTGTTCGTGCCGTCCGGCGGCGGTCACTGGGCGGTGCAGGGCCCGTTCATGGTTCCGGCCGCTGTCAAGCTTCATGCCGACCCGGCCATAACCGCCATGGCCACGGCGATGGGCGAGCAGACGGCGAACATGATCCAACCCTTCTGGGCGCTGCCGATCCTCGCGCTCGCCCGGCTCGGCATCAAGGACATCATGGGCTACTGCGTGATCGCCCTCATCATCGGTCTGGTTCTGTATGGCGGTTCCCTGCTGATCTTTGCCTGATCGACAAGCACGTCGGGTTCGACCACAAGGGATTGATTGTCGTCGCCATGCTCGGTCTCCCAGTGGGAATCATCTCGTATCGCGAAGGCTTATTGTTTTCGGCGATCTCGGCTTAAGAGGGCCGAGGCAAATTGCAAGTGCGGTTCGAACCGCGCTGAAAACACAAGTTTAGACGGCCGCCATTTCGGCGGCGTCGCGGTGGTGGTCATCGCCTGGTGCTCTGGTCGCCACGAACGCGTCCATTCATGGTGCGCCGGTGGTGCACGGCATGGTGCACTCGGAAGCACTTCTGTAGGTTTCACGTGACACATTCCGGGCGTCGGGGCCGTGTCGCCGAGCGCGCGGCGCGGATTTCCGCGGCCTTGCCGCGCGCTCTCGCCCCGACGCGCCGGGCCGCGCGTCCGCCGATGGTGAAAAGTATAGCACTCGGATCCGGCGCGGGGCCGCGCCGCAATCGCCGTTCACCCTAGGGCGCTCCTCGGTTACACTCCCCAGGCCATGCGCCTGCTCTACCACCTCTGGCTGTCGCCGGCCTGCCGCAAGATCCGCGTCGTGCTGCAGGAGAAAGGCCTCGACTTCACCATGAAGGTCGAGAAGGTGTGGGAGCGCCGGCCGGAATTCCTCGCGCTCAACCCGGCGGGCGAGGTGCCGGTGCTGATCGAGCCCGACGGTGCGGTGCTGGCGGAATCCGGCGCCATCGCCGAATTCCTCGACGAGGTCTATCGCGACAAGCTGCTGCTCGGCATCAATCCCATCGATCGCGCCGAAGTGCGCCGGCTCGTCGCCTGGTTCGACGCCAAGATGAACCACGAGGTCACCGAGAACCTCGTCGGCGAGAAGATCATGAAGCGCTTCCTGGGCTTCGGGCAGCCCAATTCGAGCGCCATCCGCGCCGGCAAGGCGAATATCGGCTATCACCTCGACTATATCGGCTATCTCGGCGAGCGGCGGCGCTGGCTCGCCGGCGACCATTTCTCGCTCGCGGACATCGCTGCGGCCGCGCATCTCTCGGCGCTCGACTATCTCGGCGACGTGCCGTGGGCGGAGCACGAGCCGGCCAAGGAATGGTATGCGCGCGTCAAGTCGCGGCCGAGCTTCCGCCCGATCCTCGCCGACCACATCCCCGGCTCGCCGCCGCCCGCGCATTACGCGGACCTCGACTTCTAGGGCTTCTCGTCCGGTGTATTGAGGCGGTCGAGATTGACTTTCGCCGCCACGGCCGCGGCGGTGTCCGGCGCCAGCTCGGCGACGCGCCGCCAGTCCTGGCGCGCGCCGGCCGTGTCGCCCTTGAGCCGGCGGATGTTGCCGCGCTCCAGCAATCCCAGCACCGATGTCGGTTGCAGCTTGAGCCCGTGCTCGACGTCGTCGAGCGCGCGGTCGAGCGCCGTCAGCGAGCGATAGGCCGAGCCGCGGTAGATGTAGGCGTCGGCGCGGTCGGGAGCGAGCGCTATGGCGCGGTCGAGGTCTTTGATCGCCGGCGCATACTGCTGTTGCGCGGCCAAGGCCTCGGCACGGTCGATCAGCAGATCGGGGTCGTCGGCCTGGAGGGCCAGCGCCGCGTCGAAATCCGGCTTGGCGCGCGCCGGCTCGTCGGCGGCGAGCCAGGACTGACCCGCCTGGTCGAGGGTTCCGGCGCGCTGTGACGCCGGCGCGTCCGCCATCGCCGCAGCCAGCGCCTCGAAGTTCTGCGCGGCCCCTCGGAAATCCTTGAGCTCGTAGAGCGCGATAGCGATGCAGTGATCGGCCGCCCAGCCGCCGCCCTCGATGCGCCACAGCTTGGCGCGCTCCAGGCCGTCCTTCGGGTCGCTGCGGACCTGCGCGAGGCAGCGGTCATGGCGCGCCGAGCCCTCGTCGCGCCATTGCGCCGCGACCGGCACCGTACTCAACGGCGAGAGCGCGGCCGCGGCAAGGAGCAGACGGGCGGCCCTATTCGCCGGCCTGGACGACACGGCGCCTGGGCACGCGCGCTGCGGGCTCGGCCACTGCCGCGCGGCCGGTCAGGAAATGCCGGGCCCGCTCAAGATAGATATAGATCACCGGGGTGATGAACAGCGTCAGCAGCTGCGACACGAGGAGCCCGCCGACCACGGCGAGGCCCAACGGGCGGCGCAGCTCGGAGCCGGCGCCGAAGCCGATGGCGATCGGCAGGCCGCCCATGATCGCCGCCATGGTGGTCATCATGATCGGCCGAAAGCGCAGCAGGCACGCCTCGTAGATCGCCGCTTCGGCCGTCGTGTCGCCGGCGCGTTGCCGCTCGAGCGCGAAGTCGATCATCATGATCGCGTTCTTCTTCACGATGCCGATCAGCATGACCAGGCCGATGATCGCGATGACGCTCAGATCCATGCGGAAGAGCATGAGCGTGATGAGCGCGCCCAGGCCGGCCGAGGGCAAGCCGGAGAGGATGGTGATCGGGTGGATGAAGCTCTCGTAGAGAATGCCGAGCACCATGTAGATGACGAGCACGGCGGCAATGAGCAGCAACCCCTGCCCCTTCAGCGAATCCTGAAAGACCTGCGCCGTTCCCTGGAACCCGGTGGCGACCGTCACCGGCAGATTGAGCTGGCGCTCGAGGCGGCCGATTGCCACGACGGCGTCGCCCAGCGACACGTCGCTCGCCAGGTTGAAGGAGACCGTCACCGAGGGAAGCTGTCCTTGGTGATTGACGGTGACAGGGCCGATGCCGGGATGCAGCGTCGCGATGGCGCCCAGCGGCACCGATATGCCATTGGCGGCGCGCAGATAGAGCCGCGACAGGTCGGTCGGGTCGCGCTGGAACCGCGGGTCGACCTCGAGGATCACCTGGTAGTCGTTCGACGGCTGGTAGATGGTCGAGATCTGGCGCGTGCCAAAGGCGCTGTAGAGCGTGTTCTTGACCTGGTCGAGCGTGATGCCGAGCTGCGCCGCCTTGTCGCGGTCGACATCGACGATCGCTTGACGGTTGCGCAGCTGCAGATCGGAGTTGACGTCCTGGAAGCCGGGGAGTTGGCCGATCCGCTCCTGCAGCAGCGGCGCGAGGCGGTAGAGCTCGTCCACGTCGCCGTCCTGGATCGTGTACTGGTAGGTGCTCTTCGACAGCCGGCCGCCGAGCTGGATGTTCTGCAGGCTCTGGAAGAACACGTTCATGCCCGGCTCCTGCGCCACCTGGCGGCGCAGCTGCTGTATCACCTCGTTCGCATTGAGATCGCGCTGATTGCGCGGCACGAGCTCGATGAAGTAGCGGCCGTTGTTGAGGGCCGGGCTGAAGCCGGTGGCGCCGATCGTCGCGGTGACGTTCTTGACGCTCGGATTGGCCTTGATGATCTCGGCGATGCGGGTCTGATGCGCCGCCATGGACTCGAAGGAGATGTCCTGCGCCGCCTCGGTGAAGGCGAAGAGCAGCCCGGTGTCCTCGCTCGGGAAAAATCCTTTCGATATGCCATATGGCCACCACGACGGCGGAAACATGATGAGGGCGGTCGCGCCGAGCGACAGGAACGTCACGATGAGCATGACCGGCTTATATTGCAGGGCCCCGCGCAGCCCCCGCGCGTAGCCGTCGAGCATCGCGGTAAAGACGCCTTCTGATGCCTGGTAGAACCGACTTTGCGGACCGTGCTGCGCCTTCAAGAGACGCGACGACAGCATCGGCGTCAAGGTCAGCGAGACGATGCCGGAGATCAGGATAGTCAGGCTGATGGTGACGGCGAATTCGCGGAAGACGCGGCCGACGACGCCGCTCATGAACAGCACGGGGATGAACACCGCCACCAGCGACAGCGTCATCGACAAAATCGTAAAGGCGACCTCGCGCGAGCCTTGGAATGCCGCCTCCATCGGTCGCTTGCCGTTCTCGATGTGACGGACGATGTTCTCGAGCATGACGATCGCGTCGTCGACGACGAACCCGACCGACAGCGTCAGCGCCAGCAGCGACAGGTTGTCGATCGAGTAGCCCAGCACATACATGCCGGCGAAGGTGCCGATGATCGACACCGGCAGCGCCAGGGCCGGAATGATCGTCGCCGTGACGTTCCTCAGGAAGAGGAAGATCACCAGGATCACCAGCCCGACGGTGATCATCAGCGTGACCTGCACATCGTCGACGGCGTGGCGGATGGAGATCGAGCGGTCGCTCAGGACCTCGATGTTGACCGATGGCGGGACCTGCGCGCGGAAGATCGGGATGAGCGTCTTGACACTGTCGACGACGTCGACGGTGTTGGCGTCGGGCTGGCGCAGCACAGATAGGATGACGCCGCGGCGGCCGTTGTACCAGCTGGCGATCTTGTCGTTCTCGACGCTGTCGACGACGGTGGCGATGTCGCCGAGCCGCACCGGCGCACCGTTCCGATAGGCAATCGGTATCGTGCGGAACTGTGCCGCGTTGGCGAGCTGCGCGTTGGCCTGGAGCGTGAAGCTCTGGTCGGGTCCGCTGAGTTGCCCTACCGGCGTGTTGGAGTTGGCGGCGGCGACGGCGCTGCGCACCTCGTCGATGCTGATCCCTTTGGCGGCGAGCGCATCGGGTCTGACCTGGACGCGCACCGCGAACTTCTGCGCGCCGAACACCTGCACTTGCGCGACGCCGAGCAGCATGGAGATGCGCTGCGCCATCAGCGTCTCGGCATACTCGTCCACCACCGAAAGCGGCAGCGTTTCCGAGTTGAGCGAGATATAGAGCACCGGCTGGTCGGCCGGGTTCACCTTCTGGAAGCTCGGCGGCGTCGTCATCTCAATCGGCAGCTTGCGCGCCGCCGTGGTGATCGCCGCCTGGACGTCGAGCGCGGCGCCGTCGATGTTGCGGTCCAGGTTGAACTGCATGGTGATGCTGGTCACGCCCTGACCGCTCGTCGAGGTCATCGAATCGAGGCCGGCGATGGTCGCGAACTGGCGCTCGAGCGGCGTCGCGACGGAGGAAGCCATCGATTCCGGGCTAGCGCCCGGCAGTACCGCCGTGACGACGATGGTGGGAAAGTCGACGCGCGGGATCGCCGCCACCGGCAGGAGGCGATAGCTGAACATGCCGAAGATGACGAAGGCCAGCATCAGCAGCGTCGTCATCACCGGACGACGGATGCAGAGCTCCGGCAGCGTCATGACGGACTACCGGGCTTGCCCGGGCGCTCGGCCGAGCGGATCTCGACGCGGCTGCCGTTGCTGAGGCGGAGTTGGCCGTCCGTTACCACCTGCTCGCCCGGTTCAAGGCCTTTGGCAATCACGCTCTTGCCGGCGACGTTGCGGGTCACCCGCACTGGGCGCATCTCGGCGGTGTTGTCCGGCTTGACGACGAAGACATAGGTGGTGTTGCTCTGGCCGACCTGCACGGCCGCCTGCGGTACTACGAGCGCGTCCTCCTCAACGCTCAGCATGACCGATACGTTCACGAACTCGCCGGGCCACAGTCGCTCCTGGGGATTGTCGAAGTTGGCCTTGAGGGCGATGGTGCCGGTTGTCGCATCGATCGCGTTCTCGAAGAACTCGACGCGGCCCTTCTCGGGCGCTTCGCTGTCGCCGGGCGCCGCGACGTCGACCTCGACCGGGCCCGCCTCCATCGCCCGCCGCACCGCCGGGAAATCGCTCTGCGCCAGCGAGAAGGCGACCCAGATCGGCTTCGTTTGGTTGATCGTAAGGATAGGCACGTCGTTGGCCTTGACGTTGCTGCCGGCCTTGAGGCTGATCGTGCCGATCCGACCGTCCATCGGCGCTGCGATCGTGTAGTAGGTGAGCAGCACCTTGGCGTTTTCGAGCGATGCTTCGTCGGCCTTGGCGTTCGCCTCGAGCGCCCGGGAATTGGTCACGGCGGTGTCGTATTGCTGATGCGAGACGAAGTCCTTGGCGACGAGCGGCGCGAACCGGTTGACATCGCGCTCGCTGGCCTGGTCGCTGGCGATCTGCTGGGGCCTCGCCATGGCGCAGTGGTTGTGCACCGACGCGCGGCTGACCGTCGGCGTCGTCGCTCTGACCGTCGTCGCCTGCGTCGTGATGGACGTCGCGGGCGAGCTGCGCTTCCACCTGGTGCACTTGCGCCTCCGCTGCCCGCCCATCGAGCAGGATCAGCGTGTCTCCGGCCTTCACATACTGGCCGTCCCGGACCTTCACCTCGGCGATCAGCCCGTCGATGCGGGATTTGACGGCAACGCTGGCGATGGCCTGCACCGTCCCGACGGCGTCGAGCCGCACCGGCGTCGCCTCGCGCCGGGCAGCAGCCACAACCACGGGCACGACCGGGGTGGCGCGCGGTTGCGCGGCAGTCTGGGACTGGGCCGAGGCGAAGAAGAGTGTCTGATAGGCAATGCCGCCGCCGGCAAGCAGCGCCAGCACGGCAAGAGCCATCACGACACGTTTCGTAAAATCCCCGCTTTTTGCCATCGCCCCGACCACAGGCATCTCAAGGCATGGCCCCTAGTATAGGCGATGCCGCATGTTACGATAAGCGCGCTGCCCTCGGACTATCCCCGCGGGGGAACGGCAGCTCCGGATGTCGACGGAAGCGGTCGCTCCGGAGGGTCAGCCGCTAGCGGCCGCCTCGATTTGTAAATCGCCCTCTGCAACGCTCTGGTAACATCTTCGCGCGCAAAGGAGGCAGGCGGAACGGTGGCGATCGAGGGGACGGGCGCGCGGCTGTCGGGGTTTGAGAACGCGGTGCGCGTGTTCCGCATCCGCAACTACCGCGTGTACACCGCCGGCAACTCGATCTCGCTCATCGGCACGTGGATGCAGCGCTTCTCGGTCGGCTGGCTCGCCTGGGAGCTGAGCCGCTCGCCGACCTGGCTCGGCATCGTCGCCGTCGCCGACCTGATGCCGACGCTGGTGCTGAGCCCGCTCGCCGGCGTGCTTGCCGACCGGCTCGACCGCGTGCGCCTCATCTGGTTGACGCAGATCCTGGCGATGGGGCAGGCGGCGCTGCTGGCGCTGCTCACCTATACTGGTGCCATCACCATCGAGAGCCTGTTCCTGCTCACGCTGACGTTGGGCATGGTCAACGCCGCCAACCAGCCGGCGCGGCTGGCGCTCATCCCGAACCTCGTCGACCGCGCCAGCCTGCCCTCGGCCGTGGCGATCAACTCGCTGGTCTTCAACGGCGCGCGCTTCATCGGCCCCGCTATCACCGGGCCGATCGTCTATCACGGCGGCGTCGCCTTCGCCTTCGCGCTCAACAGCGTGACCTATCTCGCCTTCATCGCCGCGCTCGCCCAGCTGAGGCTGGCACCCGACGAGCGCGCGGCAAACGCGCGACAGCCCGAATTCGTCGCCGACACGCTCGCGGGCTACGCTTATGCGCTGCGCCATCCCGGCATTGGCCGGATGATCCTGCTGTTCGCCGTCACCTCTTTCAGCATCCGCGGCTTCATCGAGCTTTTTCCCGGCTTTGCCGACCTGGTCTTCGGCACCGGTCCCATCGGTCTCTCCTGGCTCATCGCGACGCTCGGGCTGGGCGCGGTGACGGGGGGCCTGTGGATGGTGCGCCGGACGGGCATCCAGGGCCTCACCGCGCTCATCATCGGCCACACCTTCCTTGTCGCCGTATCCGTGCTCGGCTTCACCGCGACCGCGAACTATTGGGTGGCCCTCGTCTGTGTTTTCGTTTGCGGCTTCGCGCTGATCACCACCGGGATCAGCGCGCAGACGCTCGTCCAAAGCGCGGTCGACCCGGCGATGCGCGGTCGCGTCCTCGGGCTCTACGGCATGCTGTTCCGCGGCGGCCCCGCCTTCAACGCGCTGATCCTGGGTTGGCTGTCCTCGCTGTTCGGCCTGCGCCTCTCGGTCGCCGCCGGCGCGGCGGTGTGCATCGCCTATTGGGCTTGGGCGCGGTCGCGCCAGGACGAGATGGAGCGCGCGCTCGAGGCCGAAGCCCGCGGCGCTGCCGAATGAGCGGCAACGACACAGGCGCCCGGCCGGCGCTGTTCTGCTTCGGGCTCGGCTACACCGCCGGCTTTCTCGCCCGCGCGCTGGCCGCCGAGGGGTGGCGCATCGCCGGCACGAGCCGCGACCTGGCGAGCTGCGCGCGCCTTGGCGCGGAAGGCTTCGACATGCAGCTCTTCGCGCCCGGCCGTCCGCTCGCCGCGCCGGAAGCGACGCTCCGCGGCGCGACCCGTCTCTTCACCTCGGTGCCGCCCGGCGCCGCGGGCGACCCGGTGCTCGGTGTGCATGGCGCCGACATCGCCGCGCTGACGCAGCTCGAATGGGTGGGCTATCTCTCCACCACCGGCGTCTATGGCGATCGCGGCGGTGCCTGGGTCGACGAAAGCTCGGCGCTGACGCCGAGCGGTGAGCGCGGCCGACGCCGCGTCGCGGCAGAGGCGCAATGGCTCGACCTCCACCGGCGTCACCGGCTGCCGGTGCATGTCTTCCGCCTCGCCGGCATCTATGGTCCCGGCCGCAGCGCGCTCGAAACCGTGCGCGAGGGCCGCGCGCGGCGTGTCGACAAGCCGGGGCAGGTCTTCTCGCGCATTCATGTGGCGGATATCGTGGCGACGCTGCGCGCGTCGATGGCGCGGCCTGACCCGGGCGCCGCATACAATGTCTGCGACGACGATCCGGCGCCGCCCGAGGCGGTCATCGCCTATGCCTGCACGCTGCTCGGCGTCGCGCCGCCGCCGCTCGTGCCGTTCGATGCGGCCGAGCTCACGCCGATGGCGCGCAGCTTCTATGACGACAACAAGCGTGTCTCGAACGGCCGTCTCAAGGCAGAGCTCGGCGTGCGGCTGCTCTATCCCAGCTACAAGGACGGACTCAAGGCGCTGCTGGGTCCAGCAGCGTCGCGACCGTCCGGGTGAGGAGCGCGAGGTCGCGATCGGTCGAGAGCCGGTGATCGCCATCCTTCACCAGCGTCACCTCCACATCGCGGCTCGCGAGGCGCTCGGCCAGAGCGAGGCTGGTTTGCCAGGGCACGTCCGGATCCTTCATGCCGTGGAGCAGCCGCACCGGGCAGCCGACCGGAATGGGGCCGCGCATGACCAGATGCTGCCGGCCGTCCTCGATCAGCCGACGCGTGAAGAGATAGCCGTCGGGGCTGTATTCCGACGGCAGCCGTGCCGCGCCCGCCCGCATGATCTCGTCGCGTACCGCCGGCGGAAAGCGCGGCCACATCAGGTCCTCGGTGGCGTCAGGCGCCGCGGCGATGCCGACCAGCGCGGCGACGCGCTGCGGCCGCGCCAGCGCCGTCAGCAGCATGAGCCAGCCGCCGAGGCTCGACCCGACCAGCACCTGCGGCCCTTCGGTGAGCTGGTCGAGCGCCGCCAACGCATCCTCCTTCCAGCGCCCCACCGTAGCGTCGGCGAAGTTGCCGGAAGAGGCGCCGTGGCCGAAATAGTCGAAGCGCAGGAAGGCTTGGCCGCGCGCGGCGCAGAAGGCGTCGAGCGTGCGCGCCTTGGTGCCGGTCATGTCCGACATGAAGCCGCCGAGGAAGACGACGCCGGGACTCCGTCCGGTGCGACGATCGTAGGCAATTGTCGCGCCGTCCTCGCGTGCTAAGATAGGGCCTTGCCGATCGGGCTGCCCCGCATCGGGCGTCGATATCAGGGTCATCGCATCATCTTCGTCTTCGACTCATGACCACCACCGCCGAAACTAGCACCGCGGCGGGGGCGGCGGGAACCCGCCCCCCGGCCGTGCTCCAGGTGCTGCCGCGCCTTGAATCCGGCGGCGTCGAGCGCGGCACCGTCGAAGTCGCGCAAGCGCTCACCGCGGCCGGATGGAAGGCGGTGGTCGCCTCCTCCGGCGGGTCGATGGTGCGCGAGCTCGAGCGCGCCGGCGCCATCCATGTCGAGCTGCCGCTCGCGTCGAAGAACCCGGTGGCGATGCGGCGCAACGTCGAGCGGCTGACCGAGCTCATCCGGCGCGAGCAGATCGACATCGTCCACGCACGCAGCCGTGCGCCGGCGTGGAGCGCGCTCGCGGCGACGCGGCGCACCGGGCGCCATTTCGTCACCACCTTCCACAACGCCTACGGCACCGAGTCCTGGCTCAAGCAGCGCTACAACGGCGTCATGGCGCGTGGCGAGCGGGTCATCGCCATCTCGCGCTTCGTCGCCGAGCACGCCGCTTCGGTTTACGGCGTGCCACCGGAGCGGCTGCGCATCATCGAGCGCGGCGTCGACTTCACTCGCTTCGATCCCGAGCGCGTCAGCGCCGAGCGCGTCATCCAGCTCGCCCGCGAGTGGCGGCTGCCCGACGGGATGCCGGTGGTGATGCTGCCCGGCCGGCTGACGCGCTGGAAGGGGCATCTCGTGCTGGTCGACGCCATCGCCAAGCTCGGCCGGCAAGGGCTGCGCTGCGTGCTCGTCGGCTCGGGGGACGGGCGCTACCGGCGCCAGGTTGTCGACACGATCGCCCGCCGCGGGCTCAACGAAGTGTTCCAGATCGCCGATGATTGCCGCGATATGCCCGCCGCCTACAAGCTCGCCGACGTCGTGGTCTCCGCTTCGACGCGGCCGGAAGGGTTCGGCCGGGTCATCGCCGAGGGCCAGGCGATGGGCCGTCTGGTCATCGCCACCGATCACGGCGCCGCGCGCGAGGTCCTGCGCGACGGCGAGACCGGCTGGCTCGTCCGGCCCGGCGACAGCCAGGCGCTGGCCGATGCGATCGCCCATGCGCTCGATCTGCCGCAATCCAAGCGCTTGACGCTGGCCGAGCGCGCCATCGCGCATATGCGCGCGCATTTCACCACCAAGGCGATGACCGACCGTACGCTCGCCGTCTACGAGGAAATCCTGTTCCCCGAGGTGGCGGCGGTCGATCCGCGGGGACCGGTCGCGGCCTGAGCGGGCTTGGCGAGTGGCGGCATGCGCATCCTCGTCATCAAGCTCGGTGCGCTCGGCGATTTCGTGCAGGCGATGGGACCGGCGGCGGCAATCCGCGCGCATCATGCCGATGCGCACGTCACGCTGCTCACCACTGCGCCCTATGCCGCGCTCGCGCGCGCCGCGCCCTATTTCGACGAGGTCTGGATCGACGAGCGGCCCGGGTTCTTCGATCCCGTCGGGCTATGGCGGCTGCGCCGTCGCCTGCGCGCGGGCCGCTTCGACCGCGTCTACGACCTGCAGACCTCCGACCGCTCGAGCTTCTATCATCGCCTCATGGGGCGGCCGGCCTGGTCGGGCATCGCCCGCGGCGCGTCGCTGCGCCACGCCAATCCCGGGCGCGACAATATGCACACGCTCGATCGGCAGGCCGAGCAGCTGCGCATCGCGGGGATCGCGCAGGTGCCCGCGCCTGACCTCATCTGGGCAGCGCTCGACATTGCCCATTTTGCGCTGCCCGCGCGGCTGCTGCTGGTGGCGCCGGGCGGCTCTGCGCACCGGCCGGAGAAACGCTGGCCTATCGCCAATTTCGCCGCGCTCGCCGTGCTCGCGGCGCGGCACCGCGTCACGCCGGTGATCATCGGCGGCGCGGCCGAGCAGAGCCTCGGCGCCGTCATCACCGAGCGCTGCGCCGCGGCGCGCGACCTGACCGGCCGGACCAGCTTCGGCGAGATCGTGTCGCTGGGGCGGCGCGCGCTCCACGCCGTCGGCAACGATACTGGGCCGATGCATCTCATCGTCGCCGCCGGTTGCCCGGCGACGGTGCTCTACTCGGCCGCCTCCGACCCCGCCCTCACCGCGCCGCGCGGCGCACGCGTCACCGTCCTGCGCCGCGCTGATCTCGCCGAACTTGCCGTCGAGGAGGTTGCCGCAACCCTGCCCTTCGGCTAAACCCGCGGCATGAAGGCGCCCAGCTCGCTCCCCATCGCCATCACGCTGCCGGACGGCAAAGTGCGCCGCTTTCCCGGGCCGGTGACGGGCGCCGAGATCGCGGCGGCGATCGGTCCCGGGCTCGCCAGGGCGGCGCTCGCCGTCAAGGTGGATGACGAGGTGAAGGATCTCGCCGCCCGCGTCGAGCGCGACGCGCGCGTGGCCATCGTCACCCGCGATTCGGCGGAGGCGCTGGAGATCCTGCGCCACGACGCGGCGCATGTCATGGCTGAGGCGGTCAAGGAGCTCTATCCGGAGACGCAGGTCACCTTCGGGCCGGCCACCGAGACCGGCTTCTACTACGATTTCGCGCGCGACCAGCCCTTCACGCCGGAGGACCTCGAGAAGATCGAGAAGCGCATGCATGAGATTGTCGACCGCGACGAGCCGATCTCGCGCGAGGAATGGGAGCGCGACCGTGCCGTCGCGTTCTTCGACTCGATCGGCGAGAAATACAAGGCGGAGTGGATCAACGAGATCCCGCGCGACGAGGCGATCAGCCTCTATCGCCAGGGCGGTTTCGTCGATCTCTGCACCGGGCCGCATCTGCCGTCGACGGGCAGGCTCGGCCATGCCTTCAAGCTCATGAAGGTGGCCGGCGCCTATTGGCGCGGCGATGCGCGGAACCAGCAGCTGCAGCGCGTCTACGGCACCGCCTGGCCGGACGAGACGGCGCTGAAGCAATATCTCTTCCAACTCGAGGAGGCGGAAAAGCGCGACCACCGCCGCCTCGGGCGTGAGCTCGACCTCTTCCATCAGCAGGAAGAGGCGGTGGGCAGCGTGTTCTGGCATCCCAAGGGTTGGACGCTCTACCGCACGATCGAGAGCTATCTGCGCAATCGCCTGGACAAGAGCGGTTATCTCGAAGTGAAGACGCCGCAGCTCATCGACCGCTCGCTGTGGGAGCGGTCGGGGCACTGGGAGAAGTTTCGCCACGCCATGTTCACGGTGCGGGACGAGGATGAGGGGCGCGAGCGCGTCCTCGCCATCAAGCCGATGAGCTGCCCCGGCCATGTGCAGATCTTCCGCCAGCACCTGCACAGCTACCGCGAGCTGCCGCTGCGCCTCGCCGAGTTCGGATCGTGCCATCGCAACGAGCCCTCAGGCGCGCTGCACGGCATCATGCGTGTGCGCGCCTTCACCCAGGATGACGCGCATATCTTCTGCACCGAGGAGCAGATCACCGCGGAGAGCGTCGCCTTCTGCAATTTGCTGCTCTCCGTCTACCGCGACTTCGGCTTCATCGATGTCGCGATCAAGCTCGCCGACCGTCCGCCGGTGCGCGCAGGCTCGGATGAGGTATGGGACAAGGCCGAGGCCTGGCTCAAGGACGCGGTCGCCGCTACGGGCCTCCCCTATACGCTCAATCCCGGCGAGGGCGCCTTCTATGGGCCGAAGCTCGAATTCGCGCTGCGGGACGCCATCGGCCGGGACTGGCAGTGCGGCACGCTGCAGGTCGATTTCGTCCTGCCCGAGCGGCTCGACGCCAGCTATATCGGCGAGGACGGGCAGCGCCACAGGCCCGTCATGCTCCACCGCGCCATTTTCGGCTCGATGGAGCGGTTCATCGCCATCCTGATCGAGCAGTATGCCGGCCGGTTTCCGTTGTGGCTGGCGCCGATCCAGGTGGTGGTGGCCACCATCACCTCCGACGCCGACGCCTATGCCGAGGAGGTGCGGGCCGCCTGTGCGGCGGCGGGCCTGCGCGTGGAGGCCGACCTGCGCAACGAGAAGATCAATTACAAAATCCGCGAGCACAGCCTGGCCAAGATCCCGGCGCTGCTGGTGGTCGGCAAGCGCGAGGCGGAGACGGGCAGCGTCGCGCTCCGCCGCCTCGGCGGCAAGGAACAGGAAGTCCTTGCGCTAGGCGAGACCATCGCTAGATTGACGGAGGAAGCGGCAGTGCCCTCGTCTTGAGGCGCCGCCGCGGGACCTTGGGCGGTGCCGGCTTGTGTGGGGCCGGTGCCGACGGTCCTATATGCATTTTGAAAGGAGGGCTTACATCGCAAGGCTACCCCAAAACGTGACGCCGACCCGCGACGGGCCGCGCGTCAACCAGGAGATCAGCGTACCGCGCGTCCGACTTGTCGATGAGCGCGGCGAAATGATCGGTGTCGTGACCCGGAGCGAGGCCCTGCAACGTGCCCTTGAGGCCGGTCTCGATCTCGTCGAGGTCGCCGCCAACGCCGACCCGCCGGTGGTCAAGATCCTCGATTTCGGCAAGTTCAAATACGAGGAGCAGAAGCGCCGCAACGAGGCGCGCAAGAAGCAGAAGGTCATCGAGGTCAAGGAGATCAAGCTGCGCCCCGGCATCGACGACCACGACTACGACGTCAAGATGCGCAGCATGCTCAAATTCATCGAGGAAGGCGACAAGGTCAAGGTGACCATGCGCTTCCGCGGCCGCGAGCTGGCGCATCAGGAGCTCGGCATGAACGTGCTGATGCGCGTGCGCGACGATCTCGACAAGATCGCCAAGATCGAGCAGCACCCGCGCATGGAAGGCCGCCAGATGACCATGGTCATGTCGCCGAAATGAGCGCGCGCTGAACGCGGGTTTCGTCCCGCGACCCAGGGGGAACAGATCGAGCGCGCCGCTACAGGTGGGCCGCTCCGCCCTTGCCTTCCAACGCCTGCCCCGGTATAAACCGCGCCTCTCCGGAGCGCATCCCCCAAGGGCTTGCGGCCGAAGGATGGCGGCCGGCCGCGCTACAGTCGCCAGCGGGCATGCCTCGCTGCCGCTATACAAGTGCTATACAAAGCCGTCGCGAAAGGACCAAAAGTGCCCAAGATGAAGACCAAGAGCGGGGCGAAGAAGCGCTTCAAGCGCACCGCCTCGGGCAAGATCAAGGCCGCCGTCGCCCACAAGCGCCACCGCCTGATCAGCAAGCCCAAGAAGATGAAGCGCAAGGCGCGCGGCACCTTCACCCTCGAGAAGGGCGACGCCCGCCTCGTGCTGACCTACATGCCGTATCTGCGGGGCTAAAGCCATGGCACGCGTCAAACGGGGCGTCACGACCCATGCCCGCCACAAGAAGGTGCTGGGCCTCGCCAAGGGCTATCGCGGCAGGGCCAAGAACGCCTTCCGCGTTGCCATCGAGAAGGTCGAGAAGGGGCTGCGCTATGCCTATCGCGACCGCCGCGCCAAGAAGCGGAATTTCCGCGCGCTGTGGATCCAGCGCATCAATGCCGGCGTGCGCGCCGAGGGGCTCACCTACTCGCAGTTCATGAATGGCGTGAAGCGCGCCGGCATCGAACTCGACCGCAAGGTGCTGGCCGACCTCGCCGTGCGCGAGCCCGAGGCCTTCAAGGCCGTCGTCGCGCAGGCGCAGGCCGCGCTGCCGCCGGGTGCCGCGGCATGACGGCCGCGCGCCGCGCCCGGCGATTTAGCATCGGGACCTGTCGCTAGGCCCCGCCGGCAGGCGCGCGTCATCGGGACGGATCGCGCGTCCCGCCGCCGAGATCGAGGGGCCGACCCGGTGTTCGGCCCCTTTTTCGCGCTCTGAGGATCGTTGCACAGCATGGAAAGCCTCGATCACATCCGCGATGAGATCCTCCACCTGGTCAAGGCGGCGACGAGCCGCGACGCGCTGGAGCAGGTCCGCGTCGCCATCCTCGGCAAGAGGGGCCGCGTCACGGCGCTGCTGAAGGGGCTGGCCAGCCTCGATCCCGAGGCGCGGCGCGAGCGCGGCGCCGCGCTCAATCTGCTCAAGGACGATGTCGAGGCGGCGATCGGCCACGCCACGCGCCGGCTCGAGAACGAGGCGCTGGGCCAGCAGCTCGCGCGGGAGCGCATCGACGTGACGCTCCCGGTGCGCGCCGAGCCCGAGGGCCGCATCCATCCGCTGAGCCAGACCATCGACGAGATCGTCGCCATCTTCGGCGAGATGGGCTTCGCCGTCGCGGAAGGCCCGGACATCGAGGACGATTTCCACAATTTCACCGCGCTCAACATCCCGCCCGAGCATCCGGCGCGGCAGGAGCAGGACACCTTCTACCTGCCCGAGCGGCCGGACGGCAGCCGCCAGGTGCTACGCACCCATACTTCGCCGGTGCAGGTTCGCACCATGAAAGCGCAGAAGCCGCCGATCCGCATCATCGTCCCCGGCCGCACCTTCCGCAGCGACCACGACGCCACCCATTCGCCGATGTTCCATCAGGTCGAGGGCTTGGTGATCGACAAGAGCACGCATATGGGCCACCTCAAGGGCTGCCTCATCGAGTTCTGCCGCGCCTTCTTCGGCATCGACGACCTGCCGGTGCGCTTCCGCCCGAGCTATTTCCCCTTCACCGAGCCTTCGGCCGAAGTCGATATCGGCTGCTCGCGCGCCGGCGGCGCACTGACCATCGGCGCCGGCGGCGATTGGCTGGAGATTTTGGGCTCCGGCATGGTGCATCCCAAGGTGCTCGCCATCTGCGGCATCGATCCCGCCGAGTATCAGGGCTTCGCCTTCGGCATGGGGATCGAGCGCATCGCCATGCTCAAATACGGCATTCCCGATCTGCGCACCTTCTATGAGAGCGACCTGCGCTGGCTGCGCCACTACGGCTTCCTGCCGCTCGACGTGCCCTCGCTGACCGGCGGGCTGGCGCGATGAAGACGACGCTGGCATGGCTCAAGACGCATCTCGAGACGGGCGCCACGCTCGACGAGATCGTCGCCATGCTCGTCATGCGCGGCCTCGAGGTCGATGCGATCGAGAACCGCGCCAAGGATCTGGCGGCCTTCACCGTCGCCCGCGTCGTCTCGGCGGAGCCGCATCCCAACGCCGACAAGCTGCGCGTCTGCGTCGTCGACACCGGCACGGAGCGGGTTCATGTGGTGTGCGGCGCGCCCAACGCGCGCGCCGGCATGCTCGGCGTCTTCGCTCCGCCCGGCGCGACCATCCCGCGCACCGGGCTCGTGCTGAAGCAGAGCACGATCCGCGGCGTCGAATCCCGGGGCATGCTGGTTTCGGGCTACGAGCTCGGCCTCTCGGAGGATCACGAAGGCATCATCGAGCTGCCGGAGAACGCGCCGGTCGGGGCGCCCTTTGCCCAGGCCGTGGGCCTCGACGATCCCGTGCTCGACATCAAGGTAACGCCCAACCGCGCCGACTGCCTGGGCGTGCGCGGCATCGCCCGCGACCTCGCCGCATCGGGTATCGGCACGCTCCTACCTCTTGCCGAGCGCTGGTACGAAGGCCCCCTCACCCCGACCCTCTCCCCGGCGGGAAGAGGGAGGGACCCGCGTGAGCGGGAGGGTGAGGGGGAGCCGCGCGGAGCCAAGGTTGGCCCTATATTGATTGGTGTCCCGCCGCATGATGCGACAACGCCGGTCAAAGGGTCGTTCCGCTGCCCGATCTCGGTGCATCTCGCCGGGCCGGACGACAAGGCGTGCCCGCTGTTCATCGGTCGCCTCATCCGCGGCGTGCGCAACGGGCCGAGCCCGCGCTGGCTGCAGGACCGGCTCGCGGCGATCGGGCTCAGGCCGATCTCGGCGCTGGTCGACATCACCAACTTCATTACCTTCGACCTCGACCGGCCGCTCCACGTCTTCGACGCCGACAAGATCGCGGGTGATCTTGTCGTGCGCGGCGCGCGTGCCGGCGAGACCCTGCTGGCGCTCAACGGCAAGAGCTACGCGCTCGATCCTGACATGACCGTGATCGCCGACGACGCGGAGGTCTTGAGCGTGGGCGGCGTCGTCGGCGGCGAGAGCACCGGCTGCACCGCGGCGATCACCAACGTCTATATCGAGGCGGCGCTGTTCGACCCGCTGCGCACCGCGGCGACCGGGCGCAAGCTGCAGCTGCAATCGGACGCGCGCTACCGCTTCGAGCGCGGGCTCGATCCCGAATTCGTGCGGCCCGGCATGGAGATCGCGACGCGGCTGATAATGGCGCTGTGCGGCGGCGAGCCGAGCGACGTGGGGATCTCCGGCGCCGTGCCCAAATGGCAGCGCACCTACACCTTCCGCCCCTCGCGCGTGCGCACGCTGGGCGGCATCGACGTGCCGGCGGCGGAGTCGAAGCGCATCCTCGAGGCGCTGGGCTGCAGGGTGACCGAGCAGGCCGGCGTGTTCGCGGTCGAGCCGCCCTCCTGGCGAGGCGACATCGAGGGCGAGGCAGACCTCGTCGAGGAAGTGCTGCGCATCTACGGCTACGACCGCATTCCCTCGGTGCCCCTGCCGCGCGACACGGCGATGCCCAAGCCGGCGCTGACGCCGGCGCAGCGGCGCGTCGATTTCGTGCGCCGCACGCTGGCTTCGCGCGGCTTGGTCGAGGCGGTGACCTTCTCCTTCATGCCGCGCCCGCTCGCCGAGCTGTTCGGCGCGGCGCCCGAGGCGTTGCGCCTCGTCAATCCCATCAGCGCCGACCTCGACCAGATGCGTCCGTCGATCCTGCCGAACCTGCTGGCGGCGGCGCAGCGCAATGCCGATCGCGGCTTCGCCGACGGCGCGCTGTTCGAGATCGGCCCGCAATATCGCGACGACACGCCGGAGGGCCAGGACCTCGTGGCCGCCGGCGTGCGCACCGGGCGCACCGGGCCGAAGCGCTGGGACGATCCCGGCCGGCCGGTCGATACCTTCATCGCCAAGGCCGACGCGCTGGCCGCGCTCGCCGCTGCAGGCGCGCCCACCGACAATCTCCAGGTCGATGCGGCACCGCCCGACTGGTACCACCCCGGGCGCGGCGGCACGCTGCGGCTCGGGCCGAAGCTGCTGGGCGCGTTCGGCGAGATCCATCCGGGCCTGCTGCGCGAGCTCGATGTCGCCGGCCCGGCGGTAGGCTTCGAGATCTTCCTCGACCGCGCGCCGCTACCGCGCGCCAAGGGCGCCGCGCGGCCCCTGCTGCGGCTCTCGCCGTTCCAGCCGGTCGAGCGCGACTTCGCCTTCGTCGTCGCCGCCGACCTGCCGGCCGAGACGCTGCTGCGCGCGGCGCGCGGCGTCGACAAGAAGCTCGTCGGCGCCGTGCGCCTCTTCGACGTCTATACCGGCGCCGGCATCGACCCCGGCAAGAAATCGCTCGCGATCACCGTGGTGCTGCAGCCGGAAGAAGCGACGCTCACCGACGAGGCGCTCGACGCCTTCTCACAGAAGCTCATCGCCGCCGTGGAGAAGGCGACCGGCGGCGCGCTCCGGCGCTAGGATTTCCTGAAAATGATGCCGTGCGTTCCCATCTTTTGGGTCAGCTCATAGGCATCACGAAAGGCTTGGTCCATCGAATTTAGGCGCTCTACATCGATGAGTTTAATCTCCGAGAATTTTGTACCGTACCAGCCCGTCGATTCCAGGTGATTGACAGCGTTTGCCTCGGCATGACGGGGATCGGCGGCCAAGGCCAAGACGATCACCGCGTGCTCTTCGTGAGCGGTGTACTTGGTTCCAGGCTTAGCTTTCGCAGTCCCAAGTATCGCGTATGTGATCATTTGGCTAAGTTGACGGGGCGAGATGGCAGCTAGAATTTATTGTGGGCGGCATTAACGCACCGTTACTGCGGCGCGCTTCTCGCGGGAACCGGCGGCACGCTCAGGCGCTGAGCGGATTTGGCCGTCCGCTGCATAAGCGCTGTACGTCCTTCGAGACGCCCGCTGTCGCGGGCTCCTCAGGATGAGGCGGCAGTTGCGCGTGGCATTAACAACCTATCCTCAGCCTGAGGAGCGCCCGAAGGGCGCGTCTCGAAGGCCGCACTGAGTCGATCCAGGCGAAATGCGCCGCTACCCCGCGAGAAACTCCGCGATGGCCGGGTAGGCGGCGGGGTCCTGCATCAGGAAGAGGTGGCCGGCTTCGAAGAAGCGCAAGGTGGAGCCGGGGATCTGCCGGCGCATCGCCTCCTGCGCCTCGGGCTTGGCGACACCGTCGTATTTTCCGGCGAACAGCGCCACGGGCATCTCGAGCTGCGGCAGGCGGTCGAAGGTGTCGTGGTCGCGGCGCGCCTCGAGCTGGCGGCGCGAGCCCAGCGCCATGTTCGGGTCGCTTGGGTCCACCGGCTTGGCGCGCGCCATGAGCTCGGCGAGCGCCGCCTGGGCGCGGGCCGGATCGGCGGCGACCCAGGCGGCGTCGCGACGGGTGTCCTGGATCGCCAGCAAATGCTCGGCGCGCTGCTGCGGCGCGAGGCCGATCAGCTCGTGCAGCGGATAGCTGGCGCCGCCGCGACCGCCGGGCGCGGTGCAGGCCAGCGCCAGCCGCTCGACCTTCTGCGGATGGCGCAGCGCGAATTCCTGCGCCACCATGCCGCCGAAGGAGATGCCGAGCACGCGCGCGCTGCTCCAGCCGACGGCTTCCATCAGCTGCGCCGCGTCGCCGGCATAGTCGGCCATGCGGTAGGCGCGGTCGGGCTTGCTCGACTGGCCGAGGCCGCGCTGGTCGTAGGCGAGGAGGGTGAAGCGCCGGGCCAGCGGGCTTTCCAAGACGCTCGGCTTGCGGCGCAAATCGCCATTGGTGCCGGTGATGACGAGCAGCCGCGGCCCCTCGCCGCGCTGCTCGTAGTAAATCCGGATATCCCCCAGCTGGACGAAGGCCATGCGCCGCCGCTCCTCTCCCGGCCGGGTCTCGTGCTAATCTGCGGCCATCCGCCCGTCAACCGTCCCCGTCATGTCGAGTGAGCGCTTGGGAGCCTTGCATGACGTCGTTCGCCAAGATCCAGAAAGCGGCCGAGAAGCGGCTGGGCGCCAAGGAGCTGGCCGCGCGCCTGCCGGCGGTGAAATCGCCGGCGCAGCTCAAGAAGGAGGGCGACGACCGCTATCTCTCGCTGATGTCGCTGCGCATCTTCCGCGCCGGCTTGAAGCACGAGATGGTCGATGCGAAATGGCCGGCCTTCGAGGCGGCTTTCCGCGGCTTCGACCCCAAGCGCGTGCGCGCCATGAGCGACGAGGAGGTCGAGAACCTGATGAAGGATGCGCGGCTGATCCGCCATCTCGGCAAGCTCAAGGCGGTGCACGCCAACGCCGCCGCGCTGTGCGACCTCGTCGAGGAGCATGGCAGCTTCGGCGCCTGGCTCGCGCAATGGCCGGGCGCGGAGATCGTGAGACTTTGGGATGAGCTCAGCAAGCGCTTCACCCAGCTCGGCGGCAGTTCCGCGCCCTATTTCCTGCGCATGGCCGGCAAGGACACGTTCGTGCTGACGCCCTATGTGGTGAAGGCGCTCAACGATTGGGGCGCCTTCACGGGCGAGCCCAAGGGCAAGGGCGACCGCGCCCAGGTGCAGGCGCAGTTCAACGACTGGGCGGCGGAGACGGGCCTCCCCCTCGCGCATCTCAGCATGACGCTGGCGGCGTCGGTGGAGTGAGGCCAACGAGCCGCATTGCCCAGAGGACCGAGAACCCGGCGTTCGGCAGAGCTCATTTTCGCTGGATCAACGGCGTTGCGTCCTTCGACAGGCTCAGGATGAGGAGGTGCGGAGTCCGCCATCTACAGTAGGGCCAAGAAGGAAAGCTTCCTCATCCTGAGCCTGTCGAAGGACGCACGGCCGCTTTGCAGTCCAAAGAAAGGAGCAGGGTCTCGCCCCCTTCAGTCCATCACGATGTCGAAGGTGCCCGCGAGCGCCGCCGGCTCGATTTCCGGTGCGGGATCGAGAGGCACGATCACGGCGGCGCGGGCGGCGGGATCGCGGATGCGCGAGAGAAGCGGATCTCCCTCGTTCCGGCTCTCGCCGGCGACGTACATCTGCGTGACGAGGCGTCGACCGCGCGGCGCGGTGATGGTGAAGTGAATGTGTGGAGTGCGGCCGGGGTAAGGCACCGGCCGGATGGTGCGGAAGCGATAGCCACCATCACGCGCGGAAATCGTCGTGCCGTAGCCCTGGAAGTCGGGATCGAGCGCCGACGGGTTGTCGTCGTCGACATGGTGATAGTGGCCGTGGCTGTCGCACTGCCAGATCTCGACCTTGGCTTCCGGGATGGGAGTGCCGTCGCTGTCGAGAATGCGGCCGGAGACATGGGCGACCGTGCCGCTCGCCTGCTTCGCGTGTCCGGCGATGCGCACCAGGTCGTTGTCGCTGTCGAGCGGCAAGGTCCTGGGATAGAAGGGCCCGGTCTCCTGCGGCGGCGTCGGCGCAGGCGCGGCGAAGGCAAGGCGCGACATTGTCGCAAGCAGTGTCGCCGAGGCGGCCGTGAGGAGCACGCGACGGCGCGGCAGCTGCAGTTTGGCGGTTTCGCGCATGGGTGGAGCCTCCCCGAAGTGGGCGCGTGACGAGATTTGGGGCGCGCGGCGCGTGCGGTCAACGATCGCGCCATCGGCGGACGCTTCCGTTGCGCGCGGCGCGCCGGCACCTTATCTTCCCCACGAACCTTTTCCTGGCCTCATGACCGATCTCAGCCATATCCGCAATTTTGCGATCATCGCCCATATCGACCACGGCAAATCGACCCTTGCCGACCGCCTCATCCAGCGCTGCGGCGGCCTCGAGGAGCGCGAGATGCGCGCGCAGGTGCTCGACAGCATGGAGATCGAGCGCGAGCGCGGCATCACCATCAAGGCGCAGACCGTTCGCCTCGGCTACCAGGCGCAGAACGGCGAGACCTATGTGCTCAATCTCATGGACACGCCCGGCCATGTCGATTTCGCCTATGAGGTGAGCCGCTCACTCGCCGCGTGCGAGGGGTCGCTGCTGGTGGTCGACGCCAGCCAGGGCGTCGAGGCGCAGACCCTCGCCAATGTCTATCAGGCGATCGAGGCCAATCACGAGATCGTGCCGGTGCTCAACAAGATCGACCTGCCGGCGGCGGAGCCCGCGCGCGTCCGGCAGCAGATCGAGGACGTGATCGGCCTCGACGCGTCGAACGCGATCGAGATCTCCGCCAAGACCGGGCTCAACATCGATCAGGTGCTGGAAGCGCTGGTGCATCGCCTGCCGCCGCCCACGGGCGACGCCGCGGCGCCGCTCAAGGCGCTGCTGGTCGACAGCTGGTACGATTCATATCTCGGCGTCGTCATCCTGGTGCGCGTCAAGGACGGCGTGCTCAAGCCCGGCCTCAAGATCCGCATGATGGCGACGGGCGCGTCGCATCCGATCGAGCGCGTCGGCGTCTTCACGCCCAAGGGCGTCGCCGTGCCGGAGCTCGGACCCGGCGAGATCGGCTTCATCACCGCCGGCATCAAGACCGTCGCGGACTGCAAGATCGGCGACACCATCACCGAGGAGAAGCGCCCCGCGGCGACGCCGCTGCCCGGCTTCAAGCCGGTGCAGCCGGTGGTGTTCTGCGGCCTCTTCCCGACCGACTCCGCGCAGTACGATCATCTGCGCGACAGCCTCGCCAAGCTGCGCCTCAACGACGCCAGCTTCGAATACGAGCCCGAGACCTCGGCGGCGCTGGGCTTCGGCTTCCGCTGCGGCTTCCTGGGCCTGCTGCATCTCGAGATCATCCAGGAGCGGCTCGAGCGCGAGTTCGATCTCGACCTCATCACCACTGCGCCGTCGGTCGTGTATCAGATCCATCTCACCAACGGCGAGGCGATGTCGCTGCACAATCCGGTCGACATGCCCGACCCGGTGCGCGTCGACCACATCGAGGAGCCGTGGATCAAGGCGACCATCCTGGTGCCCGACGAATATCTCGGCGGCGTGCTGGCGCTGTGCGAGGAGCGGCGCGGCGTGCAGCAGGACCTGACCTATGCCGGCAACCGCGCCATGGTGGTCTACCGCCTGCCGCTCAACGAGGTCGTGTTCGATTTCTACGACCGGCTCAAATCGACCAGCCGCGGCTATGCCAGCTTCGACTACCAGATGGACGGCTACAGCGAGGGCGATCTCGTCCTCATGAACATCCTCGTCAACGGCGAGCCGGTCGACGCGCTTGCCGTCATCGTCCACAAGAGCCAGGCGGAGCGGCGCGGCCGCGCGCTGTGCGAGCGCTTGAAGGAGCTGATCCCGCGCCAGCTCTTCCTCATCGCCATCCAGGCGGCGATCGGCGGCCGCATCATCGCACGCGAGACGGTGAAGGCGCTGCGCAAGGACGTGCTCGCCAAATGCTATGGCGGCGACATCACCCGCAAGCGCAAGCTGCTCGAGAAGCAGAAGGAAGGCCGCAAGCGGATGCGCCAGTTCGGCAAGGTCGAGATACCGCAATCCGCGTTCCTCGCCGCCCTCAAGATGGGCGACAGCTGAGCGCGCGGCACGCCGCTTCAGTCGAGCCGCGTCCCGCGCCGCCGCCGGCCGCGCGTTTGCCAGAGCAGGATGAGCGCCGGCACCGCCAGCGTCGGCGCCGCCCAGAACAGCAGCACATGGATGATCACGTTGTCCCACAGCCACGGCGAGACGTGGCGCTGGATCGCCGGCTGCGCGAGCAGGAGGGTGTTCGGGCTGTACTTGTGCCACAGCGTGCCGACGACCGTCGGCTCGAACACGCCGGTCGTGTACCAGCCGATCGCGTCCTGCAGCGTCACCAGCGCGGCGCCGATCAGGAGAAGCACGGCGATGATGCGTCCGATCAGGATCATGCGGTCAGTTCCAGGTCCGCCAAGCGGCGGGGAGCGCGCCGCCAGCGGCCGCAGCTTAGGATCGCTCCGCTGCGCGCGCAACGAAATTGCGCGGCGCGTGGCCCCTGCCGCCGTTGCGCCCTGCATGGCCCTCGGTTAGTCTGCGCGCCCTCTCGCCCGTACCACCGGCGAGCCGGTTGCGACGGAGGGGTGGCCGAGCGGTTGAAGGCGCACGCTTGGAAAGCGTGTTTACGGGCAACCGTAACGTGGGTTCGAATCCCACTCCCTCCGCCAATTTTGTATTCGCCGTCATTCGTGGTCATCCGGAAAACCCCTAAGTTAGCCCGCATCTGCGGGCTTTTCTATGTGGACAGGTTCGCGGCAATTCGCCACAATGCGGATCAAGCCCGTGGGTAAATTTGTGGGTAAATCTGGCGGGACTCTGGAGGGAGCCACATGGCGAAGGGCGGCAGGCTTACGGCGTTGAGGGTGGCGCGTGCCACTGCTCCCGGCATGTATGCCGACGGCGGCGGGCTCTATCTGCAAGTGACGGTCAACGGCAGAAATGGGGAGCCGGCGAAGTCGTGGATATACCGCTACACGCTTCGCGGCCGGGCGCGGGAGATGGGCTTGGGCTCGCTCTCGGCGATCAGCTTGCAGGAGGTGCGGAACCGCGTAAGCGAGTACCGGAGACAACGACATGACGGTGTCGACCCCATCGAGGCCAGGAGAGCCGGACGCGAGCAAGCCATCCTCGAGGCCGGCCGAGCGCTGACGTTCAAAGAGGCGACCAGCAAATATATCGAGGGGCACAGGGCGGGGTGGCGCAATGCCAAGCATGCGGCGCAATGGGAGAGCACGCTCGCGACCTACGCGCATCCGGCCATCGGCGGGCTGTCGGTGCAGACGATCGATACGACGCTCGTGCTCAAGGTCCTGGAGCCGATCTGGACGACGAAGCCGGAGACGGCCAGCCGGCTGCGCGGACGGATCGAGTCGGTGCTGGACTGGGCCAGAGTGCGCGGCTACCGCAAGGGCGAGAACCCTGCGCGGTGGCGCGGCCATCTCGACAAGCTGCTGCCGGCGTGGAGCAAGGTGCGGAAGGTGGAGCACCACGCCGCCCTGGCCTATGCCGAGATGCCGGATTTCATTGAGACGCTGTGGCAACAGGATGGCACCGCCGCTCGCGCTCTCGAATTCACGATCCTGACGGCCGCCCGTACCGGCGAGACGATTGGTGCAAAGTGGGCCGAGATCGACATGGCCGAGAAGGTGTGGATCGTCCCGGCCGAACGTATGAAGGCAGGCCGGGAGCATCGCGTTCCCTTGAGCCCGCGCGCGATTGCCATCCTCCAAGGGATGAAGCCTGCCGGCGATTCCGAAGGGGAGCACGACCAGGCTGAGGCATTCGTCTTTCCGGGGAGCAAGCGCGGGAAGCCATTGTCAAATATGGCGTTGCTGATGCTGTTGCGACGCATGGGCCATGATGATCTGACCGCGCATGGCTTTCGCTCGACGTTCCGTGATTGGGCCGCCGAGCGCACCAATTTTCCGAGCGAAGTCGCCGAGATGGCGCTGGCACATGCAGTGGGCGACAAGGTGGAAGCCGCCTATCGTCGCGGCGACCTGTTTGAGCGGCGTCGCCGGATCATGGCGGAATGGGCAAAGTTCTGCGGCACCCCGAACCCCAAGGCTCAAAGCAAGGTCCTCCGTTTCGGCAAGAAGGAGTAGCACCAGATCGCGGCTGCTAGTCGCGGAACCGTTCGAGCCGGTCGAGCCGCCGCAGTTGAGCGTTGCGCTCCGAAGGCAGAGGTCGCACGTTCGAATCGTGTCGGGTCCGCCAGATCTTTCAGCGACTTACAACTAAGGCTCGGTTAGCAAAAAGCGGGCGTGCACACGGCGTGCACATACTGCGCGCGATTTCGCGTCGAGCCGCGACCAGGCCGTCTCATAAGCCTCCCTTAGTGGCGCAAGGCGGTCCGCTGGCGCGAGGTCAGGGTCCAACCTCCAAAGCGGACCCGGCGCGGTGTTCTTGCCAAGTCGGCATTCGAACTCCATTCGCGAAAGACCTCCTACCGTTCTAGTCCGTTGAGCATTCGATCTGTTTTGTCGCGGTCAGCAGCGAGCAACGGCGCATGGCGCGGCTCTGCGCCAGCGTTCGATAGGCCCCTAGCTCTGGTTGCTGGCTGGCGGATCAAACGGGAGGAAGTGCATGTCGTAGCTCCTCCCGATCTTCGGTGAGCGCACGATTGCTGGTCTAGCGGCAGCGCGAGCGCGCGGTCGCAGGGGCGGACGCAAGCCGAAGATGACCCCCGCAAAACTCCGGTTGGCACTGGGCGCCATGGGACGGAAAGAGACAGTTGTCCGCGATTTGTGCCACGAGCTGGGCATCAGTAGTCGTACGTGTCCTATCTAGCACAGCCTCGGCCGTGCGCTATCCCTGGTGTGCCGTCGCGCTTGCGCCTGACGCGCGACAATGTCCAGCTTCCCAGGCTCGCACGGCGGGCGAAGTTCAGGCGCACCATGCGGGATGCGTCATCCGAGCCCGCCTGCTCGCGCGATCAGGAACAACCCTGCCCCGACGACGACGGCTCCGATGGCTCGCGCGACGTGCTCACCGGCCGGTGCGAGACGTT
>Ga0209647_1000671_pt1 | contig 31228 bp, 34 predicted proteins | sample GraSoi_2013_60cm_FD_185827 | JGI IMG/M metagenome (GOLD analysis project Ga0209647, IMG submission 185827) | Grasslands soil microbial communities from the Angelo Coastal Reserve, California, USA - Sample 9_17_2013_60cm (SPAdes) (version 2) | ecosystem: Environmental > Terrestrial > Soil >... | reverse complement strand
GGTCGTTGGCCGTCAGGCGGTCATGGGCGTCCAGCTCGGCGGTGAAAGACGCGTCGATGCCGGCGGGTGCGTAGGGGAAGTCGCTGCCGAACAGAATCCGGCCGGTCCCGGCGAAAGCCTTGAGACTCAACAAAGCCGCGGGACCCGATGACAGCGCCGTGTCGAAATAGAAGCGCTGGAAACTCGCCAGAATGGCGGCCGGATTCGCTGCATCGGGCCGGAAGACGCGCGCGAGTTCGGCGAAGCGACGCGAGGCGTAAGGCACGAAGCCGCCAGCATGCGCGAGGATGATGCGGACTCCCGGATACCGGTCCACGATGCCGTTCAGCACGAGCTGAACGGCCGTTCGGGTGGTGTCGAACGGGTAGTCGACGAGCGCGCCGGCGACGCCAGCCACGGTCGGAAGGTGTGGCTGTCCGGGATCCACGAATACAGTGGCCTGACGGCTGTCGAGTGCCGCCCAGAGCGGCTCGAAGGCCGCATCGCCCAGATATTTGCCCGCATAGTTGGCGAGGAGGATCACACCATCGGCTCCTAGCGTGTCGAGCGCATACTCGAGTTCCCGAAGAGCGCCATCGACGTCGGGGAGCGGCAGCGTCGCAAAGTTGCCGAAGCGATCGGGCTGCTTCGCGACGAGGTCGGCCGTGTATTCGTTGACCCGGCGCGCCATATCCCGTCGTTCCCTCTTGTCCCAGCGGACGACACTCGGCGCGGTCAGCGAGAGAATCCCGGTCGCGATCTCTTGGGAGTCCATGGAGTCGATCGCGCTCTCGGGCGACCATGGAGGAATAACGGTGCCTGAGGGATCAGTGCGCAGCTCCTTTGCCCAGAAGGGCGGTACGACATGCTGATGAACGTCAATGCGAAGAGTAGTGCTCATGTTTTTCTCCTGTGCGGTGCGATTGGTGAAACCCGGCTTAAGGCCTTTCCGCTATCCATCAGATCGGGTACGCGGGAATTTTTTTCCCTTGCTGTGATAACCGCGGGAACAGCGCTCGCGCTGCGACGTTAATCCCCGCTAGCTGCCCCGATTCGAAGCCTTGATAGGCATCCAGGTGGTGGGTAAACGAGGTAGCGACCGCTACCGGTGCATAAGGATAGTCGCTGCCAAACAGGATGTGTCCGGGGGCCGCAAATGCCAGGAGGCTTGGGAGCCCGGTCGGGGTAGAGAGTGCCGTGTCGAAGTAAAACGCCTGCATGTCCGACATCAAGGCCTCAACCGTGCGCTTCGGATTGACGGCATGCAGCAGTTCGGCGAACCGCGCCGCGGCGTATGGTAGGAAGCCACCGGCGTGCGAAAGAATCACCTTGATCGATCGGAAGCGTGTCATGTGGCCAGCCGCGACAAGATCGACAGCAGTCCGCGTCGAATCGAAAGGATAGTCCGTGATCGGTCCCGGTATTCCCCGCAACAGTGGCATCTGCGGTTTTGCGGGATGAATGTAGACGACAGCGCCGCGCCGATTCAATTCCTTCCAGAGGGGCTCGAACGATGGGTGCCCGAGGTATACGCCTTCGTAGTTGCTCATCAACCCCACGCCATCAACTTTCAATTGATCGAAGGCGCGACCAACCTCGGTTAGCGCTGCGTCCACGTCGGGGAGCGCCAGCGTGGCAAAGAAGCCAAAGCGGTCGGGGCGTCGCTCCACTTGGTCCGCCCCATAGTCGTTCACGCGGCGCGCCATGTCCGCTCGCTCCTTGCCGGCCCAACCTTCAATCGAGGGCGCGGTAAGTGACAACAGACCGGTCGCGATCTCCAGCGAGTCCATGTAGCTGATTGCATCTTCTGGAGACCACAGGGGAGAATCCCATCCAGACGGATCGCCTCCATGTCTCTCCAGATCCTTCGCCCAGAAAGGGGGAACCAAATGCTGATGAACGTCGATGCGATGAGTAGTGCTCATGTGCTTCTCCTGTCCGGTGTTATTCGTGAAACCTTGTTTAAGGCCTTTCCGCTATCCATCAGAACGGGTAGGCGGGAATCTGCGAGCGCGTCGAGATCCATTGCCACTCGCTGAACAGATCGGCGTTGCTCACTGTGCCGTAACCGAAGCCGTTGCCGGAGTCGCCAACGCCGCCGATCGGGGCATAGACCCCGTACAGCACCGTTTGATCGTTGATGTGGACGACGCCGGAGTGAAGCCCGTCGGCGACGCGCTGGGCGCGGGCAATATCGGTCGAGACGACGGCCGCCACCAGGCCGTAATCCGTTGCGTTGGCCAGCGCGATCGCCTCCTCGTCGTTTCGGAACGTCGTGATCACCGCGACCGGGCCAAAGCGTTCTTCGTCAAACGCCGCCATTCCAGGTGTCACCCCGGTGATTACCGTCGGTTCAAAGAAGAGTCCCTTGCGGGAGCCGCCGGTCAACACTTTCGCGCCCTTTGCAATTGTCTCGGCGACGATCCGCTCGATATTGGCGGCCTGACGCTCGTTGATGATCGGCCCGACCTGTACCTTCTCGTCGAATGGATCACCGACGACGAGGGCCTTGGCCTTTCTCACGAGGGCTTCGGCATAGGCGTCAGCCACGCGCTCGTGGACGAGGTGGCGGCCGGCGGTGAGGCAGATCTGTCCCTGATGGAAGAAGGCTCCCCAGGCGCCGGCGCTGGCCGCGGCCTCGATGTTTGCATCGTCCAGCACGATGTAGGGATTATTGCCGCCCAGCTCGAGAGAGACGCGCTTGAGCTGTCCGCTCGCGATCGAAGCAACCTGACGGCCGACGCGAGTCGAACCGGTGAAGCTGATCATGTTGACGAGGGGCTCTTTGACAAGCGCCGCGCCAGTCTCCGGACCGCCGGGCAGAACATGGAACAGCGCATTGGGCAGGCCGGCTGCTTCGAGCAGCCGAGCGAAGGTCACACCACCGGCCACCGGCGTCTGCACATCGGGTTTCAGGATCACGGCGTTGCCCATTGCGAGGGCGGGGGCGATCGCCCGCGCACCCAGGATGAACGGCGAGTTCCACGGTGTGATAATGCCAATGACACCGACCGGAATCCGCCGAGCGATGCTCTGACGCCCAGCTTCCAAGTCGGCGGTTAGGATGCCCTGCGGCTGGCTGCCGAGTGCCGCCGCTTCCAGGAACTCGCGGGCCGCCATCTGGATCTCCCACTGTGCCTTTGCCCAGATCGAACCCGTCTCCCGGACGATCTGATCGGCGATTTCCTCGGAGCGTGCGAGCATCAGGCGGGAGAACTCCCTCAGCACGTCGCCACGCTTCGGGCCCGACACCTTGGCCCAGTTCTTCTGTGCCTGACGCGCCGTGGCGGCTGCCGCTGACACATCCTCGGGTGATGCGATACCGATTTCTCCGAGCTTCGCGCCCGTCGCCTTCTCGGTCACGTCTGCGGTGCCGGGGTCTTGGCCAGCCAACCATTCGTCGTAGTTAGTCAGAAAGCGCTGACCGCGGTTAGCGAAAGCGTATCGCGGCTTTTTCCAGCCGTTGCTGTAGATCTTCCCGCTCCACACCTCTGCCGGCGTGAGCAATGTGTCGGTCGTCATTTTCAATTCTCCTTTTGCTGCGGTTTATTTTCCATCTCAGCGCAAAAGATGAATCGCGAGAAAAAGCTTGGATAATATCGCTTTAGTGGCACCATGATACCTTTCGGATATCAAGCCTATGGAACTACGTCACCTACGCTACTTCGTGGCGGTGGCCGAAGAACTGAATGTCCGTCAGGCGGCCACCCGCCTGCATCTGTCACAACCCCCTCTAAGCCGGCAAATTCATGATCTCGAGGACGAAGTCGGGACGAAACTGTTCCTGCGTAGCCAGAGCGGGATGCGTCTGACTGAAGCAGGCCGCACCTTCTTGAAGGAAGCTCGCTCAATTCTGGCTCAGAGTCAGCGTGCGGTCCGACTTGCCCAAGCCGCCAGCCGCGGCGAAGCGGGCCGCCTCGACATCGCTTACGCGGTAGAAGGTTTTGAGCCGGTTCTTTTGCGCGTAACACGTCTCTTCCGTCAACTTTTTCCGATGGTGGAATTGGGAATCCGAGAACTGCAATATCACCAGCAAGTTCAGGAATTAATCAGTCGAAAGATCGATTTAGGCTACGTCGGAATCCGATTCCCGGAATTGGAAAGTGAGTTGGTGTTCGAATGTTTGCGGAAAACTCCTTTCTTAGTTGCGTTACCGCCTGGGCATCCTTTGGCCAAGCAGCGGCGGCTGAGATTGTCGGAGCTGGCGAATGAGAAATTTATTTCTATTCGACGGACAGCCGCTGCGTATCATAGCTTGTTCGTGAGCCATTGCCGTTCCGCGGGATTCATGCCCGAGATTGCGCGGGAGGAAGCGGATGGCGCACTCAGCCTGCTAGGGTTGGTATCCGCCGGTTTCGGCGTAGCGCTCGTGCCTGAGACGTTTCGGCAGATTCTGCCTGTCGAGGTCGAGTTTCGGTCGTTGCGGCCGAGCATCCCAACTTTCGATTTCCACATCGCTTGGCGTAGGGACAACCAATCGAGCGTTCTCCATGCGTTTCTAGAAATGCTGAGGAAACACGCGCATGCTGAGGCTAGGGGTCCACAGAAAACCGCAGTCGCAAAACATTCGGATCGTAATTTGCACAGAGGATCCCGGCGCGAAGTAGGCAAAGGCAAAAGCGACGGAAAGACAAACACGAATGGACGCTAACTGACGTTTGCTGCGGGATTGTGCACGTTGACCTAAAATTTGGAGCTTTTGATGTTTACTGTTGCAAACTCACAATTAGCCTCGCCTAATTGTTATGATACATAACCTCCTTTATGTGCTATAGTAGGGGACTGCTATGGAACTCGTTCCCAAGGCTGAATTTTCAATCGTTACCCGCGCCTCTAAGGCGTGGATTCCGGAGCTGATCGCTGCTGCCGGTCCCGAAGTCACCGAAACCTACATTGATTTTTTCACTGCCACGATCCGCAACCGAAACACGCGGCAGGCCTACGCCCGGGCTTGCTGGCAGTTTTTTGACTGGTGCGCCGCTCACGGTCTAGAACTCACGACCGTGCGCCCGTTCCATGTGGCTGCCTGGATTGAGGACTTTCCCGGATCCAAACCGACCGTTAAACAAAAACTCGCTGCAGTGCGGATGCTCTTTGATTTTCTGATCGTTCGTCAGGTCGTGCCATCAAACCCGGCACATGCTGTTCGCGGGCCCAAGTATGTGGTCAAGAAAGGCAAAACGCCGGTCTGGAGCCGCGAAGACGCCAAAACGCTCCTGGATTCGATCTCGAAGGAATCGCTGTCCGGATTGCGGGATCGCGCGCTCATTGCGACCATGCTTTACAGCTTCGCCCGTGTCAGCGCAGTACTGAAACTCAAGGTCGATGATTACTATCACAATGGCGCACGTCGGAGGTTGAGGCTGCACGAAAAAGGCGGCAAGGAGCATGAGATGCCCGTGCACCACCTGCTTGAGGAGATACTCAACGAGTACATTGTCGGCGCAGGCCTCCAGAGTGGCCAGCCCCTGTTCCAGAGCGTTAATTCGGTGGGAACGACAGTAACCGGACGAGCTCTCAACCGCTACAATGCATGGGCTGCCGTTCGGAAGCGAGCCAAGGCGGCGGGTTTTCTGACGCCTGTCGGATGTCACACTTGGCGGGCCACCGGCATCACGATTTATTTGGAAAACGATGGGCGGCTCGAGCACGCGCAGCAGATGGCTGGCCATGAGTCTCCGCGAACAACCAAGCTCTACGACCGGACAAAGGACGAGATCACACTGAGCGAGGTGGAGCGAATCCGGCTGTAAGGTTCGATTCCTACGCCTCTGAAGCGAACGCTGGAGAACGTTTGCACGAATTGCCAAGTCGCGATCGTCGAAATTGCTGGCTCGGTCGATGAGCGCGCGAGCCGTCGAATGACTGCCGGCCGCGATGACCGGCCATGATGAATCTTGCATGTGGGCCAAGAGGCTATCCCAGCTTGGCGCGACTCTGACCAGACATAAAAGGGGTATAATAATAATTAGGCCAAGCAGTGAGAAAGCCGGATCCCGCGTCGCGGCGATACTCTCGATCATCGGAACCTGCCGACGACTAAAAATCCCGGTTCGCGACTACCTTGGATCGGTCTTGCCGGGCTTGAGAAATCCATAAGTATGAAATCATCGCAGTCAGAGACCACTGGAGACTTCTTTTATGTACAAGCGTCTTGATCGTGCCCACCGCGCAATGCCGCTGGCTCTTGGCGTGATGACGCTTATCAGCCTTGGGGTGCTCCTAGCATGGGATGTCAATCCGAAGTTTTTCCCTGCCAGAGCTCATGGTTTTCTTGCCGCGTTTCCACTTACCATGATCGCGATCGCTTACCTCCTCTATCAGAGCGCACACCGGCCCTCAGCAAAGGAATTCGTCAAAGCGATGATACTAGCAGTTGCCTTTCTCTTTTGGGCTGCCAATCAACTCTGGCCAGATTTACCCCAAGCGACTCTCTTCAACGACATTGCCATTGCGCTCTTCGTCCTCGATGTGTTTTTGGTCATGATCGGCTGGCCGACGACTTCCGCAGACGAATCTTTTGCTGAAACTTACGTTGAAAAACCATAGGAGAAATCCAAGACCCGGGCGGCAAACCCTACTCGGAATGAGCTCGCGTTGTGAGCGGCAGAAGGGCGTAAGCGGAATGCGCAAAATATCGCCCAAAGAATCACGCAAAATAACTTCCGAAATCACATAGTCTCTGTGTTAATGAATCCAGCGACAACTACTGGCTCGCGTGAGCTTGTGCCGATAAAGTTTAGGGTTCCATGGGTAAAACGTTGCTTCTTCTTGGTCTCGGATTGTCTTTGTGTCTGACTACTGTTGCGGCCACGGCCGCGGGGATACTGAGGCCGGCTACCGACTTTCCGCTGCCGGTCGATAGCTACCATGACCAACAGATTCCATCGATTTTCGGAAAACTCACGGGGCGGATTCAGCGGGAGCCGCTCAACCTCGTTGCGACTATCATCTTTTTCGCTGCGATCATTCACACCTTTCTGACCGCTCAGTTTCGAAAAATTGCTCATCGCTATCAGCGGCGCTACGAGGCGATCCAGGATTCACTTCCACCGGACTCCGGGAAGAAAAACGACGAGCTGATCTTCAGGGCTGAGCTGTTTTATTTCATGGGTGAAGTTGAAGCGGTTTTCGGTATCTGGCTCGTCCCGCTTTTTGTTGCGATTATTGCGTTCCACGGATGGTCAACGATGGTTGACTATGTCGGGAACGTAAACGTCGCGGATGCAATTTTTGTTGTCGTGATCATGGCCATGGCCAGTTCGCTGCCGATCCTTCGTTTTACGGAAACCGCGATCGCGAAAGTCTCGGCCATCGGAAACGGAACACCCGCTTCGTGGTGGTTAACAATTCTGACGCTGGGCCCATTGCTCGGCTCCTTCATCACGGGCCCGGCGGCAATGACGATCTGCGCCCTCCTATTGCGTCATCGTTTCTACAGCCTCAAGCCATCGCAGTCGCTGAAATATGCAACGCTCGGCTTGCTGTTCGTCAATATCTCGGTTGGCGGGGTATTAACCCAGTTTGGGTCTCCTCCGGTTGTGATCGTCGCGAGCGTTTGGAATTGGAACCTGGTATACATGCTAACCCATTTCGGCTGGAAAGCTGTCATCGGAATCATCTTGTCCAATTCGCTCTATCTCACAGTGTTTCGGAGAGAATTTGCCAGACTTGCGGCCAACGTTCCAGACGAGGAGCTAGATCAAGAGGGGCGCCGGCCAATTCCGTGGGGGATCACTGGCATCCATATCCTCTTTCTCTGCTGGGTAGTAGCGAACGCCCACTATCCTGTGCTTGTGATATTGGGTCTTCTTTTCTTTCTTGCGTTCGTCTCAGCCACGCGGCTGAACCAACACGCGATTGCCCTGCGGCCACCATTACTCGTCGGCTTCTTCCTTGCCGCCCTAATCATTCACGGGGGGTGCCAGCAATGGTGGATAGCGCCTGTTCTCGAGAGCTTGAGTAAATGGCCATTGATGATTGGCGCTACAACCCTCACTGCTTTCAACGATAATGCAGCGGTCACTTACCTTGCGTCCCTTGTTCCTGGATTTTCTGACGCATTGAGATATGTGGTGATGGCTGGGGCAGTTACTGGCGGAGGGCTGACCGTAATAGCCAACTCGCCAAATCCGGCCGGTCAATCGATCCTCGCGTCGCGATTTGGAGAGGCCGGAATTTCGCCCCTGTACCTTTTCCTCGGAGCCCTGGTGCCGACGCTGATTGACGGAACAGCGTTTATGCTGCTTCCTTAGTTAAAGGGGAAACTTTCAGACTGAACCTTGAACAGCGAAACGCTAACTAACAGCAACCATGAGCTATCAATCGAGTCACGGTTTGCGAGCAACGATTAGCCACCAAACGTGATCATCCGATCGGTCGCCCGGTCGCTCAGCAGCCGGCCGATCAATAAAACGGTCGTCCCGACTGATTACTTCAAAACCTCTTTGGCGAATCTCGTCTTCTGCTATCGAAGCGCCGATTTGGTATTGCTGCATCTGGATTTCACGGGACTCCCCATGCTCCGATCGAGGTCCACGATCGAGGACAACGAGTCGCCCACCTGAACGAAGTGCGCGAAACGTATGGTCCAATATGGCTAGGGGTTTCGAGAACTCGTGATAGCTGTTCGCAATGAGCACGGCGTCAACGCCTCCTTCGGGGAGATGAGGGTCGTCGGGATTACCGTGAATAACGCGAATGTTGGATTGATGTTGTAAAAACGCTCTGATCCACAAGAACGTCAGGGACTCACCGAGAATATCCTCCGCCAGAACGCTCCCGTGCTCGGCAACCTTCGGCGCAAGCTTTAGGGAGAAGTATCCTACTCCACAACCTACGTCCGCTACCACATAGCCATCCTTCAATTTCAGGGACTCGATCACGTCGTCCGGCCGTTGCCATCGGTCCCGCTCACCCTCTGCCAAATGTAGTTGATAGAGGGTTTCAGTGAGTTGGTAGACCAGGAACAGCGCTACGACCATTGTGACAACGAGAACAAAAAAGAGGGCTACCCGGATTCGATAGGCCCGTTGTATCTGATCGTCGGGAACCGCACCGAAGAACAACCGCGCTAGGCCTCTTGTACGCTTGTGCGCCATGAGCGCCAGCCATTAATCACCTTCAGCCAGGATCTTGCAAATCAAACCCGGTGGATTATGTGATCCTCGGTCAGCCCAGAATCGTAAATCCGATTCACTCGTAAAGGACGTTATGGGATAACGGTGTTTTCAAGAGGGGATGCCGATATCAGCCACGGAGTGGACGTTGTGTCTGGAGAGGTCTTGGCGGATTTTACGCATTGCTGCGCGGCTCAAAGCAGTCTAAGCCTACAACTGCGATTCCTTGAAATCCTTCGATTCTGCTGCGATAAACCGGGGCTAGAGATGACCAAGACTGAACTTCAAATCGCACTCGCTGCAGCCACGCAGACCGACAAAAGAACCGCTGGAGTATTCCTCGATACGCTTAGTAACCTCGCCTACAAAGCGATCAAGAAGAACGGCGAATTCGTCTTGCCTGGCTTTGGCAAGCTAGTAAAGCAGAAGAGGAAAGCTCGCACGGGCTTTAATCCCAAGACGCAGCAGAAGATCAAGATTCCAGCGAAGACCGTCGTCAAATTCCGAGTCGCCAAGGCCGCAAAGGACGCGATTCTGGGGGTAAAAAAGTAGTCTGGCTATAGCCCTAGAAGCTATATGAAGGGTTTCCAGGGATGACACCGATTTTTGCGAAGGTTACGGCGATCGAGAAACGAGGTGATCGGTATCAAGTGACCGTTCAAGTTACTGCGAAATATCGAGGCTCATTTAATACCTTTGCCTTTGGAGAGATCAAACCGCATAGCGGTTCATTTAAGGATGGCCGGCTTGACTTGGTCTACCATCAAAACCTGGGCCTTAGCATAGGAGATCCGTTTCCGCTTTGGACTCTCCATTGATGGAGAAAGAAGATGAAGGGACGTATTTTGTCTGTCGGCTTACGAGTGGAGCCGATCAGGAGTAGGTTACGCAGGGCACGTTATCGCTGGCTTCTTGTATGCGCCGATGATCTTCGTCCGGCCGATGAGGAGCTCATCGATCTTAGCCTCATTCCGGTTTTGGCGGAACTCGCTGTACGGGATGGTCCGTATATGACCGTTCTGAGCGAACTATATAGTTCATGTAAAGCGTAACTTTACGACTAATCCTCCATCCACTACAGCAAAATGAATACTGAAATAATAATCCATCCGCGGCTGCATCATCTCGGTCTCACAACAAGTAATCTGGACGCCATGATTGATTGGTATCGAAAGGTGCTGGGCATGACAATCGTACACCGGACCAGGGCGGCAGCTCCAGGTCAAGCAGACGTGCCATCTATCAATGCCGCTTGGGTCAGCAATGACGAAGCTAACCACCGGCTTGCCTTCGTCCAGGTGCCTGGAGTGTCCGCCGATCCCGACAGGTCGCGTCATCAACGGCTCCAGCACGTTGCCTTCGAATATCGAACGTTGGATGATTTGCTGGGCACGTACGCACGCCTTAAGGGCCTTGGAATTCTCCCGGTTCTTTGCACCGACGGTGGCTCTCAGACCGCCATGTACTACGAAGATCCTGATCGGAACAGCGTCGAGACGTTGACAACTATGGCGATTGCTGGACGTCGAGTGAGCATATGCGCTCCTCACCTGATTTTGCTAAGAACCCAATGGGCAGCTATTTCGACCCGGATAAGTTAGTTGCCGCATGTAACGAAGGCGCATCGCCTTGGGAGTTACACAAGCGGGTATGGGCAGGCGAATTTGCTCCGGCGACTCCTTACGATCTACGTGCCCTGCTCTAAACGGCAATCTTTACTTCTTACTTATGACACGAAAATCACCTATTGGATTACTGCCGTTCTCGTTGCCTTCGCCATGTTGGCGAGCGGATTCATGCATTTAACCCATCGGCCACAGGTCGTCGAAGCGATGCATGGCCTTGGTTATCCCGACTACCTTTCGACTATCCTTGGCACGGCGAAAGTGCTGGGAGCCTTTGTACTGGCATCCGGGAATTGGCCTATGCGAGAATTAGCTTTCTTTTGCTCGGCGCCGGCGGCGTCCCATGCCTTCATCTTAGTCGAAGGTAATCGGCTTCGCCGGCAAGGGATCGACGTTGTCATCGGCTACGTCGAACCGCACGATCGCCCGGAAACCGCGGCGCAGATTTGGATCCAGAAAAATCATAGCCCAGGCTTTTCGCCTGGGCTATCCGCCGTGATTTCCTACTTGCTGGTTGGCGTGCCAGAAGATGAAGTGGTTTTTTGCTGAGCATCGAGAGCAAGGTTCAGCAAGAGGACATTGACTCCCGATTCTCCCCCGATCCCAAGAAACGGATTATCTGTCGCTTTTGCTATCTCGGCTTTCACAACGTCTGGGGAAAGCCCTCGCTCCTTGGCAACGCGCGGAGTTTGCAGTTCCGCATTGCGCAGACTGATATGAGGATCGAGCCCACTGAAGGATGCGGTGACGGCATCAGCCGGAACCACAGCGTCGGCAGGCAAACCGTTTTCCTTGCGATAGGTTTCCACATTTCCTTTAATCTGATCGATCAACTTTTGCGAGGTCGGTCCAAGATTCGACCCACCCGAACTCGATCCATCATAACCGGTACCGGCATTGGACGGACGCGGATGGAAATATTTCGCTCCCGAAAACCCTTGCGCGAGCAGACTGGAGCCAACCCTGGTCTTATTGTCTGCAGCTTTCACGAGGCTCCCGTTCGCCTGGTGCGGGAACAATAGCTGCGAAACACCCCAGATCACGACCGGGTAGATACCGCTGCACACCACCGCAAAAAGGATGGTCGCAACGATTGCAATTCTGATTTCAGTGAGAAATGACTTCATAAGACTCTCCTGGTTAAGCGAGGTGTAACGTTGTGATAATGATATCGATCAACTTGATGCCCGGGAACGGCAGTAGGATGCCGCCCAGACCGTAGATCAGTAGATTGCGCTGCAGAATACGAGCGGCACCGAGTGGCCGGAATCGCACTCCTTTGAGCGCCAGCGGGATGAGCGCGATGATGATAAGAGCATTGAAAATCACCGCGCTGAGAATCGCGCTCATGGGCGACTTCAACTGCATGCGTTCAGGGCAGCGATCTGTGGGAATGTACCAACCAGCATCGCAGGGATGATGGCGAAGTATTTCGCGACATCGTTGGCGATACTGAACGTGGTGAGAGCGCCACGAGTGATCAGAAGCTGCTTCCCAATTTCTACGACCTCGATGAGCTTGGTCGGATTGGAGTCAAGATCGACCATATTACCGGCCTCTTTCGCTGCTTGGGTACCCGTGTTCATCGCAACGCCAACGTCTGCTTGAGCAAGCGCCGCCGCTCATTCGGGTTTGAGCAGTAAAAGGGACAAAGGTCGCATGCGGCAATTCGTGCAGCTCTCTCCCACGGATTCCAAATTCTTTAGCGAGGACAACGATACTGCGCCCCTCGGGTGTTTCGTCGGCTAGAGAGGCTAGCTGTGCCGCGTCCGCAACCTCTTGCTTGGTTACGCCGGGCGCCGGACGAAATTCGGTCGCCTGCCGGTTACCAATCGTGATGGTTCCGGTCTTATCCAATAGCAGAACGTCGACGTCGCCAGCCGCCTCGACGGAACGGCCGCTCATGGCTAGTACATTCTTTTGCACCAGACGATCGATGCCCGCGATGCCGATCGCACTCAGCAGTCCGCCGATCGTGGTCGGTATCAAGCAAACCAGCAACGCCACCAGGACGGCGATAGTGAAATCAACCCCCGAGTACAATCCATAAGCTTTCATCGACATCATCGCGATCAGGAAGATCACCGTGAGCGCTGACAGCAGAATCGTGAGCGCGATTTCGTTCGGCGTCTTTTGGCGCTTGGCTCCTTCCACCAACGCAATCATCCGATCGATAAAGGTTTCTCCCGGGTTCGAAGTAATTTTGACTTTGATCTGGTCAGATAGGACTTTCGTTCCTCCGGTTACGGCACTCCGGTCACCGCCCGACTCGCGGATCACTGGAGCAGATTCGCCAGTAATTGCAGATTCATCGACCGTCGCCGCACCTTCGATGACTTCACCATCACCTGGAATCAGCTCTCCGGCTGAGACCACGACCATGTCGCCTTTTCGGAGTTGCTCCGCGCCGACCTTTTCGATCTTTCCGCTGCTGGTTAACTTAAGCGCGAACGTTTGGGTGCGCGTTGCACGCAATGCTCGCGCCTGCGCTTTACCGCGTCCTTCCGCCATTGCTTCCGCAAAATTAGCGAAAAGAACAGTGAACCAGAGCCAAAGGGCGATCTGCAGTTCGAAACCAATGTCTTTCCCTCCGTTGAAAAACAGGAAGAAAGTCGTAATCGCGGCACCGACTTCGGTGACAAACATCACCGGATTTGCCGCCAACGTGATCGGGTTGAGCTTCCTAAAAGCGTCACCGATAGCCGGAACAATAATCGCCGGATCAAAAATAGAATGGGATTTTGCAGCCATAAAAAATTTTTGGTAGGGACGCCCTCGCGCTCGTCCGCGTTATTGTTCGATCATGAAAACAGTTTGCCGCCGTACATGAGGAAGTGTTCCAGAATCGGCCCCAGCGATAGTGCGGGGAAGAAAGTAAGAGCTCCAACTAGTAAAACAGTTCCAACGAGCAGAACCACAAACAAGGTACCCGACACTGGAAACGTACCGGCGCTGGTTGCAACCAGCTTCTTTCGCGCCAGCGAGCCGGCGAGGGCCATCACTGGAATCATCATCCCGAATCGGCCGATTAACGTAGCGAGTCCTAAGGTGATGTCGTAATGCGGATCGTTATTCGTAGGTGCCGCCGTGAGCCCGGCAAAAGCGCTGCCGTTGTTTCCCGTGCACGACGTATAAGCGTAGAGGATTTCGCTGAGACCGTGTGGCCCTGTATTGTTCAGTCCGGCTTTGCCCCAATCGGTTAGACAAGCCCAACCGCTGAATCCAAGGATCGAGAAGGCCATCAGCAGGATACCGAAAGAGGCCATCTTGACTTCGTAGGCCTCGATCTTCTTTCCGAGATATTCAGGTGTTCTGCCCACCATTAGCCCGGCAATGAAGACGGCTAAAACAACGAATAAGAGCATCCCGTACAAGCCTGAGCCGACACCACCGAAAACAATTTCGCCTAATTGAATGTTGAGCATCGGAATCAATCCACCGATCGGCGTAAACGAATCATGTCCCGCGATCACTGCTCCGCAGGAGGCATCCGTAGTAATCGTGGCAAAGAGAGCGGTGTTGAAAATGCCGAACCGAGTCTCTTTCCCTTCCATATTGCCTCCGGCCGGATCGACCCCGAGCGCGTGCACCATCGGGTTTCCATGTGCTTCGGACGACCAGCAGATCAGGACGCCAGCGAGAAACATCACCGCCATCGCGGCCCAGACCGCCCAACCGTGTCCCTGGCGCTTCGTCGCCCGCCCGAGGTAGTACGTGAGGGCGCTCGGAATCGCGAAGGTCGACAACATCTGGATAAAGTTCGAGAGGGGCGTCGGATTCTCGAACGGATGAGCAGCGTTGGCGTTCGTGTAGCCGCCCCCGTTCGTACCCAACATCTTGATCGCCATCTGCGACGCGATCGGCCCCTGCGGAATCGTTTGGGTATCAACCGTTTGGTCGACCATGACCGGTTTTCCTTGCGTATCGTTCACCGGGTTACCGGCATCATCTTTCTTCGGAACTTGGACCGTCTGTGCCTCCACCACGTGCACGGTGTTGTTATGCCGGAAGTTTTGCGGAACCCCTTGAGCTACCAGGAAGAGCGCGTACACCACGCAAATCGGCAGCAGCAGATAATAGATGATGCGAGTGACGTCGACCCAGAAATTTCCCAGCGTCTTTGATGAATGCCGGGCGATCCCGCGTACGATCACCGCAGCAACTGCAATCCCGGCAGCCGCTGACAGGAAATTGTGCAGTGCCAATGCGACCATCTGGGAGAACTGGCTCATGGTCGATTCCCCGCCGTAACTCTGCCAATTGGTATTAGTAGTAAAACTTGCCGCAGTGTTAAATGATAGGTGATCAGCGACCGCCGGAAACTTCTGCGGATTCAGCGGCAGATGATCCTGCAGCCGCAAAATTCCGTAAGTGAAAATCATCGAAACCACCGAGAAGACCAGCAGAGCTACGGCATACTGAATCCAGTTCTGCTCTCGATCCGGTTTCACTCCCAAAATTCGGTAAGTCAGCCGCTCGATCGGTCGAACGACCGGGTCGAGAAACGTCTTCCCGTTCGCGTCCAAAACCTGGACGAGATACAACCCAAGCGGCTTGGTAATAGCCAAAAGAACTAGCACATAGAGTGCTAGTTGAACCCAACCCGATATATTCATAAATAGCCTAAAAGAGTTTCGTTAAGTACTAGAACTTCTCCGGTCTGATCATCGAGAAGATGAGATAAACGATAAGCAGGACAGAGATGATGCCGACGACGATGTTTTCCATGGTGTGTGATTAGACTTTCTCGCAAGCTTTAACGAAAAGCAGGAGGATTGAGAAGGAGACGATAATTAGTAGGAGATAGATGACATCCGACATAGTAAACCGAGTTGTTTGAGTGATGTTAATGCATCGTGGACGATGCGTGTTTTCCTCTTTGCGTTAGTCGTTACCCATATTGATTGGTTCTTTGGTTGCACCAAAATGGTGCATTTCGAACAAGCGACGCATATTCTGTTGGGCCGGTTCGAAATTCTTATCGAGCTTGATGGCGCGCCCGTACATCTTGCGAGCTCGATCATGATCTTCCTTCAGCTCGGCCAACACGCCCGCCAGATTGAAGGCCTCGGGAGAACTGTCGTTTATTTCCAGTGCGCGAACGAGGTAAGGACGCGCGGCATCGAAATGGCCGATGTTAATTAACCGTTTAGCGGTGGTCAGATGAGCATCAAAGTCGGAGCGATAACTGAGCTGAGCGGATTCGTCGTGTCGTCCAATGATTTCACTAACCACTGCCCGCAACTCAGCCGGTCGAAGCGGTTTTTGCAAGAAATCGATCGCCCCAAGTTTCATTGCCCGTACTGCATTCGGAACATCGCTGTAAGCAGTGATAATTACTGCTGGGGTCGGGACGCCTTCCTCCCTGATCAAACGCAAAAGTTCCAGGCCATCGGTACCCGGCATACGCAAGTCGAGAATGGCCAAATCAAAGAGTTGATCATGCAGTAGTTCAATCGCTTCCTTAGCACCGCTTGCCTCTTTTACTTCGTAGCCCTCGACATCCAACGTGATGCGATAGTTCAGACGAACATTCGGTTCGTCATCGACAACTAATATTCTCTTCATTGGGTAGAACCGGGCACAACCGGTAAATCAAAGTAGAACTCACTGCCTTGCCCTGGAGAACTATTCAGACCAACGCTACCGCCGTGAGCAGTCACGATTTCGCGCGTAATCGCCAGCCCCAAACCCACTCCGTCACGGTCGCTTCCCGGCAGACGAAAGAAGCGTTCGAATACCTTGCTCTGAAATTCTTGGGGAATACCGGGACCGTTATCCGCCACGGAGAAACGTATGAAACCCTTCCTAGGTTCCGCCGCCACGACGATGGTATCTCCAAATTTCGAGTGCTTGGCCGCATTGGAGATCAGGTTGGAGAAAACATGATGAATCTGGCGCGGATCGACATTGACGAGCGGAAGTCCTGATCGTGCTTTGGCCTTGACTTTAAAACCGCGCGATTCGGCTAACGGTTCGCATCGATCGATTGCGGTTTTAATGAGCGACTCTGGTGAGACCGTCTCGAATACTTGCCGAGCTTCATTCGATTCCAGACGAGCGAGGTCCAATAGATCGTTAATGATCCGCAGCAGTCGCTCGGAATCGTCCCGAGCAGCCAGCAAGATTTCCGTTTGCTTACGGGTGAGGGATCCGATTCGCTCCTCAAGCAGGAGATGTAGTCCCATTCGCACGCTGGTCAGAGGCGTCTTCAACTCGTGGCTAACGGTGGATACATACTGCCAATCCCAAGTATCCCAACAATGACCATTAACCGGATCGACTTGCTACTGAGACTGCGGGCCTCCTGGTTCTCAGCCAACATGTTTTCCTCGTTGATGCGAATCACCTCCTGCGCGCTGTCTTTGATTCGAGTGGCAAGCGGTAGCAGCGTCTGGAAATACACCTGCCGCTTCTGTGGGAGATCGGAGAGGTTCCAGAACTTGGCGATTTCAGAACTGTAATTCGCGAATAGCGAATGCAAAGAATCGGCGAGTGCCTGCTCGCCCGGAAGCGTGACATTGTGCTCTTCGATCCGAAGGTTCTGGGCGAAAATCGGCTCGTTCTGCTGATAGAGCTGCCGGCCGCGCACATCTTCGCCCACCAACGTGAAGAAAGCGGCAGAGTCCATTCGTTCGAGACTCTCTTTCATTTGCTGGCCAGCCACGACGCTCCGGTAGTTTTCCTTGAGAAGGAGATCGATTTTGGTGCCAAGCGACCGAAACAGAACGATGGCGTAAATGCCGACCCCAGCCACCAGGAGCAGGATCGGTGCAATTCCGAAAAAGATTCGGCGCTTCATTCTTGGATTTTTAGCCCGCCAACAGAAAAAAAAAGTACTGCTCAAGCGAACTGCGTGCCAAGTTGGGTTCCTAAAACTTAACTTGCTGAATACCAACCACTTCCGTACTGGCTCGCCGTGCGTCTAGGAGCGTCACCTCTCGCAACATGCGAGAGTCCCCTATCTATGAGGTCGCATTATACGAGCCGCCCTCCGGCTGTCGCCGAAGGAAGCCTAATATGGAGACCAGGAAAAAACGGGGGCTATCCCAACTTCGCATCGGATGTCTCCTGCGTCCCTGGTTGCCGAGGCGACAGCGTCGCGCGCCATTCCTCGTTCAAAACACGGTCTCGACTTGGCGTAGGAGACAGGCTCCGCGGTAGTCACCTGGACCAAGACCAAGTATCGCTATCCTCTCAGCCCCCGGTTTTTCCCGGTCTCCCGTGCCGTTATCGAGATGCTGCGGCTGAGCCGCGATGGTCTCCTGGGAATGGATATGACATCGCTAGCAGTTCTCAGCATTGACGACCTGCTGGCCGGCCTGGGATTCAGCGAGGCCGAGCGCGTTGATTGGTATCGAGACAGGGTAAGTTCGCGAACGATCGCCGGGGACGAGTATCGCCGACGGAAGGAAACGTTACGGGGTCTGATCGGTGACCCCGAGCAGATCAGAAGCCAGCCGGGGGGCGACGCTTTGACTCGGGTGCTAGCTGATCGAAGGAACGAGCTCGGGAGGATCGCCCGGCGCCTCGACGTTTTGGCCGCATCGGGAGAGCTCTCCCAACAAAAGAGCGCGCTCTTTCGCAGTTAGGTGCACCTACACTGTAACCGGCTCTTGGCGGGTGACCCGTCTGCAGAAGAGCAGGTTCTCGGACTGCTCGAGCGCACGAGGTACGGGCTGATCCAAGCGCCGCTTACCTCCGGGAGTGACAGGGTGGAGATCGTGCCCCAGGGCGTGGGTTAGTTCCGGCAGTCCCCGGCTGCATCCACGGGTGATAGCTAGCCTCTTCAATGTGTAATGCGGCGTCGGTAGAAATGCGGGGCCACAATTTCGAAAAAACCTTCAGGTATTTACCGCAAACTGAGGACGAAGAGTTATTCCCCTGCTAGCAGGCGGGAGGGTGTTCCCCGAAGCGCAGCCCTGAGAATGGGCCGCTACAGCGGACAGCTCGTCGGAGGGGCTGGGTAATAGACTCTGGAGTCAAGAGGGCGGGCTTTGGGGTGTCTTCTCTTTTGCTCTAGAGTTATAGCACGAAGCTAAAGCTAAATCAGGTAGAATAGAGGTCACTTTACGAAACGGGCTGAGAGGCGTTTCTGCGTCTGAGCGAGGCAAGGATCCGAAAAATTCCCGCTCCTTGTATTCGGGAGACGCTCAAGCTAAACCATTTCGTTATGGAACATCTGACGGCCGAGGAAAGATCTCGGTTTTTTTCCAGTACCATATGAACCGGGCAAAGCCTTTTGATTCGCCTGACCTTTACCGGACCTGGTTTGGAAAGCCGGGGCAAAGACCGGAACGCTCCTGAGGTTCGGGAGAGCCTTTAGAATAGAACCGCATGTTACCATTCTGCTCACAGATCCACACCTCTTCCGCTCCCGCTCCGAAGTAGAGTGCCCGTTTATCATTTATTGCACCAGCGGTATTGCCGGGTGAGATGATTTCGACACAGATCTCTGGCGCGTTAGTCAGAGGCACGGGGGAGTCGGCTTCTTTGTCTCGTCCAGGAGCAAGCCAAGCGACATCGGTCGATTTTATTCCGTCGGAAGTGGATATTGGGCATTCGGTGATGACCAGACCCTCCGGTAAGTGCTTTTCTAATAGAGACCCGATCCGAAATTGTTTTTTGCCGTGGTTCGGTGCGGGAGGAGGACTCATGAGAACGTGTCCGTGGCGATCGGTTTCAATTCGGTGAGGCAGCTGGGCGAGGTCGCGATCGGCGAGAATTTCACTCCACCTTTTTAGATTGAAGGCGGTTTGCTCCGCAGAGGGGTTGGTCTCGATCATCAGTGCCATGGCGTAATATGAAGGGGGATCTTAGGGTGCTCAATGGGTTTCAGTACTCTGTTTAATTCCGAAAGCCGGTGCACCGGTTGATCTTGCAAAGGAGTGTGTGGGCGTTTTTTTGGATCGAGCCGATCGAACATAGCTCTTTTGACTTCCGCTATCGTGGCAAATGTTTTTTTTGAGCGTGCTGTTAATTGAAGCAAATGCTGCCCGCGATCCTTGCCGGTCGCGGCGACAACCAATTTAGCCCTCGTCAACCGGACGTAGATTGCGCGTCAATGTGGCGGGTCCCATCCCGACCCTCTCGGCTAGGACCGTGCGGCTCAGTTGGCCGGCGAGCTCAATATTCGCGAGTAACGAATACCGCGTGATGGTGAGGTCCTCGAGAGACAAAAGGGTGCTTTTACAGGAGGTCAAACCACTGGGTCCTGCCCTATCGCGGTAGGAATGCCCATTGCTGACAGGGTGTTTGAAAAGTCATGATTTGGTCAATCGGTTAAGCATGAGGCGAATAGCGATTAGATCGATCAGCGTCTCAGAAGTCTGCACACGGTGCTCGTAATCCTTGCTCATGCGACGGTACCGTCCGATCCACGCGAAGGTGCGTTCGACGATCCATGTGAGACCCACAACCTCGAACGCCCGCTTACGGCGTTTGACGATGCGAAGCTCGTAGCCTTCGGCTTTGATGAGCCTTGTGAGCTTGCGGCTTTGGTGACCGGCATCCGCGATGACCGTTTTGATCGTCGGAAAGATTGGGCCTAGACCGCCGAGCAAACGTGCGGCTGCGCGCCGGTCTGACATGTTGGCAGCTTCGACTCGGTTGGCAATCGGAATGCCTAGCGTATCGACCAGGATATGTCGTTTTCTTCCTCTGATCCGCTTATGGGCGTCAAAACCCCGAACGCCCCTTTTTCGGTAGTCTTGACCGACTGCCCATCCATGATAGCAACCGAAGGAGTCGCACGGCGACCCGCTTTTAGGCGCGTAAGAGGGTACAACGAGCGCAGGAGCGTGAGCCAAACTGATTCTTGCTCCCAGCGCCGGAAGTAATAGTACACCGTCGGCCAAGGTGGAAATTCACGCGGCAACAGACGCCACTGACAGCCGGTCCGAAGCAAATAGAAAATGGCGTTCACTACAGCCCGTACATCAATGCTTCGGGGACGACCCCCAGGTTTCCCTTCCGGGATTATCGTACCCACCAACGCCCATTGCGCCTCCGTCAAATCCGTTGCGTATGTCCTCATTCCTGTTTCCAAAATTCGGAGCGCAGCCTACGCACTCGTCTGGTAAACGCCCAGGACTTTTCAAACAGCCTCTAAGACTACCGGCATTAGAGAGGGCAAGCAAAAAAGAACATGAGATTCGGGCGTAGCGTACGTTTTGGTTCCAATGGTAGTGGAACCCCGGGATCCGGCCTCCACGAATTTATAGCATAGGAACTAAAGATCCAGTCTGAAAAATGGTCGGCCAGACCGGTCAGCCGGAGGGCCTGCAAAATCTTCTCTGGTGGCCCACTTGACGCGACGCATTTCGGCAGTTGGTTGACAAGATCCCCCACTCACACCGTTAGCGGTTGCTACCCCAGGGCTACTCCATCTGCTTGTTGTTCCTTAAACCTTTCGAACGTATTTATGCTCCCCTGACTGCCGGTCTGCTTCGACCCTTCCGCGCTGGTAGCAAGTTGCACGACGCCCACCGCTCCCAACTGGACCGCCTCTACGCTCGCGTCCTTTCCAGCCTCGATAAACTCTTGCAAGCTGTTGTTCTCAAAGCCGCTTGATTAACCATGAAACGAGAACAAAATTCCCGTTTTCACGCGCATAACGGGCTCGTAATGAAACTACTTCTCCCGCGACCTCCGGACAGATAGCACGACATGGGAACCGCTGGTTATGAAAGACGCGAGCTTCGGCCATATCGCGGTTTCCAGCCCGGCTCATTTCGAGCCCGTTCATTGACATAGACGCGTCGATAGGGTTGGAACCACTTTCCAGTCCCAGCGCGTCCTCTGCTGCACAATGGGGAACGCGCCGCCGCGTCACCAACCGGGCAATCAGTTCGCAACTCCAACAGATCGGCAGGCGAAAAGGGCGTGGTAGCACCAATGATCTGACGTGACCCTAAGTGACCTAATCACCCGAGACCTTTGGTACTACATAACGCGTGTTCCGAGCGAAGTTAACTTAGTTAGACTAGCAACTCTGCAGTTATGTCAATACGGAGAACGACGTATTGTGAAGTAAGAGGCTAATCAGTAGTCTCTCGTCGGCGCCGCAACATTTGCTCAGAGAAGCTTTGGCGGCCGCCCGAACTCTTAGCCTCAGAATATAGCAACGCGGGAGGATTTCATATGGCACTCGGAGATGGAATTAGGCGCAACATAGCGACTGTCAGCAAAGAAGAACGTGACCGGCTGCGCGACGCGATCATCAAGCTTCAGACACAACAGCGCTACCCGGGGCAGCGCAGTGATTCGCCCGTCGGCGGGGTGACCTACTGGTTCAAGCAGGACGAGATCCACGCCAACAGCCACGTCCATTCCTGCCCGGCTTTCGTGCCCTGGCATCGCGAGCTGATCAACCGCTTCGAGGAGCTGATCCGTGAGATCGATCCCGAACTTTCCCTGCATTATTGGGACTGGACGCAAGATCCGCAAAATTTGCCGGACGGCGGGGGCGGGACTATCAATCTTTTTAAGGCGGATTTCTTTGGTAGTCCGACCGGGAATGCAGGTGAGCCAATGCAAGCCGATTCCGGCCCGCCATGGCGCCCCGACGGGTTCTATGTGCCTGACGCGGATCCCTACCGTTCCGACATTGAGAACGACCCCGCTCACGACAACCCCTTTGACCCCCCGCGTGATCTGCCCTACGGCGTCGGCGCCGGCGGACCGGGCATCGACGACAGCGCCGCTCTGGGCGCGGGCACCTTCAAACAGTTCCATGACGCGATTAACGTCTCGCACGGCATCGCGCACGGCTATATCGGCGGCATTCTTGGCGACCCACATACCTCTTTCCGCTCTCCCGTCGCCTTCCTGCTTCACTCTAACCTAGATCGCATTTGGGCAATGTGGCAGCGGCGGCCGGGCCATCCCGGGCGGGTCGACCCTGCGCATGTTTACGACTACACGCCCGGCGAGTGGCCCCAAGACCCGGAAAAGGGGTCCGGCGACCTCGCCGTCAGCCAGTTTCCCTGGTGGGGTTTCAAGAGCCCGCTCGAGCCATGGGCGGGTCCGGCGGCGCAGACCGACGCCACCGGCAAGGTCGCCAACGTCGCGCCGGTTCGGCCTTGGGCGCCGCCCGAGAACCAGCAGGTGTACAAGGATTCGCGCGATCCCACCGTGGTCTTCCCGCCGAGCTACGATACGGTGCCGCATTCGGCTTATTTCATTCTCGACCGCAACAACTTCTCCGCGGTCGAGGTCCAGTCGCAGACGGCCTTCGCGGGCGCGATGACGCTGATCTACGACGGCTTTACGACGAACGAGCTCGGCGGCGCGCCACCGCCGCCGCCGAGCTTGCAGCTGACCTTCGACAGTCCGGGCGGGCCGAACGCCGCACCCTACATCACGGTCGCCACCGAGGCGCCGCTGACCGAGGGCGGAGGGCCGGATGTGCCGCAGCGCATCAGCTTTCCTATCGACATCAATTTCACCGACCCGACGATCTTCAATTCCTTCAGCGATACCCGCTTCGTCTACCTGCAGGCGACCCACGGGATCACCGTCACCGAGATAGCCTTCGAGCTGTCCAAGCAGCCGAACCCATACATGCTCGACGGCGCGATTTCCTGGCTCAGCAAGGACGTGCGCGTGTTCAAGCTGCTGCCGGGCCAGAACCTGCGAGGATCGAATACCGCCCTGCCAGACCCGAACACCGACCCCAACGCACCGCTGACCTACATCACCAATCTCTTGACGGAGTTCCGCGGCATCCCCGATCTCAATGACGATCCGAGCCACCCGTTCCAGCAGATTAGCCAAGACGAGGTCGCCAGCACATTAGAGGCGGCCCAGACCATCGGCACTACCCCGGTATTCAACTTCGCGGTGGCCAAGGTGCGCTATCGGGCGAACACGACCGCGGCCGGCAATGTCCAGGTATTCTTTCGCACCTTCTCCACCATGCGCTCGGCGCTCGACTACACCTATGTCGGCAACAACCCGCCGACGATAAACTACGCCCGCTCCGGCGGATGGCCGAACGGGGTCCCGCTCTTGGGCCTGATCGATGGCGAGATCGCATCGATCCCCTATTTCGCCGTCGGGCGTATCGACAGCACGACGATTTCGATGGCGCAGCAGCCGCTCGACACGCCGAATATTCAGACCATCAACGCCGACGCCGGGCAGGAAGCGGTGATGTTCTTCGGGTGCTGGCTCGACTTCAATCAGCCGACCAACCGCTTTCCGTTCAGTCCCCCGAGCGACACCGGACCGTTCACCAATGGCGCGCAGCCGATCCCGGCGGTGATCAACGGACTACACGAATGTCTTGTCGCGGAAATCTTTTTCCAGCCCAGTGGCGGCGCCGACCCGATCCCTTCGGGCTCGACCCCGGCCTCCTCCGACCGGCTGGCCCAACGCAACTTGGCGATCGATCCCTCCGGCAATCCGGGCTGGCCGGCGAGCCACACGGTGGCGCACAGCTTCATGATCAAGCCGTCGCTGTTGCTAGAAGGCATTGCTGCGAAGGCGGTGGTCGAGCGCTTCGCCTTTGACGAGCTGATGATCCGCTGGAACGACATGCCGCGCGACACGAAGGCGAGGCTGTACGTGCCGGAATGGGACGTGGACAAGGTGCTGCAGCTGAACGCCACGCGCCAGCATCCGGATGTGCTGCAGAAAGTGGACGCGCATACACTGGAGATCGATCTGGCCGACGCGACCTTCGTGCCGATCCCCAGCGCCGACAAAAACTCCTATGCCGGGTTGATTACGCTCACTCTGCCCGATCGCGTGCGCAAGGGGCAGGTATTCCGGGCCGATTTCCAGCAGATCGCCCGCTTACACCAGTTCAACGGAAGCTTCCGCCTGACGGTGCCGATCGAGGACGAGACGCGCATGCTGCCAGATGAGATCCGGCGCCTGGCGGTATTGCGCTATGTCGCCGGAGGCAAGCCCTCCGGCAGCCGCTGGCAGCCGATCTTTGCCCGCTGGATCGCGACGCAGGCGGGCAAGGTCAGGGCGCTCGGCGGCGATCCGGACCAGGTGCCGCCGTCGCTGACCGATCCGCAGGGCGCGGGTGAGCCCGAGGTCGAGGAGGGCCGGGTGACCGGTAAGGTGCGCTGCCTGTGCTATGATTGCTTCGGCGACTTCGAAGGCTTCGACCTCGAAGATTGTAATCGCCATCATCATTTCCACTCGTGCGAGCCGCAAATCGAGGAGATCGTCCGGCGTGCTTGCCGTGAACGGACAGTTCTTACAGTCGCATTCGACCCGGCATCTCGACGCATCCAGGGATTCGTGATCGAGTGCACCCGAAGCATTCAAAAACGAGCAATGTAGGCGCCTCGCAGACCGAGGGCGTCTAAGCTCTGGAGGGTTTTTCAGCGGAATCTAACAATGCGGATCAATTGAATTTTTTTTGTTCAGAACGGGCACTTCCGTCTTGACTCACCTGGTGAAACAACGAACTTCGATTTTCGGCGACAGGTCCGTTCTAAACAGAAACCAGAACGACTCGAGGAGCCCGGATGGCTTTGGCATTAAGCGGCTGCCATGTCGTCCACACGACTAATTACGCCGGAGGAATGCCTTCTGCTTGTAGCTGCGTTCAAAGTCTCGACCGACTCGCTGCTTCGCTGATCGACGACGCAGCGTTCCAAATCCCACGCCTCAAATAAGCCTTACTCACGACTGTTGGAGAAGGACAAGTATACCCCCCGAGCGTCAAACTCGGCTAGCGTTCCGCCGCCCCCTGCCCGCGTGGATGCCTTGTCAAATGCGGCTTGCTCTGAGGTCAATGCTCGTCATCATCACCCCCGAAGATGTGCCCGAAGAACCCGTGATGACGGTGATGCTGGTAGCCAGATCCAGCACGAAATCCAGCATCATAGCCGGCATGCTCGCCTTCGTGCATCCCTGCGCCATAGGCACCGTAAACTTCTTCAGCGCCGTGGGATTCAGCAACATTTTCGTAACCCAGTCCAGAAACGGCATCCTGATAGCCGTGTCGGTAACCATGTTGGTATCCGTGTTCATAACCAGCTCGGTACCCATCAGAAGGGTCGTGAGCAAATGCAGGGACGGCGGTGCTGCTAAAACCTGTGCAGATGGCCAGGATCAAAAAAGCGAAAATCTTAGGGAAGAAACTTTTCATAACAGTGCGCGTTAGACGTGAAGATTACGTTTCCTATTCACGGCACCGCCCACTGCGCAGCAGGTAGGAATTGCGATAGCAACCGTCGGTTGAACTAACTGCTTGGCGGTCATCCGCCGTGATCGTGCTGCATTTTCATGTGATCCATGTTCATGTTATCCATGGGCTTCTCGCTCTTCTCAGAACTCGGAATGACGCCGAGATCGCGCTGCAACTCATCATTGCTGGCCAAACTTGCCAACGTCCCCGGCGGATTTTCGTACCAGCCCGGGTCATCATAACTCGTCAGGTTTTCACGGACCTTTACGATGGTGAACATCCCACCCATATCAATGTAGTCATGCTTACCCTGCGCGCCGACCATCGGAATACTGTTGCGCGGGACCGGCATGCCCATTTCGCCCATGTCAGCCATGCCGCTCTCACCCATCGCCATATAACCGGGGAGTAATTTGCTTACTTTTTTATCGAGCTTGCCTGGGCGTACCCCGATGAGATTTGGTGCCCTATGCCCCATTTGGTTCATTGTGTGGTGGGTCATATGGCAGTGCATCGCCCAGTCACCGGGATTGTCCGCGATAAATTCCACGGTTCGGGTTTGACCGACCGCGACCAGGACCGTGTTCCCGGGCTGCTGCGCTGCCTCTGGAACTTGTAAGCCGTCCATTTCAGTGATCTTCCAGTAGAACCCATGGAGATGGATCGGATGATGCTCCATCGGGCTTAAATTTCCGAACCGGATTCTCACGCGATCCCCGTATTTGGCAACTAAGGGGACAGTACCTGGAAACGACCGACCGTTAAACGTGAGGACATTGAAATCCGTCATTTCAATCGGAACGGGCCGCCTGGTGCCTACATCGATCCTCCATTCACTCGACATCAGAACGAAGTCTCGGTCCGCCTTCGGACCGGTCGGGGTTCGGGGATGAATGATAAACATCCCCATCATCCCAAGTGCTATCTGGATCATCTCGTCGGAGTGAGAGTGGTACATGTACGTTCCGTGCTGCCTAAGCCTAAACTCGTATTTATAAGTCTCGCCTGGCTCGATCGTCTTTTGGCTAAGCCCCCCCACTCCATCCATACCTGATGGCACAATCACACCGTGCCAGTGAATACTGGTGCTTTCGGGGAGCTTGTTCGTCACGTATATGCGCACCCGATCCCCCTCCACAGCCTCAATGGTTGGACCATGGACCTGACCATTGAATCCCCAACAGTAGGCGCGAAAGCCCGGCGCGAATTCGTGATCAACTTCTTCAGCGATTAGATGAAATACTTTGATGCCTCCCACCAATTTATAGGGCAACGTAGATCCGTTCGGTGTGATGACTGGAGTATAGTCTTTGCCGGGCTCACCAGGAGGATAGTCCTGCTGATCAGATTCAGTGTTTCCTTTGATTTTCTCAGGATTTTCGAGCGGTTGACTAGCAGGCTCCGCTCCTTGTACGGAACGAGTAGTAGCACCGAGCGCAGCAGCGCCTGCGGTAACAACTGCGTTAGAGAAGAACTTGCGGCGAGATATCATAACTTTGTATTCTTGGTTAATTATTTTTGGCTGGCCTTGGCAGCCTAGCATTTAAAACAGGTTGGGATTTGCCGTCTGCCGGTTGGCGCGGATTCAAATTACCGCCCACAGCTCGTTCGAGTTCCGCTCGTGTAATCCAGTAATCTCTGACGGCATTGACGTATTCGCGCTCGGTACTCGCTTCTTCGGCTTTTGTGCTAAAGAGCTCAAAATTCTCAATCTCCATTGCGTTATATTGAATGAGACTTTCGTTGAGGATTCGCCGCTGGCCCGGCAAAAGCTCATCTTGATAGAAACGAGCGATCTCCCTTTTGCTGGTGAGCTCGTCCCGCAGCTCTCTTATCTGAGAGCGAACGTCAACTGCCAATGCTTCAAACTTGTCCTGCGACTGCCTTAAAGCCGCTTCACCCCTGGCGATCCGCGCCTGCCCTTGATTGAAAATCGGCAACTCGATTGCGAATGTCGGACCAGTCCTTGTTTGTGCATCTGTTTCCCGTTCGCTATTGACCCCGAAATCCAGCGCACCCACGAGTCGAAAGCTTTTAGTCAGTCCGAGATTCTTCACCTGGCTTGTGACCTGGAGGTAGTCTGCCTGTAAGTCCAACCGTTGGGATATCGCCAGGCGTTCGAGCGCTCTCATGGGAATGTCTGAACTCGGCACCTCGGGCAGTTCACCGGCGATTTGCCAGTCAGTATCCGCGCCCCACAATCCAAGCAGACGATTGAACCTCTCACGATTTCGCCGGATTTCGGCCTCCGTTGAGGCATCATCCAGCCGCGAACGGCTGTAGCTTGCCTGCAGCCGAGCCAGCGCCAATTCTGTGATATTCCCAGCTTCGCGCTGTCGCTGGGCTAGATCTAGCGAAGCGGCGTTAGTATCTACTATCAACTTAAACCGCGTCAGGAGCTCCTGAGACGCTTGCAGCGAATAGAAGGTGCTTTTGACCTGCAGAACCAGTTCGAGCGTTGCATCCGCTACACGAAGAGCCGCAGCCTCCAGCTGATCTTTTGCGACCCGCTTTTTCAGCGGAATCATGATGATGCTTAAAAAGTCAATGGCCGCATCATAGTCGATGTATGTGCCGGAGGGCGGCTTGTCCGGAAATCTTATTGCTAAATCGAACCTCGGATTCGGGATTGTAGCAGCTTCTATAAGGTCAGCGGCCGAAAGGCCAATTTCCTCGAAAGTCGCCTGCAGCGATCGATTGTTTAACAGCGCAATCTGAACCGCGGTATCGACTGTCAACGGCTTGCGAAGAAGCGGGCGCACCTCTTGCAGAGCTTGCTCATGCGCCGCCTGATCCTCTTCCCAACGAACAGTTTTTCCGGTGCGTTCCTGAACCGATTGCTGGACACCTTGAAACGCCCTCTCTTTCTCGCGGGCGAGACCGGCCGGTATTGTCATCGCCAAAATTGATGAACAGGCCACAAACCTTGTAATGGTCATGCGTTCTTAATTGTTAGGAGTTAGTGATGGCTTCGATTATTCCTGGGGCATCTTCATGCCAGGCATTTGATCCATTTGCCCCGGTTGCGGCGTCGGAGTCGGCGACGCCTGCTGCTGCTGTTTGGCAGCTTGTGCGAAAATCTGGCGAGTTTTCGTCGTAAGATCGTCGACTGCAAGTGCGTTACGAAGGGGTCGTATAGTGGCTTCCGGCGCGGATGGACTAGCCGGGTTATCAGCGGTCAGCGGCGGTGGAGGAGCCGTCGCACAACCTGCGAAGAGGAAAGCGATTAACGGAATAGAATATCGATTCATTATTTGCCTTGGTGATCGGTTTCAGAAGCGGGAGTTGGAGCTTCACTCGGCCGAAATTCGGGATGTCTTACTCGACCGCCAGCCTGGGCGATGTAGACAGCGATCCCGGAACATAGAATTGCCGCGACCAGGGTCAGCGCGGCCAAAGGGACAGCTGATTTCGGCCATTTGATCGGCACGATGAGGCCGGCAATGGCCAGTGCAGCCAAAAAATAGAAAACACCAATTGTCTTTTCAGCGCGATCCATGTGCTCGTCGAGCGCTTCGGCGCCGGTATCATCGGCTATGCTACGGATTGCTTTGTACGCTCTCTGTCCGGTCACCAAGACGGGGTACGCTGAAGCCCCGGCAAGGAGTGTGATAGTGAGCGCGGTAATCTGGGCAGCTCGGCTCCGGAGGAGAAGCGAGATCGCCAGGGCTAACGCTCCCAAAATCGTGCCGTAAATCGGTAAATGATTCAGGACGACGTGGATATATTCAGGTTTCTGGAGAAGATCGAATTCGGTCATGACAAAAGGTGTAATTCGCTCATAACAGGTTCCCGGATCGATGCATTGGATACGCACCCAGTGGTGGAACAGAACGCAAGTATGATAGCTCAAACCAACCCTGGGCCTGCGTGCGCCAATGACAGGACTACCCTGCTGAGCAGGCAGGAAGCCTTCTCTAAGACACGATTGGAGGAGCGTTCTCTCGGAGAGAACACTGGAGAACCGTTTCGAGGAAAAAGCCCGTCGCTGGAGGCCCGGTATCGTATTCCGTGTTCTGAAGTATGTTTCGAGGAGCTTCTGGTAAAGTGAAATGCGCTGTCGGCAACAAATGAAGGCCAACTAAGACTGGCTCAATCTTTGCCTTCGCCAGATTGATTTTTGGGCTTTGCAGCCCCTGGCAACAACCGAGCATGGGAGACGAACCGCGGGTGGCGCCATCAGATTTTTCGGAATGGTTCGGGCATGTACACGTCGAAACGGTCTTGCTCTTGGACTGATACATCAGCCCTAACAGGCAATGGTTCGTACCAGTCAACCAGGCGAGAATAACCACTACAGCGGCTGTCCCGTTAAGAGATTTCGCCTTTGTCAACCAATTCATGAGGACCTGTTGACCCTACTTTTGTCGATTCCGTTTACAACTCAAAAAACCGCGGGCGTTTGGCGGCCGTTTTCGACCACCGGCGCCCAATCAGCCCAGACCAGATCTACTACATGCCTTTAAAGGCAGATTCAGGGTCTTCGGCCTTTAGCTGGTCAAAGGCGTTTTCAAGACTTTTAAGCGCCTCTTCCGCCTTCGTTTGATCACCTTCATCAGCCGCGCTGTGCAAATCAGTTACTGAACCATCCAATTGTTTCAAAGCCGCGCTGACCTTTTGACCTTTGTCTCCGCTTAGCATGCTGCTGTGTCCCTTCAACGTTCTGATCGGCGACCTGATTTTCATGCTCGGATCATGGATTGCGTGAAGGTTCTTCGATTGAACGGCCGTTTCCATGTCTTTGACCGACTGCTGGATCGCAGCCCATGCTTTGAGGGCGCCGCCTTTTTCTTGCGCCCACACTGCCGGAGAGCTGATCCCCAAGCCGAATGCTGCCAGAAGTCCTAAAACGAAGTTTGTCCTGAATTTCAGAAGCTGCTCTTTCATTGATGGGTTCAACGATGTTCATCCGCAAATCCCTCAAAGAATTTCTAGCGGCGATAAATTGTCCCAAAAAAGCGAGGATGTTGTGTGGCACCCCTCGGGCTACGACGCAGGGTATCGTGAGGAAGAGAGGGACAACACCACCATCACGATTACTATCCGGGCCGATCCGAGTAACCCCGGGAAAACCGCGCCGAATTAAAAGCCCAATTCGTTCATCTTTCCCAAGAGGAGCTTGCGAGCGCGATAAACCTTCATCTCGACCGCCTTTGGCGAGATCCCGAGCAGTTCCGCTGTCTCGACGTATGAACGGTCTTCCAGCGCGGTCAAAATCAAAGGACTCTTAAGCTCTTGGGGCAGTTCAGCGATAGCCTTTTCCACAGCGCGCAATTTCTCACGATCCTGTGCTTGTTGGTCTGGTTTACGCTGATTCGATGAAGGTTGTCTTTGCCCTTCATTCTCATCGA
>Ga0209647_1000669_pt1 | contig 31302 bp, 26 predicted proteins | sample GraSoi_2013_60cm_FD_185827 | JGI IMG/M metagenome (GOLD analysis project Ga0209647, IMG submission 185827) | Grasslands soil microbial communities from the Angelo Coastal Reserve, California, USA - Sample 9_17_2013_60cm (SPAdes) (version 2) | ecosystem: Environmental > Terrestrial > Soil >... | reverse complement strand
GCGCTGGCCAAGCCATCGGCGCCGCGGCCGCGCATCGCTGGTCCGAATTCCTGTGCGAGGCGCAACAGGCCGAAGTAATTGACATCCATCTCGGCGCGCGCGGTGTCGACGCCGGAGCGGTTGCCGATGCCGTAAGCGCGGTGCACCTCGGCGTTGTTGATGAGGATGTCGACCTTGCCGCCGATTTCGGCAGCGACTTCGCGCACGTTCTTGGAATCGGTGACGTCGAGCGGCAGCAGCGTCACCTGTGGCAATGCTTTGAGCTCATCGAAGCCCGCGAACTTCTTCCACGGCTCGGCGTGACCAACCCAGATGAGATCCGCGCCTGCCGCGGCGAGCGCCTTTGCGAGCGCTTGTCCGACGCCGGTCTTGCCGTCGGTGATGAGCACCTTGCGAAATTTGGGATCGCAAGTGAACTCGCGCAATTGTCGGTCTTCAGACATGTTGCTCTCCTTGTCGGGTAGGGCGACCAGCACTGCCTGGCCGGCGCGGTCGAGCTTCGCCGCGACGATGACCTTGTGAGGTGGTTGCCCTACCTGCTGATGCAAATGTGCGACTACCGTGGGCCCGGACTCGAGCTTCACCAGCCCGAGGCGCCAGGGCAGCCGCTCGCGAAAGAAAAGATCGTTGCTGTGATGGAGCACCGTGTCCGAGAGCAGCTCGCCTTCCTGCGGCTGCGGCTTCCAGTCGAGGCGGATGGACAGGCACTTCTGGCACGCCTCGCGCGGTGGATACTGCACGGTGCCGCAATCGCGGCACTGCTGCAGCTCGAAGCGTCCGAGTGCCGCGGCGGCAGTCAAGCCGAGCGCAATGCGGCTGCGCGCCGCGGGCGGCAGCGTCGGCAACCGCGTACGCAGGACCGGGTTCTTGCGCTTCGGCCGTTCTAGCATCCCAGGATTGCGGCGCCGGAGCCCAAGCCCCGATCGAAGTTGATCATGCCGAAGCCGCTCACGAGGGCGAGTGTCGCATTCTTTACCTGGCGTCCCTCGGCCTGCTTCGTCAGCTGGCGCAGTGCTTCCACCATGCCGAGCGAGCCGCCGGCAGCGCCTGCCTGGCCGACCGAGAGCTGGCCGCCGGAAGTGTTCAGCGGGAACGAGCCGTCCCAGGTGAACGTATGCTTGCGGGTGAACGCCGGTCCTTCGCCTTTGGCGCAGAACGCAAGGTCCTCGAGTTGCATGAGCGAGATGACCGGATAGTCGTCATAGGTCTGGACGAGATCCATGTCCGCCGGTCCGGCGCCGGCCTGCTCGTAGAGATCCGCGTGATCGAGTGCCCAGCCGGCACGCATCTGTATCGGATCCGACGAGAACGCGTTATGGCGTTCGATCGTTCCCAGCAGGCGCACGTAAGGCAGCTTCAGCGCCTTGGCGCGCTCTTCCGTCAGCACGAGAAAGCCTTCGGCGCCGGCGCAAGGCATCACGCAGTCGAAGAGGCGCAGCGGCTCGGCAATGGGCCGCGCGGCCAGGTATTCCTCCATGCTGAGCGGTTTCTTAAAGAGCGCGCCAGGAAAGCGCAGCGCATTGGCGCGTTGCGCCACGCAGAGCTTGCCGAAGTCCTCGCGCGTCGCGCCGTAGGTGCGCATGTAGTAGGAGGTGAGGAACGCGAAGCTGGCATTCGGGCCGCCCGCGCCATAGGGATACACCGCGTCGCGCGCGAACTGGCTGAAGTTGGCGAGCGTGAGGCGAAACGAGTCGACGTGATTCGTGTCGGCGGCGATGCAGGCGACCACATCTGCGTCGCCGGCCTGCACGGCACGCGCCGCGCGGCGCAGCGCGACCACGGCGCTCGCGCCGCCGAAGGGAACATGGTCGAGGTAGCGCGGCGAAAGGCCCAGGTGCTGCGTCAGCCCGATTGCGCTGTCCGGCGCGAGCGTGAAGCTCGAGACCGACAGGCCGTCGAGCTGCTCCTTTTTGAGGCCGGAGGCCGAAAGCAATCCGGTGAGGCACCGGGCGAGCCACCAGTGCGCCGCACGGATCGAATAGCGCACGTAGGGAACGGTGACCGGCGCCGCGAGGACCACCCCTTCGTAGCCGCGGCGGGTCATTTGCGGCGCTTGCGGTCGCGCAGATCGAAGCAGTCGGCGGGATTCAGCGCGAAATCGGCGAGCTTGGCTTTCTGCACCTTGTTGGTGGAGGTGACCGGCAGCTCGGCGAGAAAGGCGACATGGCCCGGCGCCTTGAAATAGGCGAGGCGCTCGAGGCACCAGTCCTGGATCGAGATGGCCGTGTCCCGGCTCGGGGTAGTTCCCTGCGAAGGCACGACGCAGGCCATGACCTCTTCGTCGCGCACGCTGTCCGCCGTCGCGATGACCGCGACCTGGCCGATTGCCGGATGGCCCGCGAGCGCGGCCTCGACTTCCAGCGCAGCGATGTTCTCCCCGGCGCGGCGGATGATGTTCTTGCGCCGATCGACGAAGTGCAGGCTGCCGTCGGGCCCGCGGCGCACGCAGTCGCCGGTATGGAACCAGCCGTCGCGCCAGGCGTCGGCGGTGGCCTGATCGTCTTTCAGATAGCCGGCGAAGAAACCGCGCTTCGCATCGGGACCGGATTGGCGCACGAGAAGCTCGGAATTTTCATCGATAGAGAGATCCAGCCCCTGCGGCGGCTTGCCGATGCACCGCGTGCCGACATGGCGCGGCTCGCGGCTCGCCGCGATCAGCGCGCCGCCGCCGGTTTCGGTCATGGCCCAGGCTTCGATCAGCGGGAAGCCGAAGCGCTCCTCGAAGGCGGCATGGTCCTTTGGGTTGGCGTTGGCGCCGTAGCCAAAGCGCGCGCGATGGCCGCGGTCGTCGGGACTGGGCGCGAGCTGCAGCAGGATCGCCGGCATCACGCCGAGATAGTGGACGATCGTGGCGCGCGAGTCGACGACATCGCGCCACCAGGTCTTCGGGTGAAAGCGATCGAGCTGCACCACGCAGCCGGCGGTGAGGATCATGGCCATGGTCGATACCGCGAGCGCGTTCATATGGAAGAGCGGCAGCGGTGTAATCAGCCGCTCCTCGCCGTAGCGCAGCGCGCACAGCCCGCCCTCGTCGACGTAGCGTTGGCCGACGTTCAGGAAATAGAAGTTGCTCAGCAGGCAGCCCTTTGGCTTGCCGGTGGTGCCTGAGGTATAGAGCAGGGCACACTCACTTGCATTTCCAGGACGAGGCGCGGGCGGCGGATCGAAAGCCGCGAGCGATGCCGAATCGACGACCAGTGCCGCTTCGCTGTGCGCGATAACGTAATCGGACTCGTTGCGCTGGTAATCCGGATTCATCGGCACGACCGCGATGCCGAGCGAGTTGAGGGCGAGGAAGTGCAGCAGGAAATCCGCGCAGTTCGGCAGCTTGAGCGCGACGCGATGTCCATGCTGGTAGCCGCGCTGGGAATAAATACGCGCAATGCTGGCGGTGCGTTCAAGCGTCTGCGAGTAGCTCAGCTCGAGCTTCTCAGGATAGAACTGCAGGAATGGCTTCGCGCCGTGCGCGCGGGCGGTTTGCTCGAACGCCGTAAAGGCTGTCGTCACTCGGTGGGATGGTAAGATGCCCCGCGCTTGCCAGACAACGGGAGGGGAAAAGAATGAAACTGCGTTATCTCGCGCTTGGACTCGTTTGCTCCGGATCAGCGCTCGCGGCCGACACGATCACCGCGACACACGTCTTCCCGGCCTCCCTGGTCTACTCCCGCAGCTTCCTCGAGTTCGTGAAGAAGGCCAACGAAGCCGGCAAGGGCGAGTTCACCATCCAGGTGCGCGGTGGACCGGAAGCCATCCCGATGATGGAGCAGCCCGGCGCAGTGAGGAGCGGCGTAGTCGACATGGTGTACTCGGCGTGCGCCTTCTACGCTGCGCAGGTGCCCGAGTGCGACGCGGTGTCGGCCTCCACCATCGACGGACCGACGGCGCGCAAGAACGGCGGCATGGATCTGCTCAACCAGATCCACCAGAAGAGGATCGGCGTCTACAACCTCGGCTGGGTCGACAGCGGCATTCGCTTCAACCTCTGGTCGACCAAGGAGCCGAAGCTCGACTCGACGGGGCACATCGACATCAAGGGCTTCAAGGTACGCGGCCACCCGATCTACCAGGCTTTCCTCACCAACTACCTCGGCGCCCAGACCATCAACGTCAACTCGCCTGATCTCTACACCGCGCTCGAGCGCGGCACCGTCGAGATGAGCGCCTGGACGCAAATTGGCCTGATGGATCTGAACTGGGACCGCTATCTCAAGTACCGCATCCTGCCGGACTTCTTCTCCACCGACCTGCACATCCTCATGAACCTGAAGAAGTGGCAGGCGCTGTCGCCGAAGTCGCGCGAGATCCTGCAGCAGGTCGCCATCCGCCACGAGAGCGAAAGCCTGGAAGCGCTGCAGAAGCTGTGGAAGGAAGAAGAGGCCGAGCTCAAGAAGCGCGGCGTCAAAACCGTGGCGCAGTCGCCTGAGGCCTCGAAGCGCTTCTACGAGGGCGCGCGGGCGGCGAGCCTTGCGCGCATGAAGGAGCGCATGGAGAAGTCGGGTGGCATGGAGAACTTCGAGAAGGTCATCCAGCTGTTCACGCCGGGACCGCTGCCCAAATAAAGAAACTGCTCTTCAAGGCGTACGACGCCGTGCTGTACGGCATGGCGTGGACGGCCGCCTTCCTGATCGCCGCGATGATGGTCATCATCACCGTGGACGTAGTAGTGCGCAATTTTGGCTACCAGAGCTCGTCGCACTTCTTCACCTTCACCGAGTACGCCTTGCTCATCGTCCCCTGTCTCGGCGCGCCCTGGCTGGTGCGCGAGAAAGGGCACATCTACGTCGAGATCCTGCTGATGCATCTCAAGCCGCGCGCGCGGCGCTGGATGATGAGATTCATCGGCGTCGCGTGCATCGCCGTCTGCCTGGTGATCGCCTGGTATGGCTTCGGCGTCACGCTCGCCGATTTTCGCGGCGCGGAGCGCGATGTGCGCTCCTTCGACATGCCGCGCTGGCTCGTGGTCGGCTGGATCCCGCTCGCGTTCCTGATGATGGCGATCGAGTTCGCGCGCTATCTCTGGCGCGGCGAGGATTTCCTCGCGCCGTTCTCGGAGCTGCTCGGCAGCTAGCGCGCCATGGCCTGGTACTGGGTGGCGTTGATCCTGTTCGGCTCGGCCCTCGGCCTGATCATGCTCGGCATCCCGGTGGCGATCGGCTTCTTCATCACCAACGTGCTCGCCGCGATGCTCTTCATGGGCGGCGGCGTCGGCATCCAGCAGATCATCAACAACGGCTTCGGCGCGATGACCAACTTCGCGCTGGTGCCGATCCCGATGTTTCTCTTCATGGGCGAGCTCTTCTATCACACGGGGCTTGCCACCCGCTGCTTCAACGCCGCGGACAAGCTGCTCGGCAATATCCGCGGCCGCCTTGCCTACGTGACTCTCATCGGCGGCACCGCCTATGCGGGACCGGCGGGCTCGTCGATGGGCGCCTGCGCGCTGCTCGGCCGGCTGATGGTCCCCGAAATGATGAAGCGCGGGTACAGCAAGTACCTGTCGCTCGGGCCGATCATGGGCGTGGGCGGGCTCGCGGTGATCATTCCGCCGTCGGCGCTGACGGTGCTTCTCGCCACGCTCGGGCGGACCGATGTCGGCGATCTTCTGGTTGCGGGCGTGGTTCCGGGTCTGGTGCTCGCCGGCATGTACGGCGTGCTCATCTGGCTGTGGACGGTGATCGATCCCGACGCGGCGCCGATGTACGACACGCAGCAGGTCAGCCGGCGCGAGAAGATTCGTCTGTTCTTCGTCGACGTCGTACCGATGATCGTGATCATCGTGTTCTCGGTGCTGGTGATGGTGACAGGCTGGTCGACGCCCACCGAGGCCGCTGCGCTCGGCGCGGTCTCGGTGATCGTGCTGGCAATGTGCTACGGCGAGATGACCTGGAAAGCGTTCGTGAAGTCGCTCGACGGTACCTTGCGCGTGACGGTCATGGCCTTCCTCGTCATCCTGGGCTCCGCCACCTTTGCCCAGGTCCTGGCGTTCACGGGCGCCTCGAGCGGGCTCATGAACTGGGCGATCGGCTTCGACGTCACGCCGATCGGCATGTTGCTGATCATGATCGGCGTGATCATCTTCCTCGGCAGCTTCATGGACCCCTTGTCGAAGATGCTGCTGACTGCGCCGATCTTTTTCCCGCTGGCGAAGACCCTGGGCTTCGATCTCACCTGGTTCGGCCTGATCATGCTGCTCGCCTACGAGATCGGCTACACCACGCCCCCCTTCGGTCTGCTGCTCTTCGTCATGAAGGGGGTCTCGCCTCCGGGTACCACCATGCGCGACATCTATCTTGCGGGTATGCCGTTCATCGCCTGCGTGATGCTGCTGATTGCGATGATCATTGTGTTTCCGCCGCTCGCCACCTGGCTGCCGCGGATCAGCCACTAGGAGAAGCATGTCGAATGTCGGAATGAAACCAAGTGATGAGCTCGCCGGCAAGGTCGCGCTGGTGACCGGCGGAGCGCGCAACATCGGACGGGCAATCGCGCGCGCGCTTGCCGCCGGCGGTGCTGCGGTGATGGTGAATGCCAAAACCTCGCGCGCCCAGGCCGAGGAAACGGTCGGCATGATCGAGCAGGCGGGCGGCAAGGCCGCCGTGCACATTGCCGATGTGACCGATCCGCGCGCGGTGGCGGCAATGGTCGAAGCCACCGTGCAGCGCTTCGGGCGCCTCGACGCGCTGGTGAACAACGCCGCGGTGCGTATGGAAACGCCGTTCGAGAAAATCACGCTGGAAGACTGGCGCCGGGTGATCACGATCGTCCTCGATGGTGCTTTCATCTGCACCCAGGCCTGCCTGCCGCAGCTGGTGAAGGCGGGAGGTGGCAGCGTCATCAATATCGGCGGACTCACCGGCCATCGCGGCGCGAGCGGACGGGCGCACGTGATCGCGGCGAAATCCGGCCTCGCTGGCATGACCAAGGCGCTGGCGCTCGATCTCGCTCCACACCACATCACGGTGAACTGCGTGGTCCCGGGCACGATCGACAGCCAGCGCGGGCTTCCCGGCGTGCCCGAGCGGCCAGCACATCGCACCGCGCCGCCGCCGATCGGTCGCCGCGGCGAGCCGGAAGAGGTCGCGGCGATGGTGCGCATGCTCTGCGGACCCGACGCGCGCTATATCACCGGCCAGGCGATTCACGTCAACGGCGGCGGCTACCTGCCGTGACGGTATCGGCGGTCATGCAGCGCCTGAGCGCGTATATCGCCCAGGCGCCGAAGAAGCGCCTGCCCCCGGCAGTGGCAGAGAAAACCAAGCACCACGTGCTCGACACCCTCGCCGCGATGATCTCAGGCTCCCGCTTACTACCGGGAAAGAAGGCAATCTCATTTGCGCGCACGCGCGGCGGCGCCAAGGAAGCCTGTGTGATTGCGAGCAACATCGTTACCACGGCGGAAAACGCGGCGCTCGCCAACGGCATGCTGGCGCACGCCGATGAGACCGACGACTCGCACGCGCCGTCCCTCACGCACCCGGGCTGCGGCATCGTGCCGGCGGCGCTCGCGATGGCCGAGCGCGAGGAGGCGAGCGGCGAAGCCTTGCTGCGCGCGGTCGCGCTCGGCTATGACGTTGGCTGCCGGCTCACCATGTCGCTCGATGCCTACCAGTTCCGCGAGGACGGCCACTCGACGCACAGCTTCGGCCCGATGTTCGGCGCCGCGGCCGCCGCAGGTGCGCTCGCCGGATTGAATGCCTCGCAAACCAGATATTTGCTTTCCTATACGGCGCAGCAAGCATCGGGCATCTCGTGCTGGATGCGCGACGAAGAGCACATCGAGAAGGCCTTCGACTTTGGCGGCATGCCGGCGCGCAACGGCGTCGCCGCCGCCGCGATGGTCGCCCACGGCTTCACCGGCGTGGAGGACGCGCTCTCGGGGGAGCGCAGCTTCTTCGTCGCCTATGGGCGCAAGCCCGAGCCGGAGAAGCTCATCGCCGGGCTCGGCGAGATTTTCGAGGTGATGAATACCAATATCAAGCGCTGGTCGGTCGGCTCGCCGATCCAGGCGCCGCTCGATGCGCTCTTGCTCTTGATGCAGCAGAAGAAATTCGGCGCCGACGATGTCCAGCAACTGGGCGTGCGCGTCGCCCATCAGGGTGCAAACACCACCAACAACCGGACGATGCCCGACATCTGCATGCAGCACCTGTGCGCGGTGATGGTGCTCGACGGCACGGTGAGCTTCAAGGCGGCGCATGACGAGAAGCGCATGCGCAATCCTCGAGTTTTGGGTCTCAGGAAAAAAATAGAGCTGCATGGCGACGACGGGCTGACCGAGGCAATGCCGAGCCGCCAGGGCATCGTCGAGGTCGTTCTGCGCGACGGAACGACGCTGCGCCATCACATGAAGGCGGTGCGCGGCACGACCGAGAATCCGATGACGCGTGCCGAAGTCGACGCGAAGGCTTACGATCTCATCGCGCCGGTTTTCGGCAGGACGCGCGCTCGTCGCCTGTGCGACGCGGTCTGGAGCCTGGACAAGTTGGGCAACGTTCGCAAAATGAGAACCCTGCTAAAGGAGGAGTGAATGAGCCGCATCGTGCATCTCGCGCTGAAGGTCGAGGACCTGGAGCGCACCACCGAGTTCTACCAAAAGGTCTTCGGCTTCAAGGAGATGAACACCGAGAAGGTGCGCGATCACACCTCGCGCCACCTGAGCGACGGCGTGCTCGACGTGGCGCTGATCAAGTACGACGCCGGCACCGCGTCGGCCGAGTCGAAGGCGGCGGGCGAGGGGCCGTGCATCCACCACTTCGCCGTCGAGGTCGACAACATCGCTGCCGCAACCCGGCAGGTGCAGTCCTACGGCTGCGAGATCATCAGCGATCCGGGCGTCGTGCCGGTGAAGTTCCGCGCACCGGGCGGCACCGTGTGCGAGCTCGTGCCGAAGGGCCGCTACATGAAACCGAAAGCGAAGGCGGCGGCGAAGAAGCGCCCCACAAAGAAAGCGGCGAAGAAAAAGAAGAAGTAGATGCGCAGCCGTTCCCCGGACTTCTGGTCCGGGCTCGCGCTCGCCGCGCTTGGCGGCTACATCGTCATGCAGGCCCGCGGCTGGGACTATGCCACCGAGGACGGGCCGGGTCCCGGCTTCTTCCCGCTGTGGTATGGCCTGGGCATCCTCGCGTGCGCCGCTTTCCTGGTTTTCTTTGGGAAAGACAGCCCAGCTGATTGGCGCGGCGCGGGACGCGCGCTCGCCACGTGGGCGGTGCTGGCGGCTTGCATCGCGGCTCTCAAGTTCGTCGGCTTCGCGATCAGCTTCGCCGCGCTCACCTTCTTCATCGTCGCGGTGATGTACCGGCGCCCGCCGGGTGTCGCGGCGCTGGTGGCGCTCGGCGTGGTCGCCGGGTTCTACCTCGTGTTCCCGCTCGCCCTCGGCGTGGCGCTGCCGTAATGGACATCGCCGCCGGACTGCTGCAGGGCTTCGCGGTGGCGCTGCAGCCGGCGAACCTGCTGTGGTGCTTCGTCGGCGTGCTGCTCGGCACGGTGGTGGGCATCATGCCGGGTCTCGGACCGCCGGCGACCATCGCCATGCTGCTGCCGATCACGGCGCTGATGAATCCGGCCGGCGCGATGATCATGCTCGCCGGCATCTACTACGGCGCGAAGTACGGCGGCTCGACGACCTCGATCCTGCTCAACGTGCCGGGCGAATCGGCCTCGGTGGTGACCTGCCTCGACGGCTATGCGATGGCCCGCAAAGGCCGCGCCGGCGCCGCGCTCGGCATCGCCGCGATCGCTTCCTTCATTGCCGGCACCGTCGGCGTGCTGGGGCTCATGCTGGTGGCGCCGCCGCTCGCGCGCTTCGCGCTCGCCTTCAGCGCGCCCGAATACTTCGCGCTGATGGCGTTCGGCCTCTCGATGGTGGTGCTGCTGGCCGGGCGCTCGATGGCCAAGGCGCTGCTCGCGATGCTGGTCGGGCTGTGGATCGCCGGCATCGGGACCGACCTTTTCACCAGCACCTCGCGCTTCACCTTCGGCCGCATGGAGCTTCTGTCGGGCATCGACTTCGTGGTCGTGGCGATTGGCATCTTCGCCATCGGCGAGGTGCTCGCCAATCTCGAGGCGCGCGAGGAGCCGCAACTCCTGCCGGTGCCCAAGGGCCTGCGCAACTTGCTGCCGACGATGCAGGACCTGCGCGATTGCCGCTTCGCCTTCGCCCAGGGCTCGGTGATCGGTTTTCTCGTCGGCGTGCTGCCGGGCGCGGGCTCGACCATCGCCTCGTTCATTTCGTACGGCGTAGAGAAGGCGTTCTCGCGGCGCCGCGAGGAGTTCGGCAGCGGCGTGATCGAAGGCGTGGCGGCGCCCGAAGGCGCGAACAATTCCGAGACCGGCGGCGCACTGGTGCCGCTGCTCACGCTCGGCATCCCGGGCTCGGGCACCACCGCGATCCTGCTCGCGGCGCTGGTCCTCTGGGGCTTCAGGCCCGGGCCACTCTTCATCGCCGAGAACCCCAACCTCTTCTGGGGGCTGGTGGCGAGCATGTACATCGGCAACGTGATGCTGCTGATCCTCAATCTGCCGCTGGTGCCGCTGTTCGCGCAGGTGCTGCGCACGCCGGTCTACGTGCTCTATCCGCTGATCCTCGGCGTCTCGATCGTCGGCATTTACGCCTCGTCGGGCAGCCTGTTCGACCTGATGCTGCTCTCGGGCTTCGGCCTGTTCGGGTATCTCATGCGCAAGCTCGACTATCCGAGCGCGCCGCTGATCCTCGGTCTGGTGCTCGGCGGCGCCATGGAGCGCGCGCTGCGCCAGTCGCTGATGATGTCGGAGGGCAGCCTGACGATCCTCGTTTCGCGGCCGATCTCGGCGGTGATGCTATCGTTTGCGCTGCTGATTTTGCTGGTTCCGCTTTTCTCGCGATTCAATTCGTGGCGCTTGCGCGCACTGGAGCAGAAGGACTAATGAAAATATTTCCGGCACTGGTCACGGCGCTGGTCGCGACGCAGGCGCAGGCTTTCACGCCGACGCGCCCGATCGAAGTGGTGGTGCACACCGGCCCCGGCGGCGGCAGCGATCTGCTCGCGCGCGCGGCGGTGCTGATAATCGAGAAGGAGAAGCTCGCGCCAGTGCGCATGCAGGTCGTGAACAAGCCCGGCGGTGGTTCCACTCTGGCTGCCGCCTACCTTTTCGAGAAGAAGGGCGATCCCCATACGATCGGTTTTTTCACCGGCGTGTGGCTAACCAGCCCGATCACTACCGCCGAGGCCAAAGTGACGCTGCGCGATCTGACACCGATCGCGCGGCTGGTGCTCGAGCCCGCGGTGATTGCGGTGAAGGCCGACGCGCCGTACAAAACGCTCGGCGATTTCGTCGCCGTGGCGAAAAAGAATCCCGGCCAGCTCAAGCAATCGGGCGGCTCCGTGACCAGCCGCGACAACGTCGTGCGCCAACTCCTGCAGAAGTCGAGCGGCGCGCGCTGGGCCTTCATCTCCTTCCCCGGCGGCGGCGAGCGCATCTCGGCGCTGCTCGGCGGCCATGTCAACATGATGGTGATCGAGCCCTCCGAGGCCGGCGAGCATATCCGCGCGGGCAACATGCGCGTGCTCGCGCAGGTGAGCGAAAAGCGCCTGGCGGGCTTTCCGAATGCGCCGACGCTCAAGGAGGCGGGCTTCGATGTGCCTTCGGTGCCGCAGGTGCGCGGCGTAGTCGCGCCGCCGGGAATCGCGGCGGATAACGTCGCCTATTGGGAAGACATCTTTCGCAAGCTCACGCGCACCGCGTCGTGGCGCAAATTCCTCGAAGACAACCAGTTCGAGGACGGCTACCAGAACGCTACGGAGCTCGCCAGGTTCTACGACGAGTTCACCAGCCAGATGCGCGGCATCCTGCAGGAAGCAGGCGTCAAGATCGTGCGCTGAACGCCATGCAGGCGCTGCGCATTCACGGCTACGGCGGGCTGGATGTACTGCGCCTCGACGATGTGCCCAAGCCGAGCGCCGGACCTGCGCAGCTGCTGGTGAAGGTGAAGGCGGCAAGCGTCAACCCCATCGACTGGAAGATGCGCCGCGGCCTGCTGGCGAGCATCTTTCCGCTTTCGTTGCCTCGCACCCTGGGGCGCGACTGCGCCGGCGAGACGAACGGTGAGCTGATCGCCGGCGTAGCAGACCCGCGCACCGACGGCACCCACGCCGAATATGCCGTACTGCCGGAAGCCGCGACTGCGCCCGTTCCAGCCGGGCTCGACGCGGTCGCAGCCGCGAGCCTTTGCGTTGCTGGTCTCTCAGCCTGGGTTGCGCTCGTTGAGGTCGCGCAAGTGCAAAGCGGTATGCGCGTGCTGATCCATGGCGGCGCGGGTGGGGTCGGCAGCCTGGCGATCCAGATCGCGCGGCAGCTGGGTGCGACGGTATTCACCACCTCGACCCAGGGGGAATACTGCCGCCAGCTCGGCGCCGACAGGGTGATCGACTATCGCGTTGAAAATTTTGCCGATGCTGGAGCTTACGACGTGGTGCTCGATACGCTGGGCGGCGAGCCGCACGTGCGGTCGCTCGCGGCGCTGAATCCCGGTGGCGTGCTGGTCGCGCTTTCGGCGAGCCCGCTGCCGCCGCATGCGTCAAGGCCCGACGTCCGCGTGGAAAAGCCGCCGATCCAGGCGACCCGGCAGCGGCTGGAAAAAATCTTTGACTGGGCGGTGCGCGGCAGGCTTCGGGCGCAGGTGAGGCAGAAATTCGCGCTGGACGAGGCGCCGCAGGCCTACGCGGCCGCCGAAGCGGCGCACGGCAGGGGTAAGATCGTGCTGCAGATTTCCTGAGGAGGAGAGCATGGCTATGATCCGTTTCACCGTCGACGGCAAGCGTGTTTCCGTCGAAGCGCAGCCCGAGATGCCGCTGCTCTACGCACTGCGCGGCGAACTTAACCTGAACAATCCGCACTTCGGCTGCGGGCTCGCGCAGTGCGGCGCCTGCACCGTGCACGTGGAGGGCGAGCCGGTGCGCTCGTGCGTCCTGCCGGTCTCAGCGGTCGGGAACAAGAAGGTGACGACGATCGCCGGCCTTGGCACGCCCGACAAACCGCACCCGCTGCAGGAAGCGTATGTCGCCGAAGGAGTGCCGCAATGCGGCTACTGCATCAACGGCTGGGTGATGACCGCGGCTGCGGCGCTGAAGAAGAATCCGAAGGCGAGCGATGCCGAGCTGCGCGAGGCACTGGCGGGGCTGAAATGCCGCTGCGGCACGCACGTCGCGATCATGCGCGCCGTCAAGCGCGCGCAATCGACAATGGTCTGAGGAGACGCCAATGGACCGTCGCGAATTTCTCAAAACTTCCGGGGCGCTGGTCGTCTCGTTTACGGTTCCCGCTGCCGATGTTCTGGCGCAGTCCGGCAAGCCGCCGCTCGTGCCTAGCGAGCTCGATTCGTGGATCGCGGTGCTGCCGAATGGCAACGTGCAGGCCTTCTTCGGCAAGATGGACATGGGGCAGGGGCTCGACGTCGCGGTCGCCCAGATCGTGGCCGAAGAGCTCGATGTCGGCTTCGACAAGGTCGCCGTATTCATGGGCGACACCGGATCGTCGTGCAACCAGGGCGGCGCTTCCGGCAGTACGGGCGTATCGAACGGCGCACGCCTGCTGCGACGCGCGGCAGCCGAAGCGCGCAGGGTGCTGGTCGAGCGTGGAGCAGAAAAGCTGAAAGCGCCGGTGGCGCAGCTGCGCGTCGAAGACGGCACGGTGATCGGGCCGCAAGGCAAAACCACGTACGCGGAGCTCGTCGGCGGCCGCTACTTCAATCACAAAGTGGAATGGAACAAGCAGACCGGCAATCCGATGGACATCAGCGTACCGGCAAAGCCCAAGGCGCCCTCCGAGTACAAGGTGGTGGGCAAGCCTTTGCCGCGCCGCGACGTGGCCTGGAAAGTCTTCGGCACCGACGAGTTCATCACCGAGGTGCGGGTACGCGGCATGCTGCACGCCCGCGTCATCCGTCCGCCCCGCGCCGCGTGCAAGGTGCGCAGCATCGACGAGAGTTCGATCAAGGGCATCCGTGGCGCGCAGGTGATTCGCGAGAAGGATTTCGTCGCGGTCGTCGCGCCGAAGGAGTGGGACGCGGTGCGCGCGGCGCAGAGCCTGAAGGTCGACTGGGAGCTGCTGGACGCTCCATTCCCGCCGATGGACCAGCTCTACGAGCACATCCGGGGCGCGAAGGTCGTCAAGCGCCAGGACGAGGTGAAGAAAGGCGACATCGCTGCGGGTTTCAATACGCCCGGCGTGAAGGTGGTCGAGGCGCAGTACGAATGGCCGTTCCAGTCGCACGCCAGCATGGGGCCGGCGTGCGCCGTAGCCGAAGTCAAGAACGGCAGCTGCACTGTGTGGACCGGCTCGCAGAAGCCGCACTTCGTGCGCGACGGGGTCGCGCGTCTGCTCGAGCTGCCCCCGGAAAAGGTGCGCGCGATATGGGTGGCCGGTCCGGGTTCCTATGGGCGCAACGATGCCGGCGATGCGGCGCTCGATGCGGCCTATCTATCCAAAGTGACGGGAAAACCCGTTCGGGTGCAAGGCATGCGCGCCGACGGCACCGCGTGGGATCCCAAGGGTCCGGCGTGCGTGCATCGCGCCCGCGCGGCGCTCGATGCGTCGGGCAAGGTGGTGGCGTATGAGTTCATCTCGAAAGGCTTCTCGCGCCAGCACATCGCCACCAACGAATCGCAGCCGGCCGACAGCCTGATCGGCCAGTCGATGGGCGTGCCGCCGAAGCCGACGCAGATCTTCGGCACGCCGGCCGAGTCGTACGGCTTCGAGAACAAGCTGCTCGGCTGGGAGACGATCCCGCAGTTCGTCGAGCATTGCTCGCCGCTGCGTACCTCGCACTTCCGCGATCCGGTCGGGCCGGAGATTCACTTCGGATCCGAGCAGTTCATCGACGAGTTGGCGCAGGCCGCGGGCGAGGACCCGGTCGCTTTCCGCCTGCGTTATCTCACCGAGCCGCGCCATGCCGCGGTGGTGAAGGCCGTGGCGGAGAAATCGGGCTGGTCCTCGCTCGGCAAAGGAAAAGGCATTGCGTTCGCCGAGCGCAACGGCACGGCCGTGGCGGTCGTCGCCCAGGTCGAGGTCGACCGCGCTAGCGGGCGCGTCTGGGCGCGCAAGTTCTGGGTGGCGCACGACTGCGGCCTCATCATCAATCCGGAGATCCTGCGCACGACCATCGAGGGCAACGTGGTGCAAGGCCTGTCGCGCACGCTGTTCGAGGAAGTGCGCTTCGACCGGGACTCCGTGCTAAGTGTCGACTGGGCGAGCTATCCGATCCTCGACATGGGCGATGCGCCGGAGTCGATCGAGATCGTGCTCATCAACCATCCCGAGATCGCACCCAGCGGCGCCGGCGAGCCGACGATCCGGGTCATTCCGGGCGCGGTGGCCAACGCGTTCTTCAACGCCACCGGCGTTCGCCTGCGGCGCGCCCCGCTGAATCCCGAGCGGGTGAAAGCCGCCTTATTGCGCACGTAGTCATTGCCGGCGGTGGCCCCGCCGGCATGATGCTCGGGCTGCTCTTCGCCCGCGCCGGCGTCGGCGTGCAGGTGCTCGAGAAGCACGCCGACTTCCTGCGCGACTTCCGCGGCGACACGATCCATCCGTCGACGCTCGAGGTGATGCACGAGCTCGGGCTGCTCGAAGGGCTGCTGCGGCTGCCGCACGAGAAGATCCCGCGCTTTTCGGCGCGTATCGCGGACCGCGACGTCACCATTGCCGATCTTTCCCGCCTGCCGGTGCGCTCGCGCTTCATCGCGATGATGCCGCAGTGGGACTTCCTCAATTTCCTCGCCGGCGAGGCAAAGCGCTACCCGACATTTGGCTTGCGCATGAACGCCGAGGTCACCGGTCTCGTAGAGCGCGAGCAGCGTATCGTCGGTGTGCGCCTGAAGGACGAAGAACTGCTTGCGGATCTCGTCATCGGCGCCGATGGCCGGCATTCCACCGTGCGCGCCGCGGCGCGCCTGCCCGCCGAGGAGTTCGGCGTGCCTATGGATGTCCTCTGGTTTCGCCTGTCGCGGCGTGCCGCGGACCCGCAGCAGACGATGGGACTCTTCGGCGCCGGCCGGATCCTGATCCTTCTCAACCGCGGCGACTACTGGCAGTGCGGCTATGTCATCGCCAAAGGCGCCAACGAAGAGGTTCGCCGGCGAGGCCTGCCCTGGTTCAGGGAAAGCATCCTGAAGCTCCTGCCGTGGCTCGCCGATCGCGTAACAGAGCTCACCGACTGGGAGCAGATCAAGCTGCTGACCGTGCGCGTCGACCGACTGCGCCAGTGGTATCGGCCGGGGCTGCTCTGCATCGGCGACGCCGCACACGCCATGTCGCCGGTGGGCGGCGTCGGCATCAACCTCGCGATCCAGGATGCGGTCGCCGCGGCGAACATCCTTGCCCGGCCGCTGCGCGAAGACCAAGTATCCGTCGAAGACCTAAAAGCGGTGCAGAAGCGCCGCGACTGGCCGACGCGCGTTACGCAGCGGCTGCAGCTCACGATCCAGAAGCAGCTCATCGCGCGCGCGCTCTCGGCCGAGGAGAGCTTCACGCCGCCGCTCTTCGTGCGCCTGCTGTCCGCGTTCCCGCCGCTCGCGCGCATTCCAGCGCGCCTGATCGGTCTGGGCGTTCGACCCGAGCACGTCAGAACGAGCGCGGCAGCCCCAGAACGTGCTCGGCCAGGTACGACAGGATGAGGTTGGTGGAGATCGGCGCCACCAGGTAGAGCCGGTTCTCGCGGAATTTGCGCTCGACGTCGTATTCGGCGGCGAAGCCGAAACCGCCGTGCGTTTGCAGGCACATGTTCGCTGCCTCCCATGAGGCCTTCGCGCCGAGGTGCTTCGCCATGTTGGCCTCGGCGCCGCAGGGTTTGTGCTGATCGAAGAGGCCAGCGGCCTTGTAGCGCATCAGGTTCGCCGCCTCGATCTCCATGTAGCACTCGGCGATCGGGAACTGGATGCCCTGGTTCTGGCCGATCGGTCGGTCGAACACCACGCGCTCGTTGGCGTACTTGGTCGCCTTCTCCGTGAACCAGTAGCCGTCGCCGATGCATTCGGCGGCGATCAGGATCCGCTCGGCGTTCAGCCCGTCGAGGATATAGCGGAAGCCTTTGCCTTCTTCGCCGATCAGGTTCTCGGCCGGGATCTCCAGGTTGTCGATGAACACCTGGTTGGTCTCGTGATTCACCATGTTGCGGATCGGCCGCACGTCGAGGCCCTTGCTCTTGGCTTCCACGAGGAAGATGGACATGCCCTCGCTTTTTCTTTTGACTTCAGGCAGCGGCGTGGTGCGGGCGAGCAGGATCATCAGCTCCGAGTGCTGCAGCCGCGAAGTCCAGACCTTCTGGCCGTTGACCACGTAGCGGTCGCCTTTGCGCACCGCCACGGTTTTGATTTTCGTCGTATCCGTCCCGGCGCCCGGCTCGGTGACGCCCATCGCCTGCAGGCGCAGCTCGCCGGTGGCGATCTTCGGCAGGTACTTGCGCTTCTGCGCTTCGGAGCCGTGGCGCAGCAGCGTGTTCATGTTGTACATCTGCCCGTGGCAGCAGCCGGCGTTGCCGCCCGAGCGGGTCACTTCCTCCATGATCACCGTCGCCTCGGTGAGCGACAGGCCCGAGCCGCCGTACTCCTCGGGAATCAGCGCCGACATCCAGCCGGCCTTGGTCAGCGCCTCGACGAACGCTTCCGGATACGCGCGCTTCTCATCGATCGCCTGCCAGTACGGCGAGTCGTACTGGCTGCAGAGCGCGCGCACCGCGTCGCGCAGCTCAGGATAATTGTCCCGGCCGAGGTTCATTTCTTCGGCTTCAGATGCTCCGAGGCTTCCTCGTCGACGCGCTCCCAGATTTCGGTGGCCATCGGGTCGCGGGTTTCCTCGAGGATGTGGCCGACGAGTCCCACCGCACGCGCCATTACGCCTAAGCCCTTGACGACTTTCCAGTCGAGACCGAGCTCGCAGGCGAGGGCGCCGATGGCGCCGGTGGCATTGAGCGTGATGCCGCGTGCCTTGGCGATCTCTTCCATCAGCGTGCAGTACTTGCCGTAGTGGCCGGTTTCTCTTGCGATCTCGAATAGGCGCACCGTGCGCGGATCGATGGGCTTGTGGATGGGATGCCCGAGGCCCGGCATGCGCTTGTTCTCTGCGAGGACCGCGCTTGCGTCCTTGCCGTTTGCCACCGCATCCGAAAGGATGCGCGCCGCGCCTTCCATCGAACCGACGAACACGCTGCCAAGACCGAGCAGCCCGCCCGCCACCGCCGCCTGCAGCGCTTCGGGCGCGCCGAGGTAGGTGAGGCGCGCGACGATCGCGCTCGGCGTGACGCCGTGCTCGACCAGCGTCACCACCATCGCGTTGAAGATTTTCGACTCTTTGGGATTCGGCGTGCGCCCGGTCAGCTCGAGGAACGCCATGTCGCCGAGATTGAGATGCCCGAGGATCTCTCCGATGAGGTCTTTGCCTTGGACCGTGATGCGGTCGACGGTCGACCAGGCGAGATCCGACTTGAGTTTTTTGCGTGCCATCAATCCGCCTTGATGCCGGCGTCCTGGACCACCTTCGCCCAGCGCGCGACTTCGCTCGTCAGGAATTGCGAAAATTGCTCGGGCGAGCCGGCGACCACGTCGACGCCGAGCTTGCCGAAGCGCTCTTTCACCTCGGCCGAGGTGAGTATCTTGACCATCTCGGTGTTCAGCCGCTGGACGATCTCGCGCGGCGTGCCGGCGACGGTCAGGACGCCGAACCAGACGCTCACGTCGTAGCCGGGAACACCGGCCTCGTCGAGCGTCGGAACCTCCGGCGCCTCGCGGGTGCGCGATTTCGAGGAGACGGCGAGTGCCTTGATCCTGCCGGCCTTCACGTGCGGCAGCACGTTGGGCGTGTTATCGAACATCACATGCACTTGGCCGGCCATCAGATCGGTGACCGCAGGCGCGCTGCCCTTGTAGGGAACATGCGTGATGTGCGTTCCGGTCAGCATCTTGAAGAGCTCGAACGACAGGTGGTTCGAGCTGCCATTCCCCGCGGTGGCGTAGTTGAGGCCGCCGGGATTCGATTTCGCATAAGCGATGAGTCCTTTCACGTCATTGAACGGCATCGCAACGTTGGCCACCAGCAGGTTAGGCGTCACGCCGGCGAGCGTGATCGGCGCGAAATCCCGGGTGACGTCGAACGAGGTCTTGTAGAGCGACTGGACCACCGAGAAGGGCAACGCCGCGCCGAAGAGCGTGTAGCCGTCGGGCGGCGACTTCGCGGCGAGCTCGGTGCCGATGATGGTGTTGCCGCCGGGGCGGTTGTCGACGATGACCGGCTGGCCGAGCGCCTTGGGCAGCTCGCTCGAGAGTGTGCGCGCGAGCGTGTCGTTGAAGGCGCCGGGCGGGAAGGGAACGATGTAGCGCAGCGGTTTGGCGGGCCAGGTCTGCGCACCGGCAATGAGCGGCGCGCAGAGCGCCGCCAGGAGAAGCTTCCGCATGACCTAAATATAGCCGGGACCCTCGATCGCGGGGTGCGCGCAGAGAAACTCTTCGTTCACTTCCAGGCCGAGTCCCGGCCGCTCGAGGGGCCAGACGTTGCCGTCGCGGTCGATCTCACCGGGGTTGGCGACGAGCTCGTCGCGAAACTTGTTAGCGCGCGACACGTCGCCCTCGAAATAGCCGCCATTGTCGATCGCGGCGAGGAAGTGGATCGTCGCGGCGTGATTGAGCCCGGTCATCGAGCTGTGCGGATGGATCGGCAGCTTCCATGCCGAGGCCATCGCCGCGATACGCAGCGCCTCGGTGATGCCGCCGGTCTTGGACAGATCGGGCTGCAGGATGGTGATCGCGCCATCCTCGATGACCCGGTCGAACTCGAAGCGCGTGTAGTGGTTCTCGCCGGCAGCAAGCGGCGTGCGGCCGAAACTGCGCGCCTCGCGGTAGCTGCGATAGTCGTGCGCGGGGAAGGGCTCCTCGAGCCAGCCGATGCCGAGCTCGTCCATCGCCGGCATCACGCGGCGCACGTCCTCTACCCGGTAGCCGATGTTCGCGTCCGTGAGGATCGAGAGCTGGTCGCCAAACGCCTTGCGCACGGCACGCATGCGCTCGATGTCCATTGCCGGCGAGTCGCCGACGCGCAGCTTGATCGCCTTGTAGCCCGCATCGATGCTTTTGCGCGCCTCGTCGATCAGTTGCGCTGGAGGCTGGTAGCCGAGCGACACGCCGCCGGCATAGGCCGGGATGGGTTTTTTCCCTCCGCCCAATAATCTATAGAGCGGGAGTCCAGCTGCTTTGCCGCGGATGTCCCAGAGCGCCATGTCGATGCCGCTGATGGCGAGGCAGGCGCCGGCGCCCATGCCATGGCTTGCGAGCTGGAAACGATACATCCTGTCCCAGACGCCGTTCACGTCGTGCGCATCCCTGCCCACGACGAGTTGCTTCAGGGTGGTTTCAATCAGCTTCGCGACGGCGGTGTGGGCGCGCCCATGATGCGCCTCGCCCCAGCCGACGATGCCGTCGTCCGTCGTCACCTTCACCACCACCGCATCGCGCTTGATGGCAGTACCGATGCCGAGCGCGACGCGGTTGGCCGCCGGGATGGGAAATGAGGTGGGGTAGGCTCGGACGTCGGCGATTTTCATGTGCGGATCCTGCGCGATTCCGGGTTGACGAAGTTCTTCGGCGCCTCGCCGGCGAGCATGCGCAATATCTCTTCGGCCGCGGCTTCGCTCATCCGGCTGCGCGACTCCACCGTCATGCCGGCAAGGTGCGGTGTTAGCACCACGTTGTCGAGCGCGAACAGCGGATGTCCCGGCGCGAGGCGATAGTGCTCATAGACGTCGAGCATCGCGCCCGCGATGCGGCGCTCGCGCAAGGCTTCGATCAGCGCGTCCTCCTGCACCACGGCGCCGCGGCCGACATTGATCAGCCAGGCGCTGGGTTTCATCCGAGCGAAGCGCTCGCGGTTGAAGAGGTGATGCGTCTCCTCCGTGAGAGGGCAGGTGACCACCACGAAGTCGCTGGCAGCGACGAGCGCATCGAGCTCCGCCGGTTGCGCTTCCGGCGGCAGGCGATCGAGCCGCCGCTGGTTGCCCAGCACGCGCATGCCGAAGCCGCGATGCGCAATGGCCGCGAGTCGCCTGCCGATGGCGCCGACGCCGACGATACCGAGCGTCATCGCCGCCACCTCGTGCGTGCCCGCGCCCAGGGCGCGCGCGTTGTCCCAGCTGCTCCTGCGCAGCGCATTGGTGATGGCTAGCACGTTGCGCGCGACGACGAGCATCGCCATGGCGCAATACTCGGCGACCGATTGCGCGTTGCCACCGGGGATGTTGGAGACCATGACCCCGCGTGCTGTAGCTTCGGCGAGCGGGACGAGATCGGTGCCGGTGCCATGAATCGCCACCGCGCGCACGCGCGGCGCAGCAGAGAAGAGATCATCGGGCAACTTACTGCGCGTGATGACGCCATCCGCGTCGTGCGCCAGACGCCGGATGGTCGCGTGATCGCTGTCCGGGGCACGCACCACCTCGGCCGCACCTGCGAGCAATTGCTCGCCGGCCGGCGCGATCGGATCGACGATCAAAACGCGGTGCATCAATGAAGGTCCAGGGTCAACAAGCCAGCGAAAGCGGCCCGTGCAGGCTCATTTCCAGAGGGTGGGGTGAGCGAATGCTGCGGTGCAGCGGAATTTGTCGTTTTGTCCAATTATGTGTTTAGATGCATTATTTCACTTAAAGAAGTACAGGTAAATGCAAGACTCATAAAGAGAAGATCGGATTTCCAATGCAGGGGGGAAGTGTGAGCCAGGCCGCTCCGGCGGATAAGAGCGATTCGGGTCCTATCAAGGTTCTCGTGATCGACGATAGCAACACTATCCGGCGCAGCGCGGAGCTTTTCCTGCGCCAGGCTGGCTACGAAGTCATTCTCGCCGAGGACGGCTTCGACGCGCTCTCCAAGATTTCGGATCACCAGCCGCGCGTCATCTTCGTCGACATCATGATGCCGCGCCTGGACGGCTACCAGACCTGCGCGCTCATCAAGCAGAACCCGAAGCTCAAGTCGACGCCGGTGATCATGCTCTCGAGCAAGGACGGCGTGTTCGATCGCGCGCGCGGCCGGCTCGCCGGCTCCGACCGCTATCTCACCAAGCCTTTCACCAAGGAAGGGCTGATCGCAGCGGTCAACGAATACGTCAAACCCTCGTCAGTCGCTTCCTGAAAGGCATCGCATGGCCATCAAGAAAATTCTCATCGTCGACGATTCGCCCACCGATCGTCAGTTCCTGAGCGACCTCCTGGCGAAGAACGGCTTTAACGTCTTCACCGCCGAGAGCGCCGAGGACGCGATCGCCAAAGTGAAGCAGGCGCGCCCGGACCTGGTGCTGATGGATGTCGTGCTGCCCGGCCAGAACGGTTTCCAGGCGACGCGCACGCTGAGCCGCGACGAAGCCACCAAGGGCATCCCGATCATCCTGTGCACTAGCAAGGGCCAGGAGACCGACAAGGTCTGGGGTATGCGGCAGGGCGCGCGCGATTACATCGTCAAGCCCGTCAATCAAGCCGACCTCCTGGCGAAGATCGCGGCCCTGGGCTGATGGCCTCGAACACCGCCCGCGTTTCGCTGCGCGAATACCAGCTCGCGCTTTCAGAGCGACTGCAAAGCGCCCATGCCGGCGCACGCACGTCCTCGAAGCTCGGCTTGCGCATGGGCGGGGAGGCGTGGCTGGTCGATCTCATGGAGGCGGGCGAAGTGATGCCGGTGCCGTCGATTTCACCGGTGCCGCTTGCCCAGCCGTGGTTCAAAGGTGTTGCCAACGTGCGCGGCAATCTTTACGGCGTCACGGATTTTTCGGCTTTCGTCGGAGCCAAGCCGACCGCGATTTCGGACCAGGCGCGACTGCTGCTCATCGCCGAGGGTTTCCGCGCCGGCGCTGCGCTCCTCGTCGAGCGCGCGCTCGGCCTTCGCAACGCCGACAACCTCAAACCGCAAACCGCACCGAGCGCTGCACCCTGGGTGCGCGCGCTCTACGCCGACGCTGATGGCGTGCTGTGGAAAGAGCTCGACATTCCGGCGCTGATCCAGAGCCAGGCTTTCCTGGAGGTCAGCGCATGAACCGATACGGCGTTTCCCTGCTCGCGGCAGCTGCCGTTTTCTCGCCGTACTGCGGCGCCGAGTACGGCGTCAGCGCGAACCGGATTCTGCTCGGCCAGGCGGCGGTCTTCAGCGGACCCGCCGCGCAGCTCGGCATCCAGATGCGCAATGGCATCAAGGCGTATCTCGACTACGTGAACGAGCGCGGCGGCGTGCATGGCCGCAAGGTCGAGCTGGTCACGGAGGACGATCGCTATGAGGCTTCGTCGGCGGCCGCGGCGAGCAAGAAACTCATCGACGAGCACCGGGTGTTCGCGCTGCTCGGTTACGTCGGCACGCCCACCGGTGCGGCGCATCTTCCGGTCGTGACGCAGGCCAAGGTCCCGCTCGTCGGCATGTTCACCGGCGCCGAGATCCTGCGCGTGCCGTTCAACCGCTATGTGTTCCATGTCCGCGCGAGCTACTACGACGAGACCGAAAAGATCGTCGAGCAGGTGGTATCGACCGGCGGCAAGCGGATCGCGGTCTTCTACCAGGCCGACGCCTATGGCGAAGCGGGGCGCAAGGGCACCGAGATCGCACTCACCAGGCGCGGCATGGCGATCCACTCGAGCGGCACGGTGGAGCGCAATACGGTCAAGGTCGAGGACGCAGTGAAGAGCATCAGTGCTTCCGAGCCCGATGCCATCGTGATGGTGAGCGCCTATACGTCGTGCGCCGAATTCATCCGACAGATGAGAAAGGCGGGCAGCGGCGCGACGTTCTACAACGTCTCGTTCGTCGGCAGCAAGGCGCTCGCCGACGCGCTCGGCAATGATGGCAGTGGGGTCGCCATCTCCCAGGTGGTGCCGTTCCCCTGGGGTAGCGCCGTCCCGGTGGTCAAGGAATACCAGCAGCTCGCGAAGAAATCCGGCTTCGCCGACTACAACTTCAGCGCGATGGAAGGCTTCCTGACGGCGAAGGTGATGGTCGAGGCGCTGTGGCGTACGGGCAAGAACCCGACGCGCGAGGGGCTGGTGGACGCTTTGGAAAAAATGCATGACGTGGATCTCGGCGGTTTCTACGTCGGCTATTCGCCGAAAAACCACGCCGGCTCGAAATTCGTCGATCTGACGATCATCGGGCGTGACGGCAAGTTCCTGCGCTAGGGGATGAAAATGGACCGACTCCAGTTGCCCAAGATGCCTTTCGCGGCGCGCGACGCCGCAGTCGAAGCAAGCGGTGCCGGCTCCTCGCCCGGATGGCGCGAGCGTTTCGGGCTGCGTATGCGTGGACGCCGACTGCCGTTCCTCGCCGGCTTGCTCGCCTTGCTGATCCTGATCGACGCCGCAGTGGTGGTGTTCGATGCGCGCCAAGCGACCTTCAACACCGTCTACGTGGCCGCGGTCGGCAAGATCCGGATGCTTTCGCAGCGCCTCGCGAAAGCTGCGCAGCAGGCGTCGCAGGGTAATAGCGAGGCCTTCAAGCAGCTGCGCGACAGCCGCGACGAGTTCGCGGCGGTTGTCACGCTGCTCACGGCGGGTGGCGCCACCAGCGGCGTGACGCTGCCGCCGACGCCGGAGCGCGTGCGCCCGGCGCTGAGCGCGCTCGAGGCGCAATGGCACAAGACCGAGCGCAATGCGGGATTGGTGATCGGCGAGGAGCGCAACCTCGTCGCCCTGGGCGCAGCGGTGCGCACGATCAACGATAACAATCCAGCGCTTCTCGAGCTGGCCGACGAGATCAGCGCCCTGAGCGTTCAATCCGGCGGCAGCGCGCGCCAGAACGCGATCACTGCGCATCTTGTGATGCTGACCCAGCGCATGGCGAAGAATGCCAACGCCATGCTGGCGGGCGACGTGGTCGATCCCCAGGTGGCGTTCCTGCTCGGCAAGGATACCAACACCTTCCGCGACCTGCTGCAGGGGCTGCTCCAGGGCAACGACGCCTTGCGCCTCGCACGGGTGGACGACGCGGAGATGCGCGGCAAGCTGGGCGAGCTCGAGTCGGGCTTCAAGCAGTATCAGGTCGGCGTGAGCCAGATCCTCGGCAACATGCAGCGCCTGGTGAACGCGAAACGCGCTACGCGCGACATCTTCAACGACAGCGAGGCATTGCTCGGCGCCGCCGAGCAGCTGTCCGCGGGCTACGAAGGACTGATCAGTGCCCGCAGGCTGAATTTCATCGTGATGGGCGTGGTCTCGCTGCTGGCGCTCGCGGTGCTGCTGTTGATCGGCAAGGCATTCGTCGACGACAGCCGCGGCCGTGCCGAGCAAAGCGAGCGGCAGAACCGCGACAACGAAGGCGCGATTCTTCGCCTGCTGGACGAGATCGGTAACCTGGCGAGCGGTGACTTGACAGTGCGCGCCAAGGTCACCGAGCACATGACGGGTGCGATCGCCGACTCGATCAACTACACGATCGACGAGATGCGGCGCCTGGTAGCCGGCATCAACACCGCCGCGCAGCAGGTGAACGTCGCGACACAGGAAGCGCAGGCCGTATCGACACAGCTGCTGCACGCCGCGCAGAAGCAGGCGAGCGAAATCCAGAGTACCGGACAGTCGGTGGCGCAGATGGCGCAATCGATGAACCGCGTCTCGATCAACGCCGACGATTCGGCGAAGGTCGCGGAGACTTCGCTCAACGCCGCGTCCAAAGGCGCGCAGGCGGTGCAGAACGCGATCCGCGGCATGAACGACATCCGCGACCAGATCCAGGAGACCTCCAAGCGCATCAAGCGCCTCGGCGAGAGCTCGCAGGAGATCGGCGAGATCGTGCAGCTGATTTCCGACATCACCGAGCAGACCAACGTGCTGGCGCTGAACGCCGCCATCCAGGCGGCTTCCGCCGGCGAAGCGGGACGCGGTTTCACGGTGGTGGCCGAGGAGGTGCAGCGGCTGGCCGAGCGCTCGGGGGAGGCGACCAAGCACATCGGGGCGATCGTCAAGAGCATTCAGCGCGACACGCAGGATGCGGTCGATGCGATGGAGCGCAGCACGCGCGGCGTGGTCGAAGGAACCCGCACCGCCGACGAGGCCGACCAGGCCTTGCGCGAGATCGAAAAGATTTCGAACCGTCTCGCCGAGCTGATCGGCGCGATCTCCAACGCCACGCACCAGCAGGCCGCGTCCGCGGATGAAGTCGCCGGCAAGATGAAGATCATCCTCGGCGTCACGCAGCTCACCACCGAAGGCACCAAGAAGACCGCGGCATCGGCGGCGCGCCTCACGCAGCTGGCGGAAGGGCTGAGGAGCTCGGTCGCGGGCTTCAAAGTGAGCTAACCCGCAAGGACACATGCCGGATATCACCATCCTGTCGTGGATCACCGCCGAGGTCGACCAGGCCCTCGAGCGGGTGCGCACGGAGCTCGCGACCTATTCGGCGCCGCCGCATGACGCCGCGGCGCTCGCACGCTGTCCCGAGCACCTGCACCAGGTCAGCGGCGCACTGAACATGGTGGGCTTGAGCGGCGCGACGCGCTTTTGCGAAGCGCTCGAGAACAGCTTCGCGCGGCTCGACGCCTCGGGCGCGGGTAACGCCGCGGTCGTCGATCGCGCCGTGCTGCAGCTCAAGCAGTTCGTAGACGACGTGGCGAACGGCCAGCCCGACGTCGCCGTGCGTCTCTATCCCGCGTACCGTGAGCTTGCCGAGCTCCAGGGCCTCGACAACAGCTCGGAGATCGATCTGTTCTTTCCGGATCTCACGCCGGCGGCGCCGGCGCACCCGAGTCCGAAGAGCCTGGAGAAGGAAGAGCTCGCTTCATTCCTGCAGTCGCAGCGCACGCGCTGGCAGCGCGGCATCCTCGCCTGGCTGCGTCGCCAGCCCAACGGGCTCGAAGACATGCGCGACATGCTGGACGAAATCCATTCCGTGGCGCACGCCCTGCCGGAACGGCGGGCGCTGTGGTGGATCGCCGGGGGCGTGGTCGATGCGCTGCTGGATGTCACCGAACCGGGCGAGCTCGCCCACGCCCGCCGGCTGTGGAACAAGATCGACCTGTACACCCGTGATCTCGCCACGGGGGCGGCCGCGGACAATGAACCGCTGCTGCGCGAGTTGCTTTATGTGATCGCGGGTTGCGCACCGCTTACGCAGCGCATCCGCGACATCAAGCTGCTCTACGGACTGGACACGCTGCGCCCCGCGGCGCAGCCGGTGGGCGAGCTCGCGGCGCCGGATCCGAACACGCTGCAGACCCTCATCGCCGAAGTGCGCGAGAAGCTGCGCAAGCTCAGAAAATTCTGGCGCCAGTACATGGTGGGCGAGCCGAAGGGCCGCTCGGCTTTCGGCGAGCGTGCGAGGACGCTGCAATCGAAAGCCGCGCCGCTGCAAAGCCCTCAGCTCGACCGGCTGCTCGCAACGATCGCCGAAGTCACGGACACGCTGCCCGACCCGCACCCGGCGGATAGCGACGCTTTGTTGATCGAGATGGCGGCGGCGTTCCTGCTTGCCGACAGCATTCTCGATACCTATGGCCGTGCGCCCGCCGACCTGGATCAGCAGCTCGAGCTCCTCAGCGGCTGGCTGCGCGCCGCGGCGAGCGGCAAGCCGGTCGCTTCGCCGCCCGCCGGCTTGCGCCCGGAGTTTCTCCAGGAGATCAGCGCCATTCAGCTGCGCGCGCAGGTCGCCCGCGAGATCCTCACCAACCTGCAGCAGGTGGAGCAGGTGCTGGATGCTTATGCGCGCGGCCAGAGCTCCGACCGGATCGTGCAGGCACTCGTGCCGCAGCTGCGGCAGATCCACGGCGCATTGTCCGTGCTGCGCTGGGATCGCGCCGTCGGTGCGCTGCAGCGTTGTCAGGGACTCCTGGCGACGCTGGCACCGGGCGGCGAGGACATGGACTGGCTCGCGGAAGGCTTGAGCAGCATCGGTCTTTTCATTACGCCCTGCCTGGAAGGGCGCGAGCCTCGCCAGCAAGCCATCGATACCTTCCTCGAGCGCTTTGACAAGCGGCCACCCGCCGTGGCGCGGGCAACGCCAGCCGCCGCGCCAGCCGGACAAGCCAACGAGCTGCTGCAGATATTCCTGGAAGAGGCTGCCGAGGTCCTGGCGGCGATCGAAGCCGCGCTTACAGTCTCGCGTGCTCAGCCGGAGGACGCGGAGGCGCTCACCACCATCCGGCGCGGCTTCCACACGTTGAAAGGCAGCGGCCGCATGGTCGGCCTCACCCAGCTCGGCGATGCCGCGTGGGAAGTGGAGCAGGTGATGAACCGCTGGCTGGAAGAGAAGCGCCCGGCGACGCCCGAGCTCCTCGAGCTGCCATCTGTCGCCGCAACGCAATTCGCCGAATGGACCGCCAAGCTCCGCGCCGGTGAGACACCCAAGGTGGACGTCGCGATCATCGCCGGTCTTGCGCAGCGCCTGAAACCCGGCATGTTCGACATTTACCTCAAGGAGGCGCGCGCGCACATCGCGACGCTCGAAGCGCAGAGCGCGCGCTGGTGCGCGAACCGCGGCACCTCGGCTTCAGACGAGTTCACGCGGGCCGCGCACACGCTCGCCAGCAGCTCGCGCACGGCCGGCTTCGAGCCGATTGCCGAGCTCGCTGCGGCGCTCGAGCAGTGGATGCCCTTTGCCGGCCGCACCGTGGACGACGCGGACGTCAACTTGGTTGCCGCCGTGGTCGCGAAGCTGAAAGAAATGGTGGCGGCGGTCCAGGGCCGCCAGGCGGTTGCGCCGGCGGCCGACGCCGTGCGCAACCTGCAGGCGCTTGCCGTGCGCCTGCAACCGCCGCGCAAGCCGAAAGACAAGCGCGTGATGCGCGACGACATCGACGCCGAGCTGCTGCCGGTGTTCCTAGAGGAGGCGCAGGAGCTCGTGCCGCAGATCGCCGGAGATTTGCGCGACTGGAAAGCGAATTCGTCGGACGGCAAGCTCGCCGACGCGGTGAAGCGCGGTCTGCACACGCTCAAGGGTAGCGCGCGCATGGCCGGCGCCATCCGCCTGGGCGAGCTCACGCACCTGATGGAAAGCCGCATCGACTTCGGGCAGGAGGCGGGCGACCTTTCGCCGGCACTGTTCGAAGACCTGCAGTCGCACATGGATCGCGTGAGCGGCGACCTGGAGCGCATGCGCCAGCCGCGCCAGCAGTCCGCGGTGGCAGAGCTCGCCCCAGCGCCTTCGGCCGCCGCGCAGCCTGCGCCGTCTCTGGCACCGGCGGCACCGGTCGCAATGCTGCGGGTCAATGCCGAGCGGCTCGACGACCTGATTGCCGGCTCCGGCGAAGTGGCGATCGCGCGCTCGCGCATCGAAGCGGAATTGCGCCAGGTCAAGCAATCTCTCGGCGAGCTGAACGAAAGCATCGTGCGGCTGCGTACGCAGCTTCGCGAAGTGGAAATCCAGGCCGACAGCCAGATGCAGTCGCGCCGTACCGCGCTCAATGAGCGCGAGCGGGAATTCGACCCGCTGGAGTTCGACCGCTATACGCGGCTGCAGGAGCTGACGCGGATGATGGCCGAAGGCCTGAACGACGCGGTGTCGATCCAGCAGGCGCTCGTCAAGAATCTGGGCGAGACCGATGCCGCGCTTTTGCACCAGGCGCGCCTTGGTCGCGAGCTGCAGCAGGACCTGATGCGCATGCGCGCGCTGCCTTTTGCCAACCTGAGCGAGCGCCTGCACCGCATCGTGCGGCAGACCGCCCGAGATCTGGCCAAGAAGGCCGAGCTCGATATCCAAGGCAGCCAGGTCGAGCTGGACCGCAGCGTACTGGAGCGCATTGCTGCGCCGCTCGAGCACCTGCTGCGCAACTCCCTCGCACACGGCATCGAAGAGCCGGCTTTGCGCGCTGGCGCGGGAAAGCCGGAGACCGGACGCATCGCGATTACGCTGCGCCAGGAAGCGAATGAGATCGTCGTCGTGCTAAGCGACGACGGCGCCGGCCTCAATCTCGGGCGTCTGCGCGCCAAGGCCCTCGAAAAGGGCCTGATTGCGCGCGACCAGGCGCTGAGCGAAGCCGAGCAGGTGCAACTGGTCTTCCTGTCGGGCCTTTCCACCGCCGAGGCGGTCACCGAGCTCGCGGGGCGGGGCGTCGGGATGGATGTCGTGCGCACCGAGATCAATGCGGTTGGCGGGCGCATCGATGTGGCGAGCATCCGCGGCGGCGGCACCACCTTCACCGTTTATCTGCCGCTGACGCTTGCGGTGACCCACACCGTGATGGTGCGCGCCGGCGCGATGATCACCGCGATCTCGTCGGCGGCGATTGAGCAGGTGCTGCGGATCAAGGCCGACGCCCTGGTCGCGCTCTACGAGAAGGGCGCGGTCGAGTTCCAGGGACGCCACTACCCCTTGCACTATCTGCGCCAGCTCCTCGGGCAGCGCGGCCCGACCGACATCCAGGAGAACAACTCGCTGCTCCTCGTGCGTGGCGGCAACGAGCGCGTAGCGGTGCATGTCGACGAGCTTTTCGGCAATCGGGAGATGGTGGTCAAGAACATCGGACCGCAGCTCGCCCGCGTCGCAGGCGTCAGCGGCGCAAGCGTATTGCCCGACGGCAGCATCGTCCTGATCGTCAATCCCGTGCAGCTGGCCGCCCGCGATCGCGCCGCACCGGCGAGAACCTCGACCCCCGCCGCTGCCACCAGCTCGGTCAACGCGCCGGTGATCATGGTGGTCGACGATTCGATCACCGTGCGCAAGATCACCAGCCGCCTGCTGGAACGCGAGGGCTATCGCGTGATCACCGCGCGCGACGGCGTCGACGCGCTCGAGCAGCTGAAGAAGGAGCGGCCGGCGGTGATGCTGATCGACATCGAAATGCCGCGCATGGATGGCTTCGATTTGACGCGCAATGTGCGCGGCGATCCCCGCACCATGGAGATCCCGATCATCGTCATTTCCTCGCGTACCGCGCCGAAGCACCGCAGCCGCGCTTCCGAGCTCGGCGTCAACGCCTACCTCGGCAAGCCCTACGAGGAATCCGAGCTGCTGCTGCAGATCGCAGCGCTCGCAAAGTCGTGAAGCCGCCCGCAACCATCGGCAAGTACCCCGTGCTGTGCGAGATCGGCGCCGGGGCGACCAGCAAGGTCTACCTCGCGCGCGATCCGTTCGGCAACCGCGACGTCGCGATCAAGGTATTCCTGTTCGACAAGAAGACCGATGCGCAGGAGGAGCGCATGATGCACAAGGCCTTCGTCGCGGAGGCCTCGCTCGCCGGCAAGCTCAACCATCCCCATATCGTCGATATCTTCGACGCGGTGGTGGAGCCAGATCACAGCTACCTGGTGATGGAATACGTGCCGGGCACGACGCTCGACGCTTATTCCGAGCTCGGCAAGCTGTTGCCGGTGAGCAAGGTGGTCGAGAT
>Ga0209647_1000668_pt1 | contig 31361 bp, 27 predicted proteins | sample GraSoi_2013_60cm_FD_185827 | JGI IMG/M metagenome (GOLD analysis project Ga0209647, IMG submission 185827) | Grasslands soil microbial communities from the Angelo Coastal Reserve, California, USA - Sample 9_17_2013_60cm (SPAdes) (version 2) | ecosystem: Environmental > Terrestrial > Soil >... | reverse complement strand
CATCTGATAGAACTGACTATGCGCGAGTATGATCTGTTGCTCTTGTTGCTGCACCATCCCCGGCAGGTGCTGACCCGTGATCAGATCCTGGAACAGGTGTGGGGATATAATGCCGAACTGGAGACGAATGTGCTCGAGGTCCATATGGGGCACCTGCGGCAGAAGTTGGAAGCGTCCGGGGGCTTGCGGGTGATACAGACGATTCGCGGCGTTGGCTACGTGCTGAAAGGGTGAGTCATGTCTACACACAACCGCCTTGCGCACTGGTTCGGTCTTATCCGCACGCGCCTGACACTCTGGATCATCATCATTCTAGCGGTCGGACTCCTGGTATTCATCGTTACCACGCTCATCATTGCCCACCAGCTTTTAAACAATCTCAACGAAAAACGCTTGCAGCAGAATGTCAGTTCTCTCTCTGTTGCTCTTGCTCAGGAGCCGGGGCTCAGTCCCCCACTGGCGCAAAGCCAGCTGAACGCCTTCAGCTCCTCCGAGATCTATCTCCAGTACCAGAATCAGCAAGGAAAGCCGATTGCCAGTTCAACGAACCTGGGCAGAAACGTTTTTCCGCTCACGCAACTGCGGTCAGCAATTGCCGCCAGTCGTTTCGCTTCGCTCACCATTGATCGGACTCCCTTTGTTCTCTATGGTCAGGCTATTGTGGTGAAAGGGCAGGTGCAGGGCTATGTTATCGCCGCCTCTACGACTACTGCTGGTGATTCAGAATCCTGGATCTTTACGTTGATGTACAGTGGCGTGTGCGTCATGCTGACCCTGGTTGCCTTGCTCGTCTGGCTGCTGGTGCGCCAGACGCTGCGTCCCCTGGAACGGCTCGCGGATTCCGCCTCGCACATAGCGCAGACCCACGACCACGCGCAGCGCGTGCAGACGCAGGGGCGTCCCGATGAGATCAATAGCCTGGCACAGACAATCAACGGGATGCTGCACGCTCTGGAAGAGGCATATCAACATATGCAGCAGGTCAATGATCTTCAGCGGCGCTTTCTGGCGGATGCCTCACACGAAATGCGGACGCCATTGACCATCATGCTTTCCTCGCTTGAACTGATGAAAAAAGAGGAGGGGAGCGATCCGGAATTTCAAACCAACGCGCTGGAAAATATCTACACGGAGGCCCAACGCATGGCTCGCCTGACCACGCGACTGCTCTTGCTCGCCCGTACCGACGCCAAAGCACCCTTTGTGCGTCAGCCTTTGCTCATTGTTGATATCATCAGCGAGGCGTATCGCCAGGGATGTCCTTCTCACCGGAAGATCACCATGCAATGTCAAGGTTTAGAGACGCTCGAGGACGCCGTCGTCTCTGGCAACGCCGATTATCTCAAGCAAGTCTTTTTGATTCTCCTGGAAAACGCGTGCAAATATACGCCTGATGGTGGCCAGGTCACAATAATAGGAGAGAGGAAAGAGCGAGATCTGGTCGTCACTCTTGCCGATACAGGTATTGGCATTGCCCAGGACGATTTGCCCAGGCTTTTTGAGCGCTTTTACCGAGCCCCAAACGCTTACATCCAACCAGGGATGGGACTTGGCCTCTCGATTGCCCTGAGCATTGTCGAACAACACAGCGGGACTATCAAGGTGGAGAGCACGCTTGGGCAGGGAAGCCGCTTTACGATCTCGCTCCCACTGCTCAACGAGTAGAGGGTTGCCCGTGTAGACCGTGTGACTCCTCTCTGCCTCTTTTTCGAGGCGTGGATACGGTTGAGGACAATGGAGAAGTGGTTTTCTCATTGCCATAAGCCATTTTTCGTTGGGCAGTATCGTATCAGCGAGAATATCACAATCTGCCTGACCAAAGCTAAAAAGGCTCACTTCCCGTTGTTAAGCTGTATCGTGTTACCAAAATACTTCGTCCAGAACAAAACTCGGATTGGCAATCTGGGTAGTATCAACACTTATTCTTCGGCGGGAGTTGAACGTAGCTTTTTGCGTAAACCGGAGACGCGCTTTTCGTTGATGCGGCGCGCTCGGCTGGCAGCAGTCGGGCGCGTTGGCTTGCGCGGAGTCTCAACGTGTTGAAATTCTTCCAGTCGTGTCTGCATCCGCTCAAAAGCTGCTTCGCGGTTAGCGTGTTGCGATCTGCGCTCCGTTGCAGTGACGGTTATACCAGTCGGGCGGTGCACCAACCGCACGCCCGTTTCGACTTTATTACGATGCTGCCCGCCTGGTCCACTGGCAATTATGAACTCGAGATCGCAGTCGCGTTCAAGTGATTCTCGGTCGGTGGGATACATTGATGTCAAAGAACTCTTTCTTATGAAAAGGACGATAGAAATGCAAGAAGTTCCCTCTTTATTCTATCGCATTTGAGAACTTAACATCACTTTAATAGGATTTGCCAAATGCGGTTGCACCTATTCCACTTATCAAAATACACTCCTTAGATAGACAAAAACATCGATAACGCTGTACATGATACAACACAAGCTAGCCATAAAAGCACAAGCACTAACAAAACATATAAATTTCCGGGTACAATGTGATATCATAGAGTTGTTCCGCCAGAACGAGCACTAGAGGGACAAAATAGAAAGAAAAGATCATGAGCGAGGAACCCGGTAATCCGTTTCCTGAACTGGTAGAGGCAACCCTTGGCGAATTGCAGGCCGCTATGGCTGCTGGTCAACTGACCGCGCGCCGACTTGTCGAGATGTACCTTGAGCGTATTAACGCGCTCGACCAACGAGGTCCAGCCCTGCACGCAATGCTAGAAATCAATCCCGAAGCACTGACCATAGCGGACGCGCTCGATCAAGAACGTGCAACGAACGGACCACGCGGTCCCTTACATGGCATTCCCCTCCTCATCAAGGACAACATAGCCACCGTGGACAGCATGCAAACCACAGCCGGTTCTCTGGCTCTATTGGGCTCCCGTCCACCTCGCGATGCCTTTGTTGTCAGCAGATTACGCGAGGCAGGAGCAATTCTACTGGGCAAGACAAATATGAGTGAATGGGCCAACTTTCGCTCCGACTCCTCATCAAGTGGTTGGAGTGGCCGTGGCGGTCAGGCTCGCAATCCGTATGTGTTGGATCGCTCTCCCAGTGGCTCAAGCTCGGGTTCAGCGACTGCCATCGCTGCTAACCTGGCGCTTGCCTCTTTGGGCAGCGAAACAGACGGCTCAATCCTCAGTCCCTCTTCAGCCAATGCAGTTGTCGGTATCAAACCAACGGTTGGCCTCATCAGCCGCGCTGGCGTGATTCCCATCGCCCATAGCCAGGATACGATTGGACCAATCGCTCGCACAGTCACCGACGCGGCCGCATTGCTCGGCGCGCTGACAGGCGTAGATCCCCACGACTCCGCTACCCAGGCAAGCGCAGGCAAATTCCAGCGTGACTACACGCAGTTTCTCGATCGCAACGGCTTGCGTGGAGCGCGAATTGGTATCCCCCGCCAGGTCTATTTTGGCTACAGTGCCGGGACGGATGCCATCATTCAGATTGCCATTGAGCAGATGTGCGAACTTGGAGCAATCATCATCGATAATGCCGATATTCCCTCCGCCCAGCAAATGAGCACTTCGAACGCGGAATCCACAGTGCTCCTGCATGAATTTAAGGCCGACCTCAACGCCTACCTCGCTGAACTGCAAGAGACACAGGTGCATTCTCTCGCCGACATCATTGCCTTTAACCAGGCCCATACCAGCGCAGAGTTGCCCTATTTCGATCAGGAACTCTTACTCAAAGCTGAGGCTACCACCTCGCTCGACGATCCGACCTATCTCGCCGCTCTCGAGGAAAACCAGCGCCTCGCTCGCCAGGAAGGTATCGACGCGGTGATGGACCAGCACCAGTTAGATGCCCTGGTCATGCCCACCGGGCATCCCGCCTGGCCCATCGACCTTGTCAACGGAGATCATACCAAAGGATCCAGTTCACAGCCCGCCGCCCTGGCAGGCTACCCGGCCATCAATGTCCCGGCAGGCTATATCTGCGAGCTTCCCGTTGGTATCACCTTCATGGGTCGCGCCTTTAGCGAACCAACCCTCGTCAAACTGGCCTACGCCTTCGAACAAGCCACCAAAGCTCGTCGTCCGCCGCGCTATTTACCTACTACGCCGTAAGCAAGATTATGTGTCTCTGTCCTTTTGCTGCTTGACACGCCCTGCATATACCTCTAGAATCAGTGTATATTTCAATTGTGTCTTGACAGCGTGTGCTGATATTTACATGAAACCGCTCACACGTTTCCTCTCAATATCCCGTCATAGCAGCGTTGTCAAAGAGCACAGCCGAGGAGCAAGCAAATATGTCAGACCGCGTAGGTCAGCAACTGGGAAACTACCGCCTGCTGCGTACTATTGGGCAAGGTGGCTTTGCCGATGTCTATCTCGGCGAGCATATCTACCTCAACACCCAGGCTGCGATCAAGGTCTTGCAGATGCGCCTGACAGATGAGGACAAAATCAGTTTCCTGGAAGAGGCTCGCACCATTGCCCACTTGAAACATCCCAATATCGTGCGCGTCATGGAATATGACGTGGCGGATAATATTCCCTTCCTGATCATGGAATACGCACCCAACGGCACTCTGCGCCAGTTACATCCCAAGGGTAAAGTCCTGGCTCCCACCACTATTGTACCTTATATCAAGCAGGTAGCCGCCGCTTTACAATATGCTCATAATCAAAAGCTTATTCATCGCGATGTGAAGCCCGAAAATATGCTGCTCGGGCGGCATAACACCGTCTTATTGAGTGACTTTGGCCTGGCTATTATTGTGCAGAGCTCGCGCGACCGCCTGCAAACTGTCGCGGGTACAGTAACCTACATGGCTCCGGAGCAACTACAAGGTCGACCATGTGCTGCCAGTGATCAGTACGCCCTCGCTGTCATCGCCTATGAGTGGTTAAGTGGTGATCGCCTCTTCCAGGGATCCTTTATCGAGGTAGCCAGCCAGCATGTCCTTGTTCCTCCTCCCTCTTTGCGGCAGAAGCAGCCTGCCATTTCGCCCGCACTTGATCTGGTTGTACAAAAAGCACTCGCCAAAAGTCCTGAACAGCGCTTTGCCAACGTTGAAGAGTTTGCCAGGGCTTTTGAACAGGTCTGTTTGACCGAAAAGGCCCGGTCAGCAGCCAGCAGCGCACCTGCGCCAGGTACACGCCACACTACTTATCGCAATCATTCTGCACCTATATTGACCATCGCATGGTCGCCAGATGGCAAATATATTGCCTCTGGCAGCGCGGATAAGACTGTACATGTCTGGAACGCCCTGGGCAAAAAACGTGTCGCTGCCTACCAGGAGCATACAAAGCTGGTCAGTTCGGTCGCCTGGTCTCCTGATGGGGCACGTATCGCTTCTGGCTCATGGGATACAACCGTGCAGGTCTGGCAGGTCCAGGGAGCACGCAAACTTTTTACCTATCGAGGCTTCTCGCGTGAAGTGAGTTCGGTCGCCTGGTCTCCTGATGGTACGTATATTGCCGCTGGCTCATGGGATGCGACCGTCCAGATTCGCCAGGCTGCAACAGGGGGCAAGGTTTTCAGCTATCAAGGACATGCCGGGCCGGTATACGCAGTAGCATGGGCACCACACAGCGCTTCAGCAGCGCTTCCTAATCATTGGCGTATTGCCTCCGCCAGTGGTGATCCTCTCAACGCGGATGTCGATAATACCGTGCATATCTGGGATGCGCCAACGGGTGAGCATCCCTTTACCTATCGCGAGCACTTCTATTACGTGCAAGCTGTCGCCTGCTCTCCTGACGGTCAACGTATTGCCTCGGCCAGTGCTGATACGCGTGTGCAGATCTGGGATGTCACCACTGGCACTACCCTCTTGACCTATCGCGGTCATTCCGCTAAGGTAAACGCAGTTATCTGGTCGCCAGATGGGCAGTATATTGCCTCCGCCAGTGATGATCGCACCGTACAGGTCTGGGAAGCCTCTACAGGCAAAAAACTCCTGACCTATCGCGGTCATTCTAAAGAGATATGTGCCCTGGACTGGTCTCCCAATAGTAAGAAGATCGCCTCAGCAGGCTATGATCAGACAGTCCAGATCTGGCAAGCAGTATAAATTTGGCGTAGGAGCATAAACGAGATGGAATATAAGAAGCGAAATTTCTCCAGGACTCTTGTGGGCCAGCAGCTTGGTAACTACCGCCTGCTTAGTCTGCTGGGGCGGGGCAATTTCGCGGATGTCTACCTCGGCGAACATATTCATCTCAATATGCAGACCTCCATTAAAGTGCTCGATATGCGTCTAACCAACGATGACATGGGAGATTTTCTTAGCGAGGCGCGCATGATCGCCCGCTTAAGACATCCCAACATTATCCAGGTCCTGGAATTTGGGGTGGAGAACAATACACCTTTTCTGGTGATGGACTACGCGCCCCATGGAACCCTGCGCCAACTGTATAGCGAGGGCACCCAGCTTGCTCCCACGACTATTCTACCTTATGTCAAGCAAATTGCCTCCGCCTTACAGTATGCCCACAACGAAAAGATCATCCATCGGGACATCAAGCCTGAGAACATGCTGCTGGGACCCAATGACGAGCTTTTACTCAGTGACTTTGGTATCGCAGTTGTCGCCCATAGTTCACGTACGCAAAGTATGCGCGGCGTAGCAGGTACGGTAGCATATATGGCCCCGGAACAACTGCGAGGCAAACCTATCTTTGCCAGCGATCAATACTCGCTAAGTGTCATTATGTATGAATGGTTGAGCGGGTACAGTCCTTTTCGCGGCTCTTTTGTTGAGGTTGCTACTCAGCATACTCTGCTGGCTCCTCCACCTTTACGTGAAAAAGTGCCGGATATCTCGCCGCGAGTCGAAGCCGTCATCCTGCAAGCCATGGCTAAGGACCCTCAGGAGCGCTTTGCCAGTATCCAGGATTTCGCCAGCGCCTTTGAGCGAGCCTTTACCTCAGACGAGCTAACGCCAGCATCATTTTCTTCCGATACCGCTCCCCTTACACTACTTCCTCCCAGCCAGGAAATGAATGTCCTGCCGCTGCAGGAAACGATGATCACTACCTATCGGGGTCATACCAGTACGATCAATGCTGTGGCATGGGCGCCAAATGAGTCATATGCCACAAAACTCTATCGTAGCCGCATTGCTTCAGCCAGCGATGATGGTACAGTTCAGATCTGGGATGCCATGAGCGGGCGTAGATCAGCCAATGCCTATCGCGGCCATTCAGGTGGCGTGAGTGCCCTGGCATGGTCACCTGACAGCAAACGCATCGCTTCAGCTGGCATAGACAGCACTGTCCAGGTCTGGGAGGTCTCCAACACACGCAAAGCCTATATCTACCGCGGCCATAGCGAGAAAGTCACTGCTGTAGCCTGGTCCCCCATAACAAAGGCATCGTCTCATGGGCAGACCTCCTACCTGGCATCTTCAAGTGTGGATAATAGTGTGCAGGTCTGGGAAGCTACTTCCGGGCGCAGGATATCCCTCTTCCGTGGTCACACCCAGGCCGTTCTTGCCCTGGCATGGTCCCCCGATGGACAATATATCGCCACCACCGGTGAAGACATGACCGTGCAGGTATGGCAGGCCACCACTGGTAACAGTGTACACACCTATCGTAACCACTCCCACGAAGTGCTGGCCCTGGCCTGGTCTCCCAATGGGAAATACATAGCCTCAGGTGGTGCTGACCAGTCCGTGCAGGTCTGGGAGGCAACAACCGGTGACCCCGTTTTTACGTATCGAGGTCACCAGTTTACGGTCAGCGCTCTGGCATGGTCACCTGACAGTACACGCATCGCCTCGGCAAGTTATGACCGGACCGTGCATATCTGGGACGCTACTACCGGGTACAACGCCGTCAGCTATCCAGGCCACTCCAACTGGATCCACGCCCTGGCATGGTCACCCGACGGACAGCGCATTGCCTCTGCCGGTGGCGATAAAACCGTACAGATATGGCTAGCTGTCTCATAACCTGGCACCAATTTATTACAATTATATCGATAAGCATCTATCTTCTCAAGAGAAATACCGGTCATTTTTCCAGGTAATTACTAGTCAAATGGGTGATATTGATTCCCAGCATATAATTTATAATATGTGCCGGTTGACATTGCTGGTAGAGTGATCATACAGGTACATACAAAGCATTACCCGTTATTCGACGATACTTCGCCCTTATCTTGGGAGTTGCAGAGCCCTCGACATGCATAAAGAAAGAAGGAATCCATGGCAAAGCAATGTACACATCTTGACCAGATCCAGCAAGTTACACCCAGCGCTAATGGCTGTGAAGACTGCTTGAAAATCGGGGACACGTGGGTCCACCTGCGCGAATGTCTGATCTGTGGACATGTCGGCTGTTGCGACTCTTCAAAGAATAAACATGCAACCAGGCATTTTCACGCGACGAACCATCCCATCATCCAATCCTTTCAACCCGGGGAAGATTGGCGCTGGTGTTACATCGACCAGGTTATGTTCTAGCAATTAGTTTCCCTATTCCAATAGGAGTTTTCCATGGCCACACACAGCTGCGTCATCGCTCCACATCTAAAAGCTTCACTCTTAGATGTGGAAGAAAGCAAGTACGGGAGAATGTTTCCCGACCTTGCCAGTCCCGAGACAGATGAAAACATTTTGCTCTTCCTGGGCAAAGCTGGCTCCATCATGGATGCTACGTCAACCGCTAGCAAACACAATGGAGCGGCTGATCCTGATAATCCTCGCATTCCTGCTGGCTTCACCTTCCTGGGACAATTTGTCGCCCATGACATTACCGCTGATCGCAGCCTCCTGCTCCATCACGCCCGGCTCAAAGAGCTGCGCAACTTTCGCACCCCGCGCCTCGATCTCGAGTCGCTCTATGGAGCAGGGCCAACAGGCAGTCCCTACCTCTATGATCTTGACGATCCCGACAAATTTCTGATCGGCATCAATGATCAAAAAGAACTCAAGGATCTGCCCCGGAATCGCCAGGGGCGAGCGCTGCTTGGTGATCCACGTGACGATGTGCACTTGATTATCTCGCAGCTGCACCTGGCCTTTCTCAAGTTTCACAATGCCAGCGTTGACTACCTGCGTACCAAAGGCGCGCCTGCCTCTGAGGTGTTCGGTGAGGCCCAGCGCCTGGTGAGATGGCATTACCAGTGGATTGTCGTCAATGAGTTTCTACCCCTGACCGTGGGTGATGCCCTCATGGACGATATTCTGACCAATGGTTTAAAGTTCTATGCCTTCACGGAGCGCCCCTATATTCCTGTCGAGTTCGCCGACGCGGCTTATCGCTATGGCCATAGCCAGGTCAGGTCAATCTATACCCTCAACGACCGTGGAATCCAGGGCCAGGTCTTTCCCGACTGCGTGGGTACCTGTCCCGTGCAACATGACCGGGTGGTGAACTGGTCCTACTTTTTTAGTGTCGACGACCAGCACCCGCCACAGCCCAGCAAGCGTATTGACACCTTGCTAGCGCACTCGCTGATCGATCTGCCTACATCAGTGGTCGGCGAAACAGAGATACCCGAACAGCACTCACTGGCCTACCGTGACCTCGTGCGTGGAGAAGCCCTCAACCTGCCATCCGGCGAAGCTATCGCGCGTGTGATGGGAGTTGAGCCACTCTCTAAGGACGAGATTGGCTTGCAGCAGCTAGGTTGGAACAGCGAGACGCCACTCTGGTTTTACATCCTGCGCGAAGCTGAAGTGCGCAACAACGGTGCATACCTGGGCGAAGTTGGTGGCCGTATCGTGGCCGAAGTTCTGCTCGGGTTAATTGCTGGTGATCCCAGTTCCTATCTTAACGCCTCCACAGAGTGGCAGCCAGAATTGCCCGCCGCTCAAGCAGGCCAATTCACCATAGCCGATCTGCTGAGATTCGCTAAAGCAGTCTGAAAAATAGAGAACGGAGTGAAGAGCGGGCCTGGCAAAGCAGGCCCGCTCTTCACTCCGTTCTCTATGTAGTAAACCCTTCAATATATGACTACTTCTGTTTGAGGTTATACATCTATGCAATACAAAAAATATGCCTTATACTCTGTACCATTGCTACTGCTTAGCTCAATTGTATTATGCCTGCTGTTCAGTGCTTACGATGCCTCAACGTCGACAATGCCGGTAGCGCATGCACAGCCAGTTATCGATACAAATCTGACTCGCCAGGGGGAGGCCAAGTTGCAAACCTATCGCGATTGGATAACGTTAATGCAAAAATATGGAGCCAATACCTCCTGGCTCTACAATTTTGTGACGGTGGGGACGCCCGTCATCATCTATTAGATAAGAGGATTATATCAATGTTACGCCGCACTCTTGCGATTATCCTGCTCCTGTTAGCTCTGAGTATTGGCATCGCCGTGCCCATACTCACCTTTACGCCCCTGGGAGCACGCGTTCTGCAAAGTTTCTCGCCGACGCCAACACCAATACCATCTCCCATTCTCACTGTAAGAGGCACCCCACCACCTGTCAATGCTAAGGCAGCCTACCTTCTCGATGCAGACACAGGTCACGTGTTGGACGACGTCAACGGTGAGCAGCGCCTGCCCATGGCCAGTACCACGAAAATCATGACCGCGCTCATCACCATCGAAACAGCGAATTTAGATCAAATCGTTACCGTCCATCAAGATGCTTTCGATGAGGTACAGAAACATAGCGGCAGCACTGCCAACCTGGTCGTAGGCGATCAAATTCGCCTCAAGGACCTCCTCTATGGACTGATGTTGCCTTCAGGCGATGACGCGGCTATCGCTATCGCGGACGCCGTCTCCGGTTCTCCCGCTAAATTTGTCCAGGTCATGAATAACTACGCACATAAATTGCATCTGACCCAGACTCACTACATCAATCCCGATGGTCTCACCTATATGACTCCACAGGGTCGACCTGACACCAACCAATATATGAGCGCCGCTGACCTTGCCCACCTCACCCGCTCTGCCATGTCCAACCCTCTCTTCGCACAAATTGTCGAACTACAACACTATGTACTTGGCGCTACCACAGTTCATCACACCTACATCTGGGATTCGATAGACACCCTGCTTAGCATCTATCCTGGGGCTACAGGAGTAAAAACAGGCCACACCGAAGAGGCCGGTTACTGCCTCGTCTTCTCTGCTACTAACGCAGGCCACCACCTGATAGGGGTAGTCCTCAACGAAAACAGCGATAATCAGCGTTTCGTCGATGCCAAAACTCTGCTGGATTGGGGCTTTAATTTACCACTCTTGCCACCACCAACACCTTCAAGTTAAAGGGAACAAGAGAGGATAGAAGCAGTAGATTGTTTGTAGCTGGAGCTATGGCAGGCACTGCCTGCCATAGCTCCAGCTACAAACAACCACTTAATCCACCGGACCCATGTAACCTTCATTACAATGAATGTATCACTAATTACAATTACATACGACGTTTCACAATGTTTATTTGATTTTCCCTGCTCTTTGAAGCACATTTATGCTTATCACTTGACATAGACCTCATCTGATGCTACACTTCATTGTAACATATTTGTAACTGGAGTTACAAACAAAACCGGGAGCGTTGCCATGAAGCAGGAAAGTCCGTCCATACCGAACAATTCACAGCATGATAGTACATTCGTTGCCGTCAAAAAGGGTAAGTTAGACCTCATTGTCTTGCGCTATATGGCGCGCAGGCTGCATTTAACCCTCCACCAGTTGGATGCTCCTATCCCAACAATCTCGGATCAGCCCTTCATTTACCATTTGCCAGAGCGCTATGGGCGCACGCACCGCATCGCCATTTACAAATATCAGGAGTTATTCTTTCGCAGCAACTTTACCTTTGTTGGTTTTATCAGCCACAAACAAAAAGATCTACAACCACACATCATTGCAGAGATTGCGGCAACGGATCACAAACTCGTCAATGAACTCGCCGGTAACCCGGGTATTTTAAGCTATTCCTCCCTGGAACTGCGCAATGGTGACTGGTGCAACCTCGTGGTCATGAACAATGCCAACGCGAAAACCCATCTCAAAAACACAAAAACGCACGTATACGCTGCGCACCAGCTAGCAGGTCACTACTATGAGTGGATACGCTTGCACAACGGCATTATGCCGGAAGGTCTCGACCACACTGAAATGCACTTGCAAAAAACCAGGCACTACAGCTTCACAGCAACACAACAACGCCCGGCCATTCGCGAAGAGAGCTACGGAAACTACGCTAGCTGAGAATAGCAGCAAGCTCAATCATTTTCGCTCTTTATAGGGATAATGCCCGGTCTTATCGCCTTCCCAATTTTCACGCAATCCTGGGGTAGCCAGGTCCCAGTCAGGGCGGATCTTGCCCTACTCGCCGTTATTCACAGGTGTACGATCTTCGGGTGATGGACGGCCCCAGAACCAGTAGCCGTTATAAATCTTGTAAATAAGCAGGCCAGGCTCAAGTACCAGGGTATGCGGTATCATCGGGTTATGAAACGGGTCTGTGTACTCCTGGATATCCAGGTCTTGCTGTATTTTGCGGCCTGAGTCCGAAAGAAAGGTCCACTGCGCCCCTACGGCATCACGGAACTCATTTGTCTCCAGGATATTGTCGGTTGAAATAGTCACAATCTTGGTGTAGGCCACAGCAATCTTCGGATAAAACGCGGCAAGTTCCAGGTGCTGCTGTTGATCCTTCGGACAATAGTGACCGCGTGAGAGGATCAAGATCATCGGATCATTCCCCTGCAATTCACTCAAGCGGCGGCGCGTTTTTGTGTGATCTGTCAGTTCATAATCAGGAAAAGTCGCCCCGGGCACGATATCTGCACGCATGTTGTTTCTGCTTTCTTTTTGTGTTAAAACATACTCAGTCTCTATCTATAGAGGAGTCGACATTACGTCCTCTGTCAGAACGGCTGTAACTTGTGGCTTCAGCATTTGTGCTAATATTCTATGGCACACGTTGGAGAATGTCAAAGACAAACCAACCATAGACACTTGATGCATGAGCTTGACATCGTTTGCTGCCTGCTATACATATAGATTGCGTCAGTAAAATATATACGCTGATGGAAGATAAAAACGCAAAAGAAGGGACACAACCTGCAATGCAATACAGACACCTGGGACGCGCCGGAGTGCGTGTCAGTGCGATTAGCCTCGGAAGTTGGTTAACATATGGCGGCTCAGTCGAGGAAGAAACCGCCATTCAGTGTATTCACACCGCCTATGAGCAGGGCATTACTTTTTTTGATACCGCCAACGCCTATAACAGAGGAGCCACTGAGAAGGTGGTTGGGCGCGCACTGAAGGATTACTCACGCGATTCCTATGTCCTGGCAACCAAAGTCTTTTTTCCCATGGGTGAGGGGCCAAATGATCGAGGGCTTTCACGTAAACATATCATGGAACAATGTAACGCCAGCCTGCGCCGCCTGGGCACCGATTACATCGATCTATACCAATGCCACCGCTATGATACAGAGACACCCCTTGAAGAGACGTTGCGTGCCCTTGATGATCTCGTCTCACAAGGAAAAGTCCTCTATGTGGGGGTATCAGAGTGGTCCGCGATACAGATCAGTGATGCCGTGTACATGGCGCGTGAATACAACCTGGACAGAATTGTTTCGAACCAGCCCATCTACAACATGTTGACACGCTACATTGAACGTGACGTGATTCCGTTGTGCGAGCGCGAAGGTATCGGTCAGGTCGTCTTCTCGCCCCTGGCCGAGGGCATCCTGACGGGTAAATATAAGCCCGGCCAGCAACCCCAACACGGCACACGTGCTGCCGATGAAAATTCGAACATGTTCATGAAGGATTTAATGACGGACAAGACCTTGACCGCCGTACAAAAATTGCAAGAGGTCGCTCAGCAGGCGGGCTATACCCTCTCGCAGTTGGCCCTGGCATGGGTATTACGCCAGGAGAATATCAGTTCGGCGATTATTGGCGCCTCGCGTCCCCAACAAGTGCTGGAGAATGTCAAAGCTGGTGACATTACTCTCTCTGATGATGTGCTCAAGCGCATCGATGAGGTTCTCGATGGCATCCCTACCTAAGTAGTTAGTAGTCGTGTGGCTTGCGCCACACGACTACTAACTAAATAGTGAGCCTCTGCAGGTGTCGAGGAGACTTGAATAGTCAAGAAGGACTCTTGGCAGCTTCTGACTCGATCATTGCTACTAGCCTGCCCGGCGTGACCACCTCGTATCCTTCCCCCAGTTCCTGCATGACTTGCTTGAGCAGCGTCGGTGTCATTGTCCAGGCCAGCACATAGACATTCAGAAAACATGGACGCGACTGCTCAGTTGCCGCCTCCTTGATCGCAGCAACAGCCTCGCCGACACTCGCCACAATGCCAACATTCTGATAAACCAATACGTCTGTCATATTCTGCCAGCTTGCCCGGCTCTGACCGGCACCGCTTAAGAGGCCGCGCACACCATAGAAGGATAACTCTTGCGCAAAACGCCGCTGCACGGGTCTGTTGATGAGCGCCATGCCTGAACCATTGCGCAGGGCGATGAACGCCAACCACGGGTTTTGTAAAATGTTCGAGTCTAAAATTTGTAGCAGTTGCAGATGCATACGCTCCATCAACTGCCCTGAACGTTGCAGGTATGCGGAGAGCTGAGCTTGTGGCCACCAGGAAGGGAAAATATAGCCCGCGCCGCTTGGTCCCGCGACAAACTCATCACTGGTGGTGGCTGTGCGCGTGTAATAGGCTGCCATGGCAGGTGCGGCCTCCAGCAGTACAGGTGAGGTTGTCCAACCAAGCGGTATGCTGCCGCGTGCCGGGTCTTGCCAGAGTTCCAGCATCCGCTCTTGAATATATTGGAGATTATCCCCTTCGCTGAAAGTGAAGGAAACATAGGTTTTAGACCCGGCTTTTTGTATCTCAGAGGCAGCTACTGCTGGGGTAGGCACAGGGGTCTGTACGCTCGCCCAGACCTCCAGGTTGGCGAAGAAATCACTGGCCAGCACCGGCTTTGCTTCCTGCGAGGTCATCATGACGCCTGTGCCCTCATTGATAAACCAGCCCAGATGAGCCACCTGTGGGCCAAAGGCGCGCAGAATTTGCCGCATCAGGCAGCGCTCAGATTGCCAGCCAGCCTGGGGATCAGGCAAAAAATTGCGCGAGTCAAGCCAGTAGATAAAGCAACGTGTAGCAACCAGAAACGAGCGTATACCCAGGGGGATATCAGGAGGCAGACCAGCTACAATATGCGGTGTCGACTGGCTGAGCAAATTTTGTTTGGCCCAGCGATACGCCTGTAGGCGCGATTTCCAGCCATATGTGCGCAAGTCAGCCAGCACAGGCAATTCATAGGGTGCTGCTTGCAGTTCAGGCGCCTGCGTTGGCGACACTATGATCCCATCGCGTTGACCGGCCAGCATAGTAGCGATATTTATGCTATCAGCGAGGTCTGGATCATAGATGATAATGCCGTGTACCCTATCCCGGTAAGCCGCCATTAAATCTTTTAAAATATCGTCACCGGTCACAGGAGAAATAGCATGGGGTAGCGAGGAAAGCGCCTCTTCCAACCAGAAAGTATCATTGCGCCTGGAGATAAGGTAGACCTGTGGCTGTGGACGATTAACCAGCCCTACTAGCGTTGCGATGCTTAGTTGTGTTTCGCGCGAAGTCGAACGCGTATCATACACGCGCAAATGCTGCGGAGCTTGAAATACTGGTATATATCGATCATGCAGCCAGCCGATATCTTTGTTTACGCCGCTTTTCTCCATACTATATCCTTACATCCCGGCTTAATTCGCCCGCCACACCTGCACCGTTTTGTCCCAGGAACCGGAAGCAATGCGCTTGCTATCCGGAGACCAGGCTACGGAACGCACACTGCTGGTATGACCTGTATAGGTGTAGGGATTAGCACCGTACGCAGCATCCCACAATTGCACCGTCTTATCATCACCAGCTGAGGCAATGCGTGCACCATCGGGCGACCAGGCTACACTATAGACAAAATCTGTGTGACCATAATAGATATAGAGGTGACTACCATTACTGGCATCCCATAGCTGTGCCGTGCCATTGCTGTTGGCAGAAACAATACGCTGACCATGCGGGGACCACGCTACCGACCACATCGCCGTGGCATATGGCTCATACATGTAAAGCTGCCTGCCATCGAGTGCTCGCCACACCTGTACCGTCCCATCATTGCCAGCCGAAGCAATATATTGCCCATCGGGCGACCAGGCCAGGGCATAAACGAAATCGCTATGGCCGGGATAGGTATAGACATGCCTACCATCTAATGCGCTCCATACTTGTACTGTCTTATCTCCACCCGCGGAAGCTATATATTTGCCGTCCGGTGACCACGCTACCGTCCACACCCACGAAGTATGACCTGTGTAAGTGAAAAAAGGGTCTCCATAGGTTGCATCCCACACCTGTACTGTCTTATCATACCCCCCCGAAGCAATACGTTGGCCATCCGGTGACCACGATACCGCGTAAACAGTATCAGTATGCTTGCTATAAATATTCAGGTGATCGCCATTCTCGGCATCCCACACCTGCGCGGTCCCATCTCCACTTGCCGAGGCAATGCGCTTCCCATTTGGCCCCCATGCTGCCGACCACACCCATGAAGTATGCCCACGAAACGTATAGAGCGCAGTTCCCATACCGATAGATGGAGGAGGAGTTGTAGGCGCTTTCTGAGAGTCGGCTAGCCAGACCAGGCCACCGCCTAACGCACCAATCACCGCCACACCAGCCAGGCCCGCAATTACTGTACGCCTGGATACACTCCCTATGGGAATAAATACACCCTTTGACAGTTGCGCAGCAGGAGTCTCTACTGCTGAAAAAGCAGGCTCGTTCAGCGATGTCGTCGTCGGTAAGGGTTGCCCTACTTGCGATACCGATGGCACAGCCTCAAGCATCTCTTCGCGACGCGAGAGTACAATTGTTTCCACAGACTTCGCTGGTTGATCTAAAGTTGTCGATTTATCACCAGCTATAAGCGTGGGTATCTCTTCTTGACTAGCCAATTCCAGAGCCCTGGCAAACTCCTCCACCGTGGCAAAACGCTGCCTGGGATCCTTGGCGAGAGCCTTCATCAGCACTTCTTCAACCGCTGGCGCGAGAGCAGGCACTGTCTCGCGTAAAGACGGGGGTGTGGCCATGGTATGCTTGACTGCTATCTCAGCAAACGATCCGTGAAAGGGACGTGCCCCACTCAGCCATTCATACACCACGATGGCCAGCGAGTACTGGTCGCTGGCTGGAACGGCCTGCGATTGAATCTGCTCAGGAGCCATGTAAGCAATTGTCCCTGCCAGGTCCTGCACACTTTGCGTGCTATGATAATGCGAACTTTGCGCCACCAGGGCAATGCCAAAGTCACTCAGCAGCACCTCGTTGCGACGGCCCAACAACATATTTTCAGGCTTCACATCCCGGTGAATCACCTTCTGCTCATGAGCGTACTGGAGCGCGGATGCTACCTGGTTTACATAGTTGACGACTGTAGCAAGTGGCAACTGGGTGCCTTTGGGATTGTGTTTGCGTAAGGTGCCATTCGGAGCATAATCCACCACCAGAAAAGGCGTCTTATCATCCACACCATAATCAAGTACACGTACAATATGCGGATGCACCAGACGTGCAATTGTACGCGCCTCAGAGCGGAAGTGTTCTACATCGTCGCTGTCTAACTGGGTATGCAATACTTTAATAGCAGCTGCCGTATCCAGGTAAATATGCTCACCCAGGTATACTTCCGCAAAGCCCCCCTGTCCTAAGAGGCGGAGCAAGCGATAGTTTCCAAGCTGTTGTCCTATACGGTCTGCCATTTCTTCTCCTGCACCTCGATCTTCACAATGAAAGAGTGTACACGCTCATTGTAGAGAATTAGGAAAAGTACGTCAAGATTGTTCTTACATCAAAATACCTATTACGGCCAGTTTAAAGATATATCTTTGTATGCAATTGGCTAACATAGAGTAAAAAAGATACAATAAATAGAAACTTACCACGAACTCTGGTAGGTCGCCGAAGCTGAAGAAGAACTGGCATAATCTCGTCATCTTATAAACGAGATACCAGCACCGTTTCCTGGCATCGTGACATAGCAAAAGACATTGGATTTTTAGAATTTCTAAACAGGAGGTTCATTCAGACATGTGTTTTGAACTTAACGCCGAGCCGCCTATTGCCTCTTCGACTGAAGGCACAACACGTGGCGAAGATATTGTGCTCAATTCGGCTGATGGGACGCGCTTTGCTGCCTATGCTGCCCACACGAGTTCACCGCGCGGCTCGGGCGTCGTAATTCTGCCAGACGTTCGCGGCCTGTTCCACTTCTATAAAGAATTGGCTCTGCGCTTCGCCGATGCTGGCAGTGAAGCCGTTGCCATTGACTACTTTGGCCGCACAGCGGGGTTAACAGCGCGCGACGAGAGCTTTGAATATATGCCCCATGTCATGCAGACTCAGGCCGAGACCCTGACTGCCGATATTGCCGCCGCCATTCAATATTTACGCGAGTTGCCCAACGCACCGCGCTCGATTTTCACCGTCGGTTTCTGCTTCGGAGGCTCCATTTCTTTCATCCAGGCCGCTAATCATCATGGGCTGGCCGGTGTCGTCGGTTTCTACGGTCAGCCTGTTGGTCCGACCCGCAACGGTTCACCTGCTCCCATCGATCGCGTGCAGGAGTTTACCTGCCCTGTACTAGGACTCTTCGGTGGAGCCGATACCTATATCACTGCGGACAAAATCCAGCAGTTTGACAATGCTCTCACCCAGGCAGGCATCCAACACGAACTTGTAACATATCCCGGCGCACCACACAGCTTCTTCGATCGCACCCAGGATCAGTATACCAAAGAGTCAGCCGATGCCTGGCAACGCATCCAGGCCTTCATAGCTTCTAATACCGACACCACAAAGTAATTCACCTGGCAAAAGGAATATGGCATGAAAGCAGTGTTATGTAAAGAATATGGTCCGCCCGACAGCCTGGTGCTTGCGGAGGTTGAACCGCTCAAGCCAGGTAAGGGTCAGGTCGTTATCAGTGTGAAAGCCTGTGGCGTTAACTTCCCGGATACGCTTATTATTCAGGGCAAATACCAGTTCAAGCCGGACATGCCCTTCACGCCGGGCAGCGAGATCGCCGGTATCGTCAAAGAGGTCGGTGAGGGGGTCGAGCATGTCCAGGTCGGAGAACATGTCATCGCTTTTACCGGCTGGGGAGGTTTTGCCGAAGAAGTCGCCGCAGATGCAACCAAACTGATCAAAATGCCCGCGGGCATGGACTTTGTCACCGCGGCCGCTTTCACCCTGGTCTATGGCACCTCTCATCACGCGCTCAAAGATCGCGCCCAGATCAAACCAGGCGAAACCCTGCTCGTGCTCGGTGCAGCTGGCGGTGTTGGCCTTGCAGCCGTTGAGCTGGGTAAAGTCATGGGCGCGCATGTCATTGCAGCGGCTTCAAGCGCTGAAAAGCTCGCTGTGTGCCAGCAACATGGCGCCGATGAACTCATCAACTATTCCACTGAGGATCTCAAGGAGCGCGTCAAGGCGCTCACCAGGGGCAAGGGCGTAGATGTAATCTTTGATCCTTTAGGCGGCAGCTACTCGGAGGCGGCTCTGCGCAGTATTGCCTGGAATGGTCGCATGCTCGTGATTGGTTTCGCGGCAGGTGATATTCCACGCATTCCCCTGAACCTGACGCTGCTCAAAGGCAGTTCTATCGTTGGTGTATTCTGGGGTTCATTCACAGAACGCGAACCACAGCGCAACCAGGAACATCTACAGGAACTGCTTACATGGTTTGCCCAGGGCAAACTCAAACCACATATCTCCGCCACCTACCCGCTTGAACAAGCGGCCGACGCCCTTAACGACATCATGAACCGCAAAGTCAAAGGCAAAGTCGTCCTGGTAACCGATAAATAAGCTGAGGTGAACGTTTTTTGCAGCCATAGCTGCAAAAAACGTTCACCTCAGCTTATTTAAAAACCCTGAGAACTTCTTAGCTCTGTCCACCCGGCGCTAGGAACAGAGCCATTTGGCCAAACAAACTCGCTACATTAGGATGGGTGGTATCGCCGCTGAGTTCTCGATAGATCGATGCCACATTCACAACAATTCGCTCACCATCCGACCACGAGGCATAGCGGTCCAGTGGAATATCCCTGGCAGCCTCGAAAGCTGGCATACCTGCCTCGTAGCGTTTACGCGCCTCGTCAAAGATGTACTCAAAGTAACCCTTAATTTCAGCAACGCCCTTTTTATCGGTGATAGGACCATGACCCGGTACAATTGTCTCCACATCCATCGCCAGGATACGATCACAGGCCCGCAGCCAGTTGCTCGTAGGTCCCGCCCATATGATGGGATGGCCACCAATAAACAGGATATCACCCGTGAAAACAATCCGATCTGCGGGAATGTGCACCAGTGTATCACCCTGTGTATGCGCCGGGCCTACCTCTATAAGGTGCACCATCTTATCCCCGACCTTCAGGGTTAGTTCGCCATCAAAGGTCTTGTCAGGGGGCGTCACAGTAATATTTTCAAAATCAAAAGAGCCAAAGGCGTAACGCGCGAACTCGCCAATCTGCCCAAGCTGGTCTGCATTCTTAACCAGCGCTGCCATCTGGGCCGGGGATACGCCGGTCACCATCTCTTCGGCAGTACGGACAGACGCGATGATCTCGGCATCTGCCACGAGCTGATTCCCGTAACAATGATCGCCATTGGCATGGGTATTGACCAGCATATCGATTTGTGCAGCCGCAGGGACCGACTTGCGCATGCTATCCAGCATCTCTTGCGTAAGTTTCAGATCAAAAAGGGTGTCAATGAGCAGCGATGCCTTACCATCAATAACCAGTCCAGCATTACTCCATCCCCAGGAACCGTCCGGTTGGAGATAGGCATACACAGAATTGCCGAGATCGTGCAAACCTTTCGTATATTGCCGGGTATTCATTGTGCTTCCCTTTCTCTAAATATATGCCCTCTCGTTCCGCACATTCCACAAAATATCCTGGTCCTAGCATATCATCTGAAGTACAGCAATACCAACAACCCCGCTTCTACATATATAAAGCCTTTGTAGAGGTACATAAGTTTTGCCACAGCACACCTTTTCCTGTGCGTGTTTGTGGATAAAATATGGCACGGCTATTGTTATAACAAGGAAGAGAGTAAAACTAGCGTATTTTCACTATCTCATTGGTACTGTAAAGGATAATACATTATGGCATTTCCGCTTTCTGTGCTTGATCTATCGCCGGTTGACGCGGGTTCAAGCAGTGGACAAGCTCTACAAAACACGATAAAACTGGCCCAATTGGCAGATAGACTGGGGTATACACGCTACTGGTTAGCTGAGCATCATAACACCAGTATGTTGGCGAGTTCGACGCCAGAAATTATGATCGGACACGTAGCGCAGGCAACTGAGCGAATTCGGGTTGGCTCTGGCGGCGTGATGCTGCCCAACCATTCACCTCTGAAGGTCGCTGAGACGTTTCGCGTGCTAGAGGCTTTGCATCCAGGACGCATCGACCTGGGGATTGGGCGCGCGCCTGGAACCGATCCAAGAACAGCACTGGCACTGCGCAGGTCGAGAGAAGCGCTCAGGGCAGATGATTTTCCCGAGCAGCTGGCAGAGTTGCTCGCCTTCTCAGGGGAAGGAAAGGGCTTTCCAGGAGATCACCCGTTCCGGACGGTGCAGGCGATACCGACTGATGTTCATCTTCCGCCTATCTGGTTACTTGGTTCCAGTGATTATAGCGCCCAGGCGGCAGCTACTCTGGGTGTTGGCTTTGCTTTTGCCCATCATATTAACCCGAACTTTGCTGTCCCGGCGATACAGATATATCGCGCGCTGTTTGAGCCATCTGAGTGGCTCAAGGAGTCGAGGGTGATTGTTACAACTTCCGTTATCTGTGCGGATACAGATGAGCGGGCCGAGGAACTGACCTCGTCGATGGCCCTGGCCTGGGTACACATGCGGAGCGGGCACTCGGCTCCTCTGCCGAGTCCTGAAGAAGCGAAGGCGTACCACTACACAGCGGCGGAGCAAGCGATAGCACGAGAGTATCGCGGTCGGCAGACAGTCGGTTGCCCTGAGGTGGTGCGCGAGAAGCTGCTCAACCTGACGAAGGAGACAGGCGCAGACGAATTGATGATCTCGTCAATAGCCTATGGGTATGAGAACCGGGCAAGAACGTACGAATTGTTAGCTGAAGCTTTTGAATTACAACAGCCACCTGTTGTTACGCAAGATATCGTTAGCGCATCATAAAACAGCTTCATCAGAAAGCATACGGTGCAGAGCGAGGCGGGTCGGCTAAGTCGACCCGCTTCGCTCTGCACCGTATGTAAACACCGTTAGCTACCTGGACGTATCTGCTTAAAACGGCGCGTGTTTTCGGTAATTGCAACTTCGGTAGGAAGTCGTTCCATGCTAGACGCACCAAAGAAGCCGACCACGCCATTTGTATGAGAGAGCACATAGGCCGCATCGTCTGGTTCCGCAATCGGCCCCCCATGGCAGAGGACCAGAATATTTGAATTGATCTCCCTGGCTGCATCATGCATGGCCTGTACGCGCTTGACTGCTTCATCCAGAGTAATAGCAGTATGTGCTCCAATTGAGCCTTTCGTCGTCAGACCCATGTGCGGCACGAGGATATCCGCTCCGGCCTGTGCCATAGCACGCGCTTCATCAGGATTAAAAACATATGGAGCTGTCAGCATATCTAGTTCGTGAGCTGCACGGATCATTTCGACCTCTAACCCATAGCCCATGCCTGTTTCCTCGAGGTTTTGCCGGAATGCTCCATCGAAGAGGCCAACCGTTGGGAAGTTTTGCACTCCCGCAAAGCCCATCTCCTTGAGTTGTTTGAGGAAATATGGCATGAGTCTGAAAGGGTCAGTGCCGCATACACCCGCCAGCACAGGTGTATGCTTAACAACAGGCAGCACCTCATTGGCCATTTCGACAACGATGGCATTAGCATCACCGTAAGGTAGAAGGCCCGCGAGGGATCCCCGGCCGGCCATACGATAGCGACCGGAATTGTAGATGATGATAAGATCTACACCACCTGCTTCGACACATTTCGCTGATAGACCAGTACCTGCGCCTGCCCCGATAATCACACTGCCACCTGCGAGCGTGGAGCGCAACCGTTCAAGGGCCTCTTTTCTATTCATTTTCAATCTCCTGCAGAAGTGGTTTGTGATGGCTGAGTGCGCACGTAATCGTCCATCCGCTTTGCCATGGCCTGAGCGAAGCGTGAATCGTTGATGTCCATATCCAATTCGCGAACCTCAACGTTGGCACCCAATTCCGCTTTCAGATTGTCAATCAGTGCTTGATCTGCAACGGGATCATAGAAAGCATTACCTTCTGTGGCAAGCATAGAAATACCACGCAGAGGAATAAAAAGTGTCACCGGACCCCTGGCTGAATTGAGCTTGCGAGCGATAATCCGGCCAAGCTCTGCACACTCTTCCGCTGTGGTACGCATGAGTGTCACGGTAGGATTGTGCTTATAGAGCTTGCGATGCTTGAACTTCTCCGGGACGGTATCTATCGGACCAAAGTTGACCATATCAAGCGCCCCTAGTGAAACGACCTGCGGAATACCATGATTACCAGCAGCCTCAAGCCGATGCGGACCTGCGCTTAGTACGCCTCCAACCAGTTCGTCAGCCAACTCAGTTGTGGTGATATCGAGAACTCCGGCGAGAAAGCCTCCATTCACCAAAGCCTCCATTGATTGCCCACCAGTGCCCGTCGCATGAAATACAAGTACTTCATAGCCGCGCTCTTCCAGGTACCTGCGTGCCTCCGTAACACTGGGAGTAGTGACGCCGAACATAGTGGCACCTATGAGTGGTTTGGTATCGGAAGACGGTTGAAAGTCAACATACGCCCGAGCCATGCCTGCAATCGCAGCGGCAGCGTTAGTCAGAATCCTTTCGGAAATACGGTTGATGCCTGCGATATCAACGACCGAATACATCATTGTCACATCTACAGCACCCACGTAAGGACGAGTGTCGCCAGAGGCGAGCGTTGATACCATGAGTTTGGGAACACCGATGGGCAGCGCACGCATGGCCTGCGTCACCAGTGATGAGCCACCCGAACCTCCCAGCCCCAGGATACCCTGCAAGCGGCCCTCAGCATACAGATCGAGCACAATGGCAGTAGCACCATTCGCCATCGTCTCCACTGCAACACCTCGATCACCCGCAGCAGCAAGTTGAGCGACATCGGCATGAGCTGCTTTTGCAACCTCTTCACGCGTCACATCCGGCTGTGTTAAAGGACTTCCCTTGATACCTGCATCAATAAGGATCACCTCACAGCCCAAAGCTTGTACCCGCTTGCGCAGATATTCATACTCTATCCCTTTGGTGTCAAGAGTTCCGAGCAGTACAACAATTGGCATACTCACCTACCCTCCACTGTAAAGAAAGAGAAGTGTTACCGCAATGACCCGCCTAGAAACCAGGAGAACCTGGATGAGCTCCCGGTCTCAGGTTACGCCTAAATAGCGGTGTTGCACCTCTTCGTCAGCCATGAGCGCAGATGAAGAGGTTTCAAGTGCGATACGTCCTTTAACCATGACAAGCATATGATCAGCAAGCGCGGCAGCGACACTCAACTTTTGCTCAACGATGAGCATGCTGATACCTTCATCGGAGAGCCGTTTGAGCGTCTCCAATAGGTGCTCAACAATGGCTGGAGCCAGTCCCTCTGATGGTTCATCCATGACAAGCATTCGTGCATTGGTCAATAGCGCCCGGCCAATTGCCAGCATCTGCTGTTCGCCTCCTGAGAGGGCTCCCGCGCTCACTTTGCGCCGTTCAGCCAGACGTGGGAAAAGCTCATAGATAGCATCCGCCGTCCAGTGCCATTTTGACTTGCCATTACTACGGCCCAGGAGTTGCATATGTTCGTGAACTGAGAGTGAGGGGAAAATATGCCGCCCCTGTGGTACATAACCAATGCCCAGAGAAGCAATTTGATATGGTTTGCGGCCAACGAGTTGCGTTCCTGCAAAGGAAATATTCCCCTTTGCTATCGGAACCAACCCCATGAGTGCCTTGCAGAGCGTCGTTTTCCCCATACCATTGCGACCAACAATGGCCACAGGTTCTGTTCCGACCACTAGATCGACGCCCTGGAGAATGTGGGACTGATCATAGTAGACGTTGAGATCCTTTACCTCCAACAAATTGTCAGGCATGATGCTCTCCCAGGTACAGTTCATGAACCGTGCGGCTTGTGCGTATTTCGTCAGGCGTACCGTTGACGATAACGCGCCCATCGTGCATAACAGTGACCAGCTGCGCAACCTGCAAGGCTACCTCCATATCGTGTTCAATCAGCAGAAGCGTAATAGCAGGATCAAAAGCCAGCAGTAGCTCGGTTAGCCTCACACGCTCACCTTGTGAGAGGCCCGCAGCAGGCTCATCAAGCATGATCATGCGTGGGTCACCAGCAAGTGCCATTCCTACTGCTAGCTGGCGTTGCTCACCATGAGAGAGCGTGCCAGCCTTTCTACTGAGTACTGCTTCCAGTCCCACACGTGCAGCTATCTGTCTGGCTTTGGCAAGGTGCGGATCGTTGGGGCCAGGACGAAGCATACTCATGCGTCGCGCTACGATGCCACGTACCGCGAGGTAGAGATTATCAATGACGCTCAAACCCGCGAACAGGTGGGACGTCTGGTAGGTGCGGGTCAATCCATGCCTGGCACGATACTGCGGGCTAAGGGAAGTTACATCCCTGTCAAAGAGTAGCACCTTCCCTGAACTCGGCCTGAATTCGCCCGCAATAAGGTTGAAGAGCGTTGATTTTCCCGCGCCATTTGGACCAAGAATTACACGGCGCTCCCCATACGCGATGTCAAGTGTGACATCGCGTACGGCCTCGACCCCTCCAAAGCGTCGCGAAACAGCCTGTAAGCTTAGAGCTGGAGCGGATGGAGAGGCGACCCTTACGGTTGCCTCTCCATTACCTACATTATTATTTGTCATGGGCAACTCGGATTATCACGATTGAACTCACCAAGCTGGAGATATTGAGCTTCAGGAACACCTAGCGTTTGGTTGACATTCGGGACAATCTGAACAAGCTTATTGTACAGGGTTCCATCTGTTTGTTTGTCTACAAGTGTCACGAAGTTATTCGCAATTGCCTGGCGGTTCTGATCCAACTTGACAAGGCCTGTAGGTGTATCGAATTGGAGAGTGCTGAGTGTATTCCTGAACTTCGCCTCGCCGTTCGAGAGGTCGCCATTAATCTGTTTCAGCGCCAGCAGTGCCGCCTTAGCGTTCACATAATAGGTGAATGCGAAGAGCGATGGGGAAGGAAAACCATCAGGGAACATCGACTTGTACGTATGCGCAAATTGCTGCCAGACAGGAGTTGGGTTGCTATCAGCAATCGGACCGGCAGAAGCCACACCAAGGACGTGTTGATAGAGCGGACCTTTCGTACTGAGTACCGTCTGATCAACAGTTACCGTTCCGCCAATGAGCTTGGCCTTACCGCCAAACTGCACATACTGTTTGAGGAAGTTGATACTATCAGATCCACCCAGGGCGACGTAGATCGCGTCGATATTGGACGGCATGGATGAGACAACAGAGCTGTAGTCAGTCGTACCAATGGGAACCCAGAACTTCTTTACCACATGCCCACCAGCCCGACAAAATTCAGTCATAAAGCCGCCGACCTGGCTGTAAGGAAACGAGTAGTCCTCCGCCAGGACTGCAATCCGCTTGTATCCCTGGGTCTGGTATACATACGTTCCCAGTCCAGCCATCCACTGTACGCCATCGGTTGAGAAACGGAAAAAATTTGGTGCAGGATTGCGCAGCGTGGTGTCTTGTGCCGCCGAGGAACCGTTTAGAAATACTTTTCCCGGTTGCGTCTTGGCATAGTCGCGCACAGCCAGGCCTTCATCACCTGAAAGTGGCCCTACCATCAGGTCGACGTTATCCTGCTCGATGAGCTTGCGCGCTGCATCGCGAGCCACAGCAGGCGTAGCATCAGAGCTTTCCGACACCATCGTAAGCGTTTTGCCCGCTATCTTGCCGCCGAACTCGGCAATTGCCATTTTTACGCCCCGCAGGGCATCCTGACCATCCACGGCAAATGCCCCGCTTAGCGTAGCGAGCGCGCCAATTCTAATTTCGTTCGCTGACTTCCCACTTGACCCGGTATTGAGGCCGCTACCTCCTGAATTTGTGGGTGACCCACCACAGGCGGTTGTTATGAGTGCAAGAGCGCACAGAAGCAGAACAAGCCTGTGGAGCCACCGGCTTTGGATCGAAATAGGCATTCGCGCTTTCATTGTCATTCCTCCTTTTCCTCGGGATTCACCGAGGCAGCCATGAACTGTTTTCCAAGATTTACGGAATCTGAGGCTGTGCCATTTGAATGAATGGCGGCATGGGGTAGGTCGGAGGCAGATTGAGATGCTACCGTGCCTTTCCCACGCCATTGGGGTGCCCGGATAACCAGCTGCACAGTCTTCCTTGACAATCCTATAAGTCCATCTGGAAAGAAAAGGGCGACGAGTAGAAAGGCCAGTCCAATTACAGTATTGAAACGATCAGTAAAGGAACTGGCGAAATTGGTAATCAGGGTAAAGAACAGCGCCCCAATAAACGCGCCCTCGAAATAGGCAAGACCACCTAACACGGCAATGACCAGGAGATTGATCGTTCGCGTGAGATCAACAGATCCTGGGGAGATTGCACCATCGTACCATGTGCCTAATATACCTCCAATGCCTGCTACCAACCCCGCAAGCGTGAACGCGACGACACGGTGAGCATATACATTGAATCCTAGAGACTGCATGCGTCGCGCGTTATCGCGTATGCCTTGCAAGGAAAGGCCGAAGGGTGATCGCACGATGTAACGCAGGGCGAGATAGACCAGTACGGCAACTACCAGTGTGATGTAGTAAAAGGTCGTGGGATCAGCTATGACCAATGGACCTACAGTTGGCGGTCGGATGCCATTAATACCGGTATGACCATTGGTAAAAATACGGTCTTGTTCTGCATAGTAAAATACCAGCATGGCCTCCGCCAGTGTAATCATGAGGAAATAGATACTCTGAGTACGGACCGAAATAAGCGCAAAAATCACAGCAAGCAGAGTCGAGGCAATCAAGGCCGCCACAACTCCAACAAACCAGGGTAAACCGTACGTGACAGTAATGATCGCGAGTGTGTAGCCAGCCGAACCATACAAAGCCATTTGGGCTAGAGAGAGCATACCGCCATAACCTGCGAGAAATACCAGGCTGAGCGCAACGATCCCCAGGAATAACGATTGTATGCCAATCTGTACGACAAAAAAAGCCGATGCAAATAAAGGGAACGTCAGTAGAAATATGCTCAGCGCGAACAGACCAACAATGCGCATTATACGTGCAGCTATCATACGGATGGCCTCCCCAATAATCCTTGAGGACGCACTGCCAGTACAATAATCATCATTGCAAAGGTCAAGAGCACAGAATAGGTTGGTGCGTAGGCCAGGCCGTACTGGGCAACCAACCCAACAAGCAGCGCCCCTATTGCTGCTCCACCTACGCTTCCCATTCCTCCAATAATGACTGTGATGAGAGAGTAGAGCAAGTAAAGGCTATCGTCACCGGGCCCAACGGAGAGGTTTGTCCCCCCAATAATACCCGCCAGCCCGGCCAATAGGGCTCCCAACCCAAAGACAATAGCAAATACCAACTGTATGTTTATTCCTAGTGCCGAAACCATTTCTCTGTCATCGATGCCCGCTCTAATAATCATGCCCAGACGCGTATGCCTGAGAAGAAACCACAGCCCCACGCCAATCACTACTGCGGTCGCCAATGTGAAAAGGCGGAAGGTTGGATAAGTAACATCAGCTAGAACGAGGTTAGTGCTGGCATTGATGGCATCCGGCGGTGAGAACTCGTGACTCTGGCCCCCATAGTAGGCGAGGAGCAAGTCGGCCACAACAATCGAAACGCCGATAGTAACCATGGCTTCGCGCAGATCCTGTCCCTGAATGCGTCGGAGCAATCCCTGTTGCAAAATAATACCTATCACTGCGATAATCAGTGGAGCGGTGATTACTGCTAAAATCCAATTGCCGGTGGCGTCAGCAATAGACCAGCCTATATATGCTCCTAGAAGGTAGAGAGAACCGTGAGCGAGATTCACGACACGCATCAAGCCAAACACGAGAGTGAAGCCACTGGCAACCAGGAAGTACAGCCCACCCAGCGTTATTCCATTTAGGGTAACGGTAATAAATTCTCTCAATTTTATCTCCCTTCCAAGGCTTCTCTGCCTATTCTATGCCAGAAGGGTTTCACCCAGCCTTGTTACACATCACATCTGCCATACTATATTCGTGGAATGCCCACGAAAGCGCAGTGAGAGTGAGTCATCAGGAGCAAAGCTCAGATCCACAGTTTCGAGATAGTCGGGTTCGCCTGGATCCTTCCCCAAAAGGTAGCGACGCACGAAGGCTCGCATCGTTGGGGAATGAGTCACGCAGATGTAGCGCCTTGGTTGTTCCCGCGGCAGATCCAAAAGACTCACGGCAAACGTCAACAGGCGCCTGGCCACTGTGTCAGCGTCCTCTCCTGGCGGGTTTGGATGGTTGACCCAGAAACCAATGCGATCCGGGTCGCTCCAAAATCCTTGAAAGAAAGGCAGTTGTGACAACTGCTCAAGACCCAGACCGGAGGACGGGAGTTGTTCCGCAAGTGCTTCCGCAGTGCTAACCAATTCGACGCGGACACCTGCAACATAAATATCTGGATTTCGTAAAGCTGTATTCTCAGCAGGTGCTAAAAGCGCTATCTTTGGATCTGGCACCTCGCCAACGACTCGTGCCATACTATCATGCAGCACAAGTGCCGTCTCACGAGTACGCCGCGTAGGAGCATGCAATAGAGAGACAACTTCACCAGGAATGAATTTCCTGCTGAATTGTTGCCCGCTCCTTTCCACTTCTTGTCGCCCCTCATCGGTAAGAGGTAGATCTCCTTGATGTGAGGCTACCTTAGCATGTCGCATCCAGTGAACCCATAGTGGCGCATCCGTTTTCATAATTGCTTATTCCTCGACCAGCGCGAAAGCACGAGCAGGAGCACTATCAATGCCAGCATAATGGTAGAACGGTGCAAAAAATTGGCAACGTGGCGGCAAATCTCTCAAGTTAACGAGCCCCTCCACCAGCAGTATACCTGCGCCCAAGATTGCTCTATGAACGACAAATTGATCTGCTGTCCAACCAGGTTGCCGCGCAGCTGGCTCTTCAAAGAAGTCGCATCCGATGCACTTCGGCTGCTTTTCCACAAGCCAATGGGCCGCATTTTGTGTCAGGCCCGGTGATTGCGGGAAGTAGGTAGACGTACCTATAGCTCGCTGTGCCCAATCGGTGCGGAGCAGAATAATATCTCCCGCCTTTATTGCTTCATGCCGTTCAGCCAGCCGCTTATGCGCCCGCTCCAGGTCTGAGACATCGATCAAGGCTCGCTCAGAGACTGGCGTGAGGTCTAGCATGACGGCACTGCCAATTACTCGCTCAAGGCTAACTTGATCGATCGCTTCGCCATTCTCGAAACAATGCAGGGCCGATTCAACATGGCATCCTGTGTGCAGGCTCATAGAGACCTGGGCCGATTGCCAGTAGGCAGGTCCGTTCCGCTTTGTACGGACCTCTAACTGCACACCAATGTTCGTTGAGGGTGGCCCCATAAATCCCTGTGGCACCTTTGGACTAAGGTCGATAATTCTTGGCATAATATTTCACCGCCTACAAATCGATCGTCTCATAAAAGGCACGTTCGCGGCTCTCCAGGTTAGGAATCGCCTCCCCTCTCACATATTGCTCGAAGTGAGGTGATGCCATGTGAGCTTCGTATCCTGCTGCATCCCTATACTGCTCGTATAGGAAAAACACATTTGGGTCATCCGGTGAACGATGTGACTGGTAGAACAAACATCCGGGTTCCTTGCGAGACAATGGAGTCATCTTCTCAATCACCCGTAAGACTGTGTCTGCCTGTCCCTCTTTAGCTTTCCAAATTGCTGCCACTACGTATGCCATTGCTATGCTCCTCTCTTTCCAACGCGATTACGTAATATACCAATACCTTCAATCTCCATCTCTATGAGGTCGCCCTCTTGCAGCCAGCGGTCCAGTTCAATGCCGGATCCACCAGCAGCAGTGCCAGAACCGAAAACTTCACCCGGATAGAGCGTCTGCCCCTGCGATGCGTAGAAAATCATATCGGCGAAAGTGTGATGCATGTGTCCCGCATTATCTTCTCCCCGTACTTCACCATTGATACGTACTGTCATGCGCAGGTTCCCGGCGTTTAACCCGTCGGCTG
>Ga0209647_1000665_pt1 | contig 31430 bp, 29 predicted proteins | sample GraSoi_2013_60cm_FD_185827 | JGI IMG/M metagenome (GOLD analysis project Ga0209647, IMG submission 185827) | Grasslands soil microbial communities from the Angelo Coastal Reserve, California, USA - Sample 9_17_2013_60cm (SPAdes) (version 2) | ecosystem: Environmental > Terrestrial > Soil >... | reverse complement strand
GGGTTATTCACAACTGGCCCGGCTAGAGCCGACCGTTTTTCGAAGACGGTCTCGCCGGCTCCAGTTGACATCCTTGGAACAACTTCCTAAATCTAAAACAGCAAACCTAATAACAAGCAGCGCTCTAGGTTGGGAATGTCCAGTAAACGGGATCACGTCACTACGGGTCGCGAACGAGGTGTTGTAGAGCTTCAGATCTCTTGCAAAGACGCCAAGGCGCAAAGCATTCGGAGGGGGAAGGGTAGCGAGAGTCCGATCACATCGGAGGGGCGTCGCTTGCGACGCCCGGGACCGACCCAAGATAAACCACGCTCGTAGGTCTGTGGCTCGATCCCTCGGCTCGCGCTGAGCCGTTTCCGGGCGCGCCAGCGACGCACCCTCCGATACGACCGAAGCCAATTCCCTGCCCTCTCTTATCTCGGCGTCTTTGCGTCTTTGCCTGAGGTTTTCCTTGCCCCTAAGCGCGCCATGCACTTTCTCAATCTTCAAATACCTTCTATCGCACTAAGAGGATGTCTCCGGTGAGGTTACTCTGCTTAGTTAGCCGCTGGCTACCTGCAACCGCGGCGCCCTGCTTATAAGCTGGATACTCACACAGACTCGCATGGGAGATTCGTTGTAGGGTAAAGAGCTATGCCATCTGTTGTGGCTCTCCGCCGAAAGATAATAGGTTTCTGGATCGGCATCCATACGCGCGATAAGCTCTAGTAACTCGCTTTCTTTAAAGCCGGAGAAGTGCGCTATGGTTTTGAGATTCTCATAATGGTCTGCTGTGCGGTGCGCCTTGCGGACATGGGCGACCGCGTGGATAGACCACCCATTCGGCCTGAGATACTTCTTTATTCCAGCGAAAATATCCTTGAGAGCCTCGGCCGGAACATGTTCAAGCACTGAGATCGAATAAATGCAGTCGAACCCGCCCGGCGGCGCGGACAATACCTGCTCACCGAAGGGGCTACGAACAAAATGTACGGTCGGGCATTCGTTGCGGAACTGCTCGTACTCGACCGGGCCGTTTCCACTACCATCGTAGGGATCCACCACCCAGACCTCGTAGCCCAGCCGGTCGAAAATATCGGCAACAAAAGGCTCGCCGGCACCAATTTCAAGGATCCGACCGCCTGGCCGAACTACTGAGAGAATCGCCTTCAGAACCCAGGGTCTCTGGTTGTCTTTGAGGTCCCCGTTAGCAGTTGCGATGGGACGCAGGTTATCAAAGCTATCGCAGTAGTCGCGCACCGTAGCAAAGCTCAGTGGCGCGATTTCAAATTTGCCGCGATACCTATCAGCAATTCCTCCGAGTTGTTCGTCAGCAAACCGGCCCTCTGTTTTGTACCGCTGCCGGCCTTCGTTCTGAACGCGTTTCGATCTCGCAACATTTTCCTCATTCGGCATTAACATTTTCGGTATTGCCGCCCCTTCGACTCTGCCCCCCTGCGCACGAAGGTAATCCGCGAAACCATCGCTCAAGCCGTATCGCGTGGCTCCCAGAAAACACTCACCGCCGGTCACGGCTGGTTCCGCCATTGCTCTTTCTCTGGGGTCATTCCAGGAATTGACAAAGAGCAAAGGAGCCTGCAGATCAGCGAGCATCATCGTCTGCGCCGCGGCGCGCCGAAGCTGAGCTTGATAGCGTAGCGTAGACCGATGGATATTCATTTGAACTTGCTCTTTGCAGTGTAACGGGTTTTCCCAAAAGGCCGTTACATTGCGGTAGAGGGTGTAAACGGGCGGACGACTCGACGCCTGATCGAACGCCCCTTTGCGGTCGCCCTGTAAATGATCGTTGAATGTCGCCCGGGCATCAGACAAGCCCTGTCGATTGCCCAAAATAGTGCGGGTATCGGCTGGGTATTCGACGGCAGCATCGAAGCCGAAACAGCGCGGGTCACGGACCCCATCGCTTTGCACAGCGACAAGGTGAACAGAGGAAATCCCCGCCTTCCGGCACTCCGCACGCCAAATTCCGGCTGTTGTGCGCGTGTCCGGAAGCAGCGACACCCGGTAAACCAAAAGGATTGGGTCACCGCGGACTCTGAGATAGCGCCGATCTTTCAGGATTGGGATGACGTCTCGAATGAATTTTACGGAAAAATCCTCGCCGTATGCTTGTTTCACGAGGACTTCTTCATAACCATCCAGACGTCTCGCCCAGTTCCGGTTGGCCCAACAGAGACAGAATGGGAAATCCGGCTGTTCCGTCTCCAGGAACTGATTAAGCGGCTGCTCGAGAAGAGGGCGGCCGTCGCGCCAGTAATAATAAAAACAGAAACCAGAGATACCGCAGCGACGTGCCAATGACACGCGCGCTTCCATCGCCTTCGGCGAGTGATCATGAAACTCAAGTTGCGCTCGCAACGAAGCTTGTGTGAGGATCGCAGAGTCCGCGCGAGGCGTCGAAGCGTTTAAAGAATTAATAGAATTCTCGTTCCCGGCATCATTGTCAGGGATTTGATGGAGCTGAGGCAAATAGAACGCAATCAGCTTCGGCACCGCCGGCTCGTCAGTGACGCTCGGCGGCGATGGCGAGCAGCGCTTAGCGAGACATTCGTCATAGAAACTGGGGAGCGTGGAAACATTCTTCGCCCAATCCAGATTGCGCAACGCAAATGACCGGCCATTCTTACCGATCCGGGCTCGTAACCCTGCATCAGAAGCGAGCCGCTCCAGCGCATCGGCAATTTCAGCGCTGTGGCCATGCTTTAATACGACGGCCTCTTCGCCATCCTTGAGCAACAAACCAAGATTGGAGCGCGGCAGAATCACTGGCCGTCCAGAGGCCAGGAACTCCGGCAGCTTTGAGGGGAAGCGATAGTCATTAAACGCACCTGCCTGCCCCGGTTGCACCAACACATCCGCGGCGGCCAGGAGCCGAGGTACCTCGCTACGTGCGACAAAGCCTCGATCAAGTATATGCTGGGCGATCTGGTGGTCGGAAACCTCGGAAGGCGGAAAGCCGCTGAAACCTGTCTTCACGAGTTTCACTCGTACGCCGCGACGATTGGCTAGCGCCACGGCAAGGAGAAGGCTACGGATTTCCTGTAAGTTCGACGCGTGGATATTGCCAGTATACACCACTAGAAGCTCCTCGGGCTGGATTCCCAACGTCGCGCGGACTTCTTCGCGGCGACCGTCGATCTTTGCAAACTCGGGGTCGTACCCCGGAAAAAATACAATTCCTGGCACATGAGCGGGTTTGAACTCCAGCAACCGGTCGATCAGTGCCGTAACGCCTGCGGCCCCAGCCAAGAACTGCCGCGACCGTTGCGGGTGAGTACGATGAGAAGGGACTAAAAGATCAAGTGCCTGAGTCGGCAATCGCTCGAGATCATTCACGGACCAGTGCGGTAGATCGTCGAGCAGAAGAACATTCTCGTTGTCCTCAAAATGCACAAAATATGGGACGTTGTGGCGCTCGGCGAGCGATAAAGTCGTCTTGCGCACCATTTCACGTGGCGTCCACGCATGCACCAGATCCGGACCGCGATTGTTGGCAAAGGATACCCCGTGCCTGACTGCCTCCTCATAGTCAAGCACTTGAAATTTCACTCTTCCGTGGTCGGCAATGGTTTCCGGTCGTTCGGGTACGCAGATTGCGCAGGAATGACCTAGGTCTGTCAACAAGCGCGCGATACTACACAAATGCATGGCGCTGTTTCCGCGGAAATGACAGTGAGAAACAAAAATCAGATTCCTTTGCATGGTTAGGCAGGCTTCACAAAAGGAACTTCTGCACTTTCATCAGAAACGGGATTGTAAAACGGGTCGCGGACAGCGCGGCCAACCCAGATATCCTGTTGCACCCGCGCGTCGAGCCGGTGAGGACCGTCCGCCTCAGTTTCCACCAAGCGGCGCGCCCTGACATAGGGTACGCAAATAGCTCGCAGGCCAGAACTGGTCGCCTGTAGGGTGACATCTGCAACCAAGAAATCAGCAGTCGCGTAAATCGGCTTCGACGGCAGAAACGGAATGATGCTCGATCGGCGCAGGAGCACGACTTCGGCCCATGAGGAGCAGACCTCGCGCGCACAAGAAAGCGAACCCGCATACCCGTCAACCTCGGGCGGAAGGCCGCACATTGACGGCAGAAGACCGCCGTCAGCGGTCATGATCAAACCGGCGTGCGCGACGAGACCATCGGCAGAGAGGACCATAGGGCAAACCACCGCAACGTCCTGTTCCTGTGCAGCCACTGCGAGCAGTTCGATCCAGGAATCGGTTTCAATTGCAACATCCGCGGACATGGCCAATACAAAATCGGCAGACGTTTTCTCAAGGAACTTGGACAGGCGGTCGGCTTCGGAGCAGAGTCCGCCAAGTCCATCAACAACATGCGTCGCTCTCGTCCTGGAGACACTTTCAATATTACGCCATCGGTCAGGGACGCCGATACGCGTGATCTGACAAGCGGTTCGATTTAACGCATCCGCAATAGCAGCAACGTTGGCGGTAGAAATCCCAGAACCGTGGACAAACAAATCACAATCGGCCTCAATGGTGGTTTGCCCGTGCTCTATGAATGCGCGGTGAGGGTGGCGTCGATTTGATCTTGCGTGTCCTTTGAGTCCGAGGCGTTGGAGGTGGGCCTGCACCGCAGCCACTTGAAGCTCCTCGATGCCCCTATCTGCCTCACCTCCACCAGCGACGCTCTCGGAGATTTTGCGCGAGTGATAAAGTACCTTGGGAACGTGGCAAATCTTGCGCGTCCGCTCACTGACCCGGAGCATAAACTCAAAATCCTGAACTAAATCGAAGCTCGGGTCGAAGCCGCCTACCTCAAGAGCCAGACTGCGCCGAACGGTCAGGAGATGCCCTATGTACATCACGCCGCGGAACAGAGCCGGCGACCAGTCGGGTTTGAAGAAATGGCCGTCCGGCTTTCCGTCGGGCAACATGTAATCCTGGTCGGTATAAACCACGTCGGTCGTCCGGTCACTATTTAAGATGAGGACGACTTCGTAGAGAGCGTCGGGTGTGAGTTCATCATCATGGTCGAGCATCGCTACGAATTCTCCGCATGCGGAGCGCAAGGCGTCGTTTGTCGCATTGGAGATGCCTCGGTTGTGCTCATTCCGTACAAGGAAGATGCGATCGTCCCAAGTAGCCATTCTATCGAGCGCTTCGAGCGTCGCAGAATTCCAGGAGCCGTCATCGACGATTCGCAGCTCCCAGTTTGGATAGGCTTGCTCGATTACGGACTGGACGGCGACCTCCAAGTACGGGGGCACCGTGTTGTACGTCGGCATGAGTATCGAAATTAGGGGCCGATAATCGAGTTGGGCCTGGTCGCGGCGAGCCATGGCCCAGCGTCTAAGTTGCTTCAAGTCGTTGTAGCGCTCCGGCGGAACTGGCAAACGACCCTCATGCGAACCAAAACGGAGGAAGTGAACGAGCGGATTAATGCCGCTTGTAGCCACATCAGGATTGGTCGTGAGATAGAAATGCGTGTCGAAACCAGGGCTCGGGTCGCGTCCTTCCAGGACTCCTGCCACGAAGTAATGTAGAGCGGGATTGACATCAGCTTTAGCCACATCGGGATAAGTTGCTAGGTAGTAAACTGGATCGAACAATGGATTCGGTCGTCTACCCTCAAAGGCTCCGACGTAGAAAAAATGCTCGAACGGCGAAATCCCGGCAGCTGCGACGTCAGGATTTGACTCGAGGTAAAAGCGTTCATCGAACAGGCCGGAGCGCTGAAGCGCTTGCAATGGGGCCTCTCCTTGCAACTCGGTCTTGGGCACGACTGCGGCAGACCTCATCGGCCATGCAGCGAACTGCCCACTTCGACGGCTAAAGGTTTCCACAAGCCGCTGTAGATAACGGGGCCAGGATAGAGGGCGCAACGCCACAAATACTCGTTTAGATAGGGAACGTAAACCACCTCCGGTGAGGCGGTCGCCCGCACTGCGCAGACGTGCGAGCTGCCGCTTTACTTGGCTATGCCAGCCTCCTCTGGTGAGCTGGCTGGCTGCGCTGCGGAAATGTCCGAATTGACGCCGGGTGCGTTCTCGCAGGTAATTCATTAGCGCTTGCTCTTCAGCCGGAGCTCCATAGCAAATACACCAGAATGTAAGTTACTCCTCATCCTGTGTTTGCGTTCCACCGAGGCGGAACTTCTGCACCACCTTACCTCGAAGTCAATAATGTATGTCAATCTTTCGTTTGATTGCCTTGCCTTCTATCCGGCAAAGTCTGTTTTTGGCCCGCCTGGAGAAAAACATCATGTCAGATTAGTACTCAAACCGCCGGGATTGAAAGCCTTCTGCAAACGAGCACTTCCAGATACTTCGCCCTCAATCCAAAATGCAAGTCATCGATAAAGAATAGGCTCGTATTCAATCTGGACACGTGACTCAGGTAGTTTGCGATATCAAAACCCCAGTCGACTGTGACCAGCGATCCGTCGGGGCTGAGCGGGTTGCCGTGATATTCCGGGGGAAGTTCATGGACGACTTGACCTTCGGATAATCGCGCTCTCCTCCGAGATGGCTGCTCCCTCCTGACCAGAGGCACGGTCCCGATATGTGCACCGCCTGGACGCAATGTCCGCGCAATTTCGCGAATGGCCAGGCCCGGATTGAACAGATGTTCGAATACATCCTGCGTGAGGACCAAATCAAAAGATTCGTCGTCGAATGTTTGATGCTCGAGGTCTTCACTTCGATACTTCCCGCTCGGGTGCATTGTCCCAAACGGGATGGTCGGATCAAAATGACTGGCAACATATCCCGGACATTCCTTTCGGATTTTTAAGCTCGTTCCCCGATCGGCCGGTGACGATTCATGAACCTTGAGTGTGCGCCATTCCGGATATAGCAGATTCAACACATACAGCAGACTGCGCTCTCGCGGAATTGAGCGGCATCTCTCGCAAAAGAAATGATCCCTCAACCAGTCATCTTTGGAGCGAAAGATCGTCCTATCTTCGCAGATTTGGCAATAGCCTTTGACCACGAGATAGTCGCGTTTCTGGAAAAGGCTCCCTCTGAGGTTCATTCGGTTTACTTTTCTACACAGAAGACCAGCAAGACCGTGAAGGTGCTCTGAACCGAAACGTCAAGGAGGTTCATTCATGACGTCTTCAAGGCTAGCGCTATTGTCGAGGTCAACATCCGGCCGGAGGCCGCGCCCATGGTCGGTCGGCAGTGTTATCTTTTTCTTTTCTGGTGTCTTAGCTGGCCGATTCAGTTCGATTCGCAAGGCAGTGACAACGAGTTCGTTCAGGGAGATGCCGCGATTCAATGCCGCTTGGCGAGCCCGGTTCAGGAGGGCTTCATCGAGGGAGATGGCGGTGCGCATGCAATCCTGATGATAACGGTGTTCATCATGATGTCCAAACGCTCGCGGAGCTTCCGCTGTCGCCAAGGCTATGGCGGACAAGCCCAGCTACGGAACGGCTCCCATATCCTCGCGACTTAAAACCCAGTCTACCATGCGCCGTAACGTAGTCCCAGGTTCTAGAAGTTCACCTAACGGTGGAGCAGTTCCTAACTTGCATTGCTCACAAATCCTGAGATTTTTGTGAGCATCTGGAAGCTGCGTCTGCGTTTCGCCCTAACGCTGAGGCAACCGCTTCCAACCAGCCGTGACCGCAGTCTCGGTGTGGCGCGAGATAGGCGTCCTGCCCATTCATTCCACGCGTTGATGAAAACCATTCGTCCGTTCACGTCTTTGCTTTTTGCTTCGTGCTGTTACACCTGACAGTGCCAACGCCAAAATTTCGTGGGAGTTGAGCCATGAACGGTGTGACTTTGGTTCATCCGGCGCGGCGTATTGTCCCAACCGACCATTACAGCATGATAAGGCGCTGGATTGGACGATTCCTTCAGCTTCGCTAAGGCAGATTCTATCACCGAATCGTAGCTCAGTTGGATGTCGTGGCGAAACAGGTTGACCAGACGAAGATACTTTAATCACTTCCAAATCAGCGTAGCCGGTATCGATCTTCAAATACCGGAGATTTCCGGTTGATGAGCCGGCGGGTTGTAAACGAAATCAATCGGCTCAAAGAGTGTCATGGATTCTTACGCGGGATGGTAGCGTTAGTAGGATTTCGTCAAGCGTCGGTTCTATTTGATCGCCCGGCCCGATTTTCGGGGAAGGGTAATTATAACCGATTTTTTGGTCACTTCGCATCGGCTTCAATGGCATTTTTTGCTTTTCCAATTATGCGCTGAAACTCAGCACACTAGCTGGATTCCTCGTGGCTGTTCTTCCGGTTTCCTTCTGAAGGATTTACGTCGCGCGCTCCCGAACGCTGCTTTGATTGGAGCAGACTATCTGTCCAGCCTTTTAAAGCGCGCTATTCGGAATGCGCCGGGCGTTCCGCTTCTTCAATTTGATCTTCGAATTTGTCCACTGCCCGATGAAACGATTGATGGGATAACAGCGCTCAACGTTCTTGAACATATTGACGACGACGAGGGAGCTTTGCGACAAATGTATCGCATACTGAAGCGGGGCGGTATCGCCCACGTGGAAGTTCCCTCCGGGCCTTTCTGCTACGATCTTTACGATGAGGTATTAATGCACCACCGCCGATACAAGCTGCATAAGCTTCGCGCGATCTGCGAACGGACAGGGTTTGCGGTGGATTGGTCGAACCACCTCGGGTTCTTCTCTTATCCTTTTTTTGGGGCGACCAAACAGACTTATCGAATGCTGGCGAAGTCTTGGTCGACGGAACAAAAACGACAAGTCGTAGCGAGACAGATCCGAAAGACTGCTCGAAGCAAGGTTATGACCTCGATGTTTGCGTTTGAGCGAATCAGCGGGAAGACCGTTCATTATCCCATAGGAATCCGCTCGGTTTTGCGGCTGCGAAAAGTACACTAGCCGCAGCTTCTAGCTGCGTTAAGAACGCACACGCGCAACGCACTCCATAAAATTGCAAGGCACTCGAAAAGGAACGCTCTTTCGCGGCAAGATGCTGCGGCTACTACGAGCCGCGAATTCCGCAGCAAGCTGTCGGGGCTACGGTCGATTGTACGTGCTCAACTCAGCCGCTTCGGGACGCTGCGATCGCTTAAATACGAATAACTGCATGAGCAAGAACCCGCTCAAGGTTGCGCACGGGATCGCGCAGAGCTTGGCAACCAGGACGTTCGAGGTAAAAGTCGAGAGACACCCGTGTACCACGCCGAGGGTGATCAACCAACTGCTTCCCACGACCGCCGAATATTGCAGAAGTTGGCGTAGATAATCACTCCGTTGGCAGCGGAACACCCAAAACTTATTCAGTAGGAAATGGCAAGTGACCCCAATGAAATAAGCGATTGTGACCGCGACAAGCGGTGGTAGAAATCTGCTGAAGAGAAAGACCATCGAAAAATCGATAAAGGCCACCGTGCTGCCTACGGTGCAAAAACGAATAAACTTGAAAACTCTTTGTCGATTCAACACGGCTCAATTCTCACAAAGTCCGTATGCTCTACTTGGGAAAACGGCGTTTTGCAAGCAGACCGAGAACGTCCGATCATCCTGAAGCAAACAATTGAAAGTAGCCCCGTCGGCCGCGGCGGATGGGGCAGCCGATCAAGAGAACGGGTATGGGCCTGCGGCCGAGTAGGCGATAGCCGATAGGAATACGGGATGGCAAAGCGACCGCAAACCTGCAACTTGTAACCTGTAACCCGCAACCCGTAACTATCGTGATTATCACTCGATCCCCGCTCAGAATATCCTTGGGAGGAGGTGGAACCGACCTTCCGTCGTATTACCAAGAGCACTCCGGCTTCCTGATTGCGGCGGCGATCGATAAGTATGTCTACATTACTCTGCATCGTACGTTGATGAGCTGATCGTGAAATACTCCAAGCTCGAACGAGTTAAACATGTGCAAGAGATAGAGCATCCGATTATCCGTGAAGCGCTACAGCTGGTCGGAGTAAATGCGCCCTATCTGGAAATTACGTCGATGGCTGATATTCCGGCCGGCACCGGTCTTGGGTCTTCGGGAAGTTTCACCACGGCGCTGCTCAAGGCGTTACATGCTTGGAAGATGAATCTTGTGCATCCGGCCCAGTTGGCGGAACAGGCTTGCCAAATCGAGATCGATCGGCTGGGTGAACCAATTGGGAAGCAGGATCAATACATTGCTGCCTATGGCGGAATCACCTGTTTCAAATTCATGCCGGATGGACGGGTCGATGCTTGGCCGCTCAAGATTTCTGAGGAAACGCTCTACAACTTAGAAGATAACTTGCTTCTCTTTTTCACCGGCTACTCCCGTTCCGCTTCTTCGATTCTGAAAGAGCAAAAATCGAAGACTCTTGCCTCCGATAAAGCCATGGTCGAAAACCTGCATTTTGTGAAAGACCTGGGTAAACCGAGTCAGCGAGCCTCGGAGGACGGTAACCTGAAGGAGTTTGCTCACCTGATGGATGTCCATTGGCAACGTAAAAAGGAGCGGTCGGGCAGCATGTCGAATTCACAAATCAATGAATGGTACGATTACGCTATGGCGAACGGAGCGTTGGGCGGCAAATTGATTGGCGCTGGTGGCGGCGGATTTCTTATGTTCTACGGAGAAGACAAAGGACGGCTTCGGCACGCGATGCGGGAGAAAGGGCTAACTGAAGTCCGATTTCGCTTTGATTTTGAGGGTACGAAGATTGTCGCACAGTCATAAACGCCAAACGCCGAATGACCTACACTGAAAAACATCTTGCCGAGACCGCAGAAATAGTTCGACAGCTCCGTTCTGATGAGATCGAAAAGATGGTGGACCTGCTTTTGGCTGTTCGAGAGCGCGGTGGACGGCTCTTTTTCCTTGGAGTTGGTGGGAGCGCAGCCAATGCTTCACACGCGGTAAACGATTTTCGCAAGATCGCTGGGCTGGAATGCTATGCGCCGACCGATAATGTTTCTGAACTGACCGCGCGAACCAATGATGAAGGCTGGGCTTCGGTCTTTGTGGAATGGCTGCGGGGTAGTCGCCTGAATGCGAAGGACGCTGTGATGGTTTTCTCGGTTGGTGGGGGCAATCTGGAAAAAAATGTGAGCCCAAACCTGGTGTCAGCCCTGCAACACGCCAAAGAGGTAAGAGCGAGCGTCCTTGGTATTGTTGGGCGCGATGGGGGTTGTACTGCCACGGTAGCCGACGCTGTCTGCATTGTGCCAACGGTGAATCCGCAAAATGTCACGCCGCATTCCGAAGCGTTCCAGGGCATCATCTGGCACCTTCTTGTTTCGCATCCGAAATTGAAGACCCAACAAACAAAATGGGAAAGCACGAAATAGCCTGGAGGGTGGTACTTTGCCACTGCCAAGACGTGGACAACATTCATTAATCCATGCCAAAAGAACTTCCTATTAATCAAGTGAAGACCTGTTTTCACGCCGGGGCCGGTCGCGGAGAATCCTGCGGACGCCCAAAACCGCGACCCGGGATGCTCCTTAGCGCCGCCGCGGAACTTGGAATCGATCTGCCGCCCAGCTTCATGAACGGAGATCGCTGGCGCGATATTGATTGCGGCGCCGTCCCGGTTTGCAAAGCAATTTTCATTGATCGGCATTACCACGAAGCTCTAAAAGAACAGCTCGACTATCGCGTGCGCAATCTGTTAGAGGCAGCGAAGTTGATCGAACCCTAGACGTGTGAAATCATGAACGCACTCGAAAATCTTGACATCAAAATCTTCGCGTATGGCGCTGACAAAGAGGGCATGTTGAAGCTCTATCGAAACCCGTTGATCAAAGGGTTGACGACGAACCCAACGCTGATGCGGAAAGCGGGGATTGTGGATTATGAGAGCTTCGCCAGAGGCGTTCTCGAGGAGATCAAGGACAAGCCGATCTCGTTTGAAGTATTTTTCCGATGAATTTTCGGAGATGAAACGCCAAGCTCTAAAGATCCGTGATTGGCAGAACAATGTGTTTGTGAAAATTCCGATCACGAACTCGCACGGCGAAGCATCTATCCGATTGATTCGAGAACTCGCAGCCCAGAAAGTTCAGCTCAACATCACGGCTATTCTGACGACTAGACAAGTGCAAGAGGTCGCAGCCGCGCTGAATCCACAGGTGCCAGCCGTTGTTTCAGTATTTGCTGGTCGTATCGCCGACACCGGTCGTGATCCGCGGTCCATCATTATGCAGCGTAAGAAGATCCTGGGCGACCTCCTGCACGCGGAACTTCTTTGGGCTAGCGTGCGCGAAGTGCTGAACATCATCCAGGCCAACGACTGCGGCGCGGATATCGTGACTGTGCCTCACGACATCCTCGCGAAAGCACTAAAACTTGTCGGGACGGATCTCGAAGTCCTTTCTCTGGATACAGTCAAGATGTTTGCCAAGGATGCTGCTGCCGCGGGGTTTCACTTGTAAGAATGGCACATCGGAATACCGCGCGGTAGCGGCATCCAAATAATTTAGATCGTTGGCACTTAATCGTAGTACCAGATTCCCTTCAACGAGCTCACGCGAAATTTTCGTTCACGAAGCACGCGTCGATCGAATAGAGCATGCCGGTATCATGGCGGAATTGCGTACCTAAGTCGAAGAGCCGGAAATGTAATGGTCGCAGAAATACCATCAAGTCTACGAGCAGCGGAATCTTACCCCCATAGCGGCATGATCCACGTCTCCAGATGGAGAGCGCGAACACCTGGAAGCGTTCCGATGGCACCTTGAGCGCCGCCAATTCACCAGCCTGAATGTCCATCTTGATCAAGTCCGGCGGCGAAATCGCGCCTTCCTTGATAAGGCTGTCGATCGTCCTCATCGGCACCGTGGTCGGTGTTGCGAAGTTCCCTTCCTGCCAATCGACGGTCGTTGATCCTTGCGGATCGGGATGCACATGGAGGGTGACCGGTCCATCTCTTTCACCAATAGCGATTGGGAAAAACTTCAGCCGCTCATGACTATCCAGGGTTTCCCGCATTTCGTTGCCGTATGCCATTCCGGGCTCGAACAGAAACACGGTGGCGCCAGGGAAGATCTTCACAATCTCCCGTGTCCACCTGCCATTCGACGCGCCGACATCAAGGATCACCGGCCCCTCAGGCAGTCTCGGCTTCAACAGCTGAAGAATGCGTACATCCTCTTCGAACTCTTCCATGCGGCCATAGTAGCAGTGCAGTACCCGAAGTAAATGTTCCAAACGATTGAAAGCGCGGCCAGCGACTGAAGGAACTGCCCTCTGTTTGGCCGGATCCGGAGAAGGCCAGTGAAAGATGCCCTTTCGGGCAATGCTCTTTTCCGCACAAAAGCCCTAAGGAAGCAAAAGCCATGCTTGATTATCGCGAAACGCGCCGGTTTCTCTCGTGACACATCGATCAAGCAATCAGGCAACCAGAACACCGAACACTTGCGTGAACATTTGTTCCAAGAGGCTCGACCTGAGGAGCCTCTACTCCCGAGCTAAACAAGAAGCCCGGTGGAGTATTGCCAAACAATTTCGCTGGAGTTCGCCATGTACTGGGCCCGGAAGGCCCTCCTTGAGGTTATAAAGCTGGATTGCTCCGTTCCCGATAATTGGGTTGACTGAGGATGGAATGTTGGAAATCCTTGTCACCCGCATCCTTGAGGCCAAAATCCGAACTGGTCAATGTTATCTACCGGATCCACCTGACATGGGCGTCGACATTATCTCTATACCTGCGGACGAGCCGCTTGAACTTGCTGGGGAACACTACACCAGTGCTGATGTGGGGGACCCAAAGCACGAGCATTACCATCGTTATTTCTTTGCCTTGCAGTTCTGTGATAAAAAGGAGGTCTTAGATGTTGGCTCGGGTGAAGGGTATGGCAGTGCACTGCTGGGGATAGTGGCCCAACATGTCTTTGGCGTCGACCTATCGCCCGAGGCTGTCGCTCGTGCCTCTCGCAACTATGGCAGTGCGCGAGTGTCATTCAGCGTTGGCGACTATGCGGCCATTCCGCTTTCTGACGCGTCAGTGGATGTAGTGATCGCGTTTGGAACTCTGGAACATGTGGCGGATCGGGAGAAGTTTTTTTGCGAGATCAAGCGAATACTGCGACCTGACGGTATGCTTGTGATCTCGACGGCCAACGCGAAGGTCAACAAAGATCTGGCGACGGGGCCGAATCCCCCGCAAGCCAAGGACCTGAATGGAGGTGAGCTTCGTGCGATTCTAAGCAAGCACTTTTCCAATTGTCGCTTATTGGGTCAGCGCTCAGTCATGGGCTCCGCGATCGTTACGGACTCGTCTCTTCTGAACGACACGGGCGGACAACAGACCTTTAGGGCATCGGACAGCGGGGAGTACTCGGCTCAGGAACGAATTAGCCCACCGACTTATTTTGTTGCCGTCGCTTCAGAAACTGCACTTCCCGAGATCCGGCACGGACTACTTGGAGACCGATCCTTCTTGAGGGATCTGTACGACCTTCTTGAGAAGCGTACGATTGCGCTTCGCGAAGTAGAGCAGCAACTGCAAGATAACCAAGCGACTCGAGAGGCGCTTGAGCAAGAGCTTGGAGTTGCAGTAACGGCTCGAGATGAGCTTCAGGACAAGTTGCGAAGCCGGGAGTCGGAGCTAAGGGAGGTTCACACGCGGTTGAGCCAAGTCTCCGGAGAGCTTCAATCGCGAGACGACGAACTAGCCCAGTCGCAGGCGCTCGTCGCTCAAATCTACAGTTCGGGGTCCTGGCGTATAACCTTGCCGCTTCGTTTCCTGCGACAGATTGCTGGCGCGATTAGGCGTCGGGGTGTTTTGCTGGCTGAGAGGGTGCCTCGAACCGCTTCGACCGAGCCGGAGACCGAAATGCAGGTTTTGCAGCGATCCGGCCTCTTCGACGAGCGGTTCTATTGCGAAGCCAATCCCGAAGTCGGCAGTGGCGAGATTTCACCGCTGGAGCATTACCTCTCAGTGGGTGGCTTCGAAGGCCGGAAGCCGAATCGATTATTCGATTCAGCTTACTACCTCCGTACATATCCTGATGTTGCCAAAGCGGGTTCGAATCCCGCCCTGCACTACTTCCTATATGGCGCCATGGAAGGACGCGATCCCAGCCCAGAGTTCGATACAAGCTACTACCTCCAGGCCAATCCTGATGTGCAGACGAGCGGAATCAATCCTCTCGTTCATTTCTTGCGCGGTGGGGCGGCCGAAGGGCGCTTGCCCTTGCAGCCGGAGACCGAAATGCAAGTTCTGCAGCGATTCGTCCACCAGGAGCTGTGCGGCCTGCACGAATCGATTGGCTCACTGCGAGCATTATTGTTGTCGGAGAAGCTCTCACCAGCTGAGGTGGGATATGATGTCGTGATTACGCCGAACGAAATTAACTATCAGCACGGCACCGGATTTTTGGTCGATCGACTGTTCGGGAATCGACCAAATGTTCTTTCGATTCGGGCTGCAAATCATTACGGAGGGGATCACCACTTCGGGGATGAGAGCCTAATGATTTCCCACGAACATCTGTCGCGGTCAGTTTCGATCGAGCAAACTCTTCGCGGCTTAGGAAACCGAATCCCAAAGCGTATATTCTGTGTGCCGTTTTTGTCGGCTGATCTGTTGACTGCAATAACGCTCCGTGACGTCTTCAAGGCGCCGCTGTGTCTGTACTTAATGGATGATCAGAACGTCACTGCTCCGGCGATTCCAGATTCGTTGATGCGGGAATTCCTCGAGAAGTGCGACTTGCGTCTCACTACGCATTCCGAAATGCGAGAGGCTTACGAGAGCAAGTACGGCCTCAAATTCTACCTTCTGCCCGCGGTTGTACCCGCTCGCCTCATTTCCACCTCTATTGCTCTCCCAGAGCCAGAGCTTGTTCGCCAGCGAACCGGAGCCTTAGTCGGCAGCATTTGGGGGCGCGGCTGGTTTGACCGGTTGAGAGCGGTTGTTGGCAATTCCGGTCTCTCTTGTCATTGGTTCGGCAATCATCAGAGCCCGATATTTCGCATTTCTCCTGAAGAATTGCTGGACGCTGGAATTCACGCAAAGGGTGTGGTTTCCGAAGAAGTCCTTGCGCATCAGCTGCGTCGGTTTCCGTTTGCAATCGTGCCAACCGGTACGCTCGACGAGAACGACGATGCCGCATGGGCCAGTGCTCTTAGTCTGCCCGGAAGAATCCTTTTCATTTTGGCGACGTCAAACACACCGATCATTCTCTTGGGAAGTTCCAAAACTCCGGCGGCGAAGCTGATCGAGCATTTCCGTATCGGAGTTCGCAGCGATTATACCGCCGAAAGTTTTTTGTCGGCGGTTCGTCGTGTTATTGATCCCGAATGCCAGGCGGAGATGCGAGCGAATGCTGTACGAATTGCGCCAAAGCTTTCCGCGGAAGGAATGGGTGAGTGGATGGACCGATCGCTAGAACTTGGCCGGGCCTATGATGATCGGTTCGAGCAGCTCATGCCTGCTTAGTACATCCGCGATCGAAGACCGCTGAGCATGCTAGTTGGATATTCGCCTATTCCCGAATCTGATAGACGACGACCATTCGTTGTTTGTTGTCGTCTTTGGGTGCGCCGTTAATCCCAACCGCTGAGGCTGCGCCTCTAGCCAGCCATGACCATAGTCTCGGTCCGGCTCGAGATACGCACCCTCGGCCGATTCGTTCCATGGGTTGCTCAAAACGCATCGGCCCTTCGCGTTTCTCTCAAACGCAGGACGATGCGTATAGAATCTGCTAACGGTAACCTTGTAAAGCGATTTCTTAGCCGCGAATGAATATCGATTCTGCTTCACACACGAGCTAAGGAGCACAGGCTACGCTTGTATTCCATCTTCAAACAACCGGGCCCGCCATAGTTTGCGAAAACGACTTGACCGCCATCAGCTCTGCGAATCACCGCTTCTTTTCACCACGGCTCAGCACAAAGGCCGACCCATTCGCGTTTATTTGTCGTCGAGTCTGGGTGGTGTTAATCTCGACGGCTGAAGCTACCGCTTCCAGCCAGCCGTGGCCGTATTCACGGTCCGGTTCGAGATAGGTCCCCTCTGCCCACTCATTCCAGGCGTTGATAAAAACCATTCGTTGCGCCCCGTCTTTCCTGTTTGCCTCGTACTGTACCACCCGACGGAGCCAACGGCGGAATTTTGCGGGAGTTGAGCCATGTACAATGTGGCTTTGAGTCATCCGGCGCGGTGTATTGTCCCAGCCCACCATCACCCCAGGATAACGCGATGATTGGGGCGATTCGTTAAGCTTGGCTAAGGCAGATGCTATCGCCAAATCATAGCTATGGATATGTCCAACGAAATCCGCAGCTCTTTCCGGGATAGCCTCGGTAATTTCTTCGGCATTGAAACCGTGGGGCGGAAACTCGAAGTAGTTATCAATACCAAGTTGATGAGGATCTGCCGGTAGGGCTTTCTCATCCATAACATCGAACCCACCGCCTACAATATAAACTTCTTCGACACCTTCCTCCTGAAGTGCAATTCTCAGCTCGGAAAATGCGGTCGCACAGTCCGGGATATGTATAATCCGGTAAACAAGTAGTACCGGTTTACCACGAATTCGGAAGTATCGCCGGTCTTTCAGGATGGCCGCAATATCCCGCGCGAAAACTTTTGGCCACCCTTCGTCGTATGTTTGCCGGACAAGTACCTCGCGGTTTCCGCCGTCCCAATTGCGGGTCCATGATTCGTTTGCCCAGCAGATTAGGAAAGGAAAGTCAGGAGACCCGCTTTGGGCAACCTCGTCCAATGGACGATGCAAAAGACGACGGCCGTTGAACCAATAGTAATAGTAACAAAACGCGGTCAATCCGTACCGCTTGGCTAATTCTGCCTGAGCTTCCCGCACCTCAGGTAGCCGCAGATCACAAAAGCCCAGATCAGCCGGCAACCTGGGTTGCCGGTGATTCCGAAACATCGGGACGGCTCGGGTCACATTGGTCCATTCGGTAAACCCGGTTCCCCACCAGGTATCATTCTCAGGAATCGGATGAAACTGAGGCAGATAGAAAGCAATTAAGGCTGGATATCGTTCCCTGGACGTCATCGCGGTCTGCATGTTCGCCAATTTGCTCGACTCAGCGATTCGCATTCCAGCGTCGTGACAGATCAACCCGAGTAATCGCTCCACCGCGTGTGCGGTCGTTCCGTCGGCCGGCAAGGGTTCGGACTCAAAATCTTCGGGACCGAGTTTTAGTGCTGCAATCTCTCTTAAAAGAAAGGGTCGGATCCAGTACATTGAGCCACCGGGGAATGGCAAGCTGCATGGTATATCGTTGATACCGATCTTCGGCCCGTGAGACCGTAAAAGGTCTAGATTCCCGGCCCAATGCGACGGATCCGATCCATAGACTTGGCCATCGGCCACAACGATCCCGAGGTCAGGATCACGGTCAAAAGCCTCGACGATACGAATAACGAGGTCTTGTCCTCCCAGGATTCCGTCCAGCAAGATACGTCTCCACTGGTCGCCATCGCTGCGCTGCAAGCTTCGTTTTGAATGGATTTTGCAGACAAGTTGATAGCGAAAAAGAACACCGGAATTGACTAAAACAACAAACGGCAGAACGTCGCGTCCCCGGTTGTCAAAATGTAAGATCTGCGCCTGCGGAAACCTTTGATGAATTCTTTCTTCAACGTCGCTGTCTATTGACGTCACCGTGACGAATAAGTCGAATGGCTCGACGATTGAAGAGATAGCTTGCTCAAACTCGGGCCACAAATCGGTATAGTGCAGATGCAGATCTACCGCGAGCCGGCCGCTCGGCCTCTTAGTCTGGCAACCAAACAAGTCGGGAACTCCAAAAGATGAGGTCGCGATATTTGCGGCTTTTCTTTCAGAGCACACCTCGGGCGCTATGATCCTTGCCTTAGTTGCCTCATCTTGAGTTTTTTTGGCGCACTCGGCTCGCGCTTGTTCGGGGCGCTCAGCCTCCTCAGGACCCAGCAGCCAAATGACCCGACGAAGTCCCGCCACCAACGCTCGTTTGATCAGAGCGCGCAAGCCGCCCCCAGTGAGCTGGTTCCCTGCGTCGCGCAAAGATCCGAATGAGTATTGGATGCGTTCTCGCAGGTAATTCATTCGGGTTTGGAATACTACATCAACAAAGCGAATAATTCAGAACCACGATTAAGCCGCAAGTTCGGACTTGATAGCTTTTAGCAAATTCATTCCCGAACATCCCGACCTCGATCCATTTCTACTGAGAGTGACAAAAAACTCCATACCTTTTGTTGGGAAGAAGCATTCTTCTCTCAACTCTGAAAGTCCCAAATGCCAAAGGTCTTGTATAATCAATCGAAACGAATGAGGCGTAAAACACCAGGCGTGCTCGTCAAAGTGCGTCCCCTCTTTGATGACACTCTTCATTAGTCGCTCAGCCGATTCCGGCGAGAGAAAAAACGGCTGATCGATAAAAGACGAGAAATCGCGGGGCGACTGACCGGTGTGACAGAAAGCGAACTCACTTGAGCGTTGCGAGATCGAATTGAGCGAAACAATGAAGGCCCGGCAGACGCCACACGGGGTAGAGTTCCGCAAATGGAGATTCGGGGCGCCGTCGTCCCGGCCCACCTCGCGTCGACGGAACTATTGCGCCCCCTGAGTCTAAGAACCTGGACAACCCAGAGGAGACGGACACGCCCGGCCAGGGCTTTGGGGTTGTGATCCCCTTCTACCGCCACCTCACTTTTTTGGAGGACAGTTTGCAATCGATAGCGACGGCTGCGGAATCGCTCAGGGATTCCGAGTTGAGCGTGGTTATCGTTAACGATGATCCCGAGATTGGTGATGGTGCACTCGAATCGCAGATTCCGGCCGAACTCAAACCAGTCACCCAGGTCCTCGGCAACAAACGGAACATCGGGATTTCCCGGACGCTTAATCGAGGAATCATGGCCTCAAGCCAGCCGTGGTTACTGTTATTGGATTGCGACGATGAAATTCATCCAACTTGTTTCGAAGTGCTGAGTCAAGCTGTCCGAGAGAAGCCGGAGGCGTCATTCTTGAGCTCGCAGATGATGCTGATCAACGATCAGGACCAATTCCTCGGGTATCGTTTCCGTTACCGAACCGTTTCGGATCACGCCGAGAACCTCGCTGCCTCCCATTTGAAAGTGTTTCGCCGGGATCTTTTTGAAGAGATTGGATACCACAATCCGCAGTATGACGGCTGCCAGGATTACGAGTTAGCGTTAAGAATCGCGATCCAGAAACGGATTGATCTGATACCTGACTTTCTTTACGTGTACCGCTGGCATCGCAGCAATCAGCGCGTCTCCGCCTCCGCCCGGCAGAATATTCAGCGGAAAAAAATCTCGCAGGTTTATCGGTTGGTGGTTTCCGCCTTAACTTCCGGCAAATCACCGGTTCGGATTGATGGCGGCGGACCTTTCAAGGATGCGTGGCTTAATTAAGCGGTTACCTCAGCCCACGGCATCGACTTTCTTGAACGCCAATCTGCCTTTTACGTCCGATTGGACTCTTCCAAGAATGATCTAGTTGCTCGCAGACGTGCTTGGCGTTGTCTATTCCCGCTATCTCGCAGGCGATCGCGCTCCGCTTACCATCTCGCTTCCTGCCGATTACTTAGGTCTCTGCTCGACTGCATCCGACGCTTCGCGGATAGCAAATAGCCGATAGCCAATAGCCAATCGGTAATTACTAATTCATGCTCGCAGGCGCAGATCTCCGGTAGCGGCGACTAGCCTGTCCGACATAGTCTTTCGTTCAGTTAGATGGTCTTGCCCCGCCAGGACGACGTCGGATCCCGCGAAATCCCCGCAGCGCCATTAAAACCAGAAGATTGGAACGGAGCGACTGGTTTACCCCGACCCCGAAACGCAGTCGCCTTGGGATCATTGGTCCTGAACGTGCACCTTGGGTTATGGCACGCGATGGCGACTGCGCTCATTCGGCTAGTTATATCAGTCGCTTCGTTCCGCCGCTCCGGCCTAAAACGTCGCAGAACCTGAAGGGACAGTCGCCGCGCGCACCGCAGCTGACTGCAGCTAATGATCTACGATGTGCCAGTCTGCGGGAACAGTTGGGAGACCAATCGCAGAAGTCGGTTGCCCATTTTTGAACACCCAAATGAGCCGCTGGCCGGTTATAGTGTTTTCCCAAACTAAGCTGGCTTGACCAGTGCCCAAAAAGTCGCCTGCGCCGCCAATGTGCCAGCTGGGATCAACAGTCGGCAAGGTGATAGCCGTAGTAGGGGTTCCGTTGTTCATCAGCCAAATGATTCGGCTGCCGTTCACCTTATTTTCCCAAACGAGGTCGTTCTGTTTGTTGCCCAGGAAGTCTCCCATCCCGGCAATGTGCCAGCTTGGGTCAACAGTCGGCAGGAAAATGGCAGAAGTAGATGACCCGTGGTTCATCAGCCAGATCACGCGTTCGCCGGTGACACTATTTTCCCAGACCAGATCGGCTTGCCCATCACCGTTGAAGTCGCCGGCTCCTACCACATGCCAGCCTCCACTGAGGGTTGGCAGACCGATGCTATATTGAGAAACACCACCGGCCATAATCCAAATCAGGTGCTGACCATTGGTCCTTTCCCAAACCAGATCGGACTGACCGTTACCGAGAAAATCTCCCACCGCCGCAATGTGCCAGCTCGGGTCAATGTTGCCCAGGCTGGTACTACCAATTGGAACCCCTTTGTCCAGATACCAAATCACCCGTTGACCGGTAAGGGACTGCTCCCAGATGAGGTCTGCCAAACGATCATTGTTAAAGTCTTTCGAGACGCCGCTCCCCTCGGGGATAACGGCCTGCTGCAGCAGGCCAAAGACCGCAACCGAATTCGTGGTTCCGACGAATACTTTGCCATTGCAGATAGTTGGAGTGATAAACTTGTTGGCGGCGCCAAACTGATCTTGCTTGCTGTTGTAGAGTTCCTGAAGATCGGTGGCATCGTAAGCATGTAAAACGGCCTGATCGCTTCCCGAGTCCGGGTTTTCGTACGCCCAAACAATTCCTGCAGTGCCACCCGAGGACGAGATGCTGGGCGTTACGCCGGGATACTGAAATGTCGTCGACGTCATTGCCGCCGGAACCGAATCCAAACGTGCGCGGGTGAATGTGAACTTACGCAGGCTACCGCCAACCGGCCCGTAGTATACCGCGCCGTTGAAGTAAGCGGCAGTAGCGAATTCACCCCCCGGTAGTGCTCCAGCCAATTCCTGATAAATGTTGCTGTTCGAATTCGTCCCTGAGAACTTGCCCATGTTATCGCGATCAACGAGGTAAATGTTACTGTCTTTACCCGCGCCTATGGCGAGATGGCGAATCCTGCCGGCGGAATCGAGCATGTCAGGGAGCACCACTGCTCCGCCGGAACCCAGATCGGTGTCATTGGCGGCAGCTGCAGCTTGATCGAAGGGAGTAAAGTAGTCGCTAACTTGCAGTGATCCCTGGGTAGACACCTTCAAAAAGGTATCACCATAATCGCCGCCGCTGGGGAACCCATTGGAATTTAGAGTCGTATCAAACGGGCCGTTGGCGCTGAGCGCATAGATATTTCCACTCGCGTCCGCAGCAGGCCCAGCTCCGCTGTTCCAAAAGGCGTTCCCAGATCCATCAGACAAAAACGTGTTATTGCGAGGCCCGTTGGGATCGAAATTTAGAACAACGACCTGCGCCAGAGTCGTCTCACTGTATCCGATCATCCAGGAAGTATAAGGAGCAATATCACAATGAGAGGACCAAGCCGTATAAACGATCCCATTCAGCAAAAGGAGGCCGGGTCTTTCTTTGTAGGCTCCGGGGTCGAATGTTACGTGGCCGCGGCCATCGTTGTGAGGTCCGGACCCAGGATAACTGGCCTGAATTGGAACGACGCCAACCTCCTGTCCGGTGGCCAGGTTGAGCGCAAACAGACGTTGATGATAGATGGGTCCGGACGCCTTGCTCATCGCCACCACATAGATTGTTCCGCCGGTTCCGTTGATTCCGTTGCTCCGATCAATGACGGGCGTTGCCGTGATTCCAATTTCCGGAGTCACCTGCCCACACCCTCGGTCGTCCGACGGTGTCTCTCCCGACGCCAATACTGACGCATGCCAGTAGAGCGCGCCCGTATCCGCATCAAACGCGTAGACACTGTCATGTTCGGTAGCTACGATCACCAGATCATGGTTGCCAGCGAATTTCCCGGCGCTGTAGACCGGGTTATTCGAAACATATAACGGCTGTGCGTCTACCTTGCCGTCCACCCGAAGATTGAATTTCAGACCAAACGAACTCGCGTTAACGTTGCTGGGCGTCAGCGTGAATTCGTTCGGATTCCAGCCCGTCCGCGCATTGTCGTTATGGTAGGTCAGAACGTCTGTGGCGCTGCCTGAATCGATGAGGGCGCCAAGTAGAGACACACAGCAAAGCAAGACTATCGATCTTTTCATGGGGGATGTTGTTGCGGACGTTGTTCGCTCAGGCAGTTCCCATGGGTCTCGCATCTTAGCACGGCTCAAGTTTGATTAACTCAAAGCTAGAGCTATTCAAGAACCTGGAGAACGCGGCTCAGCATAGTTAGCGAACGAACCGTCCGGAAGAAAAATCCAATCGCGGCGAGGTAAGGCGCGGCTCAGCGGTCCGGGACGGACCGCCCTACCTAATTCCGCAATCCGCATTTCCTAATGATCCACTATCTTCCACTGCGGGGAGACGGCCGGCAGCTCAACTGCGGAAGTTGGTTGCCCGTTGTTCATCACCCAAATGAGACGTTGATCGTTGAGAGTATTTTCCCAAACCAGGCCGGCTTTGCCTGCGCCCATAAAGTCGCCGGCACCTGCGATGTGCCAGTCAGTGCCAACGGTTGGCAGGTTAATAGCCGACGTAGGCGTTCCATTGTTCATTAGCCAGATCTCGCGAACACCGGTCAGGGTATTTTCCCAAACCAAGTCAGCCTGCCCGTTCCCGAGGAAATCCCCTACTCCAGCAATGTGCCAGTCAGTGCCAACGGTTGGTAGGATTATAGCGGAAGTAGGCGAGCCGTTGTTCATCAGCCAGATCTCGCGTTGCCCGGTGACACTGTTTTCCCAGACGAGATCCGCTTTCCCATTGCCGTTGAAGTCGCCGGCTCCAACGACATGCCAGCCCCCACCAACGGTTGGCAGACTAAGTGCGTACTGGGGAATCCCACCGACCAGAATCCAAATCAGGTGCTGACCGTTGGTATTTTCCCAGACCAAACCGGACTGGCCGATCCCGAGAAAATCGCCCACTCCAGCAATGTGCCAGCTCGGGTCAACCGTCGGCAGGTTGATGGTGCCAATGGGAACTGCTCGGTTCATCAGCCAAATCAAACGCTGGCCGGTCACAGATTGTTCCCAAATCAGGTCAGCATTTCTATTGTTGTTGAAATCTTTGGCCACACCGCTGCCCCGGGCAAGTGCGCTGGCGAGCACCGAGACGAGGTTATCAACCTCCGGCACCCCAATCCCCGTGCAAAGATCAAATCCAGGCTTGGCGCTATAAGCCCCGTTTGATCCTTTGACGACGTCCCGGAAGCTGGATGATCCGAGCAGCGGATACAGTGTCGGACCAATTAGGCCAAGGGGCGGAGCTCCATTGGCAACGCGAATCTGGTTGATACGGGCACAGATGCCAGCCCAAACCGGCGAGCTCAAGCTGGTTCCCCCAAACTGCGCGGCTTGTCCATCCAGAATCAAAAACACGCCGGTATTCGGATCAGCATCTAGTGCGACATCCGGTACCAACCGTCCCGAGCTGGAAATACCGGTTGAACCTTGCCAGTAGGGACGCGAAAACGCAGCGCTTTGCCCTCCGCCGCTGCCGTCAAACCATACGATTTCGTTCGAGACAGCACCGGACCCATTGAGCGCGAGCGATGTCCCGCCCACCGCAGCAATGTTGGGATCGCTAGCCGGGTTTTCGACTTGTACTGGGCCGCCAAAGTTACCATTACTGTCTGGACTGGAACCACCATCTCCGGACGAAGCAAAAAGGGTGACACCATTTCCCGCGATCGTTGCGAAAAATTGGTCGTCGGCCTGCATCTGGCCGGGGGGCATGAAAGTTTCACCCAATCCATAGCTCATCGAGATTTGATGAAGTTCCGGTTGGCTAGGTAAATCGTTGATGATGAATTGATACGCTTGGTCGAGCTTGCTAAACGGCAGGTTAGAATCGGCGATAGCGTAGATACGGATTTTGGCTCCGGAAACGATGCCGCTGCTCCAGGAGACGTCCAAGGTTTCCTCACCGGAAGGAGCCGGCAGATTTCCGGCAACCACCTGTACTTCTTCAATGTTGTTGAGCGATTGCGGCACTCCATTGTCGGACCAGAATGCCGTCAGATCGCTGCTGTTAGGAAACGTGTCGATCACGATGCCGATTTTTTGTCCCGCTCCGTTGCCCGTGTGCGCATCGTAGGCTCCAGCAATCTCCGAAACCAGATACGGCGGCTGATTCTGGGTGGATTTCGCCGCCGCAGTGGCTTTGCGCATGGAATGCACATAGGGATGCAAATGTGGCTGCAATCCATTGATGCTCAGCGTCAACCCCGCAATATCGGCAGGTAAGCTCGGAGCGGTGGTCGCCGATGTATGCTCTTCACCGCGGAACTGTACGCGGGCAAACGTGACTCCAAAAACCCGCTGGAGCTGAGTAACCGTTCCACGCGCAAAAATACAGATTTCATACTGAGCGGCAGGTTGAACCTCAAACCCTTGCGCGATTAGCCATTGCCGAACCTTTTGAGCGTCAGCGGCGGCGGGAAAATATTTCGTACGCATTTCTTCAAGCGAGATTATTTCGTGCATGCCAATCCGCTGTTGCAGTTCGGCGAAATCACGCATTTTCAAGGCGATCGAAAAATCGATGGTCGCCTGGCTTTCCGCATCGGTCAGTTGGCTCCGCACCACAGTTGGCGCGTTCTTGTCAACCGCGCCGTTGACCGTCACGTTAGCCGGCTCTTTGATACTGTCTGTGAACGTGGTCCGAGTTGCGACGGATTGAGCGCGGGCCGGCGATCCCCTCTCCAAACTGGCGATCAGGACGATTGCGCAAATGATCGGGCCGGATTTTGATCCGAGAATTGAAATAAGAGGCCTGCCGAAACGTTGCATAAGATTTTGTTGCTGAAGAACGTATGCTAGCCCCGGGGGAACGGATTGCGTCGTTTTCAGATAGTCGTGCGTTTTGCTAGAATGTTCGACGTGCAGAAAATTTGCGCCTTCAAATGATCTATCGAATCGGCAGAAATAGAGAGATCTTTACCCCAAATGATGATGGCGCCATCTCGGGTCGGTCGAACTGCCTGTTACCAATCGATTTCCGCCGCAGAAAAACCCGGGGCGCGCTGGAGCCATCGGTCCTCGGAGGAATAACGCCGTGAACGCCGTCATCGTCGGAACCCCTCTGTTTCCTCCGTTAGCTCCTGTTTAAGATTCTGATTTCCCGGGGGCACCTAACCACGAACGCAATCGTCCGAGGAACTAGATTTCCGATGTCCAAATGCCTTCTGTGCAATTGAAACCGGAGCGGGCATGATCGTTGTGAGATGAAGAAACTGCTAGTAACCGGCTCAGGTGGACTGATCGGCAGCGAGGCAGTCGCCTTTTTCGCCGCGGAAAGCGCCAAAGTTCATGGGGTCGATAACAATCTGCGGGCCGATTTCTTTGGTGCGCCAGGCGACACTTCCTGGAATACGAAACGGCTGCAGCAGGAGCATCGCAACTTCCATCCCCACGAGCTGGATATCCGGAATCGAGCTGCGGTCTTAGATTTAATTGAGCAAATCCGGCCGGACGCGATCATTCATACTGCGGCTCAACCCGGCCACGATTTGGCCGCCTCCCGGCCCTTTGATGATTTCGATGTGAACGCGGGGGGCACCCTCAATCTATCAGCAGCGGCACGCCAATGGTGCCGAGAGGCGCCGTTTGTCCATATGTCGACCAACAAGGTTTACGGGGATGGACCGAATCGTCTGAACCTGGTCGAGCAGGAGACCCGTTGGGACTACGCCGACCCGGAATTCGCCGCTGGAATCAAAGAGAGATTTCCCATCGATCAATGCCTCCATTCTCTGTTCGGGGCGTCACAGGTGGCAGCGGACGTGATGGTGCAAGAGTATGGCCGCTACTTCCAGATGCCAACCTGTTGTCTACGCGGTGGCTGTCTAACGGGACCAAACCACTCCGGCGTCGAACTGCACGGGTTCCTCAGTTACCTGATCAAGTGCAATCTGGAGAGAAACGCGTCCCGTCCCGCCAGCCCCGAAAGTCTTTTGGGGCCAGGGGACGATCGAAATTGTTCAGCTCTGCACCAGATTTGTTGCCGCCTCAGCTAGGGATATGACAACTTTGGCAAACGGTGCCCGCCGACCCTGACGAAGCTTTCGGACGAATCGATTGTCGGCCGTTGCAAAGAGCCATCCGTTAGCAACCGCCAATGCGAGATACAGGCAGTCATAGGCCGGATGATCAAGCTCAACCGCAATGCGAGTCGCCGATTCGAGCAGAGACCGCGTGGGCAGAAGCTCTATTTCGGCTCGTTCAAGAAGGCGCGCAGCTAGAAAGGCTTCCTGATTCGTAAGCTCCTTCCTTTGCGCCTTCTTCCACAAAATGTTGGCACATTCTGCTACCAGGAGCTCTGGAGCGACCAGCTTGCTGGCCCGTAAAAGCGCTAATGCTTCGGTCGTACCTTCTTCTTCGACAACCCATTTTACTGCGACGCTGGCATCAATGACGAGTGTCTTCACCGCTCCTCGCGTCCTTCACGCTGAAGAACCTCGGATGGTGTCTGCCTCCGCCTACTGGTTAGCCTGCGCAGTTGCGCTGCTAAATCTTCGAAAGCGGGCTCAACTTCTGCAGCTAGAGCCTGCCGAAGAATTTCCCGGTGCTCGGCCTCGGCCGAGCGACCATGCCGGGCGGCTCGCCGTTTAAGCCGGGCGATCAGATCATCATCAAGGTTGCGAACGTGCAAGTTACCGGGCATAGTGAGACGAATTTGAGCACAATGCTATCAATGCTCTCATTCGCGAACATGTCAATCGACAGTAGGCGCAGCTTCCAGCCGCGGAACGTCCCGGGCTTTCGCAGCTGGAAGCCGCCTTCGCAGACTACGGCGCGCCCAAGGCTTTAACGATTTCCCGTAGTGCGGCCGCGACGACGTGTCCCGCCGAAGCTTTAGCGAAGGAGGAAGCCTTGTGCGGAGTCGGGCTGCGGCAACTATTGACTTTTAGAGTTCTAACGGGAAGCTGGCGGCGGTGTTAATATCCATTGTTGTTCCCGTCTACAACGAACAAAACCCCTAATTCAGGCACGAGTCACTTCGCGAAAGCCTTGACATCATGATGCTTTTAGCGGAGGCATTGCGATGTGCGGACGACCCTTTCGATCGATGACGATGTTGCTAGTCTCATTAAAAAGGAAATGCGGCGTTCCGGTGCGCCACTCAAGACAGTGGTTAACCGTCTTCTTCGGCTCGGATTGATGGCATCCAAGCAACAAGGTAGGAAATCATTTGTTGTGACCCCCCGAAAACTGGGTCTTCCTCCCGGGCTGAGCTATGATGATGTCGAGCAGCTATTAGAGGCGACGGAAGGCGCGACTCACAAGTGATCGTCCTTGACGCCAATATCCTCCTTTACGCTTACGACGCCACCTCGTCCCGCCATAAGCGAGCTCTTAACTGGCTTGAGTCGACATTTTCGGGGACGGCTCCCGTGGGGTTGCCTTGGCAAACGATAACCGCTTTTCTTCGGATCACGACAAATCCAAATCTGCCGGGCGATCGATTTACTGCCGAAGAAGCGACACAAATTGTCGGTCGATGGTTGGAACAGCCAAACATCCGGTTGTTAGCACCTGGCGATAACCATTGGTCTTATCTACGCCAAATGATAGTGGATGGCCAAGCTCAAGGACCCTTGATTACTGACGCGCAACTAGCCGCATTGACCATCGAAACTGGCGGGATACTCCACACCACAGATCGTGATTTCGCCCGGTTTCCGGGGCTTCGCTGGACTAATCCCCTAGTTGGCTCAGCCTAAGGCTAGTCTGACTCTCGAATCTTTGTTACCTCTGTACTACGCTGGCTAGAAATTTTGGTTGCTGCAGTTCGGCGAAGTTCCGCATCTTCAATGCGATCGAAAAGTCGATGGTTTCTCCATTTTCGGTCGGTCTAACTACCTATTAGCAATCGACTTCTATCCCAAAAAAACTGGGCGCGCTGGAGCGATCGCACCCGAAACTCTTCGAGTGGTTCCATATTTGACCTCACGTCACCAACGGTGCTATGGTGCACCATGCGACTGACCGTGCGATTGGACGAGGATGTTTACACCGTGGCCCTGGCATTGGCCCAGAGCGAACGCATCTCGATCGCCGAGGCGGTCAATCGGTTGGTACGCCGGGGAGTGGAGGGTCGATCATCGGCCGCGCATGATCCACGCCGAAAACGGACTGCTTCGAGCTTCCCCACCTCAGCGGGCAAACGGTTGATCACAGCGCGCGATGTCGAACAGATCGAAGCAGCAGAAGACGAACGCGTATTCGAACCCAAATGACCTGGCTCTTGGGTGGCAATCTCCTGGTTGCCCTGCGCATCGATACCCACGTGAGCCACGCCGCTGCTCAACGCTGGTTTACCGGACATCATCGTGATCGGTTTGCAACCTGTCCGGTGACACAGGGCACATTGCTCCGCGTGCATATGCGATTGGCTTTAGACGGCTCGGCGGACGCGGCTTGGGAAGCCCTCCGGGAGATCAACGAACATCCCAGGCACGGGTTCTGGGCAGATAATTTCTCTTATCTCGATGTTCCCCACCGATTGCTGCAAGGGCCTTCTCAAATTACTGACGCCTGGCTCGCGGAATTGGCGCGCCGGCGCAAGGGTAAACTTGCAACATTCGACCATGCGTTGGTCGCGTTGCACCGCGACGTCGCAGTGCTGGTCCCGTCTCAGGAATAGCGCGCCGGCTTGTCCGACGAAGCCTTGCCGGAGTTTTAAACGACGGAGCGAAGTCGGAGAACGCCGTCATCGCCGGGAACGATGAACTGGCTGAAATAGGTACTTCGCGTTGTTTTTACTTCCCCCACCACACAGCCCAGTTTGCTTGTTTTGCTCGTCACCAATCATCTCCTTCTCTGTTTCCTCCGTTAGCTCCTGTTCAACATCCGTCTTTTCTCCGTGTCTTTGCGTGAGACGGTTCACCCTTCATCGCCACGATTCCAGACGGAGATTCGGGATCCTTCCGAACTCGCGATTGTTTGAGCTCACCAGGATAAAGCCGGACCGCCTCGCTTCCGCCACAATTAGGAGGTCGTACGCTCCGATCGTTGATCCGTTGCGTTGGAGTTCTATTCGGATAGCAGCAGCCTGCTGAGCCGCCACCCGATCAAAAGCAACGACCGTAAGTTGTTCAAGAAAACGCTCAACCTTGGCCTGTTCGCGTTCTGGATGAGCGCTCAGCAGAGTTCCGGCATAAAGCTCGAACGCGGTGATCGAGGAAACTGAACAATCATCCGGGCTCAACGCTTGAAGTCTCTGTAAGACACTTCTGGTTCCGCGCAGAACATCGATGCAGGTGTCTGTGTCTAAAAGAAACACGCGGCATCACAGTTCTTTGATCGGCGGAACTTCCGCTGACCCAATCTGGCAAACCTTGGGTCGGCAATTCGAATGCCCCGAAAGAACCCGGGTGGCCATTCCTTTTTCTTTTTCGGCAACAAAATGATCCGGTCACCTTCTTGGAGGATATAAACTTCAGATCCCTCCAGGCGGAACTCTTTCGGTAAACGGACCGCTTGTGATCCTCCCGTGCGAAACAGCTTGGCCGTTTTCATCCGTAGATATTATATATACAGCCGCCCAATGAGTCAACAGTCCTGGCGAGAGGTCAAGAAGATCGCCGGGAACGCCGGCAGCACCGTCATCGCCGGCAGCGCCGATAACGCCGAAACTGAATAGCTCCAAAAGGGACGCAAGGAACGCAAGCTCAACTCTTAACAGAAGGAAACGGAGCACACGGAGAAATCTCTGTTTTCTCTGTTAGCTTCTGTTCAAATTATTTCCGTCAATTCGGAGCCGATCGATGATCTCGTTAGTAACGATCACGCCTCGACCACCCACTTCACTGCGACACTGAGTGTCTTCACCGCCCCTCGCGTCCTTCGCGCTGAAGAACCTCGGATGGTGTCTGCTTCCGCCTGCTTGTTAACCTGCGCAGTTGCGCCGCTAAATCTTCGAAGGCGGGCTCAACTTCTACAGCTAGAGCCTGCCGAAGAATTTCCCGATGCTCAGCCTCCGCCGAGCGGCCGTGTCGAGCCGCGCGCCGTTTTAGCCGGGCGATCAGATCATCATCAAGATTACGAACGTGCAAGTTACCAGGCATAAGGTGAGACCTTTGAGTACATTGCTATCAATGGTTTCACCCGCGGCCATTTTGTCGATCATCAGCGGCAAGAATACGCAGCTTCACGTCGGCTAGTCGTCCAGGGGATGGCGCCAGCTGAGACCCCTGAACCGGCTATAGTCGCGATCGGTTGTGATCCACGTGCAGCCCAACTCAATCGCCA
>Ga0209647_1000664_pt1 | contig 31438 bp, 26 predicted proteins | sample GraSoi_2013_60cm_FD_185827 | JGI IMG/M metagenome (GOLD analysis project Ga0209647, IMG submission 185827) | Grasslands soil microbial communities from the Angelo Coastal Reserve, California, USA - Sample 9_17_2013_60cm (SPAdes) (version 2) | ecosystem: Environmental > Terrestrial > Soil >... | reverse complement strand
CATCGTTCGCGAAGCAGCCATTTTTTTCAGTTCCCGCCGCTCATGCGGCGCCAATTTCAACCTCGTTGTTGACACCCACTTAACTTACCAAATTAGTGCTTTGGAAATCAATGAAACAGTGCACTAGTTTATTTATGAGCCCATCTGGTCCCATCCTTCAAGCCAGCAACCTGATCAAGCGATATGGAGCTACCGTAGCTCTCGATGAAGTCTCATTTTCGCTTTATCCGGGTGAGGTCTGCGGACTACTGGGTGAAAATGGCGCCGGAAAATCAACCTTAGTTAAGATCCTGAGCGGTATTGTAGTGCCTGATGCGGGCGAGATGATTCTCAATCGATCGTTGTATCAGCCGCGCACTATGATCGATGCTAAAGCGCTCGGTCTCTCGACGGCTTTCCAGGAACTAAGTCTAGTTCCTACCTTATCCGTAGCAGTGAATCTGTTTCTGCCAAAACCGAAAGTGAACGCCTTGCATCTTGTCTCCATGCGTTCCATCGAGGAAGAGGCGGCTGCCGTCCTCAATGAGTACGGAATTTCCGATGTTTCGCCCTCTACCATAGTGGCCGATTTACCACTCGGAATGCGTCAACGCATTGAGATCGTTCGGGCGATGTTAGTTAAACCAAGGGTATTGTTGCTGGACGAGGCAACGGCAGCGCTTTCCGATCGCGAGTGGCTGTTTGGACTGATCGCTAAATTCATAGCTAAAAGGGCGTCCATTTTGTACGTGACCCACCGCCTGGATGAAGTACGTCGCCTTTGTGAGCGATGCATTATTCTGCGCAACGGCAAGAAAGTCTTCGATGCGAGTACCACGGGTATGACCGAGGACGAGGTGTTTAGCCAGATGGCCGGCCGCTCGGTCGTCGAAAATTATCCCGCTCGCGAGTCCACCATTGACGAGTCAGCACCTCCTGCGCTGGCCGCCTGTGATCTCTCTTCCACGCAAATTACCGGCGTTAGTTTTGCCATTCGCCGGGGCGAGATTCTTGGTGTGGCCGCCTTGGAAGGCCAAGGACAATCAAATTTGTTTAAAGCCCTGGTTGGACTCGCACCGGTTAGGCGGGGTCACGTCGAAGTCGATGGAAAGCAGGTTGCTATTAAGTCACCTCGCGTGGCGCGAAGCGCAGGGATGGTGCTCGTCCCGGAAGAGAGAAAGAGCGAAGGCTTGTTCAAAGATCTGAGCACTTCCGCGAATGTGTCCATCCCTGTCATTAGCCGGGTCACGAGTTTCGATTTTATAAGGAAAGGTCGGGAGCAAATGTTAGTAGAACAAGGCGCAGGGCTGGTCGATCTGCACCGGCGTTTTCTCCGACCGAATATTGACGCTCTATCGGGAGGCAACCAGCAGAAAGCGATACTTGCCCGTTCACTTTTATCCGGACCGAAGTGTTTACTTCTATTTGACCCGACTCGCGGCGTGGACGTTGGCACCAAGCATAATATTTATCGAGTGATTCGTGGCTTCGCTCGCAAGGGTGGTTCAGCTCTCTTTTATTCAACCGAGTTGGACGAGCTGGTGCATCTTTGTGATCGCTGTATCGTGCTCTACCGGGGAGCGATTGTCGCCGAGCTAAGGGCCGAAGAGCTCGCGCCCGAACTGCTACTGTCAATCGCGGCAGGACATAGAAGCCAGGCGGACCGCGCGTTGCTGGCTGATAATTCTGCGAACGGAGTTTCTGTATGAGCCAGCCTATTCGCGAAAGAGGCAGGCCCCTTCCAAGCAGTGCATTTGCTGGACTGCTTTGCTTGGCCATGTACGCTGTATACTTCTTTAAGACCCCATCCGCGTTCAGCCTGACCGGTGTAACCGACCTTCTAAATAATACCGTGGTACTGGCGCTGGCCGCGAGCGGACTCACGCTCGTCATTTTAGCCGCGGAGTTAGATCTGTCATCGGTTGGCGTTATCGCCGTCAGTAATGTAGTTGTTGCCACTATCAGCACAAAATTGCCCGCTGGGGCTTTTTTGAGCTTGTTGGCGGTCTGCTTAATGGGATGCTTGGCTGGTCTTCTGAACGGCTGGCTGGTCGCCTTCCTCGGATTGCAGTCCTTGGCTTCCACCCTTGGCACAATGATCGTTTGTGAGGGTATCGCACTGCTGATTTTGGATGCGCCGGGCGGGGAAGTGGATTCTTTCATCATGAACCGGCTGACCGATACGCTTTTCGTGGTCATCCCCGTTGCCCTCTTAATTATTGGCCTGGTAGTAGTGCTGTGGCTTCTGTTCCGGCGAACAAGAATTGGTATAGCGGTTTACGCCATTGGCGCAGATCCGGTCGCCTCACGTCTGAGTGGCCTTGATGTCAGATGGACCAAATTGATCGTCTTTACCTTGGCAGGCATCGCCTATGCACTGGCGGGATATATGTTAAGTGCGCAAACCGGGACCGGTGATCCTCGGGTGAGTAACTCATTTTTGCTTTATGCGTTTGCTGCGGTGGCAATAGGTGGAACCGCTTTGGGCGGCGGGCGAGGTGGAGTAGTAGGAAGCGTCATTGGCGCCGCCCTGCTGACAGTAATGCAGAAGCTATTGTTCGCATTAGGAGTCGCCGAGTTTTATACCAATATATTTAACGGCGTCGTCATGGTTGCCGCTATTCTGTTTGGCAATCTCTCGGCCTTCGTAGCTCTGCACCAGCGCGTTAGAACGGCAGCGCGTTAGGACGGACAGCACACACCGTGATAGGTAACTGACATGAATGACGAGGCAAGACCGCTCGGCGGTGGTATAACCGCTTTGAAACAGGAAACAGTGACCGCAGTTCTGGTGCTGTTGAGCGCGGTGGTCATGATGTTGGCAATGAAGTTAGTGAACCCGACCTTTGGGTCAATCGAGCAAATAGCAGCCATCCTCACCACCTCTATATTCCTCGTGGTCGCTTCCTATGGTCAGGGATTGGTGATATTGCTTGGCGGAATCGATCTCTCGATTGGCGTGGTGATGAGTATTAGTGGAATGATGATCGCCGGCCTGACCAATGGATCTAACGGAGCCCTGTTCTGGGCGCTGCCGATCACTTTAGTAACCTGTCTTGCGGTTGGGCTGATAAGTGGGTTAGGCGTGGCTTTGCTCAAAATTCCTCCGTTTATAATGACCTTGGCCATGGGTACAACGTTTTTTGGAGTGGCATTAGGAGTGACGGCAGGCAGCTCACAAAGGACGGTAGCTCCGATGTTGCAGTCTTTGATGAGTGCGCGGCTGGCTGGGATTCCATTTCCGATCCTTTTCATTTTCTGTTTTCTAGTCGCAGGATCGTTGTTGCAAAGCCGGACGGCGGCGGGCCGAAAGCTTTATGCAATTGGGAGTAGCATGGTGGCAGCCCGGATCGTCGGATTACCGGTCGAGACAATTACGGTGGCAGCGTATGCCGTGAGCGGTCTATGTGCGGGTTTGGCCGGGATACTTTTGGCTGGCTACTCCTCAAGTGCGACCTTGGACATGGGTGATCCGTTTCTGATGCCGACGATCGCCGCCGTAGTAATCGGTGGCGCCTGTGTGACCGGCGGAAGAGGGATTTACTTCGGCACGTTCGCCGGTGCCATCTTCCTGAGTGTTCTGTCCACTATTATTACAATGCTCAGTCTGTCGCAGGGATGGCGAAATATCATTCAAGGAGGAATTATCGTAATCGCCTTAATCCTACAAACAAAACAGTGGTACTTATTCAGTATGGTGAACCGCCAACTAACCAGGAAGCGGCCAATTTATACTGGGCAACCCCAAAATTCAGAAACCTAATCTATGAGAAGATTGCAGTGGGCTTGTATCCTCGGCGTGGTGTTCACGTGTGTCTGGTCGGTCAATTGCCTTTATGGTCAGAGCGACCAGAAATACAAAGTGTTCCTGGACATGAGTTACAGCGGCAATACCTGGCAGGCAGCCGCAGCCAATGGCATCAAGGCTCTGGCGGGAACGCCGCCATACGACAAATTGATCGAATTCAAGACCATCATTTCCGGCACCGATGTGCAGAAGCAAATATCGGATATACAAAGCATGGTCGCAGCCGGTGCTAAGGCAATCATCCTCTATCCTTTATCGCCGACTGCGCTGAATCGGGCGATTCAACAAGCGTCGAAAAAGGGGGTTCTGGTTTTCACTTATGACTCCACCGTGACCGAACCCTTAGCTTACAATGTGAGCAATATAACTGCCCACTATGGCGCCAACACAGCTCAGTGGATGGTGAACAAGTTGGGCGGGAAGGGTGAAATCATTTTTAACCATGGCGTGGCTGGTACCGCTGTGACTAAGACGTATGATGAACAAGCATACGCGATCTTTAAAAAGTACCCCGGAATAAAAATTGTGGGCGACTTTTACGGAAACTGGAATGACGCAATTTCACAGGAGGAAGTCTCCAAGATTCTTGCCGCCCATCCCAATGTGGATGGAATTTGGACCGTGGACGGCACTTATGGATCGCTGGAGGCAGTGGTCAAGAATCGGCCCGATCGACTGGTAGTAATCGCAGGACAATCTAATAATGGGTACCGATTGATGATAGCAGATCCGGCGTTGCAGGCCAAAGGCTTGCAGGGAGTATCATCCAGTGCCGGCCCGGCAGTTGGGGGGTATTCTTTTAAGCTGATGATGGAAGTGTTACTTGGCAAAAAGAAGCTGACTAGCCACAATGTTGAATACCCATTGCCATGGGTAGAAGCCAAGGACATAAAGGTCTGCTCCGGTGATCGATTCGAAGACGGATGTAACGTATTTCCTGAAGGCAAGGTCCCGCCGCTATTTCTCGATACCGCGCTCGATCCGAAGTTTCTTCCCGAGCTTAGCCTAGACGCAGTTCAGAACGGTACCCCGACACCCGGTGCAGGAATTCAGCCTCTGCCTGACCCGAAATACGCGGACGATCTTCCGGGAATTAATTGTCAGGACTGCAAAGCCCCGGCGGATGCTCTGGAGCCGAATCTGGTTACACCAATTCCGGTCCAGAAGTGACAAGGTTCTCCTGGCAACTGGAAGAAAGCTGATAGCCCCACCGCGTCCGTGAAGCGCTGCACTCCTGTATCCATCAATTAGCGCGCCCTTGACGGCGCCCAGTGACAAATCAACACTCACCAAGCCCACTCCCCTCACCCAGCCTGGTTGCAACGTTCTTCCCCAGACAAACTGACTACATTGCGCCACTAGAACGTAAGGAGCTTTTGGCGGCTATGCTGTCATGGAGCACGTGTACCAGGCGGGGCTCCGCAGTGCGGCCGTAGCCGCATCTCCGCTGCAATTTTCCAGGTCGGATATTCTTAGCGGATTCGACGACCGTTGCTCATGTCAATCGGCAGCCACTCTTCTTCTGGTAATCGCCAATACACGCCTTTGTCGCGCGCCAACATCTTATAGCCAATCAGTTCACGGCGGAGCGTAGCGCTGTCCCAATGCCGGGTCTGTAAAATCTGATTCACTTCCGCCTCTCGATAACGACGATCGAAATCAAAATGCGCGGCTAGCCAAGCCAGAACCGGGTAACGTTTCTTGCGAGCGGCTGGGATCAAGCGCAGGCGGCCATCCGGTTCCAAATAGTTTTGAATGACGCGATCGGGTGCATCGGTTCTGGCCGCACCTGACCATTGGGCAACGTCTTGCCGGGAAAGAAGCGATTTGGCCAGAGGAGCGAGTTTTGACGGTTCGAAGGCATACCAATGCAGGTTACCGTCAACCCTAAGGCCGACTAATCCGGTTTGATGAAGCAGAGCCAGGTGATGCGAGGTAGTAGGTTCACTGAGACCCAGCAAACCGGCCAGCTCCTGCACCGATCGTTCACGCTGAGCCACAAAGCCGAGTAAACGGAGCCTGCTTTCGTGGGCTAACGCCTTGAAGAAGCGCAACAAGGAAGCGACATCAGTGTCCGTCATGCATCTAATTAGACATATATCTAATTAGATGGCAATGAAAACGTTAGCCTGACCAGCTCCGATCCCGAGTCGGATGCCTTGGGGTAACGAGGTCAAGCCTATGGATGCCATTACCAGGAGACCCGGCGAAGATTTTTGACTTGGTCAAAATGCGCATCTCGGGAGAGTATCGTCAATCCGCTCTGATTCCTCCTGGATGAGCTGATGGATCCTTTTCATCTCGCTCTTTGCCACTTTCGGCGGTGGCGGAAGTCGACGCGACCATCCTGAGTCTGCCCTCTTCATCCGGGTTAGGTGTCCTGATATCGCATCGGTCACAAAGTCTCTAAGCTTTATTCCCCGCAGCGCCGCAGCCGCCTTCATCTCTCGGAATAGATCGTCCGGAATTTCCAGCGTGGTTTTCACCTCTCCATAAAACCATATTCCCAGAAATCTACAATCCTTCGGCTCACTCCATCTGCCGGAACCGACCCATGGCATCGATCATTCCCTGTCGGATAGCCAGTATCTCCGCTCGCCAAGCTTGCGCGGTCGCAACCGGTACGATTCTCTCGTCTATCCCGTTTAGAGTCTCCAAGGCGAGATGATATTTATTCAGGCTGCGTTTTAGCAGCGCAACCAGAAACGCGGGATCGCGCGTTTCATTCCCTTCGATGACCCCATGCAAGGCGTCACCCAGTTTCGCCATTCCTTGGACCAGACCTAGCTGTAGTTCGTCCAGACGACGAGAAGCCGCTAAGTCAAGTTTCCCCGCCTTGCCGAACTCGCTCACCGCGACGCAAAGGTCTTTGGCTCGAATGATTAAAGGATCGCGCCACCAGAGCGGCTCGGGGTATTCCGTCGGCGCGACCTCGATCTCATCGTTCGGTTCTTCGCTGGTTAACTCGTCTTCTTCCCCATCATCGTGGACTAACGTACAGCCGAGCTCATCGGCGATTTTCTGGTCACGATCCGGGTCGCCCTCGTACTTCTCCCAAAGCTCTTCAAATTTGAGGACATAGTCATCGAAGCTTTGGAGCGCCTGTTCATAGACAAATTCGTCGGGCTTTTCGGCATCACCGTTGAGCTCATCCACCCTGACCATGTGCACCAATCCCGCCCCTTGCTCAGCGAGCTTTTGCCTGTCTGCCTTCTCATCGGCAGTAAAACTCCAAGCCGGTTCGGAGAGACGGACCTCAGGATCGACAAGCTCCACGACGACACGCCCGTTAAATTTACTAAACCATTCCAGGTAAAGCGAATTGCTCCAACCAAGTTGCTCGATCATTTCACGGTTTAGCTCTTCGACTCGGACAGCGGGAGGCAAGGTCCGTACTTTACGTGACGCGGTGATCGTGCCGGCCGCTCCCACCTGGTCTCTGAACCCTCCGATCGAGTGATCAGGCCGCGGTTTATGATTAATAAATTCAACCAGACATCCAGCCAGATCATCGTCACAATTGCCGTCCAACTCTAATCGGATCGCAGATTCCTGTCCGATTAACCAGAGCGTTCCGAGTACTTTTCCCTTTTGTCGATTATCGATCACGCCTCGGGTTACCATCTGATTTAAGCGCCATGCCATGATCACCAAAATAGCGGAAGAAATTAGCGATTACAACATTTTATTTATATGTATGTATATTTCCCGGCAGTGTGCTCATAGCTTCATCGCCGTGGCAAAAGCTCATACAACCAGGGTCCCTCATCAAACCCTGAATCCAATCGGCCATTCTCGCTCCCGAGAGAGATCGTGATGGAAGAGGCGGTACCAGAATCGTCGGGACACCTGGGCTTGAGCCGAGTGTCGTCTGGCGCTTCGGCGGCCGAAGGCATCCTGTGCAAACTCCAGGAAAGTCCTGGGACGCTTGCCGGTCACGTTTTCAATGTCGGCACATACCGAGCTAACGTGGGACGCTCGTCCCTCTTGAACTCGAGCGTATAGCTCGGTCAAGGCGTCGACGTGCCAATCGGGCAGCTTGTTTTCCGCAAGTGCCGACCGGAAGTTTTCCAGGTCAGGTGAAACAAATCGGACCCGTTTCGCCATGGCTTGGCCAAGCAAATTACTGACTCGTTCGCCGCCAATTGCCTCCCGGCCAGTCAATGTAAGAGCTTGATCGTCAAAATCTCCGCCAGCGACCGCAACCGCAACGTCCGCGATATCGCGTATATCAACGTAGCTAATCGTATTGGTTGCGATCGGCTCCGCGTACATGCCCGCTTCGATTGATGCTCTCTGGAGGAGCGTGTTCTGCATGAAGAAGTTCGGTCGCAAGATCACATGCGCGATGTCTGAGGTACGCAGAACCTCCTCGATATCGGCGTGCCAACCCGCAAAGGCCGAAACCGGGCAAACGAAATCAGCGCCGATGACTGAGAGTTTGATGATCCGCTGCACCCCGGCTCGTTTTGCAGCGTCGATTATGCCGATCTCGCGTTTTACCTGATCGGGATGACTTGGTGTGATGAGCCCTAAGGCATGGATGCCTTTCAGTGCCGACTGAAAAGTTGATGAATCGTCCAGATCCAGACGGGCGTACTGCCGTCCAGGGTGCTTGGGTAATCGCTCCGGGAAACGAACCAGGTTGCGAACCGTGAAACCCGCAGCGATGAAAGCGTCGGTCCAAGCGGCTGCGTTTTGTCCGATGGACCCAATGATGGCAACATTCGCGGTCATTTAGTTTCTTTCTTTCCGAGTATTGAGTGGCCGCGCTGAAACAGCGTTTAGGCGCGTCGCGTAGGAACTAAAACGGAGCAATGACAGCCCTATGTCAGGAGGCTTTTGCCGCGCTTACATACATCGTCGTGCGCATGAAACGGGGGCGATGGAGCAGCTAGTAATCAGTAATCAGTGGGCCAGTAATCAGTAAGGAGCCAGGAGCCAGAATCCAGGAGCCAGGAGGTCGTGTGATCTGGCATGTGCTGGGATAGTCTACACCTTAGTCTCTGTGCGCGCCTCACGCAGATACAGCAAAAGCCCTGGCCCAGGCGCAAAAATTCTCCAGAATCGCCTTCTGGGTCCGCTCGGTGGCTGTTGTGCAAAGACCGGAACGATTGAGATGGAAGAAGTAGTACCTTTTCGCCCGATAACGCCTCAAGAGGCAAAACCTCCTGGCTCCTTACTGATTACTGACCCACTGATTACTGATTACTTTTGGAGAGGCGGGCATGGTGTGAGACCCTACCCAGCGTCGCCCTCGGCCTGCCGCCCCGGCGCCCCTCAGGCCTGACCGAGACCCGTAACCAGCGCTTCCTCTTCCAACTGAGCGGGCAAAGGAAGGACGACCGGCTTTTTGAACGGAATGTAAGAGGCGATATCGAGAATATCGTCGTGGAATTTCAGCAGAGTGCTTCTATGTCCGACGCTGACGATGGTCGGACGCCAGGGTGCTGAGCGTAACAGGCCGTAAAGGCGAGCTTCACCGGCTTCGTCAACGGCAGACGTAGCCTCGTCCAGGAAAAGCAAAGCCGGCTCCGCCAGAAGCACGCGAGCAAAGGCCAGTCGTTGTTGTTCCCCCAGCGATAACCTTTGACCCCAGTTATCAACCGTCTCCAGCTGGGACGCGTAAGAGCCGAGACCGACTTCTCCCAGAGCAGCGGCCAACCGAGCGGTGCCAACCGAGCTCGGATCACAGAAAGGATAGGTTAAAGTGTTAGCCAAAGTACCCAGAGGCAAATAGGGTCTTTGTGGGACCATCAGCGTCCTTCCTTCCCCGAGGCGAATATTCCCGCGGCCAAAAGGCCAGATGCCGGCGATTGCCCGGAGCAACGTGCTCTTCCCGGTTCCAGTCGGCCCGGAAACTAACAAGGCGGAACCGAGGTCCGGCCGGCAGCACAAGCCTCTCAATAATGTAGTGCCATCTGGAAGCTCAAGGTCCAGGTCTTCAACCGCGAAGCTGGCGCCACCACGGCGGATGGAGATGCGATGACCCGCTTCCGCAGCATCATGGATCTCACTCAAATATAGATCGAAACTGCTTAGCCGTTCAGTGACCGCGAGCCAGGACACGATGTCTGGATAGGCGCTAATGATGGACGAGAGCCGATCGTGCACGTAACAAAAAGCATTGGTCACCTGCATCAGCCCTCCGAACGTAATCTGCTTCGCGAAATAGCGAGGCGACACCACCAAAACTGGAAATACGAAGGCTAATTGCGCGAAGCTGGAAGTGAACGAACCCAACCGCATCTGCCGCTTCATGATTCGCCGGAAGTTGTCTGCGACAGTTTGAAACCGCTCGCGAAACACTCCCAACTCAACTTGTTCGCCACCGTATGAGGCAACGCTCTCCGCGTTTTCCCGAACCCGTACCAGGCTGAATCTGAAGTCACCTTCAAATCGTTGCTTGCGAAAATTCAGAGGGACCAAAGCCCGACCCAACTTAGTCGTGATCAAAGTCGCCATACCTGCATAGAGCAAAGCGGCCCAAACCAAATAACCGGGGATATGGAGGGTACCGACTTTTCCGAGCGGGATGGCCGCCGGTCCCGATAAACCCCAAAGAACGACCAGAAACGAAAGCATCCCGACAACGGCAGTAAACAGGTTTACGCCTTGCGTGCAGGCGTACTGGGTAAAAAGCTGTACGTCCTCCGAGATACGCTGGTCCGGATTGTCGATCGTGTTCTTGAGCTGGAGCTGGTAATACGCTCGGTTTGCGAGCCAACTATTGAGATATCGCTCCGTCAGCCACCGTCGCCAGCGGATCTGCAACATCTGGTTAAAATAGAGTGCGTAAACGGTCAGTACCACTCCCGTACCTGCGATGAGACAGAAGTAACCGAGCTGCCGAAAGAGCTCATTGCTATCAAACACTTGGAGCGCGTTGTAGAAACCGCGGTTCCATTCATTGATGCGGATCCCAACATAGACGTTCCCCAGGTTGATTGCGATGATCAGACCTAATAACCCCCAAGCCGACCACTTTTCGTCTGACGTCCAGTACACTCTTGCGATTCGCCAAGCCTCGTGCAACAGGCTTCGCTTCGCCTTCTCTATCAAGAGTAACTCCTTTTTGAGCTTACAACCCGGAGCGCCCACTCTTTAAGCATTATACAACCGTACAAAACTGGCGTCTTTCTGTTCGTTTTGAACTGTCGAGCCGCGATTCTAGCCCTAGTCGCGACTTTTTTCGAGACAAATCTGTAAATCCAGGACCGGCTTGGCTGCGAACTACGATAGGTTGAGAGGTTCAAATGCCCGGATTAGATCTCTAAACCAACGATTTACGCCGCAAAGCGTAAGATCCGAGGCAAACGAGGAAATTTTTCTTATATCCAAAGAAATTGGTCGCAACTGGGGCTCGTCGGAGCGAATGGGCGTGTGGGCGATGATGCCCTGATCGGTGGGGCGAAGAACTCGGCGCGCCCATGGTGTGGCTAACCGTTTAAATTGTCCCGCGCCGGTTTTGAGCCGCGCCGTGGGGGTGGCATCACCGAATGATGGAGCGAAACCCCGGTCGTAGCCACAGTTCCGGTAAGGTTCGGAAGCGCAGCGGCGATAGCACACGCACGGAACGGCTCAAAACCGCCGCGGTTAAGCTGATCGAGCAAACCACGTCCTCGACGCGCCGAGTTCTTCGCCCCACCGATCAGGGAGATTCTCACCCGTCATTCCCCATCGCCGCATCGCCCTATCGCCCCATCGCCGTTTCGCCCATTCGCCGTCTCGCTCCGACACCGCGTCGCTTCCGCCTTCGCCAAGCCTACAGCGCGACAGGATTGACCCCAGGCCTTTGTCCAGGGCATGTTCGGATTCGTGCATTCGGTTCAGCTCGTCGTCGCCTTGCTGGTCGTCCTGGTGGCATTGGTGGCATTAGCCAATCGGCTGAACATCTCCTACCCGATTGTCTTGGTCCTTGGTGGTCTGATCTTAGCGATCCCGCCGCGAATGCCGGAAATCCGATTAGAGCCAGACATCGTCTTCCTGGTCTTTCTGCCGCCTCTCCTCTTTTCGGACGCCCTAAACTCTAGCTGGCGCGACTTTCGAGAAAACTGGCGCCCGATTTTTCTGCTGTCGGTCGGTTTAGTACTCGCCACTACAGTATCGGTCCTGCTGGTCGCGCATCTGCTTCTTCATTTGGCGTGGGGTCCCGCGTTCGTGCTGGGCGCCGTTCTTGGCCCTACGGACACGGTCGCAGTCAGCGCTATTCTGGAACGGTTTCCCATTCCGCACCGATTAAATGCGATTTTGCGCGGAGAGAGCCTCGTCAATGATGCGTCAGCCTTAGTTCTTTTCGAAGGCGCTATCCACACGACGCAGCTGAAAACGTATGTCTGGGGCTCAGTTAGCAGCCAATTCTTCCTGGCTGTTGCCGGCGGCATCACCATCGGCTGGGTAATTGGCTGGCTGGCCGTGCAACTACGCCGGCACACCGCCGATCCGCTTCTGGCCAACACAATTTCGTTGTTAGCGGCTTTCGCCGCCTATCAGCCCGCCGCCGCGCTACATGTTTCCGGTGTGTTGGCGGTGGTGACGACCGGTTTGTACCTGGGTTGGAATGACCCAAGAATCAGCACGCCGCGCACCCGCCTGCAAGCCGCCGGGTCGTGGGAGATGCTCACTTTCTTGTTGAACGGCCTCCTCTTCATCCTGATCGGGCTACAATTGCGTACGGTTGGCGGCCCCCTATGGTCGCAAAATCCCTGGTTCCTGATAGGAGGCGGGATCGCGATCAGCGCCACCATTATCTGGGCGCGGATCGCCTGGATATTTGGGTCAACCTATTGGCCGCGTTTTTCTCGTAGTCACGCTCGACCGTCTGATCGCCGCCTGGTAAAACGGCAAGCCATTCTACTTTCTTGGGTTGGGATCAGAGGTGGCATCTCGCTGGCGGCAGCACTGGCCATCCCTCCTGCATTAGGGGACGGCTCCCCATTTCCTCAGCGCGCCGAAGTGATAGTCTTTACCTTTGCCGTTATTCTGGTCACGCTGGTCGCACAGGGACTAACCCTCCCACACCTCCTTAGACGGTTACAGTTTGCAGACCAGCCCGCTACCGGATCCGAAGAGATCAAAGCCCGTCTAGCCATGGCCGCTACTGCCATCGAATATCTCGAGTCGGTCGAGAAGCTGGATGAAGGACAGAGCAAAGCCGTTGCTCATCTTCGCGACCTCTACAGCCAGACGGTACAAGTTCCCGGGACTGAAGCGGCCGATTCCCAGGATCATTCGCAGACGGGATACTTAGCGAAAGTCGTCTCACTCGAATTAACAATCGTTAGACAACAACGAGACCGACTCATTGAGCTCCGAGACAAGGGAGAAATCAGCGATGAGATTTTACGCCGGCTCCAATCGACCTTGGATCTGAAAGAATCCCAACTCGACCAGAGCCGGAGCTTTTGGGAGACATAGCCGTGCTCAAACTTTGTTCCGTAGAGCGGTAAGGTAAGTGGATGAGGTGCGCATTCGACGGAACCAAGGCTGATCCATCAGTTTGAGGACTTATGCTTACATCCGTTTTTCTTCGGCGTCGTAGATGTCGAAAAAGTAATCGACATGATGCCTCAGATTGGGAGGCACAAACTGCGGTATATAGTCTTCCATGAACTCTTGGATGTGGTCAGGCATCTCCGAGAGCCGCTTGTAACGCCACTCGTTGTCCCATTTGATGATGTCGATTCGCGGTCTCGGCTTGGCTTTTTCTTCGATCCATTTGGCGACTTCTTCGTCGGTGGCGCCCGTGGCGACGAAGTCTTTGAAGTCTCCTCCGGAAATTTCCGTAAAACCAAAGAAGAAATTGTCGACCGGACAATCGAAATGGTACTCGCCGGCGGTGCCAGCGAGGGTCGCCCGGCATTTGTCTAATGTACGGGCCGCGATCACATAACCAGCCAATGTCTCCCGAGGACTACGCGGGAAATCTTTAGTCAGATCTTTTGCCAGATGTTTTATTTTTTTGGTATCCATAGTGGTTACAATTTGGTTTGCCTACCCTAATCGATTTTTCCTTGGCGAGCCGCTTCGTCGCTCCCGGGCAAACCTTAGCAACGAACCAGTCGTTGAGAAAGAGTCACCGTGGAAGGAGAATATTCCACTCGACGACTGTTCCGTCCCGAGTCTTTCCGGGCGTCCTAAAGTTGAGTCAGTTCAGAGTCGTACCACCAGCTTTCCCAAGGCTTGGCCCGACTCCATGAGTTGATGGGCAGCTTGGATCTCGTCGAAACCGAATACCTTAGCAGGCTTCGCTTGATAGGCGCCGGCGGCGACTCGGTCGACGATGTTCTGTAAAGGAATATCGGTCAGAGGGAATTGTGGAGAGCCGAAGACGAAACTACCGAATAAGCTGAAGTGGACGCCGCTCGGCATTTGAAGCATTGGGTTGAAGGATGCTATGGGAGCAAGTCCGCCCAGCCACCCGGCTTCGCAAACGTGTCCGCCCCGGCGGACCATGTCGAGAGAACTGAGGACGGTGCTGTTCCCAACCAGATCTAGGACTGCATCGACACCCTGCGGATGAAGTTCATGAATTGGTCGGGCCAGATCCGGTTCTTCTCGAAGCGCATGCTCTGCGCCTAATTTCTCTAAAGTCGAGAAGCGATCAGGATTACGACTCGTTGCGATTACGCGCGAGTTTTCCTGGACAGCAATATTCAACGCCGCCTGGCCAAGAGCTGAGGTGGCGCCGCGAATGACCAGAGTCTGACCCGGGCGTAATGCTAAGTTCCCAAGCAAACAGGTCCAAGCAGTGGCGTAAGACTCTGGGATCGCAGCTAAGGCCTCCCAGGAAAGTCTGGTTTCCACCGGCACTACATTTGTCGCCGGCACACTCGTCAACTCGGCATAGCTGCCATTGATGGTACGTCCCATCCCGCCCATTAGCGCAACCACCTTCTGTCCCTTGGCTAGCCGTCCATCGGGATCGATCTTGACCAAGCCAGCACATTCGATCCCACTCACTTCGGCGATCTCGGGCCATTCCCCTTTTCGCATATGGGTCTCAGCGTGGTTAATTCCGAACGCCTTGACTTCAATCAACACCTGGCCTGGTTTTGGCTGAGGATCGGGCAGGTCTCGTACCTCCAGCACTTCAGGTCCACCGAACCGTTTTCTAACAATTGCTCGCATAATGAACTCCGTAATAGTTTGTTGTCTCGCCGCGGATGAACGCGACTTAGGATTAGACCGGAGCCAGCGAGCGTTGTGACAGTTCTCCCAGAACGCCGTTATTGAGTAGCTTCGACGTTGAAACTGGATTGCTTGATCAATTCGCGGAGCCGGCTCGCGATATTTGGCGGCGCCAGAAATGCGTGCTCGCGAAACAATTCGCCATGCTGGCGATCTAACGATTCGAGTTCGCTTAAGCGATCTGGAGCGACCTGGTTTATGCTGGCCAATCTGGTCTTCGTGAATTGTAGGTTATCCGGGTCGAGAAAACCCATCTGCATAAATCCGCGCGCCTTCTTGGCGCATCGACAGGGGTTAGCGGAATTTATTAGACCGCACTTGTTTTGCATGAACTGATAGAGATCGCGTCGCGCTCGGGAGAGAAGCTGCCGAAAATTGTCCGGAGAGATTTCCATTACGTCAGCTCCTAGGTCGCTGCTGACTCCAAAAATCTCTCCTAAGATGAAAGCCATCCGCTGCCGGCGATCCAAGCACAGCAGCATTCCGCTCATGCACCCCAATTGAGCCTCATGAATCAACAAAGGCATTTCGACCGGCACGGTCTGTGGATCGGGAAGATCTAACTCCGGTGTAGCATCGAGGGCTCGCCTCAAGTCAGTGAACGTTGAGAGCTTCTGCTCAATCTCGGACTTACGCAGGTTAAGAAGATGGTTAACGGCGATTCGATAGAGCCAGGTTCTAAACTCGCTTTGCGCCCTGAACGTGCTCAGCTTCGTGACCACCTTGATTAGAATCTCTTGGGTGGCGTCTTCCGCCAAATCTCGCCGCCACATCATTCGGAGTGCGATGTTGAAAACCCAAGCCTGGTGACGACGCACCAGCCTTTCGAGTGCATCTCGGTCCCCTGTTTGAGCCTTGGCCACCAGTTCTTCGTCCGGAATGGTGCTGTCATTCGGAACACCTTGCGCAAACGGGTTCTGACGTTCCACCCATTCCTCGTTATCCGAGGATCCAGTCGACGGTTTCATACTTTGGGTTAGACAATTCTAAGGTCTAGTTGTGACAGAAGTCCAATTGGCCACCCTAGAGTTTTAGATTTTGCACGACGGAGCGTGCTCCGTAGGAGCATAATCTTTATAGCTAGGTCATGGAAAAATTGCGTGCAGCTCCGTAGGAGCGACATCTAGTGGGGGCTAGTTTCTCCCCAATTCGATGCCGCTCCGACGGAGCTTGTCGCGAGGTGGATCGGATGGCTATAAAGATTTCGCTCCTACGGAGCAGAAACGCGGCTATGCTGCCGACCGGCGTCGTGCTGTGGTTAGCAACCCCGAGCATCAAAGAGTCACAGCGCGCATCACTGATTACTGACCTACTGATTACTGATTACTCTCCTCGGCTCAGGCTCAACCGTCTCGCGAAACCCAGCGGCTGCCAACGCCCGCGGCGTCCCATCGAAATCGCTCATCAGTTTCCAAATCAAACCGCTCCGGTAATTCTCAATCGCTAACAGCGCCATACCAAGGTCGATCCCGATCACATCCGGCGAATGCCAGTTCCGGTCAGCGTTGAACGCATTCGTGAAACCGTACTTGCCCCAGAGCAGGCCACCGTCCTTTTCATACATCGCTTGAGCCGTTGAAATCGCGAGCTCCGGGGTAAATATGACTGCCGCGATAGCGCCAGTCGGCGAAACCGTTCCGTCCTCAGGGTCGCCCAGCACGCCGTACGGTTTGTATCCGTCCGGACCATCGCTGGCGTTTAACCCCCAGAATCCTTGCGCATAAGTTTGGCGCTTCTTGGCCCGGTACCGGCAGAACCGACGGTTGATTTTCATGGCGTTCGTGGAAGAAAGCCAATAGTCAAAGCCCAACCGATCCCGCTGATTACGGAGATTAAAATAACCGTAGGGCATCTGATGGATAAAAATCGGTCCGGCTCGCAGCCATTCAAGCCCCGCATACTTCTCTAAAGGTCGCTCGAACGCCTCCCAGCTCGTTTGCGGCAGCGGATTTTCAGGCGCGCCCAGACCCAGAAGATAGAGTAACACCGCCTCGCTGTAGTCGAACCAGTTGTTCGGGATGAAGCCAGACTCTAGCCTGGCACCGTGTGACACCAGGCGCTTATCGGGCTGAGTACCGTCGTTGGTTAGAGCCCACCACCAATCCAGCCGCCGATATAGTTGATCGCTTAAGGCCGCGATATCCGGCGCTTGCGCGCCGAAGTATTGGCCGGCTGCCAACGCACCGGCAACCAGCAAGGTTGTGTCAATCGTCGAATATTCGCTTTTCCACACCCGTTCGCCGGAACGCTTGTCCACAAAGTGCACAATCCAGCCGTGCTGATGCGATAACGTTAAAGCAAACTGTAGGGTAAGCCGCGCCCGGATCGCACCTCCGTCATGATCGATCCATCCACGTTCCACGCCAATGGGAAGCGCGGCTAAGCCGTACCCAGTTGCTGCTATCGATGCAACGGTGTAGTCGTCTGGCCCAAAATTGCCGGCCCGATCATTTACGAGCCCAGTGTTCGGATCAGCCACCTCCCAAAAGTACCGAAAAGCGCGATGCTCGATTTCGTCTAGTAGGTCCATAACCCGAAAAGATTATCGTTTTGCAGCCGACGGCTGATGAGGCTTAAATTTGGCCAGATCGATGGACGCAGGATGGAGTTTGAGCATTATCTCACTGTGATCAACGCTCACAATGGTTGGCTGCCAGGAATCGCTCCGGAGTAGACTTAACATTCGAGCTTTGGCCTTCTCATCCAGCGCTGACGACGCCTCATCCAAGAAAAGGAGCGCCGGCTTGGACAACAGAATCCGGGCAAAAGCCAAGCCTTGTTGTTCTCCTAGAGACAGGCGCTCCGACCAATTGTCAACCTTATCCAAGTCCTCGGTAAGCCGTTCGAGTCCGACCTGCTCCAGGACTTGCGGTAGGTCTGCTGGAACGCTCACCTTCTGGTCTCGCGGGTACAACACAGCATCGGCCAGGTTGCCTAACGGCAAGTACGGCCGCTGCGGCACAAAGGCGATTGGGCCTTTAGTCAGCCGGATCCTACCGCGGCCAAAAGGCCAGATACCAGCGATTGCTCGCAAGAGAGTGGTTTTGCCCGAGCCGGACGGACCAACGATCAGCAACAAATCTCCCCGCTCAACCGTGAAAGTGACTCCCCGCAAGAGAGGGGTGCCATCCGGTAAATCCAGATCCAGGTTATCAACGGCGACACCGCCGGCGCCCTTGCGCCGAATCATAATGGACTGCGGCGCTCGGACCGACTCGTGGACGCTATCCAACCTTTCATCGAATTCACCCAAGCGCTGCGTCACCGCTTCCCAGGTGGCAATGTCATTGTAAGAATTGATAATGAACGAAAGTGCATTCTGGACGTACGAAAAAGCGTTGACCGCTTGGAACAAGCCTCCCAACAAGATCTGTCGGGTGAAGTAACGCGGCGAAACTACGATCACCGGGAAAATCAAACCAACCTGAGCATAAGTCTGCGTGAATGCGCTGAGCCTGATTTGCTGCTTCATGATTTGCCGAAAATTGGCAAACACAGCCCGGAAACGCTCATCAAATAGTGCTAGTTCTACCGGCTCACCTCCGTACAGCGCGACGCTCTCCGCATTCTGGCGGAGATGAACCAAACTAAATCTGAAATCTGCTTCGAATCGTTGGCGGGCAGAGTTTAACGCAACCAAAGGACGTCCGATAGTAACTGCCAGCCAAGTTCCAAGTCCGGCATAAATCAATGCTGCCCAGACCAAGTAACCCGGAATCGGGACACTGCCTAATGGACCCAGCGGAATATTCGCGGTGCCGGAAAGACCCCACAAGATCGCCAGAAATGAAAGCAAAGAAACGAACGACGAAATCAGCCCGACCGAGAGAGTCAAAACGTAGCCGGTAAATTGGTTCAGATCTTCAGAGATTCGTTGGTCGGGATTATCCGCTTCAGTACCGAGCCCTAATTTATAATAGGCGCGATCCGCTAACCAAGCAGTCAGATGACGCAACGTGAGCCATCGGCGCCAGCGAATTTGCAACCACTGATTCAGGTAGAGGGCAGAAACGGAACAGGCTACCGCGCAAGCTACCAGAATACCGAAGATGCCAATCTGGCGAAATAACTCGGGCGCATCGAACGCTTGGAGAGCGTTATAGAAAGCCCGGTTCCATTCGTTAATACGAACTCCCACGTAGACATTGCCAAGGTTCAAAAGAATGACGCTCAAGAGTAGAGCCCATGCTGAGCACTTTTCTTCGGAGGTCCAATAACGTCCCGCCAGACGCCACGCGGTCCGAGTGATGATTCTTCTTGGCGTTGCCATCCGCTGAACTCTCTCGATATTTGGGCCGGTTCTGCAAGGGAAACAATTTTGGGGACGGTAGGGACGAGCTCCTGCTATTTGGGGGGCGAGGCTCCGGAAAGACCTAACCAGGATCGCAGAGCGACTGGCGCGTCGAGTTTCTTTGACGAGCCACACCGAATAGCTGCCGAGCCGATGGCCAGCTTGTACCCCGGCTCGGCGCACTTTTTAGGTGTCTTACGCAACTCCGCCCCGGCGTCTCAGTCGCTCCGCGCAGCTTCTTTGGTCTTTCAGGAGCCTCGCCATCCGACGGACTCTTAGCCTTAACGGTCCTTCCGGCAGCTTCCGCACCAATTCGGACCGAACAAAACCTCTACCGCCCCCTAAACTGACTCCCGTAATGGCTATCAGGCAGATATGAACCCTGTTGAAAAAGTTTTTCCCGCAACGTCCCTGGCCGGTACTCGGTCTTATAAACTCCTCGCCTTTGCAGCTCCGGAACCAACAACTGGACGATGCTCTCATAAGTCTCCGGCATCACTGCGTAGATCAGATTGAACCCATCAACATCCGTTTCTTCGATCCACTCCTGCAACCGGTCAGCGACCGTTTTCGGCGATCCGGCCACCACTGGTCCGCGTCCACCTAGTCCCACAAATTGGGCGATCTCTTTGATTTTCCAAAGACGGTTCGGGTCCGAGACAGTAAATGATTCTAACGCGGACTGGTTAGCGTCCGTTTTCTTGGCTTGTAGTTCGTCCTCCGGACCGTATGCACCCAGATCGACCCCGGTCCAGCCCGACATTAAAGCCAGTGCGCCCTCGAAATCGATATACGAATAGTACTCCTCGAGCTTCTCCGAGGCCTCCGCATCTGTCGGCGCCACCACGACGGTAAACATGGCGAATATCAGAATTTGCTCTCTCCCCAGCTCGATTGCTCGTTTTCGGAGATCCCGGACATATCCTTTCACGATCGCCGCGGTGGGAGCCGAGACAAAAACACATTCCGCATGTTTGGCGGCAAAATCTTTTCCTCGTTTGGAAGCACCCGCTTGATAAAGCACCGGCGTCCGTTGGGGGGAAGGTTCGCTGAGATTGAACCCAGGGACTTTGAAATACTTCCCCGAATGATTAATCCCGTGGACTTTCGTGGGGTCTGCAAGAATCCCTTTTTTCCGGTCGCGCGGAACTGCCCCGGATTCCCAACTCTGTTCCCAGAGCTTGTAGCAGACATCCATATACTCGTCCGCTAAGTCATAGCGATCGTCATGCTGGGTCTGTTCATCGAATCCGAAATTTTTGGCAGCGCTATTCAGATAGCCGGAAACAATGTTCCAGCCGAAGCGGCCCTTAGTAAGATGATCTAAGGTCGATGCCCGCCTGGCAAACGGGTACGGATGTTCATAGGTGAGCGCGCAGGTCACGCCAAAGCCCAGATGCTCGGTAACACCGGCCATGGCCGAAACTAACATCATCGGATCATTGACCGGGATTTGGATCCCATTGTGAATCGCGGCATCCGGACGCCCGTGAAAAACATCGTACGGTCCTAAAACATCGGCCAAAAACAGGCCATCAAATTTTCCGTGCTCAAGCAGCCGAGCCAGATTGGTCCAATAATCTAAATCAATATAACGCTCCGACCGGTCCCGAGGATGGCGCCACAGCCCCGGAGCCATATGCCCAACGCAATTCATCGCGAACGCGTTGAAACGAATCTCCTTACTCATAGCCAAGCGTGGCGAGGCGGCGGGACATCGTTCAGATAATAGTTACCGAGCGCGTAATACTTCCACCGCACCGGATCGTGTAGAGTGTGAACCCGAGCATTACGCCAGTGACGGTCCAAACCGTATGTCTCCAAAGTTGACTGGGTACCGGCTAATTCGAACAGTTTGTTGGTTGCCAGAATAGATATTTCGGTGGCCGCAATCTTCGCTTCGGCCACGGCCAGCGCGGCCACCGTCACCGTTTCTTCATCCAACGCTGCCGCAGCGCGATCGACATTGATCGCGGCTCGCTCCATCAATGCCTCCGCGCCATGCAACTGATAGTGCAATTTCCCTAAGTCTTGGATGGTTAGCGGGTCCTGGCTGGCCCGCTCTACATTGGCGTCGATCCACGGACGCGACCGATTCTTCACAAAATCAATCGTATCAGCGATAGCAGCTCTAGCGATGCCGACATCAATCGCTACATGGATAATCTGCGAGAAAGGACCTCGCGTAGTGGGGCGTTGATACGCTTCGTAAGATGGCAGGATCTGATCCTGGCTGACCCGGACATTTTTCAAAACCACCGTTCCGCTGGCGGTAGTCCGTTGCCCAAAGGCCGACCAGTCATCGATAACCGTCAATCCTTCACTATGCCGGCTAACTAGCGCTACGACCCGTTTGCCGTCGGCATTGGTTACACGCACCGGCACCCAATGGGCAAAGATTGCGCCGGTACAATAAAACTTCTCGCCGCTGAGACGATAACCATCCCCGTCAGGCACTAAGCGCGTCTGATTATCGACCACCGTTTTACCGCTGCGCTCTACCGCGGCATTGCCTAAGCGCTCCCCTCGCAGAATTCGATCAAAGAAAAAACGTTTCTGTTCTTCGGTCCCGACCAGGCGGATCTCTTCTACGTTTGCATAATGGTTCTGCGGGATTTGGCCCATCGACGCGTCCGCCTCCGAAACGATCGCCACTACTTCGGTGAATGTAGCCGTAGAGACTCCCGCCCCGCCATATTCTTTCGGTACGGTGATTCCCCAAAGACCAGTCTGCGAAAACCATTCGATTTCCTCAAAAGGCAAACGTCGTTCTTTGTCGCGGGCTGCTGATCCCGTTCGAATCTGTTCTGCAAATTGCCGAGCCGCCTCTAATGCTTGCTGGTCACTCTTAATACGCTGCGCTTCTGCCATATCGAACTTTGACTTGGTTTCTTGTGAATGTTTTCAGAGTCGAATCGTTTTGGGGTTAAGCAAGAAGAAGCAGAGCTGCACCAAAGAGAACCGCGGTGAGTCGCTGGAGAAGCGAGTACTGATCAGGGGACTGGCGTGCAAAAGGACCTTCGGCAGATATGTCTACTCCCACGGTAGGCTTTAGAGTCGATGACGGAGTCCGTCAAACGGTAATGATTGAGAAACCTGGCTGTCAGCGCCCTTACTAAAAAGGTCCTGCGATAAAGGCAAAACCAATCACTCTTCTGTGGTAGTCGCGTCCGACTTTGCCATCGGTGAGAACCGGCCCCTGAATATAAAGACCAATGGGTAGATGGCTGAGACTACCGCTTCCACAATCGCCACGCTCCCGAGATTCTCCGCTTCTGGGCTTCCTTGCCCCTCGAACATCAAGGCAACTGCCCGCATGCCGGCGACAAAACTGACCGTATAAAGCAATAACGTGATGCGGGTGGGCGCCTTGAAAAAACAATAGATAACACCGGCAAACGCTAACACCGCTGCCACCGGCACCATCTTGGCGACACTGAACCAAACACTTAGGCCGGCTAATTCCCGACCGGCAATGGTTAAATCAACCGCGGCCACCAATAGCACCACCAACAACATCGCAACGCGAACCCAACGGTCGTTAAGCGTTCCCATATGCCGAAGGCGTAGAGAAATCAGAATGACAGCGACGAGTTGCACGAGACTCACGGTGATAGCTTCGACTTCGGAACCTTGCGAAAAAAGGTTAGCCCACAGCCAAAGTTGACAGGCGATGGCTAGAAAAATCCGTTGCCGGATCCCGAGCGTTCTGCGGGGGGTTACGCTGTCCATCGTATCGGTAATAGTTTCACCACCGAGACACAGAGTCACGAAGAAGTGAGATTCAAAGCGTATTAAACGGTTATTTAGCAGCCAGCACGAGATGCAGAAGTCCCGGAAAACGTTTATTCAATTCGGTCTCGCGAATCGAAGTCATGCATTTGGTGCCCTCGGTCCGCGTGTGGATGAGACCGGCATCTCTTAACACATCGAAGTGATGCGACCGCGTTGCTTTCGAGACATCGAGCGCAATCTCATTGCACGCCAGCTCCCCGCGTTCAGCCAGCGCTCGCACAATTGCGATTCGGCATGGATCAGAAAGAGCCTGCATCACGTCCGCCAAAGCGACGTCCCTCAACACCGGATGCGAATAGCTTTTCATGGGATACGCAAAGTACCATTTTCGGACTAGTTAGACAATCATCTGACTAAAAAACCGTGGGGAGGTCCGATTGGACGACTCCGTGGAGCGTGCCTCGCTTGCGAGGCCGTGGTAAGCAAGGCACAAAGTGTCGAAAACGCACCGCATGGCTGCACTCTCGTGTGGAGGGTCACGGTCCAAATAAGGCGCTGATGGAAATGGGGTATGCATCACGATGTTCCCTTGTTCACCACGGCCTCGCAAGCGAGGCGCGCTCCACGGCTTGCGCCTCATGTTGAGGTGCCTTTCCCTCATCCGCCGCGCGCCTCCCTCGTCAAGGGCAATCACGCCGAATCGCTACATCCCTACCTATCCTTTGGTTGACATCCAATCGTAGGCTTTGGATAGTTCGATGTATATCGAACATCGACACATTAATTATAACGGACAAAAATAGGGATAGACTTTTTTGCTGAATCTATGGCGACACTGCATGATCCAATTCGCATCGGCGACTGGGAACTACCCAATCGCGTTATCATGGCTCCTCTCACCCGATGTCGAGCCAGTGAAGGACGAGTTCCCAACGATCTGATGCGGCAATACTACCAGCAACGCGCCGGCGCTGGTCTCATAATCTCCGAAGCTACTTCTATTTCGCCGATGGGCGTTGGTTACCCGAACACGCCAGGAATCTGGTCTCAAGAACAAATCGCGGGTTGGAAACGCGTGACGGAGGGCGTACACAGCGCCGGTGGGCAAATTCTGCTTCAACTTTGGCATGTCGGCCGAGTCTCCGATCCCATTTATCTTAACGGCGCGCTGCCGGTAGCACCCAGCGCCATTGAACCCGGCGGACATGTTAGCTTAGTTCGGCCGGAAAAACCGTTTGTTACCCCGCGCGCACTCGACCTTCAGGAAATTCCTGGAATTATCGAAGCGTATCGCCAAGGCGCCGAGAATGCGCTGGCCGCCGGCTTCGATGGAGTCGAAATTCACGGCGCCAACGGTTATTTGCCAGACCAGTTTCTTCAAGACATCAGCAATCATCGCACCGATGAATACGGTGGGCCGCTTGAAAATCGCGCGCGTCTGATGTTGGAGGCTGTGGATGCTGCTATCTCGGTTTGGGGCGCCAGCCGCGTCGGTCTGCATTTGGCGCCGCGAGGCCGTTCGCATTCCATGGGGGACTCGAACAAGCCCGCGACGTTCGGATATGTGGCTAGAGAAATGAGGAAACGCGGCATCGCTTTTATCTGTGTCCGTGAGTCGCTGGAAGAACCACGCCTCGGACCCGAGTTGAAGCGCATTTTTGGCGGTCCGTGCGTAGCTAACGAATTGTTCACTAAGGAGACCGGAGAGAGAATTCTAGCCGATGGCGAGGCCGATGCCGTTGCTTACGGGAGGTTGTTTATCTCCAATCCTGATCTTCCGCGACGGCTGGCTCTGAACGCTTCGCTGAACGAGCCGGTTCCAGAGACGTTCTACGCCGAAGGTCCGAAAGGTTATACCGACTATCCAGTATTGGATCTCGAACAGGAAGCGGCGTGAAGTTGCAAGATCCTGGGCGCGCCGAGACCCGCCACCGCCGCTCCCACAAAATCTTGCACAGCGAGCTTCCTAAGAAGAAGCTCGCGAATGAAAGTGTGGATCGGAGCCAGTTTACTCCTCGCGGTTCTTATCCTGGCGGCCCTCCTCATCCTCTTTCAGCGCCGGTTTTTCTATTATCCCCGAAAGTATTCGGTTGGTGAAATCGAAGCGGCCGAAAAGCAGGGAGCCACTGTTTTAGGTTATGAGACATCTCAAGGCCGGCAGACTGCCTTCCTCTACGGCACGCCGCCATCGGGAACATTGATTTCCCGGCTCTGGATCGTATTGGGCGGAAACGCGATGACCGCACTCGACTGGCTGGAGATTCTAGAAGACTGCCAACTAAGCATCGGCGGATTTCTTCTCGTGGACTATCCGGGTTATGGCCTTTGCTCAGGTAACCCGACCGCCGATTCTAACTTAGAGAACGCCATAGCTGCCTATCATGTTCTAATCGACAGCAAACGATGGATCATCAGACGGCCACACCTCGGCGTACTCGGTTGGTCCATAGGAGCGGCGGCCGGTTTGCAATTCGCTGAGAAATGTCCGGTACAGGATCTGGTGTTGATAGCACCGTTTACCACCATGGAAGACATTGTGAAGAAATTCACTGGTATCCGACCGAGAATGCTGCTGTTGGACCGGTTCGACAATCTCACCGCGCTCAGCAGCGTTTGTGAAAAGAACACGGATGTGAAAGTGACGATCATTCATGGGGAAAAGGACGCTCTGATTCCGATCAGTATGGGACGTAAACTCTCCCAATCGGTCCCGGCTCGAATCGAATTTCACAACATACCCGGTGCCAGTCACAGCACGGTTTTCTCGGAGGCTCGCGAGCTTATCTACGCAAAACTCCGAGGACAAGTAGAGGAACTGCCCCGTCAGTAGGTTACTCCGCCCGGAATCAGACTTGCGGCTACGGCTCCCGTCCGTTCCCCAAGATCGTGAGTCTGGAAATGTTGCGGCCAGCCAGAATGCGGACGCCGCCCGCATCATCCTCGACCGCGACAGAGTCTTTTTGCATCCACTTCGGGTTTGAAGGTCCGTCCGACCGCTCCACTAAACCTTCACCCGTTCGATATGCGCCCCGAGGCTACCGAGTTTCTCATCGATCAATTCATATCCGCGATCGATATGGTAGACCCGGTTGATCTCTGTCTGACCTTCCGCTTGCAGACCCGCTAACACCAAGGCTGCCGAAGCCCTTAGGTCGCTCGCCATAACCGGGGCGCCGCTGAGCCCGTTCACACCCCGGATATTCGCAGTCGCGCCATCCAGCTCGATGGCAGCTCCCATGCGCTTCAACTCGGACACGTGCATAAACCGTTGGGGAAAAATATTCTCCGTGACCTGGCTATCGCCTTTCGCCGTGGCCAGCAAAGCGCACATCTGAGCCTGCATATCGGTGGGAAACCCGGGGTATGGCTCCGTTCGCAGATCTAAAGATCTTACCGAGCCATTGGGCCGAATGGTAATGGCGCCGTTCGACCGGCTTAGATTGAATCCGCATCCTTCCAGTGCATTACCAACAGCGATTAAGTGCTCGTAGTTAGCTCGCGTAAGAGTCACCTCTTTGCCGGCAATGGCGCCCGCGACCAGAAAGGTGCCGGCTTCGATCCGATCCGGAATCACTTCATGCTCAGCGCCGTGCAGCTCTTTGACACCCTCAACTACGATTTGCGGAGTGCCGGCTCCCTCAATTCGAGCGCCCATCTTGTTCAAGAAGTTCGCCAAGTCCACAACCTCCGGCTCACAGGCTGCATCGTCGATCACCGTCGTGCCTTCAGCCAGCACGCTCGCCATCAAAACATTATCGGTTCCGAGAACGGTACTGCCGAATTTACCCTTTAACGAAATCTTAGCCCCGACTAGCTCCGGCGCGAATACCTTCACGTTTCCTCCGTGCACCCGAACAGCTGCCCCCAATGCCTCGAATCCGCGCAGGTGCAAATCGATCGGCCGATCCCCAATGACGCAGCCTCCAGGTAAAGAGACCGTCGCTTCTTTTTCCCGGCCCAGTAGCGGGCCCAGCACACAAACCGAGGCCCGCATCTTTCGCACCACGTCGTAGGGCGCGATCGTCTCGACTTTCTCAGCTTTGACAGTTACAACCCCGCTCGCCCTTTCGACCTCAGCCCCCAGATGGTTCAAGATCTGCAGCATATAGTGCACATCGCTGAGATCGGGGACGCGATGGATAACGCACGGTTCTTTGGTCAGCAAAGTCGCGGCGAGAATTGGCAGCGCAGAGTTTTTGGAGCCACTGATCTTAACCGTTCCCGCCAGAGTATGGCCCCCGTGTACAATGATCTTATCCATACTTAGCGCTCACAAAGCGTTCGATTCCTTGGTAATCCTTCTCGACACAAATGTCGCTAAATTTTTGCTGTTCCAGAACGTCGGCGACATGGGATGCCTGCGAAACACCAATCTCAAGCAGAATGCAAGCTCCCGGCTTCAAATAAGGCGGTGCCTCCGTGATCAAGCGCCGGATGACATTTAATCCGTCCTCCCCTCCATCCAAAGCCAATCGCGGTTCATGTTGAACCTCTCGAGATAGCTTGTCGATTTCGGCCGTCGGAATGTAAGGCAGGTTGGCGACGAGAAAGTCCAGATCGGTATCCACTCCGGCGAGAAGATCTGTTTGCAGGAATTTGATCCGCTCGTTCACCCCATGCGTGACAGCGTTGTCGTGCGCCAGAGCCAATGTGTCGGCTGAGATGTCCGTAGCCAGAATTTCCAGGCCAGGACGTTCCAACGCCAATGTGATTGCCAAAACCCCGGAGCCCGTCCCGACATCTACCAGGCGTGCCCCCGCGGAGGTAGCAACCGGTATCTGATTAAGCGTCAGCTCGGCTAAACGCTCGGTTTCCGGTCTTGGAATCAGCGCCCGCCGATCGGTCTTAAACCGACGCCCGTAGAACTCCCAGGAACCAAGCAAATGTTGCAACGGCTCGCCTTCCGATCGCCGGCGGACTTTGTCTCGCAGCGGTTCCAGAATTTGCTCCGGCAGTCCCTGGTCGTAATCCAGATAGAGATCAAGACGCCGCTTACCGAGAGCTTCCGCCAACAAATGCTCAATACTCAGCCGAGGCGATTCTACTCCCTTGCGCTGAAAAAACGCGGTGGTGTTTTGGATTAGCTCGAGAACAGTCACCGGGGAAAGTAATCAGTAATCAGTGAGTCAGTAATCAGTATGTCGATGGTCAGTAAGAGACCTCTCGCGTCCTGTATTTCAAAAATTCCATGGCGGCAATCATTAAAGAAGATCCTTCGGCGGCGCAGTCAGTTAGGATCCCCACTGATTACTGACACACTGATTACTGATTACTGATTACTGATTACTTGCTTTACCCGGCGACGGCCTCCAACCCTGCCTCCTTGAGGCGTTGCTCCATATCACTGGCTTGGAGCGCGGACTCCATCTCATCGAGGCTCCCCTCCATGAACAGATCGAGATTGAACAGCGTCAGACCAATTCGATGATCGGTGACCCGATTCTGTGGGAAATTGTAGGTGCGAATCTTTTCTCCGCGTCCGCCAGATCCGATGAGACTGCGGCGATGGGCGGAATATTTCTCGGCCTCTTCTTGCTGTTTCTCTTCCAGCAAACGGGCCCGGAGAATCGCCAATGCTTTCTCCTTGTTTTTCTGCTGGCTACGGCCGTCCTGACAACGAACGATCTTCCCTGTCGGGATATGCAGCACTTGAACCGCTGAGTCAGTCGTATTTACGCCTTGTCCACCCGGTCCCCCCGCACGGCAAACTTCGATTCGGAGGTCCTCAGGACGCAGTTCTAAATCGATTTCCTCCGCCTCGGGCAATACGGCGACCGTTGCAGTCGATGTATGAATTCGGCCCTGGGCTTCGGTGAGCGGAACGCGTTGCACCCGATGCACCCCGCTCTCGTACCTCAGCGTCCGGAAAACATGTTCTCCGGAGACTTTAAAGATCACTTCTTTGAGACCGCCGAGCTCTGATGGACTGCTTTCGAGTTCCTCGACTTTGAGTCTATGAGACTCGGCAAATCGAGAATACATACGGTAAAGCTCAGCCGCGAACAAAGCGGCTTCACTGCCCCCGGTTCCGGCCCGAATCTCAACGATGGCGTCTCTGTCTTCATGCGGCTCAGGCGGAAGCAAGGCTACCTGAACCTCTTTGGAGCGTGTCTCGACTTCCTTTTCCAATGCGGGAATCTCGGACGCAGCCAATTCGGCAAACTCGGCATCATCGCCAGCAGCCAAAACTCGGTTTTCCTCGAGTTCACGCTGCTTCTTTTCCAGAATGTCCCATGATTCCAGCACCCGCTTCACGCTCGAGTGCTCGCGCATAATCTCTTTGGCCCGCTTCGGGTTCTCAAAAAGAGACGACGAACCGATCAAAGCCTCGAGCTCTTCGAAACGTCTACGCTTCTGCTCAATTAAAGGTCGAAAGTCCATAGCCTGCATTGCTCTTCAATGCGCCTGCATTGTCGAGCAATGCAGGCTACAGGCTATTTACCTTTGTCTCTGGAAAGCATGGTCTTGCCGTACCGCCGAGTAAATTTCTCGACCCGCCCAGCGGTATCGACAAATTTTTGTTCACCCGTGAAAAATGGGTGGCAAGCCGCGCAGATTCCGATTTTGATATCCCGGCGAGTCGATCTGGTGCGATACGTCGCGCCACAAGCACAAACGATCGTAGTCTCGGTATAATTGGGATGAATGTCTGACTTCATGTCGAAAGAGCGAGAAAGTAACACACTCAGTAAGTGACGCAAGTGCAACCACGTCTATTTGCAGGAACTTGGGCAAAAGTTCTGGAGCGCTACAGCCAAGAACCGGCCATCTACGGCAACGAGCGGGTATTGCTTCGCACGTTCGCTGACATTGAATCAGAGCGGATTCTTTGGGGAGAAAAGCTTTCCGGCCTGGCTAAAGGGTCAATCATCCTGGTTCAGCTAGCCGAGGACGCCGCCTGGCCGGCAATTTTTCTCGCCGCTTTAGATCAGTCCCTGGTCGTAGTTCCACTCGAGACCGAGGTGACCGGACTTCAGCTCGATAACGTTATGAAGGTGACCCGGCCACGAGCGGTTATCCGTTCAAACGAAATATCCCACCTTGATTCGGAGCCTCCAAACTGGGTCGGGCCTCAGCCGGATTTGTTAAAGCTAACCTCAGGAACCACTGGGCTCCCTCGAGCAGTCCGTTTCCGAGAGTCCCAGCTTTTCAGCGACTGCCGAAACATTTGCAGCTCGATGGGACTGCTTCCCAAGGACGTCAACTTTGGAGCCATCCCTTTTGCGCATTCTTACGGCTTCAGCAATCTGGTAACGCCGGTTTTGTATCAAGGCACTCGATTTGTCTGTTCAAAAGACCGGCTGCCCCGGGCCATCCACCGTCACATCGAGAACTCGGCGGCAACGGTACTTCCGGCCACACCGGCCATCTTCCAGGCGTTGTGTTCGCTTAGTGATTTCGATCGACTTGGAACCATCCGCATCTGCATTTCTGCGGGCGCACCTCTCCCGGCGGAGACCGTTCAACAATTCTTCCGGCGGTTTGGCTTGCGGATTCACAGTTTTTACGGATCCTCCGAATGCGGCGGCATCATGTTCGACCGGGAGGGCCGGCTGGACGCGCCCTCCGGCTTCGTCGGAACGCCTCTGGACGGAGTTCAAATCTCGCGCCTTCCCAATGATCGGATCGAGATTATCGGGACGAATGTTGGAGACGGTTACTTTCCAGAAGAGGAGCCGGAAACGCTCCGGACAGGCAGATTTGTCCCGGGCGACCTTGTCCGCTGGTTAGGCGAGTCGGCCCAGCTTTACGGAAGAGCTTCGGACTTCATCAATATTGCCGGCAAAAAGATCCATCCATCGCTCGCCGAAGAGCACATCCGGAAGCTGCCCGGCGTGATCGAAGTCATCGCCTTTGGTGTGCCTTCTCCGAACCGGAACGAGGATCTGGTGGCGCTCGTGATGTGTGCCCCCCTGATTCCACGCCAAACTCTTGAAGCCCACTGCCGTGCCGGGCTGGCCGATTGGCAGGTCCCTCGCGACTTCGAAATTGTCACCGAGCTACCGGTGAATGCCCGCGGGAAGATTAAGCGGTCGGAGCTGGCAGCGGAGTATTTGGCGAAACGGGGAAGGAGCTAGGAGGGCTATTGCCATATATTGGGTGGGGCGAGGCTCCCGAAAAGCCCACCGGTTCACCAGTCGCAAACCGCACAAACGCCAAGAGATCAATGAGCATGGGCCGATAGACGCGCCGAGCCGTGGCCCACGCTAGACCACGGCTCGGCGCGCTTAGTGGCGTAAGAACCCGATTGAACAAGGACCACCAGACACTTCGCTAACACCGATTGGGCATTCGGGAGCCTCGCCCCCCTATGGTGTTGTCAAGCTACCCAGCGTGTTTTAGCGATTTTTCATATTTGTAGAGCAACGTAGTTGCCAAAGTGTTTGGTTCAGAGGTCGAGCCGGTTTGCGACGGTTGGGACGTTTCCTCTTGAA
>Ga0209647_1000662_pt1 | contig 31491 bp, 29 predicted proteins | sample GraSoi_2013_60cm_FD_185827 | JGI IMG/M metagenome (GOLD analysis project Ga0209647, IMG submission 185827) | Grasslands soil microbial communities from the Angelo Coastal Reserve, California, USA - Sample 9_17_2013_60cm (SPAdes) (version 2) | ecosystem: Environmental > Terrestrial > Soil >... | reverse complement strand
CGTCGGGGGGGGACTAAAACTCCCGCCTCGCCTCTATCTAACATCTCTGGAATACCGCCCACGGAGGTGGCGATAATGGCGCAACCGGCCTCGCGAGCTTCCGACAACACCAGGGGTCCAGGGTCGGCATGGGACGCAAGCACGAAGAGATCCGATCCAAGCAAATAGGGGCGCGGGTCGGCCTGGAAACCGCAGAACCGAATCCTGTCGCCACAACCTGTCTGCAGGGCGAGTTCTTGATAGGCCTCCCGATAGGGTCCATCCCCGATCAAGTACAGAAAGGCCCGTGGTACTCGCGCCGAGATCGTCTTAAATGCTGCGATCAGGTCGTCAACCCCCTTGCGAGGATGAAGCCCACCTACAAAGACTATCGCCGGCCGATCCAAGACTTTAGCTGGAGGGTTGGTTGCGCTTAGTCTCGGAGAGCCGATCGTTCCATTCAACACTACCTGAAGCTTGGATCGTTTAACCCCTCGGCGCTCCATACTATCTGCTACCGCTTCGCTGACTGCAATGACCTTGTCCCCCAGGCCCATGATGATCGCCGCTTTCTGAAATTCGTTATGGACGGTAGTCACGAGCTTGAACTTCATGAAGCGACGGAGAGAAACAGCAAGAGCTGCGCTTGTCATCATGTGAGCATGGATAATGTCGGGAGAAATTACCGATACCGCAGAATGCAACTTGTAAACTGCCCTGACCAAATTCGAGAACGCCCGCTTCTGGTCTATTAGGATGTGGTTGACGCCATAAGCTGCAAAAAGGGAGTCAAAAGCGCCACCGCCACTAATTACCGAGACGGAATGCCCCATCCGCGACTGAACACATGCCAGGTCAACGGCAACATGCACATGACCATTACTTGGCCGGGTATGATTCAAGAAATGAACGATCCGCATGGCGTTCAACCTTGTTTTCGTCCGCTAGCTTGAAGAAGCTTTCTCAATCCTGGGGATCGATGCGAAATTGCCAGAGCGGGGCGAACGAGTATCCGCGCTGGGGTAGACGCAGTAGCGCTCCGTTTGGGAGCCAAGAACCCCTATATTGGGAAGCCGGTTGAGCCGAGTGAATTTTCGGATTACCGGCTAATACTCCGCCTCCAGTCGGTTGGAGACCCTTTCAATAGAGGGGAAGTTCTAACGCTTCAATCTTCTTAATGAAGAAGGGATCGAGACCAAACAACTTGTGTCCGGCAAGTAAAGCGTCCCGATAGGTATCCCAAGTAGCAACAACTTGGTCGTCTTTAATTAGGACGTGGCGACCTTCATCCCTAGCGAGAAGCCGGTCCTTCTCCCGGTTATAAGTAGCTAACTCTTTTTCTAAAGCCATCTTAAGAGTTGTACCCTATATCATCTTGTAGAGCCGATTCGAGCTCGGCTCTTAGCGCGGCCGGTGAACCTACGCACACTACTATCGGCATGGGGATCGCCATAGTGGAACAACGCCGTTGTCCGGATTTTGTCTGGATCGCATGCCTCGTTGGCATGTACGCTCCGATATCCCCAAAAAAGGTAGAGATTGCCGGGTACCATCTGAATCTGCTTGAGCTTGAACAGCCCCAACCTGAAACCGTGGCGAAGCAAAAACTGAGTTGCCCGGTTATCCAGAATGATCTTGTCGAGTAGATTGAAGAGATATGACGACCTAACCGGCCGCCGGTTCGGCGCCATCACGAGGTGGCCAGGACTCCCCTCTGATGGAATGATTACGGGCAGAAGCGCGGTCACAACATAGGAGTCGTAATGAAAGTAAAGCGCGTGCTTTAGACCGGATTTGCCCGTCAAGCAGCGCAGGATCCGATAAATTGATTGGTTCGGAGCTGGCCGACGTGAACCCAGCTCAAAGACTCGGTGCAGCAAGTTCACGAACGAGGGCGAGACGGACAGCTTGTCCACCAGCGTTCCAGCAAGTGCCTCCTCTCCGAACGCCACATATTCCCCTCCGGCGGCCGCGACAGCGGTTTTGACAAACTGCCGGAGATCTTCAAGGTCAGCTACTTTCAGATAGCTGGGCAATACGCCGAAGCCAACCTCATTCATATCCTTAACTAGGTCGAGGATCGTTTCGCGTGGAATTTCCGGGATCTCGAGCCGATTGGCATTCGCTGCGGGTACAACTTTATTCATCGGTCTTTTCTTTCTTTGAATTGAAGGCGTGCCATCTCCTCTGAAGATCCAGATGTACGCAGTGGTTCATCTAACGCGCTACTATATACAGATTCGTAGTCTTTGGTAACTCGATCGACAGTAAAATGATCCAAGTTCAAAAGGCAGGCAGCCAAATGAAGCGACTGGGTAAACAGGGCTGACCGAAATACTATTTTATCGTCTTCTGGATTGATCAAAAACGCCCCGTTAAAAATTCTTGCGATCGCCTATGATGTTTCCAATTTGGCTGCACACCAGCAAATCCAGCCAGAGAAAGGCTCCGAGAAATAGGAAGTGAAGGTATCGATTTGTTTCGTTTAAGCCTTCGCGCTTCAGTCTAATCTGTCTTCATTTTCAACCGCGTACCGGCTAAAGATCGAGAATTCGCTTGGGAGAAGATCTTCCGCAGACGATGTCAAAGACAGCGAACAGATTGCCTTGAATCTGTCCCCACGGATCTTTCTCTAATTGTCCTGAAAGGGCCTTCGACAAGTTAATCCAAAGTGCTCTTAACACGACAACCAGGACAAACCGCATGTAGCTCCAAGGGGCCGACAGATGGCAAACGCCTTTTTGAATAAAATACCAGTTGTTAGCGACCATAGCATAGCCGTATCGTCTACCTGAAACACGTCCGGCTGGCGCCTTCAGATGTACGCCGACGGCGTTGGATAGACGACCAACTCTCCCGAATTTTTTCAGGCGCAGGGATAGATCATAGTCTTCGCCGTAACTGTAGAGCGGCAGATTTTCGTCGAACAGCGTTTCCCGCAAGGGGCCACTGCGGACCACCGCGTTACAGCAATAAAGAATGTGGTGTGGTCCCCGATCTCGTAACGACGGACCGCTTCTCCAGCTCCCGTCCGATTCCAGCAGAGTCTGCGCCGCTTTCCGTGAAATATTACCGTCGGCAAGCATGGTGCCTGAAATTGCAACTACGTCCGGGTTTTTTTCAAGGAAGCTAACCGCCTGTTCGAGGTAGGAAGGGTGGAGCTCTATATCATCGTCGAAAAACGCGATGTATTTCACCTCGAGCGGTACGCACCGGATAGCATTGTTGCGCTGCGCGCTTCCTCCAGTTGGCCCGACGAGTACGTTAATTCCGTTCCAAGCGTTCTTCGCAGGAGCGTCTTCAGGACAAGTGACACTCACAAAAACATGCGTCGCAGGCCAAGTTTGTCGCCTGACGGATTGAAGAGTTTCCTCCAGAATTTCATGCCGACCCTTTGTTGCGATTATGATGGCTATCGCAACGTCTTCCACCCGGTTTGTCCCGCTTCGTCCTTTGGACAAGGTATGCAGGCTTACGCTTTGTTGTAGCGGTTCTTCCCTAGATTTCATTAGCTGTTCTCTTCGAAGTTTCCCTATCGCCGTCCGATGATCTCCTGACCGGAGCGCAGCGACAAAGGCCCGTTCGCCGTAGCTGAGGCAGAGGAAGCCAGTGCCCTCCATGCTGCTATTGGCTGCTGAGAGCACAACCCGGCCGCCCGACCTCCGGCAATCGCCAGGTGGTAGGCCGCCTTCTGCGGTCGTAACGTAAGCAGAGATAACACCGCCCCAGCAATGGGTCGGAATATGGTGTAGAGACTGAATAAAATGTTGTAGCGATGCTTGGACAGCACTCTTCCCATCCCTACTCCGTACCGGAATGCCTTACGCCGATGATTTCGATTGTATAATATCGGATTTGGATGGAAAACTAACAGGTCAGGTAGGTATCGGATATCGAACCCCAATTTCACTGCCCGTATCAGATAGTCGGTTTCTTCCCCTGAGCCGAAACGCGTGCGCGCTCCCACACCCAGCTCCTCATCAAACGGTCCGACTGCGGCACAGATCGATGACCGCAGAAAGATCGTATAAGAGATTCCTCGTTTCCAGACATTCTCGATATCGACACGGCCCCGCCGGCGGCAGAAGCGACCTCCAGAGCCTTGTCCTCGTCCGTCTTCCGAGCGTCCAGTAAAACCCGCGACCAAAGGATCGCTCTGAAACTCGGAGACAACCCGCGCCAAAAGCCCGTCTGGATACCAGCAGTCGTCGTCTGGAAAAGCCAGGATGTCGCCGGTGGCACACGCTATGCCCACATTGCGAGCACGGGACAGGCCTGGCTCAGATCTTAAATAGGTGATGCGAGAGCGAATCTGCGCTTCGGCTAATATGCTCTGAAGCCGGTCGTCCTCGTTTTGGTCTACGACGATCAACTCAAAATGTTCATAGGATTGATCAGCTAAAGACCGAATAAATTTTTCGACTTCCCCTGCACGATCCTTTGTCGCCAAAATGAACGAAAATTTCATGATGCGGATAGGAGATACGGCCGCTCTAAGCACGGAGAGCCTCAACAATTGCGGGCGACGCTTCCATGTCGACTTCCTGACGGAGACTAGTCCGCCCCCGAATAGAATCCTTGATTTTACGGATTCCTAATATCGCCGTTAGGCGAAGGAGCCACCTTTCGGCTCCCTAGATTCGAAGGCAGCCTTCAGCTTAGTCAGACGACAAGCCTTTACTTCCACTGCGGAATCGGCGGGCGGTCAGCTCCTCTGCGGGTGAAGAAGGTAACCTTCGGCAGTAGAGCTAGCATCTCTAATTTGCATAGCTCTACTCTCGTGCCGTTGTTGATCGAGCCGCCAATAAGCTAGTCCGAGGAACATCCATGTCGTCGGCAAAAACAGTTCTGACACTGAGACGTAAAATAGGAAAAACAGCGCCGCCATTCCTACCTTGAGAGCCAGGACACCATGGTCCGGTCGCAGGCATATGACGGGCTTCAAAAACGCATACAAGTAAATTATCATGCCAATCCAGCCGGTATTCACCAGTATCGCGTAGAACACCCCTCCATAGTAGTAGCCGAAACCTATTCCGAAAAGACGGTTCATGAAGCTGAACGTGCTGGCCTCATCCTGCATCGCCGCTTCCGCTTCTTGCCGCACGTGCCCGGAGTCGTTATCGCCGCTAAACTTGGCTCCGAACATTTGGTCGTAGGTTTCGGGAAAGACATAGTAAAGGGTGGCCATAGCGGCTCCGAACAGAATAATCGTAATGAGAGCTGCGCGGCTCAGTTTTCGTTGAAAAAGACTTAGCAGCCCCAGAGCAACAGGGAGCGCTAAATATGCCGATGTGGAAGTTGAGAAAACGAGGCAAAAAAGAAGAGCGATGGAGAGCCATTTTCGCTTGTATTCCTGAGCCAGGAGAAGGTACGGGATAACGCCGGCGGAGAAAAAAGAAGGCTCCCCAAACGTCGATTTAATTCGCAGGAGGTTGAAGGGCCCTATTTCAACTACCTGCGACCAGCTCGCGGTATGGGCGCCGTCTCCGAAGGCTCGATTGACTATGAAATCCCCGGGATGCTTGAAGATTAAAAAGAAAAGCCACTCGTAGATGCCGTAGATTGCTAGAAACCAGCCACCCCATAGAACATAACGCATCCATTCTTCGCGGAAAAAAAAGCGAAAAAACAAAGCTATGAACACGCACGCAGCGAAGTACAGACTTTGGGTAAAAAGCGCCGTCCTGAACACCACCCGCGTGTCTTCGGTATTGACCAGGAACATGTCGCCAAAGTCGTGTCGGTTTGAGATGAGGTGCGCCAATTGGCTGCCGCAGACGAGTAGAAGCCAGATTCCCGCGATGAGGAATGCTAAAGCAACGTAACGTGTTCGCTGGATGTTTGACTGGCCATTGTCGCTGCGACTTAGGACGACAAACAAGACGGAAGCAAACGCCAGCATATACGCGGGTATAGTCCCTTGAATGGCCGGCACGAGCAGGAACGAGGTCAAGGGCATCACGGTGCACCAGAGCGGTATAAACCATCTGGGAAGGCCTTTCATCATACTAGTGAGGGTAGGGGTTCGGTTCATCCCGTAGGAAAGGGAAGCTTCCTCCATGCGCGAAATTGCGCCAGGGACAAGGGGCGACGCAAGCTTCGCCAACTGATCGCGCAGATTAATGCCTCCAGCCATCCCAGCAGCAGGCTTCCCGGATGATGATTCCACTGCGGATTCTTGAGGAGGGTCAGGCAGTTCAGCGCACGAAGAATCAAAAAGGGAAAAGGGAAATACAGTAATCCGATAATTGCTTGGTTGCGAGTGTAATAGCGAGCCGCTTTCGCCAAGTTGCGAGCCACCGGAGTCCGGTTATGACGGATCACTACGGCCGGGTACGCAAAGATACTGGATCCTTGAAGCAGGGCCTTCAGACAAAAATCAATTTCCTCGCCGAAATAGTGCAAGCGATCCAGATACCCCCCTAACTCGAGAAACTGCTCCCGTCGCAACAGATGCCCACAGCCGATAAAATATTGAACCGGGAACGGTTCCTCAGGCGTTTCGGCGCCGGGAATATTCTCATCCCTCTGGACGACACGCAATGCTAACGCTGCCACCGAAGGGTGATTCTCCAGCCAAGTAACTGCATCGTTAATATCACCCGCCACCGGGAAGGAGTCATCATCGAGGCTTAAGTAATAAGTTGAACTGAGCATCTGTGCCAAACGATTGCGCTGAACTACCAAGCCAAGAGGGCCCTCCGTTCTTTCAAAACGAACTTTCGGGAAGGCTGCTCGAAGCTCTTCTGGCAATCGCCGTTGGGAGCCGTCATCAATTACGATCGTCTCGACATCCTCGTATCCCCGCATCCTCAACTCAGACAACGTTATGGCCAGCTCGTCCCAACGGTCGCGGCTAGTGATGCCTATACCCACCTGCCTCGATTTGCCTTTTGGCAGAGAGCTGATACTCATTCTCGGGAGGTTGCGGGAACTCCTTCTTCCGCTCTTTTGAATAGACGGCTCGCCAGGAACGCGCGCGCGACGTACTCTAGACCCGCCGCGATTTCCAGTGCCGACGTTCTCCATGAATGATACCGTCGTGTTAAGAACCAGTTTCTGACATATAATTGGCGCATGCCTTTGTTGAGAACACACTTGGCATAGTAGGCTCCCCGCCCACGGTCATATGACCGCATCAGGAACCATTCATCTTGCGCCCTTTTTCGTCCGTGATGATGGTAAACCACGGGGTTAGGATCGTAAGCACCAGCCCAACCCGCCGCGGAAATTCTGGCCAGTAATTCCGCGTCTTCGCCGGTGAAAAGCGCTCCCGCTCCGAACCAGGGATCAAAGCCACCGACTTGGCTGAGAGCGGCTCGCCGCAGGGCTAGATTCGCCCCTTGAATGACTCCTGGTCGAATAAAACTATTGCTCCCAAAAAGTTGGGGTTCCATGGCTTCTTGGATTGTGATCCTGCGATCCCTCGGGTCATGTAACAAAATTCGCCCTCCGACAAAGCCCAGCCTTGGATCCCTAATGAAGCATTCAAATACAGCATCCAGATAGTTCTCTGCCGGGTAACAGTCATCGTCGATATAGGCGACAATAGCGGCGGCGGCGGCTTGCCAGCCAGCATTTCGGGCATAGGAGACTCCGCGGCCCCGACTACAGATAATCTGGACTGGACACCGGGAACTCGCGGCAAAGTCTCGGACCGCTCTCATTGTGCTATCAGTCGACGCGTTGTCAGCGACCACTAACTCCCAAGACAATCGGGTTTGAATCGCGTCGACTTTTTTTAATGTCTGAGCAAGCTGGACCGCGCGGTTCCGAGTACAAATTACCAATGAAATATCAGGTTTGTGCTCGATCATGAAATTATTCTCAAGAATGGTTGGCGGTTGTTCTCAAATGATCGCCGAGTGCCTCTTCGACCTGGCGTCGAACTACGGACGCGAATTTTTTGTAGGAAAATTCTTCCCGAACCACATCGTGACCCCGTTGTGCCAAGGCCAGCCTTTTTTCGCGGTCATTAATTAACTGGATGCAGTTCTCGGCTAACTCCGCTGCTGTCGCGGCCACGAGCAGGGAATCGCCCGATTTTAGAACATCTCCGAGGCCCCGGTGGCCGATACCGGTGGCAACGCAGGTTCGCCCGAATGCCAGACTCTCCAGAACCTTGATATTCGTTCCTCCTCCGTTCCAAAGCGGGCACAAGGTGAACCAGCTCGCTTGGTAAATTGCAGCTAGATCTTCGACATAACCCAAGACTTTGACACCAGGGACAGCTCCCCAGCGGCTGGCGGAGGCCGGATCGTTTTTCCCGACCAGCCAATACTCCGCTGTTGGACAGGCGGCCCGCACCTTTGGCCATCCCTCTCGGATAAATCGATCAATCCCATCACGATTAGGTAAGTAAAAGAGAACTCCGACGGTTAGAATAACGGGATTACACGAGCTCGAACCATTTAAGGGCGCTAAGCCTTTCGGCAGGTTATAGGGTATGTTTGGTAGAACCGCAGCGTTCCGCGTCGCGGCATGCTGGGTGTCTTCCGCTTTTGTGACCCATAATTTTTTGAATCGCGGCAGCCATTTCTCAAAGGCTGCTTTCATCTGGGATGACTGAAGCGCATAAAGAAGTCTCTCCCAACGGGGCCGGCCCGGATCTTCTGCTCGCTGGGCAAAGATATCGAAGTCAACATCATCGATATCCAGCAACGAGGGGACGCGTCCGACCAGACCCGTTTTCACAATCGGTTTGAGGTAACGTCCGACGGCAAGCGAGTATCGCTTACGGTCAAAAACTTCTGAGACATTTCGACTAAGCTGATGATCGACTTCATACTCCCAGTGCCTTGGAAGAGCCACGCGCAACAAGCCCTCGACCCTGTGGTTCAGCGCCGAATTCTTAGGAATCCGACTTGTTAGCCTTCGCGCTTTTGATTGCCATTGAAATCTCCCCAGGAGGTTTACAGAACTCGGTATACCCTGCGCGAAGACCTCACCGTTTATCGGCAGATCGTCGCACAAGATTACATCAACAGGGGCAATTTCACTGAGCGCCTTCCATAGTAAATGGGTCCTCTGGTAGGAACCACAATCCGGAGGAAAGGGCGGGAATGGTGAAACCAGAAGGATGCGATTTTCGGACTTCGTCGTCATTATTCGTGCAGAAGGACGATGCTCCGGCCACATACTGCTCGGCTGGCTGCGTCGTCTACGGGGAATGAAATCGCTTTCGCGCGAATCTCTTGCGACAGGCTGATGACTCGAAGGAGATCCAAGAGAGAACAAAACTCTGTTATCCCTAGGCGAGCAATTCGTTCTAGACGACTCTAAACTTTACGTTCGAAGAAATCGAAAACGCGCATGTAACCCGCGATACTGATACGCAGCCCAAAGTTGTTATCCCTTGAGCGGACGAAAAGTTTTTGCATCGCAGGTAATTTCTCGAGATCGGAAACGCGATCGGTATTCCAGCCGAGCAAGAGTACGCCTTTAGGTTTTAAAAACCTGCGCTAGCCCTTCTATCGCTTTGTCTTGTCCTTTACTGTGTCGAGTCCGAAACCGAATAGTCCGCTTACCAAAGCGACGTCGAAGAATTGGCCCGGATAAAGTTCATTCACTTTTTGCAAGTCCCCGACGAAATGCATCTTAGGTTGACCCGGCGCTGAGCTTCGGGATCTATTTCTAGAGTATAACACCTCCCCCCTCAACTCGATCATACCGGGGTATCGTCGCGTCTAGCGACGGCAACCGACCCAAACAACTCGAGTTTCGGGCTAGACAAAGTCGGTAGAATTTTATTAACTAAGATCGTTCGTGCCGGGGAACGGGAAACGTAATAGCTATCCCGCAATTTACGTAACCAGTGGTTTACTTTAACCGGGAGAAGAGAAAGAAGGGTTCTAGCAACCCAGCGAAAGATTCGTTTTATGGTTCTCCGGAAAGATGGCAAGAAGCTTTTTAAGTTCATCCGGATTCAAAGGCCACGGTTCATAAGCCCGGTTCTGGAATTCCAATCCGCCCAGGTTGCAAAATCTCATCTTTGTCCTTTAGATTCGGAGAATTAAAGGGCCTGTTCATTACACCATCTATATAGTTGCGCAGTCGACTAACGAAAATCGATGTATCAAACTTGCGGGCGTGTAACCGGATATGATGCGGGAGGAATACCTCCTCGCAGGACTCGAAGGAACGAATCGCCTCTGTCAGCGAAATGGCTGTTTGTTTCCCAAAGAAAACACCCGTGATGGGAGGATTTTCGCACACTTTCTCGGCGCGAATCGGGGGATACGCGCCAATGACAGTCTCAAGCGATCCGCCCTTTCCAAAGGCAATCACCGGTCGCCCGTATGATTGTGCTTCCAAGGGGACCATGCCAAAATCTTCGTCCGCGGCGAAGAGGAGAGCGCGGCATTGAGCATATAGATTTCTTAATTGGCAGTCGTCGACCTCTCCCAGGAATTCGACATTTTTCCCCGAACGCTTCTTTAGCCGCTCCATTTCCGGCCCGTCGCCCACAATCACAAGCCTTCTTCCAAGCTTGCTGCAAGCCTCTATTAAAATATCGGTGCGCTTGTAGGGAACAAGCCGGCCTACCGCTAAGTAGTAATCTTCATGTTTCCGGGCGAGGAAGCTTTGTGAAGTATTGATGGGAGGATGAATCACGGTGCTGTCCCGCCGATAATATTTGCGAATACGTTCGGCAACGTAATTCGAGTTTGCGATAAAGTGATCAACTCTCTGGGCGGCGGCGTAGTCCCAATTTCGAACGTAGTGAGAGGCTAAAGCGAAAATTGTTTGGGTCAGCGGCGACATCTCACGGCGATAGGCGGAGTGTCCATCCCAGAGGTACCGCATGGGGGAGTGGCAATAGCAAATGTGCGTCGACCCGGGGTCTGTAATCACGCCTTTCATCGGCCCGCTGTCGGAAGTAATTACCAGGTCATAGCCGCTCAGATCTAACATTTCCACCGCGATCGGATAGAACGGTAAAAAGTGACGATGCGCCCTTCGTGCGACTCGAGATCTATCCAGGAAAGAGCTGGTTATTTTGTGTTTCTGAAGCGCAGGTGAAAGTTTTTGTTTGTCCAGAAAGAGCGTGAATAAATCCGCACTTGGGAAGAGGCTCGCTATAGTGTCGACTACGCGTTCGCCGCCGGCCCGAGAGATGAACCAATGATGAACTATTGCTACACGCAGGTCTTGCCAGCATTTTGCACGTTGGGCTCTGGCAGCATTCGGTTGGGACAGCGCGGCAAGCTCGCCCGAGTGTTCGGCAGCCACCGAAGGGACATCGCCTGGGCAAGGCGGCTCTAACAATTTCGCAGATGGTTCGCTACTCATTTTCCTGCCGCTTCCTCGAGGACGCGCCACGTTTCCGATGCAGAATTTTCCCAGCGATACGTCGCTGCGCACCGCAATCCGCGTTCTATCAGCGACGTTCGTGTCGCCGGATCAAGTCGCAACAGCGCGTCCAACTTGCTCGAAATATCTTCCGGATGGAAGGGATCAAAATACATGGCTGTTTCACCACATATTTCCCGATGCGCGGGAATGTCAGAGACGGCAATCGGACAGCCACACCCCATTGCCTCGAGTAGAGGCAGCCCGAACCCTTCATAGAAGGATGGGTAGACAAAACCTGCCGCGCCAGAGTAGAGTAATGGAAGCACATCATCCTCCGCCGAACCTAGCAGGCGGACCCCTTGAGGGATGGAATTAAACCCGAGACCGGTAAAGATATGCCCGCTAGCTCCTACTACTGCCAAGGTTGCTCCCTCAAAGCCACCGAGCCGCCAGGCCTCGAGCAGGTTTTTCAAGTTCTTCCGAGGTTCCAATGAGCCGACGAACAGAATGTAAGGACTGGTAAGATCGAATTCTGCCCGTACTTGTTTGACTCTGTTTAGATCGGCTGGACGGAATCGCCGGTCGACTCCGTTTGAAATAACATGAACGCGCTCTGAATTTACGCCAGTGAGTTGCACGATCCGTTCCTCGGAGAAATGCGAAACCGTAATGATCGCACACACCTTGCGAGCCAGGCGGGGCAGTAACTCTGCGTACCACAAAGCGAACTTCCGCTCGAACCATTCGGGATGATCAAGACTTGCAGCATCGTGCACGGTCAATACTTGCCGGCTCACCCCGATCGGACCGGTATTACCAGGGCTCCAAAGTAGCCGCCCATGGAGCTGGGTCGGAAGGTAAATTTGCTCCCAGAGATGCCCTTTTATCCCTTGCAACCGCTGTGAGGGTTTTACTGAATTCAACTCAGAAGGCATGTGAGGCAAAAGGCCGAGCAGATACCTCTGCACACCCGTGATGCGGTATCCGAGGGTACGTAGGTTGACACATGGTTCCAACGTCATTGATAAGGGTAAAACGGCATTTAAGGGCGAGTTGACGCGCATGCAGGACGGGAGCTTTTTGAACTCTGATCCATTCGAAGAAACTTCTTCAGGCGCAGACTTCGATCGGAAATTCCAAGCGCTGGGCAGATCAACTTCCCGGCAAGCTTTAAAGGTAGGACTGCCATTCCTAGAGGGGACCTAATTGACCTGTTCCAGGAAGATTTTGAGTACCTACAACTTTCGGAAGTATACCCGTGAGTAATCAACGGGGATTAAATCCACTTCCAGTTGTCTGCCTGTAACAAACTGATCCACTGCTTTCTTACATCCGGGATAATAGCCATAATCATCAATTATTACATAGCCTCCCTTTACAACGTTATCATAAAGCTGTTCCAGGCACACTTTGGTTGATTCATACCAGTCGCCGTCTATCCGTAGAATAGCAATGGAGCCAATTTGCCTCTTATACCGAGGTAAGGTGTTTTGAAACCATCCTTTCACGATACTTACGGCTTTTTCTTGGAGCCGCAGTTTCTTGAAGAATAACGTCTTCACGTCATCCACTGATGCCACGTTTGCTCCGACAGGAGACAGGTTGCCATTCATCATACCCCTGGCTAATCGTTTCGCTTCTTCACCAACATCCTCTTGTGTCGCTTCTGGCATTCCCTCGAATGAGTCAAACAACCAGATTTTCCTATGACTTTTGGCTCTCGCAGCGACCGTTGCCATCACTGCGGCGCAACCTCCGCGCCAGACACCGCACTCCACAAGAGATCCGGGCACGTTATTACGTTCTACCAATGTGCTTAAATCGTAGACATTGGACAGACTAGCGTAGTTTTGTTGCGCGTAAGGAGATACCTTCCAAAACAACAAAAGTTTTTTGCTATTGGCATATTGAATGGGCGGAACATATCTCCAGGAGTCCAAGATGGTTAGGCTGAAGAATCTGTAAGCAGTACTTCGAGTAGCCAGGGTTTTAATTATTCTTTTCATTGTTCTTCGAGTCTCGGCTAGCTCAGCCTCAGGTCACGATTTTCCAATTCCGCCTGAAACGGGATATCAGCTCTCCCCGCGAGGGCAAGGTAATCCTCCGCAGCAAAGTCGGGATCTCTGATTTGGGCGGCTCTACTCTTTTACCTTTGTTGATCGAGGCGCTAATAAGCTAGCCCGACGAACATCCAGGTAGTCGGCAGGAATAGCTCTGACACGGAAATGTAAAAGAGGAAGAAGAGCGCGGAGATTCCTACTTTAAGCGCAAGGGACCCCTGTCCTGGTCGTAAGAATATGACCTGGTTTCAAAAGTGCGTAAAAGCCTGATTTCACCGTTGGTCGGCGCGTTGTGCTCATTGTCGGGAAGCGACGAGGATTCTGTCATTGTGCTTCTTAAGCTCAACGGCTAGCGATGAAGGCGCGCGCGATGTATTCCAGACCTGCGATAATCTCAAGGGCCGAGGTTCTCCATGAATGGTATTGCCGTGTGAGTAGCCAATTTCTGACATAGACTTGGCGCGTGCCCTTGTTAAGTATGCACTTCGCATAATAGGCCCCCCCGGCCCCGGTCATATGACCGCATCAGAAACCATTCCTCTTTCGCCGTCTTTCGTCCATGATGGTGGTAAACCACGGGGGTGGGATCGTAGACGCCGGTCCACCCCAGTGCTGAAATTCTAGCGAGTAATTCGACTTCTTCGCCAGTGAAGAGCGCTCCCGCCCCGAACCAGGGATCGAAGCCGTCGACGTCGCTAAGAGCAGATCGTCGAAAGGCAAGATTCGCCCCGTGAAACTACACCTGGTCGAATAAAGCTCTTAGGCGGAAAAGATAGCCGCTGCAATGATTCTTGTATCGTAATTCTCCGGTCGCTCGGGTCATGCAATAGAATCCGTCCTCCGACAAAGCCAAGTCTAGAATCGTTTGAGAAGCAATCGAATACGGCATCGACATAGTCCTCCGCCGGGTAACAGTCATCGTCGATGTATGCGACGATGTCAGACTTAGCCGATTGCCAGCCGGCATTTCGGGCGTAGGAAACGCCGCGGCCCGGTATGCGGATCATCCGGACGGCACGCTCCCTAGCTGCGGCATACTCTTGAACAACCGCATTTGTCCTATCGGTTGATCCGTTATCGGCGATAATTAGCTCCCAAGACAATCGCGACCGAATTCTCGCCACCCTTTCGAGCGTGCGCGCGAGTTGGGGGGCGCGGTTGCGGGTACAGATTACCAAAGAAAGATCGCAAACACCGCTAGTCATAAAAGCTTCCCGGTAACAACGGTTCTTCGCAACCTCGATGACTGATGATCGTCGCAAGACAGGCCCCCAAAAAAAAGCTTGGCTTCCCGTGCCAAATACTTCGGATTTGTCCTGCGTTGAGCTGCGAATTCCTTGTAGAACGCAAGACGGTATACCAAGGCAATTTCCCGAGAATCGATAGGCGATCCGGCCTTCCGCCGGAACCAGCCGGATAGTCTGTACAGGCCGAGCTGGATCCTCTTTTTAGTCCTTCGAAGAGCCAGCAACGGGACTGATCCTAGATCCCAGTGATGAAAGATATACGCATTGGACCTCCCGGACGCTTTAGCGTGGCGGATCCACGCGGAGCGCTCCAGACGCTTGGGATCGAAGTGGTGCTCGACTACGGCCCCTTCTACAAACTGAACGCGGCCGCCCCTGGCCCGGATCTGATGTTCCAACAAGAGCTCCTCCGAAGAGCCCAAGGCGCCCACTCCCAGCGCGGGATCGAATCCTCCCACCCGGTCGACGCACTCTCGACGCATTGCCATGTTCCCCCCCAGCAATCCGTGAAGTTCATCGTTCGGCGGCACTTCCCCAAACATTGCTCGATGGATCGGTTCCATCCAAGCGCGAACCAGATGGGGAGCCAGTCTCACGTCCCCTACAACGACGTCAGCCTGTCCGGCTATAAGCGGAGCGAGCAACTTCAGCAACCAAAACTCGTCGAATCGGAGGTCATCGTCTGCAAAGACCAGGTACCTCCCTGTTGCAGTCGGCAGAGCAAAATTGAGCGCTGCGGCCTTGGCGCCATTTGAAAAACTGACTAGACGGACGGGAAAAGGAAACCGCCGCGCCGCTTCGGTTATCACTGCTGCCGTCTCGTCACTGGAACCATTGTCAATGAGAATCAGCTCGAGCTCGAGCTGATCTCTGCGGATTCCCGAGAGCGAATCGAGCGCCTGCGCGAGATCTTGGGCCCGATTTTTTGTGCTGATAAGTATGCTGGCATCCATAGTTCGATGGTTTTTCCAGGCTGAAGTTAGCTCTCTACCCTCTTCAGCATTAAGGCGCCTTTCGGGATGCATGCGCTGCTTGCGGCCCCGTTTTGCTAGCGTTAGCCTGCGATCGTGATCACTAATAAGTCGGATGCAGTCCTCGGCCAAATCATCTGCCGTCTCAACCGCAAGCACGAAATCACCGGGTTGCAGACGATTTTTCAAAGCCTCGACGCGCCGATAACGGCCGTAACGCAAGTATGTCGAGAAGCCAGGCTCAACCGGATTTTCGATAGAGACTGCCACATTCAGCTCCCCCGGTATCTTTTGGGCAGCGCAGGCTGCAAGCCCACGAACTCTCTAGCGGCGCGCTAACCGCCTTGCGACGCTGCGTAAATCATTTGGTAAATAGGACAGTTTGTAGTTGGACAAGCACCTAAGGGACCTCTCGTCAGTAACGAATCGCCCCAAGCGAAAATGGTCTACACCAGCGCGCACCACTTCGGGGTCGCACGTGCAGCTCGTTTCAAACCCAGCCTCCCCAACCAATTCCACTATCGCATCGTTATAGTCCCCATATGGATAGGAGAAGTGTTTCACGGGAATACCAAAGAGGTCCTCGAGCTTTTTCTTGCTACCGGCGATCTCTTTCTTCGCTGCGGCTATCGGGATAGTGGTAAGCCGGGCGTGCGTCAAGGTATGAGCTCCGATCTCGAAACCGAGGGAGAGCCACTCTTGAACCTGAATCCGATCCATGAGTCGCTCCAGAGTAGTATCCAGACCGAGATCCCACTCGTTGCGTTGACCAAGCCGATCGGCTACGAGAAACTGAATCGCGGTAAACCCACGGTCTCTCATCGCTTGAGCGCCACAAATTAGTGCCCCCTCATACCCATCATCAAACGAAATTACGAAGCGATTGCCGGTTTTATTCCCTGTCTGAATGGCTTCGCCAATCGAGATCGATTGCAAGTCTTTGCACTTAAAGCCATCCAATAGTCGCTGAAATTGAATCGGTGAAACATAGAGCCAAGGCATGCTGGCAGAAGCCGGACACTTGCCGATTTTGTGAAACATCAGGAAAGGAACGCCCGCGCGACAATACGTGCGAAATTGCCATTGCGTTCTGATTGAAGCCATAGGTTGCGAGCGGAGAGTTGCCAATGAAGGCCAGATTAGTTCTCCAGCACTTCGGCATTGACTCCGAGTCGGCCGAGCTGATCTTCAACTTCTTGTCGGTAGATTGGGTTCATCAGCACCACAATCTGAGGTTGGAACTCCTTGAGGAAATCAGGCGGGACGATCCGCTGTCCTGTCCCCGGCAGGTACCGGCCCTGTTTGGTAGGATTGATATCGACCGCGTAAGGAATCGCGTCAGTGACCTTTAACATATTGAGGAAGCCAACCGCCTTGGCTCCGCCGCCCCAAATCACAGCGCGTCGGCCGTCAGCCTGCCACTGCGCGATGCGCAACTCCCACGATTGGCGGCGGTTCTGCACCTGTTCCGAGAATCTCTCCACTGCGGCCGATAGACTTGACAGATCTTCTATAATCGGGGTAGCACTGTTCGCGCTGTCCGCGATCTTAGCTTCGAGCGACAGGAACTGCGTCCCATACGTCTCCTCCAGCCGCAGCACTACGAACCCGCACCGGCGGGCTAATGCGGCGATCGACTCGCTGCTAAAATAATTGCAATGCTCGTAAATCACATCCCAGACCGAAAGCTTTTCCAGAATAAATCGCACATTGGGCACCTCGAAGTACACGATTGCAGAAGCACGTTCACCAATCGCCCGCCGCACCAGGGAGAGAAATGCAACTGGATCGGGAATATGTTCAAAGACGTGACGGCAACAGATCAGGTCGCCAGGATGCCGGGTGTACTTCTCACCGTAGAAATCCCGAATATAGGTGATCCGCGCGGAGGCGGCGCTCTGCGTGTGCGCGCCCTCGTAGCTCGGATCGAAACCAACCCCGCGATTGCCCCCCTCTTCGCAGAGCAGGGTTAGGAAGTGACCTTTACCGCAGCCGATTTCCACGACTTTCTTATCTCGGATGTTGTAGGTATCGATCAATCGCCGGACCAGCCGCCGGGCGTAGTCTTGAAACACTGACGAGAAGTCGAGTGAGTTGTCATACCGTTGGGAGTACTCCACCCGCCCGGGATCGAACACGCGGTTCCAAATGAATCCGCAGGAACGACAAAAAGCAAGCCGCAGATCGCCCCTTCTGCAGGACCGAGCCTCCTCAGCAGAGAGCGACTGGACGCCGATGGAAACTGGCATCCCAGTTAGATCGAAAAAAGCTTGGGTCCGTGCGGATCGGCAGGCTGGACAGGAGTTGGTCATAGACGCTCCGGTTCTAATAGACTAATCACCATCTTGAAGAATTTGGCGGGTTATACCGGGAGAAGCTGCGGCTTCAGCCCCATATTTTGAAGCTTGCCGCGGACCTCGTTCTCGTAAATCGGATTCATCAGAATCACGCAGTCTGGCTGTTGCTGCTTGAGTGCTTCGGGACTTTTAACCGCATGCCCTGTCCCGGGAATAAATTTGCCATGTTTGTATGGATTGATATCGACTACGTAATCAATCTGGTCCTTGAGCGCCAGGGTGGTCAGGAACGAAACAGCTTTTGAGCCGCCGCCCCAGATGACCAGTCTTTTTCCTTCCCCTCGGATGCCACGGATCTGGGTTAACCAGTGTTCCTTAATCTTTCTGAACCGCGCGGAAAAAGTTGCCACCTCGTCGGCTACTGCCTTAAGATCGTCCTCGCCCGGCAAGAGCCCGTTTCTCCGCGGACCAGACGGCCGGCCAACAGTAACGATGTACTGGTCGGCGTATTCCAATTTCAGCTCCAGGAGATCAAATCCAGTGCGGCGGAACAATCGGGCCAGGGAACCAGTCGTGAAGTAGGAGCAGTGCTCATAATAGATATCCCAGAACGCCAGGTCCTTTAACACGCGAAACGCGCCCGGAAGTTCGAACAACAAAAGAACGTCCCGGCGATTGCCGATCGAGCGCCGCAACAAGCTCATGAAGCGAAGCGTAGGAGCGATGTGTTCCAAGGTGTGGCGGCAGCAGATCACGTCGGTCTGGAGATGAAGGTATTTCTCACTGTACAAGTCCTGGATGAATTCCAGTCGTGATGCCATCGGTGTGCTTAGCCGTGCAGGCACGAACGCAGGATCTACCCCGATTCCCTTGCGCAGGCCGAGTTCGACTAACATGACGAGAAACTCTCCCTTACCACAACCGATCTCCAGGATACTTTTGCCCTCGAGTCGATATTGCTTTACCCACCGCTGTGCCAGGGCCCGAGCAAAAGCGTCGAAGGTCGGTGAAAAGCCCTGCGTTTCTTCGTAGGAAGTCGAATACTCATGAAGTGAGGGATCAAAGATCGTGTTTGCAATGAAGCCGCAGAAGGGACAAAAACCGAGCCGGAGATCGCGTCGAGGATAGTTCAGCGCCTGCTCACGCGTGGACATAAGCAGCACGCTGTGCACGGGAACATTACAGACCTCATAGAACACCTCCATTCTCTCATGGCCGCAGCTTGGGCAGATGGCTTGGCTAATATTCTGGTGCCTGTGCAAGGCGGTTTGGGCGGTATACATATTCGAGTCGAGCGGTCTAGACGACATGCATTTCCGGAATCGGCACGATGAACTTCCCACCTCTTTTCCGGTATTCAGCCTGCTGTTCGAGGATCTCGTCGGCAAAATTCCAGGGAAGCAAAAGCACATAGTCCGGCATGTCTTCCAGCAACTGCTCCGGCGGCAGAATCTCCAAATGCACACCGGGCATGAACTTACCGTGCTTGTACGTGTTCCGATCTACGACATACTCGATCATCGACGAATCGAGGCCCGCATAGTTCAGCAATATGGTTCCCTTGGCCGCGGCACCGTACGCCACTACTCGCTTTCCGTCCGTCTTGACGCTCCGGATCAGACGGCGCAGACCCTCACGAATCCCTTGCACCCGAGAAGCAAAATCCTGGTAGTAGGTGAAACTGCCCAGCCCAAGCTTACGTTCCTCATTCTTTATCTCCTGCAGTTGCAGGGAGGGCGTCTCGTGTTTTTGAACATACAAACGTATAGAACCACCATGGATCGGTAGTCTTTTGATATCGTTCAGAAACAGCCGGTGCCGGCGGAAAAGGTTGTCAAGGGCCGTCACCGAGAAGTAGCACAGATGCTCATGATAAATGGTGTCGAACTCACAGCGATCAATCAGGTCTCTCAAGTAAGGCACCTCGAGAGCGACCAAGCCGTCTTCCTTTAGCAGCGTGTAAATTCCCTCTATGAAGCCATGAGTGTCGGCCACGTGGGCAAGGACGTTATTTCCGATGATCACATCTGCCTGCTTCCCGTCCGCCTTCAACTCTTTCGCCACCTCATTCGAAAAAAAGGTGGTCAGCGTCGGCACGCCCGCCGCTCGGGCCGCCTCCGCTTGCTTGCTCGCTGGATCAATGCCGATTACCGGAATGCCCTTTTGGACGAAGTTCTTGAGTAGATAACCATCGTTGCTGGCGAGTTCCACTACCAGGCTGCCAGGACCCAGCTTCCGCCGCTCGATCAGGTCGAGAGCGTTCGCGCGGGAATGGTCGAGAAGTGCCTTCGAAAAGGACGAAAAGTAAAGATATCGCTCGCCAAACAAGAACTCCGACGACACGGTTTCCAGGATTTGCATGAGCCAACAGTTCGGACAGAAGCCAGCTTCCAACGGAAACTTCTTTTCGGTCTGGGTGAGTTGATCCCGGGCTAACAGTCCGTCGGAGGGCGGCATGAGACCCAGATCCAGTACCGGCTGCAATCCCAACTGACCACACCCACGACAGGCTGTGTTTTCACATCTCTGATGAAGCGATTGGACGGTTGTCATAAAAGAAATTGAATCTGTGTTAAATAGTGGTCCGCGGAAGAAGCCGCCAGAAGCAGCCAGCGTTTTGCTTGGATTTGCTTGCCCGCACAGCCCTTTGCGAAAACAGAAGCTATCAAACCGCAAGTGCCGGCTTCGCCAGTGCGAACCTGAGATCATTACTGATCGCACCTTGGTTCAGGAGCATTTGAATGTGCGCAAGTCGCTGATATCTTGGACCCTCAAACTCCTCGAGCGTCACGCCGTGTTTCAGAAAAGCGGCGTAGCATTCCTCTACACCCTTTCGCGCCGTCCATCGCGGACGGTAGTGCTGGAGCCTCTCCAGCGCCTTATCGAAATTGACCCGGTAACAACGTGTGTCCGGCGAGGCGCCGTTGGCGAACCTTAATTCGGAATTGGGCACTACATCTCGCACCATTTCTGCGATTTCGCGTACTCGGTAATTCTCTCCGCTAGCCCCGATGTTGAATGCCTCGTTGTGGACCGCATCCCTATCGGCTTTGAGTACGGCGAGAAAGGCGCGCGAGATGTCTTCTATATGCACAATCGGCCGCCAGGCGCTGCCATCGCTTTTCAGGTGCACCTTGCCGGTCGTATAAGCCCAGGCAGTCAGATTGTTTAGCACCAGGTCAAACCGGAGGCGTGGCGAGACTCCGTAGGCAGTGGCGTTGCGGAGGTAGGTCGGGCTGAAGTTCTCATCGGCTAGCGCCGCAATATCGCGCTCGGCGAATACCTTGGATTCGCCGTAGGGCGTGACCGGCTTGAACTCTGACGTTTCGGTCTTCATCTCCTGGCCTCCCGCGCCGTAGGTACTACACGACGAAGAGAATACAAAGCGCGTCGCACCTGCCTGTTTCGCTAACCGTGCGACCCGGACGGCACCCCTGTAATTAATGTCCAGGGTCAGTTCGCGGTCAATCGAACCAAGCGGATCATTAGAGAGGGCTGCAAGATGCAGCACGGCATCAATGCCTTCAAAATCTTCCACGCTGGCGTCCCGGATGTCTTTCTGGATGTTGAAAATGTTAACCAAACCACTGCCGAAGGTGCTTGCTCGGTACAGATCGCTGTCCATACCCACTACTTCGTATCCCTCTTTGAGGAGCATAGAGGTCAGTACTGTGCCGATGTAGCCCAGATGCCCTGTAACAAGAACTCGCATAGTTATAATATCTTTGTTGCTTCAGTTTTCCCATGTTTTCCAGAGCGCACCGCCGTTCTGCCAGAGTGATTCCAACAGAGCCTTGTCCCGCAACGTGTCCATACATTGCCAAAAATCTGTGTGACGGTAAGCCATCAGTTGCCCCTCGCAGGCAAGCCGCTCCATGGGCTCCCGTTCCCATTGGGTTTCATCTCCGTCGATGAAATCGAACACCTCAGGTTCGAGGACAAAAAACGCTCCGTTGATCCATCCCTCCGCCGCCTGGGGCTTTTCCGAGAATGTGATCACTCGCTCCCCATCGAATGTCATATGGCCGAACCGGGCAGGAGGGCGGACGGCGGTGACTGTGGCCAGTTTGCCGTGCGATCGGTGGAACTCCAAGAGCCGATGCAGATCCACATTTGACACCCCGTCACCCCAGGTAAGCATGAAGGTGTCCTTACCCATGTACGGGGCAAGTCGCTTGATCCGGCCGCCGGTGAGAGTGGCAACACCGGTATCGATCAACTCCAGGCTCCAGTCGGGATGGCCGTTCTGGTGACGCGTTACTGTTCCCGGCCCTAGCTTGACGGTCAGATTGCTTTCCAGGGCGCCATAGTCAACGAAATACTTCTTGATCTGTTCACCTTTGTAACCCAGGGCAATCACAAATTCATTAAACCCATAGTGCGAATAGTGCTTCATGATATGCCAAAGGATCGGCCGTCCTCCGATCTCTACCATAGGTTTGGGTTTCAACTGCGTTTCTTCGGAAAGGCGGCTGCCAACTCCGCCGGCAAGAATGGCTACTTTAATTTTCATCATCTACTTTAATTTTGATCATGCTGGGTTCCTCAATGGTCTGGGCAATTTTTCACGATCGTTACTCTCGATCGGACGCCGGGACACCGAAGGGCGCGGGAAGCAAGGCTTGGTACTCCAAAACACTTAAAGCGATAGTGGATCGCTTCAGCGCAGAAGCGCATTGTAGTGCTGCAATAGCAAGGTCGTCGTCCCTTCCCAGGAGAACATTTCGACCGCCCTCTTGCGACCGGCCTCACCCATCCGGCCGGCACGCTCGCGATCCGCCAATACCTCGCAGATGGCTCTCGCCAGCGCCTGCGGGTCGCCGGGATCGACCAGTAAGCCGGTACGGCCGTGGTCCACTATAGACGTCATACCACCCACACGAGTCGCAACTACGGGAACGCTATGCATCATTGCTTCCACTAAAGTGATCCCGAATGGTTCGTTCCAAACCGAGGAACTTACGAGCACCGCGGCGCGCTTATAGTGTGACCCGATTTGATCGTGAACTGCATGCCCCTCGAAAATGATTCTCTTGCCAAGCTCGTGTCCCGCCTCGTTTTCCAACGCCTTTAGATACGAATCCTTCGGCCCACTTTCTCTGCTTTGATAAAATACCTGAAGCGCTCTCACGTGGGGTTCATCGCTTAGCCCGACCACAAATTCGTACGGCGCAGACCCTGCCCCGCCGACCAAGTGCAATCGTGCGCCTGGGAAACTCTTAAGGACCTGATGGAAAGCGCGGATTAAATTGTGAATACCTTTTTCGGGGGATAGGCGGTTAACACAAAGCACGGACATGCTCTCGGGCGAGGGCTCGTAATTAGATGATACTTCGTCAGCGGCATTTGGCACCGATACACAGCGATTCGCATGCCGTGGAAATTTTTCCGCTATTTTCCTACTGATGTATTCGCTGCACCCAATAATAATATCTGTTTGCTCCAGTCGTCTTTCTATCAGGCTCGCGTCCAACTGATTCAACCATTCGCATTGCATGTGCAGGCTGATCTTGCACCGAGGATGTAGCTTTCGAATTACCGGGACAAATTGAGAGTAGTTCATGACGTGAACCACATCACATCCTAGCTGCCGTGCCCTCTGCGCAACTTCCATTGCATACACCCGATGATGCCATGGCGACGCGAAAAGTGGGCAAAGCTTATTTTCCTTGCCGGTGTTGGGAAAAAGCGTTGAACCGGCTTTCAATGTCTTATTCAACATCCGGTCGAGGCCCGTGGGAGTAAAAATGTATTCGACATTATCGCTTCTGGTGGACTTGGCAGAGAAGCGCCCTCCGTGACTCCCGAAAACAATCACGCGGTGCCCGCGATTGGCACAAACCCGCGCCATGTAATATATCCACAATGCAAGCGAAGAAGTGCTTCGAGCCGGAACGGGCGGGTACATCAAGTCAAATGGCTGAGCTACAAAAGCGATGCGCATGGTTCAGCTGGTGAATCGTCGATAGTTACACTTAAGAGCGTGACAAGTACCACCGCTACTGGCAGAAATTCGCAGATTGCAAAAAAGCAAAAAGCAGCGAAGTCGCTGCTGGCCCGGCCTCAATTTATGGGACGCGCCGCAGAAATCTTATCCAGCCAGTGGCGCGGATTCCCTTTTCTCCTATTCCAAGCAATGCTTTGAGCCGCTGCTTCATTCGATTTTCCATCCGGCTGGGATCGCTTAGAACTAATGACCGGTAATATCGGGGGACAAGAAGCCAGCATCGCACCTTCTCACTAAACGGAAGCGACGAGCGGCGCACGGCCTTGAACAGTTCCCACACTAGTTGCTCCCAGCAGGGTATGACAAATAACTTTCGTGCACTGGCAGGATCATACCAGCCGGCGCGCGCGCGGGCAGTCCGGTTGGCTGTCATGCACCGTCCTGAATGCGACCTCAAACGGAATAGTACTTCGCCCAATTCCCATATCTCTCCCAGCATGGCTAACTGCGCCATTAAAACGTTATCGGCTCCAAAAAAAGACCCGATCAGCTGAGTTTTCTTCAAATACTCTGCCTTGAACATCCCAAATACTGGGTCACAAAAACACATACACGAAAGGGTTTTGGCCACTCGACGGTGCGGTCTTGGGTCCCGAAGCTCGATTCGATCCAGGGGGCATTGCAGTGTCCTGCTCTGTTCATCGATCAGTTCCCCTAGAGGATACACCATGGTCACCCGGTCGGGCGCTCGCTCGAGGACTTCGACACACCGACGAACCATCATTGGATGGCACTCATCATCATGGGAAGACCACTTAAAGAATTGGCCTCTGGCCAATCGGAAGACATTGTTGTAATTCCACGAAGCCCCGCGATTCCTGTCGTTGCGGAAGTAGCGGATCCTGTCGTCACTCTTGGACAGTTCGCGACAGATCGATTCAGTTTCATCCGTGGACCCGTTGTCTGAGATGATCAGCTCGAAGTCATCGTAGTCCTGAGCGAGCAGAGACTGGACTGAGCGTCGGACATAGTTGGCTCCATTATAGACCGGCATACCAATACTTACTTTCGGGTCATTCATAACATTTCTTGGACAGTAATCGATGAGTAGGAAACGCGTTCAGTGACAATGCCTGGCGCTAGTTTGCTGTCTGCGATAATCACTATTACTCTGACCAGTCGTTTCCCGGTTCAGTTCGCTTGTCTCCCAAGCAAAATCCGCGAAGACAAGTCCTTGCGCTGTTGCATTTGAGTTTGCCGAATTCAAATAGGGTAGCACCGGAGAGATCGTCAACGAACAGGCTCCTTCCCATACGTCGACGATCATTCCAACCGTGCAGATAACTAGGTCTACGCGGTAACTTCCTGGCTTCAACCAAGGCGTGGTGAACCGGAATTTACCTGCTACTTCTCTGCAATCCTCGATCCAGGTCCCAACGACTCGTGAATCGCATTGGGCGACCATGGTCCCATCAGAATCTATTATATAGGCCGAAAGAAACATGCTTCCAACCCGCTCCTTGTGGCGCCGAATTTCGAAATTTATGGCTTTTTCCTCTGCACCGCCAAAATACTCTCGCGCTGGCCTCGCCCGCGTGAATCTATATTCGCCGCTGCCTGGTCTACGATCCGGCAGTTCATCACTGTCATTCGTTTTCGCAAACGTCGAGAGGTATAGCTCAATAGTCTCTGGTACGCCCCCAGCGTATGCTACAGAGCCCGCACTAAGAAATATACCGCGGTTGCACAGGCGAGAAACCGCCTGCATGTTGTGACTGACAAAGAGGACCGTCCGGCCCGCGGTAGCGACATTCTGCATCTTGCCAAGACATTTTTTCTGGAACTCTGCATCGCCTACCGCCAACACTTCGTCCACAATGAGAATCTCCGCCTCGAGATGGGCGGCAACAGCGAACGCCAATCGCACATACATGCCGCTGGAATACCTTTTGACCGGTGTATCAAGAAACTTCTCAATTTCCGAGAAGGCCACTATTTCATCGAACTTTCGTCGAACCTCGGCGTTAGTCATACCGAGGATTGCGCCGTTAAGAGAAATGTTTTCTCGACCCGTCAGTTCTGGATGGAAGCCGGTCCCAACTTCAAGCAAACTGGCAACGCGGCCTCGCAGGCGCACCCTTCCTTCACTGGGATCCGTGATCCGGCTCAGGATCTTCAACAAGGTAGATTTTCCTGCACCGTTCCGGCCGATGATGCCGACCACATCTCCTCGCTTAACCTCAAACGAGACATCTCTGAGCGCCCAGAAATCCTCAATAGACTCGTTAGATTTAGGATTAATGGAACCGTTGGAATGTGATCCATTCAAGCCGCTCCAAACTCGCATCTTGTCACGGACTGCTCTGAATGGCGCTACGGCCTGTCGGGCGATCACGTCGCGGAAAGTAGTGTATCGCTCGCCTTTGCCCTGGCGATGTAGGCGGTAGCGCTTCCCAATATTTTCGACGGAGATGACTATATCAGACATAAAACTTCGCAATACTCGTTTCAAATGACATCCGCGAAGGTCTTCTCCGTTTTGCGGAAATACCAGATACCCAGGATGAGGAATAGGATGATAACTAACATCGAAAGAGCAAATCCCGGTAGATAGATGGGCAACGCCCCCCGGCAGATAGCCCAGCGAAATCCATCGATGACTCCAACCATTGGATTCAGGGAATGAAGAAGGCGCCAATTTTCCGGGATAACGTCACTGCTGAAGCCAACCGGGGAAACGAACAGGCCGAACTGCACGATAAACGGGAGGACGTAACGAAAGTCGCGATATTTGACGTTGAGAGCAGTCAAGTACAAGCCTGGACCAAACGCCGCGAGAAAAGCCAGCAGCGTGAACAAGGGAAGAGTGAGCAGCCGCCAATCAGGCATGAAGCGAAACCAGACCATCAGGAATCCCAGCAGGGCGATTGAAATCAGAAGATCCAACAGACTTGTGATCACTACTCCTGCAGGGATGATAAGACGAGGGAAATAGACTTTCGTTATGAGGTTAGTGTTAGCGACGAGACTCTGGCTGGCTTCCGACAGCGCGTTGGAGAAAAACTGCCAGGGCAACATCGCGGCAGCCACCAGGATTGAATAAGGAATGCCGGGGGACGGCATCTTGGCGATGCGGCCGAACAACACAGTAAAAATGACGATGCCCAGAAAAGGCCGGAGAACTGCCCACAACACACCGATCGCGGTTTGCTTGTAGCGGACGGAAATGTCACGCCACGCGAGTATATAAAAGAGCTCACGATAGCGCCAAAGGTCGTGCCAATAGTTCTTCTCGGCGCGCCCTGGCTCAATTAAAAGTTCATGCATTTGCGGTCCCTCGAAGACTTTACTTTGTCTAGCTTGTTGGTTCGCTCGAGCACTTTTACGCTGCGAGCGCGTCAATGGCGGCCATCCGTGGTCCCGCATTCTGACTCGAGTAGAGCGTTCGCTCAGGATCTTACTCATATACTTTTGAAGACGATTTTCTACTGCCCGCTGAGTAGTTACCGTACTAACCAAAGATGAATGTAGTGAGAAAAATACTGAGAAGAATTGTGCCGCCAGACTTACGGCCTGGGGCAACTCTGAAACAGTGGCTTGACGAAAAGACTGCCAATGGGCACGAATCTTGTCGTGCGCCATCTTAGTCGGGGGCGCACCAGGCCTGGCCAATCTCCTTGATATTCAGATCTCATCGCGTCAGTCTTTAGAACGAGGAAAGAGATTAGTTCATCAGTCCTGAATTCATGTTGGGTCAGATGAGAGTTGAATCCTGCCTTAACAAAATAGCGTCGTTCGTTCAGTAGATCCGCGGGAAGGAAGCATTCCGTGCGGTACTGTCCTGGCTCGAATGTCGAGAGAATTATCGGATCCGGCTCGACAATCGCAGATGGCAGGTTCGCCGCGCACAAAACCTCCGTGCCCATTTGATCAAGAAGCAGCAAATAGGGACAGACCTTGACCAAAGAAACGAGCACTCGAAAACCAATCGAGATCGTTACAACGTCGGAAGTTCTGACCTCGCTTGTGATAGTCTGATCAACCCGAACTTCTATGTCGGTGATCCGGATACGCTCGTTCCCCGGGGCCTCGCGCAAATTCTGCCAGGCTATTCTGCCCGTGCCGCTGTCCGCTGCGTCAAGGTACTTCTTAACCACTGATGACACACTTCCGTCCGAGACTAAACGGCCACGCTCAAGGCAAGCCGCGCGACTACAAAGTGCCGAAATCGCCGCCATGTTGTGGCTGACAAACAGCACCGTTCGACCGCCAGATGCGACGTCTTTCATCCTGCCTAAACATTTCTTCTGAAACTCAGCGTCACCCACGGCCAAGACCTCGTCCACAATTAGAATTTCTGGATCTAAATGTGCTGCTACTGCAAATGCCAAACGCATATACATGCCGCTGGAGTAGTGTTTGACCGGTGTATCAAGAAACTTCTCAATTTCCGAGAAGGCCACTATTTCATCGAACTTTCGTCGAACCTCGGCGTTAGTCATACCGAGGATTGCGCCGTTAAGAGAAATGTTTTCTCGACCCGTCAGTTCTGGATGGAAGCCGGTCCCAACTTCAAGCAAACTGGCAACGCGGCCTCGCAGGCGCACCCTTCCTTCACTGGGATCCGTGATCCGGCTCAGGATCTTCAACAAGGTAGATTTTCCTGCACCGTTCCGGCCGATGATGCCGACCACATCTCCTCGCTTAACCTCAAACGAGACATCTCTGAGCGCCCAGAAATCCTCAATAGACTCGTTAGATTTAGGATTAATGGAACCGTTGGAATGTGATCCATTCAAGCCGCTCCAAACTCGCATCTTGTCACGGACTGCTCTGAATGGCGCTACGGCCTGTCGGGCGATCACGTCGCGGAAAGTAGTGTATCGCTCGCCTTTGCCCTGGCGATGTAGGCGGTAGCGCTTCCCAATATTTTCGACGGAGATGACTATATCAGACATAAAACTTCGCAATACTCGTTTCAAATGACATCCGCGAAGGTCTTCTCCGTTTTGCGGAAATACCAGATACCCAGGCTGAGGAATAGGATGATAACTAACATCGAAAGAGTAAATACAGCCTGTTGCTGGCTTGAGAGCCTTTCTTCACCTTCTGATAATTGTAGCCGGACACAAGCCGATCCCAAGGATTTCGCACGACAGCAAACTTATAGTAACTTGTGAAAGTTTCCGGTGTTAACTCTTCCGCGTAACGGGAAATGTCCTTGTGATCTTGCCAGTTCTTCCCAAAGAATCTCTGCACGCTTTTGCCACCCGTTTTCGGTATATGAATAAAGATGCAGCGATACTGGTGGTTAATCATAGGTTAATCCTCTAGGTTAACCGGGATGTTGTTGCCTTTTGGCCAAGGGAGCCTCGGAACAACCAATTTCATACCTCAAGCGGCGTATAAGACAGTTCAATGCATTTGTCTGACTATGACAAGGATATTCCCGCTAACAGAAACCTATTAGTTGTTGTATGGTTAGGCAGGACCGCTCGCTACCTGAAAGCTCGACCAGTTAGGAGTGTAATAGTTAACACTACCAGTCTGTAGCGTTTCTCACTACGGCCCAGAGAACGCAATAACGTGGAAAGGCGTCAACCGCTTCGTTTTCAGCTGTAATAGGAGCTTCTGCTGCGAACGAGCCATTTTGCCGAGTCCCGCCCTTCTTGTGATATGCGTGGTGGTTTCCGGCACATCGGACGCGCGTTTATCCCGTTTTCATTGTTTCCTCTCCGGTTAAAGATCGATTTTCTACCTAGCGAGTTGTTTCAAGCTCTCTGGGCTCCAGGAAACGTCCGTGGCGCGAGGGGTCAGAAAGGAATGCCTTAGCTAGGCATCTGAGCGACTTCCAAATGGACGCCTAGCCCTATTCGGAGTCAATGCGAACATTCGCTCTAATGCGGTCGTCGAGGTCTCACGTTGGCCGTGCGTTAGTTCTAGTCTGTGGCGGTTGACGGGTCAATTATCGTGCGGACTTTAGAGATCCGATTTGCTGGGAAACCACCTTGCTTAGCATGTTATCGCACGATCTCTTCGTCACGGGCGATATAGACACAATAGGCTTTGTCATCCGTAATGTAGCTTTGCACCCACTGAATATCGATCCCTAATTTCTGCAAATACCGCGCATGACTTTTGCGCGGCAGCTCGCAAATCTTCAACAGACGATTTCCCGGCATCAGGACTTTCTCGTTCGATTACGTATTTTGGCATAGTGTCTTGCCTTTCGTTTGGATTTCCTTTCACCTCTAAGCGGATTCCACCTGCAGGTAGGGGCTTGCTGAGGACGTTGGCACTTCTGCTTTCGACCGCACTTTCGACCGGCGGAACCTGCCGGCTAGTTAGGCCCGGATTCGCGATACCTGCAATTACACGTTGGGACTAGTCCACTACTACTTTAGAGAAGGCGTGCCCAACTTTTCCGCCATCCATCTGGCTGGGCGGCCTAATCACATGGCGGCGGATGCCATGATTCTTTTGGTCGAGGGCGCGCGCTGCTTCGTTTTCGTGGGTCACTCCTAGACAATGGCACGATAGCGTAATTCTGGACCAGGGACCACTTCTTGCCTGTGCCTCCAGTAAAGCAAGCCTCGGTTCTGGTAAATCTGCTAAATACTCATCGAGCGAGTTTTCGAGCGCTAAGCCGAGGAAGAAGCCAATTCCAGCGCATTCTTCGGGATCTAGAGGCCAAAGCCCCCAGCTCGGGTCCCGACTGTCGAATACTATCGATTGAAGCTCCTCCGCTCTTGTTTGTATGCGCTCACGGAATGCGGCATCTGTGATGAATTGAGAGCAGAAAATTGGCAAGAGCGTTTGAAGCGGTAAACTCTTCTCCATAGAGAAGTTTATGATGCCGGTGAATCCGTTCGACCAGCAACGCCTGGAGCACCGCCCACACTGGGCAACCTAGATCCGGGGCTAAAGGTTTCATTTGTCGCGCCTTTTGTAGGTCTTTTAGAATAGACTTCAAGTACTGCGACTCTCATCACCACGATTATCAGTGGTAACCAAGCATAGTTAGAAATACAAAGGATTTAAGGGGTACGTATCTTCTAATGCTTCACGCTGCGCGGTCCCAACTGACCGTCTCTCGCCAATGGTCGAAGGTTCCTTTTGGTCTTCACTCGAAGCGACGATTCTTTCAGCGCACTCTCACGGCAGAATCTTTGATGATGTCGTGTTGCTGAATCACCGTCAGCATATTGCCCCCGAACTTTCGGATCTGGCGGTCGTGTTCCTGTATCTAGCCTTGCTCGGGGTCGACGCCCTGTTTCTTATCTGCAAATCAGAATCACAATAAAAGCCAGAAATCCCAAGAAAAGGTTTCATCCATCGCCTGCTTTTCCTTGCGGAGAGCAAGGTCGGCGCTTCCTCTGGCATCGAAAATAGGCCCGATCATTAGGATGTTGTTGTATGTCCGGTAAACCTGCTCGTTCTACTAAGCGCCTGTAATCGGTTCCGAATATAGCACTTACCTCTTCTCTGGCGTACAGGGGATAGACCACAGAAAGACCGTCCTAGTCTACCGTTGATTCGCACGTTAATCGCCACGAATTGATAATACATCCGCAATGCCGCGCCTGAATCCGAGTTGAACTGCATCGACGTTAATTGCCCAGTTCCTATATGGACATTCGATTGAAGAGATTGATCAGCAGTTTATCGGTTTCACGAATTCTGGCTCGTGAA
>Ga0209647_1000659_pt1 | contig 31585 bp, 29 predicted proteins | sample GraSoi_2013_60cm_FD_185827 | JGI IMG/M metagenome (GOLD analysis project Ga0209647, IMG submission 185827) | Grasslands soil microbial communities from the Angelo Coastal Reserve, California, USA - Sample 9_17_2013_60cm (SPAdes) (version 2) | ecosystem: Environmental > Terrestrial > Soil >... | reverse complement strand
CCGCCACTGGCTTGCCAACGAGGCCTTCACCCACATCGCCCGCTACGACGCCGCGATCAGCCGCTGGTTCTCGGCCTCCTACGAGGACTTCCCCGAACACCTGACGGTCTCCTACGAGAAGGAGCTCGACCTCGCCTACGGCGAGAACCCCCATCAGCGGGCGGCGCTCTACTCGGAAGTCGGCGTGCGCAGCCACATCCTCTCGGGCGTGGCGAAGCTGCACGGCAAGGCGCTCTCCTTCAACAACGTGCTCGACCTCGACTCGGCGCGGCGGCTGAACGAAGACTTCGAGCTTCCGGCCTGCACGATCGTCAAGCACAACAATCCCTGCGGGGTCGCAATCGGCGAGGACGCACTCGACGCCTACCGCAAGGCGCTGGCCTGCGACCCGGTCTCCGCCTACGGCAGCGTGATCGCGATCAACCGGCCGATCGGGATCGAGCTGGCCGAGGCGCTGCACGAGAACTTCGTCGAGGTGCTGCTGGCGCCCGGCTACGAGGACGGCGCGCTGGAGGTGCTGCAGCAGAAGGAGGCGATCCGCATCCTCGACGACGAAGAGCGGCGCCAGGTCGACCCTGCCGAACGCGACGTGAAACGGGTCCGCGGCGGCCTGCTGGTACAGGACCGCGACGGCGACCCCGAGCCGCGCCAGATCATGGAGACGGTGACCAAGGCCGAGCCGAGCGAGGAGCAGTGGGATGACCTGCTCTTCGCCTGGACGATCGTGCGCCACGTCCGTTCAAACGCGATCGTGATCGCCAAGGGCGGCGCCACGCTGGGGATCGGCGCCGGCCAGATGAGCCGCGTCGACTCGGTCCGCCTCGCGGTCGAGAAGTGCCGCGACGCCCGGGGCGACGACGCCGGCGCCCTGCTGGCCGGCTCAGCCGTAGCCTCCGACGCCTTCTTCCCCTTCGCCGACGGGCCGCAGGCGGCGATCGACGCCGGCGCCAACGCGGTGATCCAGCCCGGCGGCTCCAAACGCGACGCCGACGTAATAGAGGCCTGCGACTTGGCAAACATCCCGATGGTCTTCACCAAGCACCGGCATTTCCGCCACTGATCCCGGAGTCCGCATAAGCTGAGCGCTCAATGTTTCGTCATGCGTTGCAGATTTTCGGCGTAGTCGCCCTTTTGCCGCCCCAGGTACGCGGCCAGATGGGCATCCTCTACGTCGGAGATAAGGAGGCCGTGGTCACCCTCGCCGCCCTCCCCGCCGACGGTCAGTTACCACCGGAGAGTCGATTGCCACTGCTGTCGCGCAGTGGCTGGCCCAACAAGCTCTGAGATACGCCGCCGCCCAGGCAGCTGCTGACACAAATCCTGCACTGAATTGTTTGATTTAGCGCACCACACGTGACAGTTGTCTAAGTAGCGTCCTGGAAGTCGCGGCCGCGGCAACGCCCTGGCCGCCGGACGCGGGCCCTACCTTCACGCAATGGGGTTGGCGGGTTCGACTCCCGCCCGGGGCGCTAGTATGAGTACACGTGAAGGTGGGGCCGTATGTTCGACGGCAACCCCGTTTTCGCAAGAGGCCCGTTCCGGCGGGCCTCTTGCATTCAGGCGTTGCTTTTCAGGCCAACTGCTTCTGTGCTGCGCTGGCCCTTCGGACGTGGTCGCAGATTTCCTCGGGCGTCTCGGCGGTGACGAGCAGCTCTTTGTCACCCGGGGAGATCAGTCCTTCGTCCTCCAGCCGATTGTCGATCCAGCCCAGCAGCGGCTGCCAGAACTCGCGGTCGACGAGGATCGTGGGGAAGTGCTGGACCCGGTGCGTCTGGATCAGGGTCAAGCTCTCGAGCATCTCGTCGAGCGTGCCAAAGCCCCCGGGGAAGATGACGAAGGCGCGGGCGTAGCGGACGAACATCAGCTTGCGGGCGAAGAAGTAGTGGAACTCGAGGCTGCGGTTGACGTAGGGGTTGACGTGCTGCTCCATCGGCAACTGGATGTTGAGACCCACGGATAAGCCCCCGGCCTCGGCGGCCCCGCGGTTGGCGGCCTCCATAAGGCCGGGCCCGCCGCCGGTTATGACGGTGAAGCCATCGCGCGCCAGGCAGGCGGCGGTCTCGCGGCAGAGCTCATACCAGCGATGACCCTCGGCAATCCGAGCCGAGCCGAAGACCGAGATGCCGTTTTCGACGTCGCGCAGCGCGTCAAAGCCACGCTCGACCTCGGCGTGGATCCGCTCGAGCCGGACGTCGTCTTCCGCCTCGACGTCGCTTGGGACGCGGAGCAGTTGCTCGTCGTGCTTCACCCCGGTGCTCCGGTCTGGACCGGCCAATGCCCCCGGCGGGATTCGAACCCGCGCCGCGCGGCTTAAAAGCCGCGCTACCACCGTTTGTTAGGGGAGTCGTGCCTGACTTGGCGCGGCGAAGGGCAGTTTAGGTCAGCCTGGGTCGGCAACATCGGTACCCAAAGTGGTGCCCATATAGCCAGCACTGCGAAGCTCGGTCAGCGTTACCATCAGCGTCCTCGGCGCAGTGCTGAGGCTGCGAAAGCCGAAACGTTCGTAGAAGCCCGCTGCGCTTTTATCGAGCGCATGCACGACGACCGCTCTTACGGCAACCTCCCGTGCGGCTCGACATATCCGTTCGAAGGCATCGTTGAGGAGAGACGCGCCAAGCCCCTGCCTCTGACTGCGCTTGTCGACGGCGAGGCGGGCAAGGACCGCCACCGGGATCGGAAAGTGCCGCGAGAGCCCCTTGCGCACCGCCTCGGTTGCCTCGACATGCTCGAGCTGGCCGGCCACGAGCATGTAGTAGCCACGCACGGCGCCGTGCTCATCGGCGGCCACGAAGGTGCGAGTGGCATCCCGGCGCTCGCTCTGGCCGGCGTAGCGGTGGAGCCAACGATCGAGTGACTCCTCCCCACAGGCAAAATCAGCCACCTCGTGACTTGCCAGGTCGTAGCGCTCGATGAGCCCGGCCGACTTGTTCACGCGCGATGGCGCAGATCTTCGAGCCGAGCCACCGTGCCCTCGTCGGGCTGCTCGAGCGCCTCGAGAAAGCGGATCGCCTCCACCTCGCTGAGCGCGATCGTCCGCTGGTCGGCAAGCACCTCCTGTGCTCGCGCCTGGGCGGCACGGCGGAAGAAGTCGCTCAGGCTCTCGCCCAGCGCCGAGGCGGCAGCAGCGTCGAGCTCGCGCTCCTCATCGCTCAGCCGTACTTCGATCCGTCGGGTCTTCGGGGTAGTGGTCGGCTCCATGACCCGGACATTGTACGGGAAATCGGCGATGGTTGCTCAACGCAGGCGGGAACTGGAATCGGCGTCCTCGACGCAAGCAAGAGCTGCACCGGCGCGGCGGCAAGATCTTCCCCGGCATCTTCGCCGAGGCCGCATTGGAAGCGCTGCTTGGTCTGGGCGAATCGGACGCCCAATTCGGAGCTGCTCGCCGCGGTCTGCCGCCACGCCCTGAGCTGCGCGAGGGCACGATTTCGAGCGCGAGATGGCGGTGCGTTCGAGGAGCTCGGGAATGACGGCAGCTACACGTCGCCTGGGCTTCAGGGCATTGTGGCCGCCCGGATTCCGTGCTTGCCGCAGCCGCCGTGACCGCGCTCGCCAGTGCTTACTACGGTCTCTCTAGCCCTGCGCCTGGGGGCCTCTCAGCAGAAGTACCTCCAAAAGCCGGTGAATGTGAACGCACGTATGACATGGCGAAGGGCCGTTCCCACCAGTGCGTCGTCACCTTGACGAGGCGTCTCTGAGTCGCTCGGGCGGCCACCATGTCGCCAAGTTCTTCCTCACAAGCAGCAAGGAAGAAGAAGATCGGAAACTGGTCGTGCACCTCGGAGGATCGCTCGGTGGCGGCACTCAGATAAGGGTAGGCATCTGTAAATCTCTTTTCCCCAAAGTGGATGATGCCGACATTGAAGTTTGCCACTGGATTGTCTGGCTCCACGCTTAGCGCGCGAAGTGAAGCGCGAAGCCGAGCAGCGGTTCCAAACTTCGGATCAGCAACCTCGCACTCGAGGTACATGCTCGCCGCGGTGTTCCAGAGGCTGATGTGATCGACTTCCTCGTCTCCGACCCGCTCAAGTGCCTCGGCGGCAAGGGCAGGCTTGCCGCCCTCGTGGGCCGCTACGCCGGCCTTGGCATTCTCGAGGGCGGCTCTCAACGCCAAAGGTAGGACACCCGCTTTTCCTTCGGCTTTCGTCAACAATTGTTTACTGATGCTTGGAAAGCTTCCCCAGCTGGCGATCATTAGAAGTGAGGCTTCGATTCCATCCGCGTGGTTAGTTGGAAAGTCGCTGGCGGTCAAGGTGCTGACCGGAAGTTTGTAATCCCCACCGATTCCCATCTGTACGGGCGCCGCAAAGCCATGGCGAACGCTGCTCGTGCACGGTGGTCCTTTAAAGGAATAGGTCTCTGGCCAGGCCACGGTCAGGGTCGCCTCCCAGCGTGAACTTCCCCCGACGACAAGCGCACTGCCACCGATTACGGCGTAGCTGCGGGTGTGCCGGAGAATCCTGCGTGCTGCCCTTGGGTTGACTGCGGCGTTCACGGTCCTGATCTCAAGCACCTCTCCCAGCAGGTCATCACCGGCGAGTCGCCTCTGTAGCTGGGCTAGGTGGGCAGCCATTGCACCCGGATGGGTCCCAGCCTCGTCTCCAAAGCGAGCGAGCACAATCGACGACCTGAAACCGGGCCGCTTTAACCAGAGCCATCGACCCAAGGGCGTAGCTGTAATTGCGACGGTGGCGGCGGCAAGATAGATGACTCTCCAATCCGCATTCGCCGCGATCGCAGCCGAGAGCGCGCCGGCCGAGACAACCACCAAACCCGCCCATGCCGCCGGGAGCAGTCGAAAGGCCTGCTCGCCAGTCCAAGCCAGAGCTCGTAGAAGAAAGTTGGTCAAGTAGCCGATGAAACCAGACGGCTCCGCTCCATTCTGGCGCCGCCGAGAGGAAGCGCTCTGCTGATGGCCCTCTCCCCAAACACTCCGCTTGGTACCCAAATGCGGTACCCAAAAAGCAAAGCTGCCGATTCGATCGCAGTCGTTGGCTGCCGTATCGGGCGCTAGAATGCGCTTGTCACTGAATGCCCCCGGCGGGATTCGAACCCGCGCCGCGCGGCTTAAAAGGCCGCCGCTCTAACCAACTGAGCTACAGGGGCGTGCGGCCCATGGTAGAGGCCGATGGACCTCAAACGTCTACATGTCAGACGTTTGAGGTCCATCGGCGGTTCAGATCAGGAAAGCTCGGGCAGACCCTCCTCCGGGGTCGAGGCCTCGGCGTGGGTGCGGCGAGGGATGCGGCCGGCGCAGCGGGCAGTGTGACCGGCGTCGACAGCGCCGCGCAGGGCCCTGGCCATCGCGGTCGGGTCCTCGGCGCCGAAGATCGAGCTGGCCGCCATCACCGCGTCGCAGCCGAGCTCCATCGCCAGCGCCGCGTCGGAGGCGGTGCCGATGCCGGCATCGAGAACGACGGGGACCTCGGCTCGCTCCGTGACGATCGCGATGTTGTAGGGGTTGCGGATGCCGGCGCCGGAGCCGATCGGCGAGCCGAGCGGCATCACCGCGGCGCAGCCGGCCTGCTCGAGGCGGCGGGCGAGGATCGGGTCGTCGTTGGTGTAGGGGAGAACGGTGAAGCCCTCGCCGACCAGCGTCTCGGCGGCGTCGAGGAGCTCGACCGCGTCCGGATAGAGGGTGCGGTCGTCGCCGATCACCTCGAGCTTGATCCAGTCGGTCTCGAATGCCTCGCGGGCGAGGCGGGCGGTGCGGACCGCGTCGCGGGCGGTGAAGCAGCCGGCCGTATTGGGCAGGGCAAAGAGGCCGAGCCGGTCGAGCACGTCGAGGACCGAGCCCTTCGCTGCGGGGTCGATGCGGCGCAGGGCGACGGTGACGATCTCGGCCCCGGAGGCGGCGAGCGCCTCCTCCATCTGCTCCAGCGAGCGGAAGCCGCCGGTGCCCGCGATCAGACGCGAGGACCACTGGCGGCCGCCCAGCTCCCAGATCTCGGCGCCGCCCTGGATCGCCGCCAGCACCTCGACGCCGCAGCCCTCGGCCAGCGGGGTCGAGTCCCACTCGGCGCGCGGGACAACCATGCCGTCGAGCGCCACGGCCACGCCGCGACCCTCTCTCCCGGCGCCGCTCTCGCGCACAGCGTCGGCGAGCGTCGCGCCCGCCGGCAGCTCGCGCGGCTCGCCGTTCAGCTCGATCCTCATGCAGGCGCCCCTTCGAGCCGGTCGACGAGCAAGCTCGCGGTCAGCGGCGCCAGCAGGATCCCGTTGCGGTAGTGACCGCACGCCCAGAGCAGGCCGTCGACGCCGCTGGCGCCGACCAGGGGCAGGTTGTCCGGCGTCCCCGGACGCAACCCGGCGGTCGCATCGGCCAACTCCATCTCCGCGACCTCGGGCAGCAGGCGGTAGGCCTCGCGCAGCAGCTCGTGGACGCCGCCCGCAGTTACAGCCGTGTCGAAGCCCCGCTCCTCAACGGTGGCCCCGACGACCAGGCGGCCGTCGGGGCGCGGCACCAGGTAGACGCGCTCGGAGGCGACGATCCGGCGACAGGGCGCAGCCCCGTCGCGGGCGCGCAGCTCGAGGACCTGGCCCTTGACCGGGCGCACCGGCGGGCGGGCGGACTCGGGCAGCCACTCGGCCTGCCCCGACCAGGCGCCGGCGGCGAGGACGATCGCGGCAGCGCGCAATTCCTCGCCGCCATCGGTCCGCACGCCGGCGATCCGCGCGCCGTCGTACAGCGCCGCCTCCACCCCGGTCTCGGTCAGCAACTCGATCCCCTCGGCCTCTAGCGCGGCCAGCAGTGCTGCGGCGAGGGCCCTGGGGTCGACCGAGGCCTCGTCCGGCGCGTGGACGCCGCCGTTGAAGGACGGGGTGAGGCCGGGCTCCAGCTCGCGGCAGCGACGCGGCGGCAGCCACTCGGCGCCGAGGCCGAGCGAACGCTGCAGCTGGTGCACCCGCCGCAGCTCCGCCGCCTCGTCGCGGTCAAGGGCAACGTGCAGGGCGCCATCGCGACGGTAACCGGTGGAGATGCCGCTCGCCGCCTCCAGCTCGGCGACGAAGCCTGGATAGAGCTCGGCCGCGGCGACGGTCATCTTCAGCAGCTCCGGCTCGCCGAAGGCGAGCTCGCCGACCGGAGCCAGCATCCCGGCGGCGACCCGCGTCGCCCCCGCCGGGGGTTGCGAGCGCTCCACCACCACGACCCGGGCGCCGCGCCGCGCCGCGCGCCAGGCGCAGGAGAGGCCGATGACACCGCCTCCGACGATCACCACGTCGTACCCACTTCGCTGCTCGTTCACATTGCCTCCGCCGGCATTACCCGGATCAGGTCCAGACGGTCGGCGGCCTCGATGCCGCCCTCTCAGCCTCGGCGCCCGGCAAGGCACCATCGGCTCCCGTTACGTCACCGATGCTACCCCTCTCAGGAGCGCCGCAAGCCATAATCGGATGGTGAGCTTGGCCCCCCCAGAGTCCCGAGGTCCGCTGCGGCGCGAGCGGCTGCGCACGGCGCGCCTCTACTTCGTCTGCGAGGCGATGCCCCGTGGCGAGGAGCCGGAGGCGCTGCTCCATGCCGCTCTGAGCGGCGGCGTCGACATCGTGCAGCTGCGCGAGAAGGAGCTGGGACGGGACGAGGTCCAGCGCTCGGCGCGGACCTTCCGTCGCCTCTGCGACACCTACAGCGCCCTCTTTATCGTCAACGATGACCCGTATCTGGCTCGGTCCTGCGACGCCGACGGTGTCCATCTGGGACAGGACGACATGCCGGCCGCGGAGGCGCGGGAGATCCTCGGGCCGGAGGCGATCGTCGGCCTCTCGACCCACTCGGAGGCGCAGCTCGCGGCAAGCGCCGAGCAGCCGGTGGATTACGTCAGCGTTGGGCCGATCTGGGAGACGCCGACCAAAGAGGGTCGGCCCGGCGTGGGCCTTGGTCTGGTCGAGCACGCCGCTGCCAATGCCGCCCACCCCTTCTTCGCGATCGGCGGCATCGACCCGGCGAACGCCGCCGATGTCGTCGCTGCCGGGGCGCGGCGGCTCGGCGTCGTGCGCGCGATCCGCGACGCCGACGACCCTGCCGCTGTCGCAGAAGCGCTGCGCGGAGCGCTGGCCGCGATCGGAGAGGGAGCGCCCGGTGCCTGAGAGCTCCGACGCTCCGCGCAAGCGCAAGCAGCGCGGCGACGGCGCCCCCACGCCGCGCGAGCGGATGGAGCGCGGCTACGCCCGGGCCGAGGAGCGCAATCAGGAGGTGCGCGAGAGCCTCGAGCCGCTGGCCGAGGGCGAGCGGCCGCTGGTGGTGACGATCGGCGCCGTGGTCGCCGCCCTGATCGCGATCTCGATCCTCGCCGGCTACCTGGCCGGGGTCGAGGTCGAAGGCGGCAAACCGCGACTGGCCCAAGTGCTGGCGCCGGCCCTGTTGATGGGGATCATGGCCTGGGGGCTGTGGCGGGCGCGCTACTGGGCGGTGCTCGGCTTCCAGCTGCTGCTCGTCTTCCTCATCTTCAGCGCCGTCTTCGGCCTCGCGGTGCAAGCTGCGAGCGTTGCCCAGTTCGCGGTGACGCTGGGGCTGCTTGCCGTCTCCGGCTCCTTCTTCTACTTCATGGTCAAGGCGATGGCGCGGATCCAGATGCCGAGCCGCGACTGATCGAGCCAGGTCGCGGTTCCGGTGCGCCTTTTGCACATCACGGGTACATGAAGAGCACGGGAGCGCCGGTTCTATAGGCTCAGGATCGATGGCCGAGTCGTTCGACACGATCGTCATTGGCGGGGGCCCGGGCGGCTACGTCGCCGCGATTCGCTCGGCTCAGCTCGGCCGCAAGACGGCCGTAGTCGAGCGCGACAAGCCGGGCGGCCGCTGCCTCAACTACGCGTGCATCCCGGCCAAGACCGTGCTCCACACCGCCGAGCTCTACGACCAGGCGCGCAACGGCGCCGAGCTCGGGCTCGTCGTCAAGGACGCCTCGATCGACTGGGAGGCGCTGGGCAAACGCCGCGCCGCCGTCTCCGACTCGCTCTCGAGCGGAGTGAAGATGCTCTGGGACAAAAACAAGGTGGTGATGATCGAGGGCAAGGGATCGCTCACCACCGAGGGCAACGTCGCGGTCGGCGACGTCGTCTACGAGGCGGGCGTCGTAGTGCTCGCCACCGGCTCGGAGGCACTGCCGATCCCCGGGGTCGAGTTCGGCGACCGCGTTCTCGACACCTGGGGCACCTGGTCGCTGCCCGAGCAGCCGAAGAAGATCGCCGTCGTCGGCGCCGGCGCCTCCGGCTGCGAGATCGCTTCCGCTTACGGCCGCTTCGGCACCGAGGTGCTGCTGATCGAGATGCTCGACCAGATCCTCCCCGCCGAGGACAAGGACATGGCGCGGGTCGTCGAGCGGGCCTTCAAGAAGCAGAACATCACGATCTCCACCGGCGCCCCGGTCGAAAACGTCGAGGCGGGAAGCAAGTCGGTCAAGCTCTCCTACGGGGATACGTCGACCGAGGTCGACTACCTCTGCGTCGCCGGCGGCCGCGGCGCTGACGTCGATGGACTGGGCCTGGAGGCGGCCGGCGTCGAGCTGGAGGGGAACGGCAAGGTGAAAGTCGACGAGTTCGGTCGCACCTCCAACTCCAAGGTCTATGCGATCGGCGACCTGGTCAATGCCAAGGCGCTTGCTCACAAGGCCTCCGAGGAGGGGGTCGTCGCGGTCGAGCACGCCGTCGGCGCACCCACCCATCCCGTCGACCAGAACCTGATCGCCGGCGCCACCTTCTGCCACCCACAGGTCGCCAGCGTCGGCCTCACCGAGGCGGTGGCGAAGGAGGCCGGGCACGACGTCAAGGTGGGCAAGCTGAAGCTGGGCGGGGTAGGCGCTGCGACCATCTACGACGACAAAGATGGCCTGGTCAAGCTCGTCGTCGACTCCAAGTACGGGGAGATCCTCGGCGCCCACATCGTCGGCAACCGGGCCTGCGACATGATCGCCGAGCTGGTCGCGACGATGGCGCTGGAGGGCGGCTACCAGGAGCTGGCGCGGATCGTCCATCCCCACCCCACCATCTCCGAGGCGATCCTCGACGCGGCGCGAGCGGTCGACGGCTGGGCGACGCACGCTTGACCGCTGAGCGCGCCACCTTCTACTTCGATCTCGGCTCCCCCTACGCGTACCTGACCGCGGAGCGGATCAGCGGGCTGTTCACCGACGCCGAGCTGGAGCAGCCGGAGTGGCAGCCGATCCTGCTCGGAGGGTTGTTTCAGCGCTTCGGCCGGAGCTCGTGGGCTGATGGTCCCGACCGGGAGGGCGGGATCGCCGAGGTCGAGCGCCGGGCCGCGGACTACGGGCTGCCGCGACTGACCTGGCCCGACCCCTGGCCCGGCAACACGCTGTTCGCGATGCGCGCTGCGACCTTCGCCAAGCAGACCGGGCGCACCGTCTCCTTCGCCCTCGCCGCCTTCCGCCAGGCCTTCGCCGCCGGCCGCGACCTGAGCGAGCACGACAACGTGATGATCGCTGCCGCAGCCTGCGAGCTGCATCCCAACGCGATCGTCAAGGCCGCCGGCGCCAAGAGCGTCAAGAGCGCCCTGCGCGAGGCGACCGATCGGGCAGCGGAGCTGGGCGTGATCGGCGTCCCCTCGCTCGCCATCGGCAGCGAGGTCTTCTGGGGAGACGACCGAGTCGAGGAGGCGGTCGCCGCCGCGAGCTAAGGTCAGGGCGTGGCAGACCTACCCGACGCCAGCACCTGTTACGAGCTGCTCGCGCGGATGGTCCTGATCCGCCGCTTCGAGGAGGAGGCGGGACGGCAGTACCAGCGGGCCAAAGCGGGCGGCTTCCTCCACCTGGCGATCGGCGAGGAGGCGACGATCGTCGGCGCCACCTCGGTGATGCGCGACGAGGACTATCTGATCGGGACCTACCGCACCCACGGCCACGCGATCGCCCGCGGCACCGACCCCAAGCGGGTGATGGCCGAGCTGTTCGGCCGCGTCGACGGGACCAGCGGCGGCCGGGGCGGCTCGATGCACATCTTCGACCGCGCGAGCCGCTTCATGGGCGGCTACGGGATCGTCGGCGGCAACCTGCCGATCGCGGCCGGCCTCGCCCTCTCTTCCGAGTACAAGGGAGAGGACGCGGTCACCGTCTGCATGCTCGGCGACGGCGCCTCCAATACCGGCAACTTCGGCGAGACGATGAACCTGGCGGCGCTCTGGCAGCTGCCGGTCTTCTTCCTGGTCGAGAACAATCTCTACGGGATGGGCACCTCGGTCGAGCGCCACTCGGCCCAGACCGACCTCTCCAAGAAGGCGGAGGGCTACGGCATCCCCGGCAAGCGGATCGACGGGATGGACGTGATCGCCGTGCGCGAAGGAGTCGCCGAGGGAATCCGCCAGGCCCGCGAGGAGCACCGGCCGACCATCCTCGAGGCCTTCACCTACCGCTACCGCGGCCACTCCGCCGCCGACCCCGAGGTCTACCGCGAGCGCGAGGAGGTCGAGGAGTGGCAGCAGAAAGACCCGATCGAGGTCTTCGCCCGGCGCTGCGTCGAGGCTGATGTGCTGGGCGAGCGAGAGGTGCAGGAGGTCCGCGACAAGGCCGATGAGCAGGTGAAGGCAGCGGTCGAGTTCGCCGACGCCTCGCCCGAACCGGCGCTGGACAGCCTCTACGAAAACCTCTACGTGATCGACAGCGCGGCGGGCTGGTACGCAGTCGACGAGCGCAGCCCCGAGCCGCACCGTGGCGAGCGCGAGGAAGAGTCGATGCCCGAGGCGGCTCGCGAGCTGGCCGAGGCCGGCGCTGCCTATGCCGGCCAGCCCGACCGGCCGCGCCCGAACCCGGCCGAGCACGGCGACGCCCAGGAGGGGGTCGAGCCAGAGGTGGCCGAAGAGGTCGAGGAGCGCGAGGTCCCAGAGGAGGTCGAGGACTGATGCCCACGCTGCGGATGCGGGAGGCGCTGCGCGACGCGATGGCGGAGGAGATGCGACGCGACGAGGCCGTCTTCGTCATGGGCGAGGACGTCGGCGTCTTCCAGGGCGCGTTCAAGGTGACCGAAGGGCTGCTGGAGGAGTTCGGCGAGCGGCGCGTCCGTGACACGCCGATCTCCGAGAACACGATCGTCGGCGCCGGGGTCGGCGCCGCGATGGGCGGCCTGCGGCCCGTGGTCGAGCTGATGACCGTCAACTTCGCGCTGCTGGCGCTGGACCAGATCGTCAACCACGCCGCTGCGATCCCCTACATGTTCAACGGCCAGACCCGGGTACCGCTGGTGATCCGCATGCCGGGCGGCGGTGGCCACCAGCTCGGCCCCACCCACTCGCACAGCTTCGAGGCGCTCTTCCTCCAGGTGCCCGGGCTGCTCGTCGCCTGTCCCTCGACCCCGGCCGACGGCAAGGCCCTGCTGAAGGCGGCGATCCGCGACGACAACCCGGTGATCTTCATCGAGCACGAGAGCCTCTACGGCGCCCGCGGCGAGGTCGCCGAGGACGGCGACGGCGAGGTGCTGCGCTTCGGCGAGGCGGCGGTGAGGCGCGAGGGCGGCGACGTGACCATCGTCGGCATCCTCAAGATGGCGCACATCGCCGAGGAGGCGGCGCGAGCGCTCTCGCACGAGCATGGGGTCGAGGCCGAGGTGATCGACCCGCGCACCCTGCGCCCGCTCGACCTCGACACGATCCTCGCCTCGGTGCGCAAGACGAACCGCGCGGTGATCGTCGAGGAGGGCTGGCCGCACGGCGGCGTCGGCGCCAACCTGGCGACGCTGATCACCGAGCAGGCCTTCGACCACCTCGACGCGCCGGTGCAGCGGGTGACCGGCGCCGACGTGCATATGCCTTATTCGAAGCGGCTGGAGCAGGCAGCGATCCCACACGAGGAGCACGTCGTGCAGGCAGCCTTGGCGGCGTTGGAGGGATCGCTTTGAGCTCGGCGATGGGGGAGGGTCGGGGGTCCCGACCGGGCGCTGGCTTTTTCGCTGGGAGGCCCGCTCCTCTCGCTGAGCCGGCACTGCGAAAAAGAGGACGCCGCGCCCGGTCGGGACCCCCGACCCTCCCTTCCAGGGCTCAAGGAGTTATCGCTCATGGCTGATGTCGTCATGCCGAGGCTGTCTGACTCGATGGAGGAGGGGACGGTTCTTCAGTGGCTGAAAAAGGTCGGGGATGAGGTCGCCGTCGGGGATGAGCTGGTGGAAATCGAGACCGACAAGGCGAACATGGCTTACGAAAGCGACGTCGCCGGGACCTTGACTGAGATCGTCGTGCAGGAGGGTGAGACGGTGGCTATCGGGACTCCTATCGCGCGGATTGGCGATTCGGCCGAGGGTTCTGAGGTCTCAGCCGCCGAGGACCGAGGGACCAGCGCCTCAGCCGCGGGTCCTATCGCCGGGGAGGGGGGGGCGCTGCGGGCGGGCCACGGTCCGTCCTCGACCCCCCCCACCCCCACGCCACCCGCGGAAGATGCCGATGACCACAGGACGAAAGCTTCTCCGCTGGCACGTCGGATCGCGAGAGAAAAGCAGCTCGATCTGAGCCAGCTTCAGGGGTCCGGCCCAGGAGGCCGGATCGTCAAGGCAGACGTCGAGAAGGCTTCTTCCGCGGGTGACGCGGAGGCCGCCGTGGCAGGACCCGCGGCTGAGACGACTAGTCCCGAGACTGCCAAGGGCCAGGTCACCTACGAAGACCTGTCGAAGACGCAGCAGGTGATCGCGCGCCGGATGTCCGAGTCGAAGGCGACGGCGCCGCATTTCTACCTGCGCGCTTTGGTTGACATGAGTCGTGCGGTGGAGGGGCGGGCCTTGGTGAAAGCCGGGGCAACTGAGGGCGATGTCGTGCCCTCCTTCAACGACATGGTGGTCAAGGCGTGCGCGCTGGCGCTGCGGGAGCATCCTCGGGCCAACGGGGCCTATCGGGATGGGCGGTTCGAGCTCTATTCGCGGGTGAACGTCGGGGTGGCAGTGGCGGCAAAAGACGCGCTCGTCGTCCCCACCGTCTTCGACGCCGACCGCAAAGGGCTGCGGCAGATCGCCTCCGAGTCGCGGGCGCTGGCGCGGCGAGTGCGCGATCGGCAGATCACGCCGCCGGAGCTCTCCGGCGCCACCTTCACCGTCTCCAACCTGGGGATGTTCGGGATCGACGGCTTCTCGGCGGTGATCAACCCGCCGCAGGCGGCGATCCTGGCCGTCGGCGCGATCGAGGAGTGGCCGGTCGTCCGTGACGGCGGGATCGCCACCGCCCACCTGATGCAGGTCGACCTGGCCTGCGACCACCGCGTCCTCTACGGAGCCCCGGCGGCCGAGTTCCTCGCCCGGATTCGAGCCCTCCTAGAAGAGCCTCTTTCACTAGCTCTCTGAGAGGTGCGTCTCTCAGCAGGTTTTTCTTGCGCCGGTCACCGCATTCCACGCGCGGCCCAGCGAGAAGTCGGCGGCTACGCGAAAGACGCCCGGGCTGCTCGCCCGAGCCATCGTCCACTCGCCGTGGCGGACGAGGCAGCCGCTGCCACGTTCTATCGACCAGTAAGGGGTGAAGGCAACGCGGACGAGGAACTCGCCCGGATGGGCAATGTCGAGGGTGAAGCCGTTGTGGCCGACCCAGCGGACCTGGGCTGCTCCGGCGCCGAGCGGCTGCGCCACCGGCGCCGGGTCCCTCACCTCGTAGACACGCCAATGGGCGTCGCTCCAGCGCGGCTCAAGGTAGGGCGGGGCACGCAGGATCAGCCGCCGCTCCGCGACCGAGGAGTAGTCGAGCGGTGCGTCGGGCAGCGCCACATATCGGATCGCGTTGTCGTGCAGCCAGGATCGGTAGGCGCCGGTGGTGAGCGGCTCGTCGTCGTAGAAGATGTTGTCGCGAGTCGTGTCGAGCTGGCGCAGCCAGCCCCGCGCCAGTTCGAACCCAGGCGAAAGGTAGGCCGACTCCCAGTGGTTCGCCGTCGGCGGCACCTCGATCCTGGCGGCGCGACCGCCATGCCCACGCAGCCATGACGCCACCGGGGTGAAGTAGGCCGAAGCGGTGGAGGGGTCGCCGACGCTGCGGGCGATCTGGCTGACGCTCGCGGTCACCTGCCAGTAGAGGCCGCCGGCCAGCGCCAGAGAGAGCAACACGATCGAGGCCCGCGAGAGGTGCGGGCGATGGGCGAGCATGACGGCAGCCAGGATCGGGCCGCCGAAGAGAGCGCCGAGGCGGACCGCGTTGCCTCCCATCGGATTCGGGGCGAGCAAGAGCACGGTCGCCGCCAGCACATAGGCGACGAGCACGCCCCGCAGCTGCCGCTCCTCTGCCGCGAGCCCGCGGGTAAGGAGCAGGGCCCCACCGCACCAGAGCGGGATCGCAACATACGAGGAGAAGGCGAAGGGGAACTGGCCGGATTCGGGAAAGGCGAGGTTGGGAACGAGGACGAGGACGAGCGCCAGGCAGGCGACCCAGATCGCGGCCAGGTTGGCGCGGCGGTCCCGCGGCAGGGCGCCAGCCAGCAGCACGCCCGCGAGGAAGGCCGCGGCGACCGGGCTCGACAGCGCGCAGGCCGCCCCCGCAGCGAGAGCCGGCGCCTGCCGGCGCAGCTGCAGGCAGCGGATGGCGGCGAGACCGAAGGCGACGCCGAGGGCGAAGGTGAGCTGACCGTCGGCGAGCAGCGTCACCACGCCGGCGGCGAACCAGAGCGTCGCCCAGCGGGCCGCCTCGCCCCAGCGGTCGCGGACGAGGCGGTCGAAGAAGTAGGAGGAGGCGACAACGGCGAAGGTGCCGACCAGACGCGGGCCGAGCAGCGCTCCCAGCGGCGGGAAGAGGACGCTGTAGGTGAGGGTGTAGTGACCGCCGTACCAACTGCCGTTCCAGATCGACAGGCCGCCGCGTTGGAACAGCTCGGTGCGGAAGACCTGGGCGGCGAGGTCGCCGACCTGTGGGTTCCAGGCCAGCATCGCGGCCGCCAGCACGGCGCTGAGCGCCACGGCCGGAAGCCAGTCGGGTCGGAGGGTCCTGGGCCAAGCCATGGGAGCGGCGCCAAGGATAGACGGGCGCCGTGCAACGATTTCAAGGGTGAGCGAGAAAGTCCTGGTCGTGAGGTGCGGGCTCGTCCCCTACGAGGAGGCGCGCGTCGCCCAGCGCTGGCTCGAGGGAGCGCGGCAGGAGGGCGAGGTGCCGGACGTGCTGCTGCTGCTCGAGCACCAGCCCGTCTACACCCGCGGGCGCCGCTCGACCGAGGAGGAGCTGCCGATGCGGCCTGAGTGGTACGAAATGCAGGGGATAGAAGTCCACGACACCGATCGCGGCGGGCGGGTCACCTACCACGGACCGGGGCAGCTGGTCGCCTACCCGATCGTCTCGCTGAAGCCCTACGGCGACGACGTCCACGAGTACGTGCGGCGGCTGGAGCGGGTGGCGATCGAGGCGCTGGCGGAGCACGGCGTGGCGGCGGGGACGATCGAGGGGTTGACCGGCGTCTGGACGAAGGGAGAGCGGCCCGGCCCGGATGCCGGCGCCGACGCGGCGCGCAAGATCGGCTCGATCGGCGTCCACGTCAGCCGCGGGGTCACCACCCACGGCCTCTCGATCAATGTCAACAACGACCTGCAGCCGTTCGAGTGGGTCGTCCCCTGTGGAATCGACAACTGCCGCGTCACCTCGCTCGGCCGCGAGCTCGGCGCCGAGCAAGACCTCGGCGCGTTCGCTGACACGGTCGCGGCCCGCTTCGGTGAGATCTTCGAACGCCAGGCCGTCGCCACCGAGCCGGCGGCTCTGGGACTCGACAGCGCTAGGCTCGGCGTCGCATGACGAGCCCTCCCGAAACAACCGGCGCGCCGAGCGAGCCGGCAGAGCGCCTCCACGTTACCCGCTCCCGCGCCAAACCGGGCGGGACTGCGGCCGATGGCGATGGCTCCGTCTCCCTCCGCCGCGCCCGCAAGCCGCCCTGGCTGAAGGTGCCGGCGCCGGGCGGGCCGACCTACCGGCGGCTGAAGGCGGAGATCGGCGGCGAGGGGCTGCACACCGTCTGCGAGGAGGCCAACTGCCCTAACGTCGGCGAGTGCTGGGAGCGCGGCACGGCGACCTTCATGATCCTCGGCGACGTCTGCACCCGCCGCTGCGGCTTCTGCAACGTGAAGACGGGGGCGCCGAGCTGGAACGACCCGCTGGAGCCGCTGCGCGTCGCCAACCAGGTGAAGAGGATGGGGCTGCGCCACGCGGTCGTCACCTCGGTCGACCGCGACGACCTGCCCGACTACGGGGCAAGCGCCTTCGTCGGCGTGATCCGCTCGATCCGCATGCAGGCGCCCGGCTGCAAGGTCGAGGTCCTCACCCCCGACTTCCGCGGCCAGGAGATGCCCTTGGCAAAGGTGATCCACGAGCGGCCCGACGTCTTCAATCACAACGTCGAGACGGTGCCGCGTCTCTACCCGAAGGCGCGGCGCGGCTCCAAGTTCCTGCGCTCGGCGCGGGTGCTGCGGATGGCGAAGGAGATGGGCGGGGCCGGCGTCGTCACCAAGTCGGGGCTGATGGTCGGGCTCGGCGAGACCTTCGAAGAGATGGTCGAGACCTTCGGCATCCTGCGCGAGCACCGGGTCCAGGTGCTGACCGTCGGCCAGTACCTGCGCCCGACTGAGGACCACCTGCCAGTGGAGCGCTACTGGCGCCCGGAGGAGTTTGAGGCGCTGGAGCGCGAGGCCTACGCGCTGGGCTTCGAGTCGGTCGCCTCCGGGCCGCTGGTCCGCTCCAGCTACCACGCGGACCAGAACCTGCCGCAGTCGGCGGCCGCAGTCGGCTAGGCCTGGCGCCTTACTCCCCTATGGGGAGGAAGCGCCAAGCATGCTCTCCATCAACCCGCGGGACTAACCGGGAGCGGCGCCGGCTCGTCCCAGAGCCCGAAGCGGTCGCGCCAGTAGTCGGTGAGGAAGATGTTGTTCGGGTCGCGCTCGGCGCGCAGGCGGAGGAAGTCGTCCCAGCGCGGGTACTGCGCACGGAAGAAGTCGACCCAGGCGCGGTCTCCTGTGGGATAGATCGGCTGAAACTTCCCCCAGTGCAAGCGGAACGGGATCTCGGCTTCGCGCAGCAGCGCCCAGAGGCCGGCGAACAGGGTCTCGGCCGGATCCTCGGCGTTCTCGGCGAACCAGTAAGGGTCGATCCGCAGGGCGCCGTCCCGCCACTCGTCCCCGCCGTCGCTGTGCGCCGCGTTCATCCAGAACCGCTCGGGCATTGCCGCATACAGCTCCCAGGCGTAGGCGCCGGTGCGGCGCAGGGCCTCGGCCTCGTCGCTGGGCGCAGCGAAGTAGTCGCGCAGCAGCTGCATCGCCTGCTGCATACGGGAGAGCGGTATCCAGGCCTCGGTGAACTCGGTGGGCATGAGGACGTCGTCGGCCTGGTTGTCCATCGGCAGGCCGTGCCAGGCGAAGTCACGAAACGACTGCGGCTTGCCCGCCTCGGCGCCGTCTTTATCGGCGTCGAGGGGGACGAAGAGGTCAACAAGCTTGGGGAAGAAGCTGGGCAGCTCACGCTGGATCAGCCCTGCGGCGGGCTCGAGCACGGTGATCGCCGCGTCGACGCCGAACTCGGCCGCCGCCCCGAGCGCTCGGCCGAGCAGCTCGCCGAGCATGCCGAGATTCCTGCGGCCGAGCAGCGCCAGCACCTTCTCCAGCTCGGCGAAGTCGTCCTCCAGCTTGGCCTTCGCCCGCGAGAGATCGCCGAGGTTGCCGATGATCGTGAAGAGGATGCCGAACAGGCGCTGCTCGGTTTCGGGGTCGTCGCCGAACTGGGTGTAGGGCTTGGGCTTGAAGCCGGGATCGGCCGCGATCCGCCGGGCCTGCCAGGTGAGCACCCGGTCGGCCCCACGCTGCGGCCACCACTCGAGGCGGGCGAAGTCGGTGTCGCGGAGGAACCGGTCGAGCGAGGGGCGATCCGGGCCGCCCTCGCCGAAGAGGTCGACGGCGCAGGTCTCGACCGTCGTCGTCGCCTCCTTCCCCTCGATGTTGAAGGCATCGACGCATTCCAAGGTGATCGTCGAGACGACGCCAAGCAGCCCCAGGTTCGGGCACATCGCGTAGAACAGCTCGGGGTCCGCGTCGTCGCGGGTCACCTCGTGCACCTCGCCGCGGCCGTCGACGATTCGGAAGCCCCAGAGGTTGCGGTTGGCGGAGAACCTGAGCGAGCCGCCGGAGGAGCCGGTGGCGGTGAACCCGCTCACGGTCTGGTGGGTGATGCCGCCGGTGTCCTGCAGCGACCAGCCCTTCTCGGTCGCCAGCTGCCAGAGCAGGCTGGTCTCGAGGGTCGCCGTACCGGTGGGGTCGCCGGGGTCGGCGCCGAGGTGGATGCCGGCGTCGGCCTCGACCAACTTGCGGGCCTCGTCGCGCACTCGCCAGCCACGGTAGCGGTCGAGCATCAGGTTGACGCCGGGGCCGGGCGGCGGCGTCTGTTCGTCGACCCGGTTGGGGCGCGTTCCGGCCGGGTCGGTGTAGATCGCGTCGCAGGGCGAGTGCGCTGCGCCCCGCACGCGCAGCTGCCGGCCTTCCCGGTAGGCCGCCTTGACCAGCTCGACCAGGTCCTGCTCGGAAGCGGGGTGGTGGAAGCCGTCGGCGTCCGGCGCGGGAGCGTTCACACGAGCGAGCCCCTACGCAGGCCAGATCCTGTGCAACACACTGAGGGCATTCCCCCACATCATCCGATCGGCGTTCTCGTTGCCGTAGCGAGTGTTCAGCTCGTCCTCGAGCAGCGCCAGGTCAGCCATGTCTTTCAAGCCGCCCATGGTCGGCTTGATGAAGCCGTCGAAGTCCGTGCCGAGCGCGACCTGCTCGTAGCCTTCGGTGATCTTGGCGATTTCATCGATGTGAGCGCAGATCACCTCCATCGACTCCTCGAGGGTCGTGGTCTCCTCGTCGCGGAGTCCGTCGTTGAGCTGGTGCTGGGCCATGATCAGGCCAATCACGCCCTTGCGGCGCTTGAGCTGGAGAAGGGTCCCTTCGTCATGCATGTATTCCTGTCTGCCGAAGCGGAAGCCGGCGTGGGTCGAGATCACCGGAACCTCGCTTTGGGGATCGACCTCGTCGAGCAGGGCGAAGGTCTCCCGGATCGCGGGCGGATCCATGTGGCTGAGGTCGATCATGACGCGGTTGCCGACCAAGCCGCGGATCAGCGCTTCGCCGCGAACGGTGAGGCGATCCTGACCGCGCTGGGGGAAGAAGAAATCGTAGAGAAAGTCCGGGGCGAAGGGCAGCGCGTTCGCGTTCGTCGCGATCTGCCGGAAGAAGAGATGGGCGACGGTGACGTAGCCGACCCCTCGGGCCGCCAGTTTTGCGCAGTTGGCTTCGATTTCGGCGGGCGTGTCTCCAAGAAGGCAGCCGCCCTCGACACTGTGCACCAGGGCGGTGGCCGAGCTCCTTTCCAGGCAGTCGTCCAACTCGGCGCGGTTGTGGACCACGCGGATCTGCGCCGGGTCATGGGCAGCCACCTCGCGCTCCACGGCCTCGAGGTCGGCGATCAGCTTTGGGAAGTAGTGCGAGTCGGGGGGCGCGCCGTAGGGCTTGCTCAGGTCCATCTCCTCGAAGGGACGGAGAAGGACCGACATCGCCAGCCTGACGTTGCCCGCCTGGAGTTTCTCCGGGTCGATCCGGTAGGTACCGCCCCAGCTCTCGTGGTTGCCGAGTTTGTTGGCGATCCTCAGCACGAGGGCCTTGACGCGGTCGCCAAGCGTCGCCCCACCCCGTGCCTTCATCGCCTTTGCGGCGGTATCAGGGTCCATGTCGGTGATCACCCTCATTGGGTAATGCGCATGGAGATCAGCGATCATTACGCGCCAGCCTAAACGAACCTAGATTGCAAAGTCAAAGCTGAGTGGAGCCAGCCGGGCTCGAACCGGCGACCTCCGCCTTGCAAAGGCGGCGCTCTTCCAGCTGAGCTATGGCCCCTCGCCTGAAAGTGTAGGTCTAGGGGGACGAGCCCGCCACGACATCAGTCGTCGAAGTCGAAGTCTTTGGGAGGCTTCTGCTCGAACCAGAGCTGGTCATCCTCGGGAGCCTCCTCGAGGAAGTCGGGAGTCTCCTCGAGCACGTCCTCGTCGGGCCGGGCGAGTGGCTGCTCCTCCGGCTTGGGCTCGAAAGCGGGCTCCTCCTCGTCGACCTCACTCGGCGCCTCCAGCGCCTGGTCGAGCTCATCGGAGAGGCGCTTGTCGTCCCAAAAGTCGTCGTCCTCTTCGTCCTTCTCGACGCTCTCCTCGGCTACATTGTCGTCGAGACCGGCGAGCGGATCGACCGGGGCCAGGCGCGGCTCGTCCATCTCCTCCTCGACCAGCTCCTCCTCGGAGGGCGCCTCGGCTTGCGAGGAGGCAAGCTCCTCCTCGATGTCGTACATCTCGGTCGGCTGCTCGGCGATCGCCTCCCGCTCCTCCGTGGTCGGACCAGATGAAATCTCCGGCTCCGGGGTAGGTTCCGGCTCGGGCTCGGGCTCGGGCTCGGGCGGCGGCGGCTCGGGCACCGCCTCGTGTTCCATCGCCGGCGACTCCTCTTCGGCGGGCGCCTCGGGCTCGGAAGCGCTCTCCTCGGGCTGGGAGGGTGGGGGCTCCTGCAGGTCGGCGATCTCGGAGCGCCCCGAGCGGCGTCCGGGCGCCTCCTCAGCGTCAGGCGCGGCGGCCTCAGGCGCGACCTCTGCGCCTGCCTCAGGCTCAAGACCCGGCTGCGTCATGAATTCGGTCGGAGCCTCCGCGAGCGGATCGGGCGGCGATCCCTCATTGCCAGGCCGTTCGGCAGCGCCAAACGCCTCATCCTCGAGCTGCTTCAGCTCGGAGTCGTCGGCGCCGTGCTGGCGCTTCAGCTCCAGGTGCTCTTTGATCGCGTCGTCGAGAATGCCCATGCTGATCCCTGGGGAACCTAAAGACTATGCGGTTATCCTTGCGCTTGCGAGGGCTCTGGGACGATCCTCCCAGCCACGCACAAGGGGCTATAGCTCAGTTGGCAGAGCGCCTGGATCGCACCCAGGAGGTCGCCGGTTCGAATCCGGCTAGCTCCATCGCATAGTTGCTTGCTTGGCTTATTATCAGCTTTAAGTCCGCATTCTCACTGCCGATACACGGCTCATGAATTGGGAGGCGATGCCGACTTTCGGAGCGCTCTCCTTCGGCGACAGGTTGCGTGTCAATAGGTCTCTCCGGAGAGGCGAGGCTCTCCAAGAGCCGGCACTTGCTGCCGCTGCGATCGAGTGGGCTGAGAACTATCAATCCCAGGGACGTGGCTACAGAGCATTGATCCGCTGGCTTCCCCTTGTTGTCTTCATAGCTTGCGGAGCGGCATCGATCTTCTTTGCCGTCGATGGGGATTCGTTGGTAGCGATCGCCAATGGGCTGATCGCGCTCGTTAACCTCGCACACTTCGCGCTCAACCCCATGGTCCGGCCGCAACAAGTTGCCCGATCCCTGGAGGCGTCAAGAGAGGTTGCGCTTCCAGTCGGTAGCAACGTCTCTCGCTCTCCGCTCGGCAATCGCGGAACCGCCTGACGATAGGCTGCCGCCATGTTGAAGCCAGCGGATCCGCGCAGCGGATTCGAGATCAACGGCGTCGCCCACGTCATCCTCAGGGTAAACCGCATCGCGGAGTGCATCGCTTTCTACGACCGACTGATGCCCTTTCTCGGCCTTCAACCCGTTCAGCCCAGATCCGACGAGTTCGTCTATTACGTTGGCGGTCGGACCGCGCTCGCAATTCGTAAGGCCGATCCCGAGCACGCCGACGCCGAGCACGTGGAGACCGGCCCTGGAATCGACCATCTCTGCTTCCGAGCCCGGCGGCGCGAGGATGTCGACACCCTGTACGCGTTTCTCAAGAGCTTGGGCGCGGCGATCGTTCGAGCGCCGGTCGAGGGACCGTGGGCGCCCGGCTACTACTCCCTCTCCTTTCGTGACCCGGAAGGCCTCCGGCTTGAGTTGAACCACGTCCCCGGAAGGGGTCTGCTCGCCGAGGGCGCGGCCTTCCGGCCGGACCCCGACTATCCCTTGTCAGGTCGAGCGTGAGGGGATTGGATCGGGGACAAGAAAGGGGCCTCGTGGGTCGAACCCCACCCCTCTAGCCTGGACTCGGTATTAGCACCGAAACCGAGCCGGTCAAGCTGAGGCTTGACCTAAGGGTTCGAAATACCGTCTCATTCGCCCCGGAGGGCGCGGCGCAGTTTCCGTATGAACTCAGGGTTCGAGAGTCGTCCGGCTAGCTCCATCGCTTGGTTGGCTGCTTCGCTCGGAGCAAACGGTCCAACGATTCTGCTTCTTAGGCAGAGCGGCAGAATCGAAGGTGCGCTGATGTCTACCTATCCGGTCGTGAGGAGCAGGCACCCGAAGGCCGCATAGGAAATCAGGGCTAGGCCGAGCAGCATTCCGGCCATGGCTGCTCCTCGCTCCTTTGCTCTGGCCATGTCCTGGGTGTCGTGTTCTCGGGCGCGCCACATCTCGAGCGTAAGTTCCTTCACACGCGCGGGACTTTCGTTGATTCCGCATTTGCCCAGCGCACACCGCGCGTTGCGGAACTCCTCTGACTCGCTTGAGAGAGAGAAGAGGCCCCTCCAGTGCAGGCCGCTGCCTGATCGCGCGACGAGGGCGACAATCACACACAGCACCATGAACAACAATACCGCCCCACGGGAAAATGTCTCTAGAGTAGTGGTCGTCGTCGCGTTTACAGTGATCGCCGCCAACGCAACCGCGGCAGTCGCCGCCCCGGCGATCTTCGTTTCGGCGGTGCTTTGTCGCGCTCCATAGACCTCGAAGAGCCGCCTACTCTGTTCAATGAGCAAATCAGGGGTTTCCGTCTGTGGATCAGTCTCCCGAGACATCGCCCACGCAGTGTCTCACGCTGGCAAAAGTTCGTGTTCGAGCGGCACTGCTCAGTCGAGACCATCAAACTCACTGAGCAACTGGCCTATCCTGGCCAAGAACTCAGGGTTCGAGAGTCGTCCGGCTAGCTGTCCCGCCCACACACCTTGTGAACAGCTGAAAGGCATCCGGGCCCTCCAAGACGCTTGTGGTTGACGCCCCAAGCAAGGAGGACCCGGATGGACATTCACGGTAACGCTGCTCTCGACGAACTGCGCCACTGCGTTACCTTCCCAGATCACCTCGCCGGGGCGCATGCGCATCGTCGCGTTTGCGAGGCTTCGCCGTCTCTCGAAGTAGTCGACTACCTGCGCAATCCCGCGATGATCCCCGGCGATTGGACTCCTGCCGGGTACGTGCCAGATGATGTCACGCGCCAGCAGCTCGACGACTGGGTCGATCGAGCCGCCTGCGTACATCTCCCCCTGGCGCCGGTGAAGTTCCGCAACCAACTCGATTGGCGAAATGTCTGCCGACACCCCATGCATGTCGTGATCAATCGTCACCCCCATGAGGATTTGAGATCCAGTGAGACCCGACGCCGAGATGGTCGCCGAGGTGCTCGAGGTGCTGGTCGAAGTGCAGGATGCCGATGCCCGCATCCTGGGCGGCGGCGGCAACCGCCAAGTCGGTGAGAGGGAAGCGATGGGAGCCGTGGGAACCCGCGGCTGCCAGCTCGCGCATCGTCGCCAGGGCGGCCCGCTGTACGCTGCGGTCCACGGGGATCTCGCGGAGGCTCTCCAGCGTGCGCTCGACAGCTGCAATTCCCTCGGGTCCCCGGGCATCGACCATCAGCTCGTAGCGCACCGGCCAGCACCAGAGGACATCACCTCGCTCGATCGCGCTCAGCAGCAGATCGCGTGCCCTGCCGTCGCGGCGAGCCTGCATCCAGGCGGAGGTGTCTGCCAGCACCGGGCCGGTTCCGTCCCAGAGCCGGGCGGTCATCAAGCTGCAGGTGGGACGTTCAGGCGATCAACCGCTTCGAGATCGAGATCGAGCTGACCTCCATCCATCGCCTCGAGCAGCGCCTCGGCGGCAACCCGGCGGTTGCGCCCAGCCTCCAGCTCTACCTCCGCCCCCTCAACAGCAAGGCGGCGCAGCAGCGTTGCGTCGGCCTCGCGCGTGCCGGTGGCAGCACGAACCCGCGCCAAGGCCTCCCCTAGTTCCGGGTCTGCGGTCACGGCGATTCGTGGGTGCTTGGAAGGCATGGGCAGCACAGTGTAGCTCGCAGGGGTTACTCCGGCTAGCTCAATCGCCTACTTGGCTGCTTTGATTCGTAGTGCGGGCAGAGCGGACACCGGTATTCGTCCCCGCCTGAGAGCAGCCATCCCGGCCCGCAATGTGCCGGACTACCGTGGGTCGCCTGCTTCAGCTAGTCGCGCGCGACAGGCCACTGCTATGTCGCCGAGGTCCACCTGGCCAACCAGGGCGCGAGGGCGCTCGTCGCCCCGGCTGAGAGCGTGCAGGGTGCTCGCGTAGGCCCTCCTCGCGGCCTGCCCGTCGCCGCGAAGATCGTGGGCACGACCGAGTTGGAACGCGGCCGCCGCGAACGTCGGGTCGACGTACAGCGCGCGGCGAAGCGAGCCCACGGCAGCCGCTGGATCGCCGATCGCCAGCTCGCTCAGACCACGGACGTAGTAGGTCTCGGCATCGAGGGGGTCCACAGCCAGGATCCGGTCGGCGGATTCGATCGCCACGGCATATTCACCCCGATTCGATGCCTCCAGGGCCGTGGACATCTCCGGGTCTGGGAGTGTCGAAGGCGCGGCCGGTGAGCGGATTCCGGCCGCCCTTCCAAGAGGCCTGCGAAGGGTTCGCGACCCACTGCCGGCGCGCCGGCGCTGGATCCTTGACCGGACCGCCACGGTTGGCTTGGCTTCATCGGCGGCGACCTCGGTGAGCCGCTGCGCCGAGCTCGTCAGGCGGTCGGACGCGCCGAGGATCAGCTGGCCTCCGGGCTGCAGCGCGGACTCGAGCGACCTGACGACCGTCTCTACCGTTTCCGGGCCGAAATAGATCAGCACGTTCCGGCAGAGGACGAGGTCGAAGGGCACCTCGCCGGGCGGCGGCGTCGGGTCGGCCACGAGGTTGTGCCGCCGCAGGCGGACCAGCGAGCGAAGCGGCTCGCCGACCGTGCTCCGCGCCCCATCGCGGACCAGAAAGCGGCCGCGCCGAGCAGAGCTCAACTCGCGGGTCGAACGCTCCGAATAGACAGCTTGCTCGGCCCGCCGAAGCGCTCGCATCGAGATGTCGGTGGCGAGGATGGAGACCGGCGGACGGCCATGGCCAAAGGCCTCGGTCGCCAGCATCGCCACCGAGTAGGCCTCCTCGCCCGAAGCGCACGCCGACACCCAGACATTGACCTCGGCGGCTCCGCGGGCATTGGCGCCCGCCAGGAGCTGGCGCCAATCGACGGCCTCCAACTCGCTTGGCTCGCGCATGAAGAAGGTCTCCTGAATGGCCACCTGATCGATCAGCTGTCCAAACAGCAACGGCTGCTGGGCTGGATCGGCGAGCGCGTTGAGAAATCTGTCCGCGTCCATTCCCGGCGAGACCCGCCCGAGCGCTGCGGAGAGCGCCCCCAACTGCGAGCCCTTGACCTGGATTCCGCTCTCCCGCGCGACCAGTTCCGCAACTCTCTCCAGCGGGTCGTTCACGCGATCCCCCGAGCCGGGTTCAGCGCCGCGAGGGCATCGGCGATCTCCGTCGGGGAAGCGACCAGGTCGGCGCCGTCCTCGGCTACCGCACGGGACATCCCGTAAACGACGGAGGAAGCCTCATCCTGCGCGATCACGATGCCGCCCGCGCGGCGAATCTCCGCGGCTCCGGCGGCGCCATCCCTGCCCATACCGGTCAGCACGACGCCAACCGCCTCGTTTCCCACACCCCGCGCCAGACTGCCCAGCAAGGCGTCAACGGAAGGTCGGTGGGGCCCCTCGGGCTCGCGGTCGAGGACGAACCTCATCGATCCGGTGAGGAGGAGGTGGGCTCCGTCAGGAGCAAACCAGATACCGGGGGTTGCGCGATCGCCCTGCGCCGCGATGCGGACCTCGATCGAGAGCTTTTGATCGAGCCACCGCGCGAAGCCCTCGATGAATCCCGGCGCCATGTGCTGCACAACGAGAACCGGCGCCGAAAGATCCGCCGGAAGGCCTCCGATGATCGTCTCCAGCACCGGGGGCCCACCGGTCGAGGCGCCGATGCCGATCGCCTGGGCCGAACGGGAGCCGATCCCGGCGGCCGCCCGCGAGGGTGCTGGCTTGCGGCGCCGGGCGATGGGCGGGCGGGCGACCCGCATGCTCGACAGCCGCCTCAGTCGGCTCCGCATCGCCTGCGCCCAGAGGTCATCGGGGCGGTCGAGGCGAAGCATGTCCTTGGCGAGGACCTCGAGAGCTCCGGCCGCCAGGGCCTCGGCGGCCTGTTCGGATCCCTTGGCCACCTTGGAGCTGAGGATCACGATCGGCAACGGGTTGGATCCCATCAGCCTCTTCACGACCTCGAGCCCGTTCATTCCCGGGAGCTGCATGTCCAAAGTCAGCAGGTCCGGTTCGAGGCGTTCGACGTCGGCAATCGCCTGCTCGCCGGTGGGGGCTATACCGACAACGTCGATCTCCTCATCCCCTTCGAGGAACCTGGAGAGAGCGGTCGCGTAGGCCAGCGAGTCCTCGCAGATCAGGACCCGGCGCGGACCCGAGCCCGAAGTCACCTGCCAGCCAGGCGCTCGATCGTCTCCAACAGCGCCTCCTGGTCGAACTCGTCCTTGACGACGTAGGCGTCGGCCCCAGCCTCGGCGCCACGCTTCCGGCTCGACTCGTCGCCAAGGGTGGTGACGATCACCACCGGCAGCGAGGCGTGCTCCTCGTCGGCGCGAATCGCCTCCAGCAGCTCGAAGCCGTCCATCTCCGGCATCTGGACATCGGTCAGCACCAGGTCGAGGTCGGGGATCTCGCCGATCCGTCGCAGCGCCTCGCGCCCGTCGCCGGCGACCTCCACCCGGTAACCGGCCACTTCGAGGATGCTCCGCTGCAGCTCCCGCGCCGAGAACTGGTCGTCGACGACGAGCACTTGCGCCGGCGGCCGCTCACTCGTTTCGTCAGGTTGATCCAAGGCCATTGCCTCCGCGGGAGCCTTCAGCAGGTGATTGGGGTCGAGCAAGAGCGCGATCCGCCCGTCGCCAAGGATGGCAGCACCCAGGTAACCGGGCAGGCCCGCGAGAACCGCGCCGAGGCTCTTGATCACCACCTCTTCCTCGCCGATCAGCTCATCGCAGGCCACCGCGAGGCGCCGTCCGAGCGATTCGACGACGATCGCCGGAGCCCGCTCCGGCAGCTTCCCCGCGGCGCCGGCCAGCTCGCCGAGCTGAGACAAGCGAACGACTTGGCCGTCGATCTCGATCGAGGGCCGATTGCCGAGCGAGGTCGTGTCGGTCACCGCCACCACTCGGCCAACGCTGGTCATCGGCAGGGCGAAGGCCTGACCGCCCAGCTCGAACAGCAATACACGCATCAGCGCGAGCGTCAGCGGCAGCAGCAGCGTCACTTCCGTGCCCTTGCCGGGCTCGCTCTGCACTTCGAGCCCGCCGCCGAGGCTCTCGACGCTTCGCTTCACCGCGTCCAATCCGACGCCGCGGCCGGCGACCTCGGTGACCTCCTCGACCGTCGAGAAGCCGGTCTTGGCGAGGAGGTCGACAAGGGAGCCAGCCTCTTCGGCGCGGGCAAGGAGCGCCGCGGAGACGCCCCTGCCATCGTCGGCCACCTCTATCGCGACCATCCCCCCGCGCTGGTGCGCGCGCAGGTCGATCCGCCCCATGGGCGGCTTCCCGGCCGACTCCCGCTCCTCAGGCGCCTCAATTCCGTGCGCCACGGCATTGCGCAGCAGGTGGACGATGGTCTCCGAGATGCCCTCGAGAATGGTCCTGTCGAGCTGGGTGTCGGCGCCGCTGATCGCCAACTCCGCCTCCTTGTCCTGCTCGGAGGCGAGATCGCGGATGGCGCGCGGGAACGGGCTGGTGATCGTGCTCAGCGGAAGGGTCCGCATCTGGACCACCGAGTCCTGCAGGTCGCCGAGCAGCCGCTCGCCTACGTCGAGCTCCTCGGAAACCTGTCGCCCCTCGTGCACCGTGTCCTCCAGCGCATGCTCCAAGCGCCGGTGGTAGAGCACGGTCTCACCGACGGCATCGAGCATGCGGTCGACCTTCGCGGCATCGACCCGAATCATCGGCGCACGCTGTTCGCCGGCGGGCTCGGGGACTCCCCCCGCCCCCCGCTTCCCCTTCGCCCCCGAACTGCCTTTCGTCGAGGTATCCGTCTCCTCGTTATCTCCGTCCGGGCCGAGGCCGGCCAGCTCTTCGGCCAGGGGCGCCGCAACCCCCTCCTCACCATTCACCGCCCGCCGCAGCGCGTCGACGGCGCGCAGCAGCGGATCGACCGTCTCGGTTGGGAGGGAACCCGTCTCCCGGGCCCACTCCATACGCTCCTCGATCGCGTTGGCCAGGGTCGCCGGTTCCCGCCAGCCGATCATTGCGGAGCTGCCCTTGATCGAATGCGCGTCGCGCAGGATCGCGTCCACCTCAGCCGACCCGCCCTCTCCAGACTCCAGCGCCAACAGGTTCGACTCCATCCGTTGAAGACAGTCGCCCGCCTCCTGGCGGACCAGCTCGTGGATCTCCTCGTCGGAGGCGCTCAAGCCGACGCCCCGCGGGATCCGATCGAGGCGAGGACGGCCTCCACGTCGAGCACCCCGACGAGCTCGCCGTCAGCCAGGCAGGCGCCGAGCAGATAGTTGGACTCCACCTGCTCGGAGGCCGGCGGCAGCTCCCCGACGTCGAGAACCTCGTCGACGACGAGGCCGGCGCGCAGCTCACCTGACTCTGCGACCACGACGCGGCTGGGCTCATCCCCGCTCAGGCCGAGCATCGTCGCCAGCCCGATCACCGGGATCACCTGGCCGCGAAGATTGCGCACGCCGGCTATCTCCGGGGGCGAGCCGGGAACCGGCGCGATCTCACCCAGGTCGGCCACCTCGAGCACCTGCTCGACCGGGAGGGCGTAGTGCTCTCCGGCCACGCGGACGCGGACGTGGACCCCACTCATCCCCGCCCGGCCCGCTCCGCATTGATCTCGTCCCCAGGCAACCTGCCTGCGGAGCCCTGGGCGGCGAGCCGGGTCAGGTCGTCGAGCGCCTGCTCCAGCTCCTCGATCAGGCCGTTGACGGTTTCGGCCGCCTCGGCCCGCTGGCGTCCCTCCGCCGCCAGCTGCTCGGCGGCGGTGCGGATCTGGACCATCGCGGCGGAGACCTGCTCGGCGGCCTCCTTCTGTTGTTCGGTGGCACGGATGCTCTCGTCCAGCACGTCGGCGGTCGAGGTCATCAGCTCGCCCACCTCTCCTGCCTGGCGGGCGCCCTGCTCGGTGGCCATGATCGTCGCGTTGGTCTCGTCGCGCACTCCGGCGACGATCTCGCGGATCTCGTCGGTCGAGCGGATCGAGCGCTCGGCGAGCTTGCGGACCTCCGCGGCGACCACCGCGAAGCCCTTGCCGGCATCCCCGGCTCGGGCTGCCTCGATCGCGGCGTTGAGTGCGAGCAGGTTGGTCTGCTCGGCGATCTCGTTGATCAGCTCCAACACCTCGCCGATCTTTTGGCTGCGCTCCCCCAGGGCGAGCGAGCGCTCGGAGATCGCCTGCACCTGCTCCTGCATGTCTCGCATCAGGTCGCCGGTCTGCTCGGCCGCGGCCGAGCCTGCCTTGGCGTTGTCGGCGATCGAGGTCGCGGTCGCGGTCAGCTCTTCGGCGGTGGTGGCTGCCTCGGCCACCGCCGAGGACTGCTCGCTGGTGGCCGTGGCGGTCTCGCTCATCGCGGCGAGCATCTCGTTTGCCGACTGGGTCAGCGTTCCCGCCGTGGTCCGAATCCCCTCCAGCTGCCGGCGCTGCTCGTCGATGTGGGCGATCTTCTCGTCGATCATGCGGAAGAGGCGGGCCAGCACACCGCGCGCATAGACGCAGACGGCGATCGCGACCATGGCCGCGATCAGCGCAGCGAGGATGGCAACGGTGCGGGCGCTCGATGCGGTGGAGTCGGCGCGGGCCGTCGCTGCCGCGACCTGCACGGCACTCGATCGATTGAAGGCGTCGATACGGCTCTCCATTTTTTCCACCTGGGCCTGGTAGGGATGCACGCCTTCGTCGAATTCGGCGGTTCCCGCGACCGGTTTCAGCTGTTCGCGGAAGATCGATTCGAGCTGGCGCTGTTCGGCGCCTATCGCGGCGATGATCCCCGCTTCGCTGCTCTCAAGGCCCGGGCTCTTCTTCAGCGAGCCCAGGGCTTGGGAGAGGCTCTTCTTGACTCGGGACAGGTCGGCGAGGTCAGCCGGATTGCCGTCGCCGGCGTAGGCGTCGGCGATCCCGCCCTCGTCGGTTATGTCGGTGCGAACCTGCTGGGCGAAGAACTGGGTTTGGCTCTCGTCGAGCGCTTCGCGATCGGCGCTGCGGGAATCTTCAAAGCGGATCAGGGCGACGAGGACCGCCGATCCGAAGAGGAGTACGACGGCGGCGATCAGGATCGTCAAACGGTCGGCCGGCGTGTCCCACCACTTCCTCAATCGAGCCATGGCTCAACCTCCCTCCACGCTTCCGTTGTCGACCGCGATGCCATAGGCGTCGAGGGTCTGCTCGAGGCGGCCCACCTGCTCCTCGACCTGGCGAGCGGCATCGGTGCGCTGCGATCCCTCCGCCGCCAGCTGCTCGGCGGCGGTGCGGATCTGGACCATCGCGGCGGAGACCTGCTCGGCGGCCTCCTTCTGTTGTTCGGTGGCACGGATGCTCTCGTCCAGCACGTCGGCGGTCGAGGTC